>Ga0070698_100008741_pt1 | contig 10903 bp, 15 predicted proteins | sample KBSK1502metaG_FD_65477 | JGI IMG/M metagenome (GOLD analysis project Ga0070698, IMG submission 65477) | Corn, switchgrass and miscanthus rhizosphere microbial communities from Kellogg Biological Station, Michigan, USA - KBS K1-50-2 metaG | ecosystem: Host-associated > Plants > Roots >...
GGCGTCCTAGCCGTGTCTCGTGGGGGGACCCTCGATGTCGTATGCCGACCTGATCAAGAAGCTGCAGGAGAACCGCGGCGCCCTCGTCACCGAGATGGGGCAGCTCCTCAAGAACCCGGACGGCACGGAGAAGCTGAAGCTGTCCGCCGAGGAGAAGACCACCTGGGACGCCAGGGACGGCGAGGTCCGCGAGCTCGACGATCAGATCAAGCGCTACCAGGAGCAGGAGCAGCGCGAGCAGCGCGCCGCCGACGCCCGCCGCCAGACCGGCGACACCGGCGCTGACACCGGCGCTGCAGGCGGACGCGCCACGATCACCCGCGAGCCGCAGGCCTACGGCCGCGGCTCCGGCCACTCCTACTTCCTCGACCAGGCCCGCGCCACTCTCGGCGTCGGCGACGGCGACGGCGGCGTGAAGGCCGCCCGCGACCGGCAGAACCGGCACGAGGCCGAGCTCCGTGTCGAGATGCCGAAGCGGCTGGAAGCGCGGCGCCGCGAGGCCGAGAAGCGCATGGAGGACATGCTCACCGGCGGCGACTACCGCGGCTCGCCGGACCGGCAGCACCGGCGCATGGCCCGCCGCGAGCAGCGGCTGTACGAGCGGTTCCTCGCCGGCGGCGGCCAGGTGTTCGAGGGCGGCTCGGCCGAGCGCGAGCAGCGGTTCATCTCAAGGACTGACGGCCAGGGCGGCTACTTCGTCCCGCCGCTGTGGCTGATCGACGAGTACATCCCCTACCTGCGGGCGGGCCGCACCTTCGCCGACCTGTGGCGGAACTTCCCGCTCCCGACCGGGACGGACTCGATCAACCTCCCCCGGGTCACCCTCGGCACGGCGACCGGCACGCAGCCCGGCGACGGCGCCCCGGTGCCCGGCCGCGACATCCAGGACAACTTCGTGAACGCCCGGGTCATGACCGTGGCCGGCCAGCAGGACGCGGCGATCCAGCTGCTCGACCAGTCGCCCGTCGCGTTCGACGAGATCATCTTCGGCGACCTGGCGGCCGACTACAACATGCAGCTGTCCGCGCAGCTGATGCTCGGCAGCGGGTTCCCGCAGCTGAACGGCCTGTATCCGACCGGCGTCCTGAACACCGGCGGCACGCCCGGGCCGACGGCGACGGGGTTCTACACGCAGGCTGCGGCGCTTACCACGGCCATGTGGACATCGCAGACGGTCAGCCCGACGCCGTTCTACACGGCGTCGGCGCAGCTGCTGTCCCAGATCGCGCGGACCCGGTTCCTGCCGGTGACGCAGCTGGTCTCCAACCCGATGGCCTGGTACGCCCTCGCCGCGGCCGCCGACACGGCGGGCCGCCCGCTGGTGGTCCCGGCGCAGCAGGGCACGCCGTTCAACGAGGTGGCGTGGGACAACGACGGGCCGGTCGCAGAGGGCCCGGTGGGGCGCCTGCTCGGTGTCGGGTGGCAGGTGGACCCGAACATCCCGTTCACCTTCGGCGGCACGATCGCCCCGTCGATCGGGACGGTCAGCAACGGCTCCACGGCGCCGGTGCCCGGGTCGGGCGGCAACAACGTGTACACGCCGCTGATCGCCGCGGTGTGGAACGACCTGTTCCTGTGGGAGGGCGAGATGCGCTCCCGCACCCTCTCCGAGGTGCTGAGCGGGACGCTGCAGGTGAGGTTCCAGCTGTACGCCTACAACGCCTCGATGGCCAACCGCTACCAGAACGCGTCCAACCAGCCGATCAGCTACGGCAACGTCAACTCGGTCGGCGCGACCGGCGCGGCGCTCTCGCAGGGCAGCGGCGGCGGCCTCGCAGGGTTCTGATCCATCCACTACTGACCTGGAAGAACCAGGCTGGAGGGAAACGACATGACGGACCTCGTTGCGGGCCGGTACCCGGTCGCCGAAGAGGAGTGGCTGCTCGACGGGTCGCCGTACCCGCCGTCGCGGCGGACGATCAACCGCCGCGACATCGTCAGCAACTTCATCCCGACGGTGACGACGCTAAACGTCTACGCCATCCCGGTGCAGGCGGGCGACGTCTTCAACTTCGTGTCGTTCGGGGTGAAGACGGCGGGCGGCACGCTGACCCACTCGTGGGTGGCCGTATACAACGGCGTGGCCACGGGCGCGGCGCTGCTGGCGCAGGTGGCGGACAACACGACCGCGACCGGCTGGGCCGTCGGCGCGCAGCACCTGGCGCTGCAGGCCGCGGCGAGCAATGTCGGCCAGGCGGGCACCCCGCAGGGCCCGTCCGGCGGACCGGGCTCGTGGGCGCTGACCGCGGCGGCCCCGGCGGTATGGGGCATCGCGTTCTACCAGTCCGGCACGACGGGCGACACGGTGGACGGGATGGCGGGCGGCAACGTCGCCGGCGAGGTGCTGATCACCGGCCAGGTGCCGCTGTACTCGACCGGCACCCTGGCGGCGACGGGCACCGCGCCCGCGGTGCTGCCGACGATGGCCGCGGCTGTCGGCGGCATCCCGTACCTGGTGCTGTCCAGGGCCTGATGAGCAGCCGCGCGGGCGTGCTTGACCGCCTGGAGGCCGAGCGCCGCCAGGCGGTCGGGTGCTTCGAGTACCAGCGCGCGGCCGAGCTCCAGGCGCAGATCGCCCGGCTGTCGATCGGGACGGCCGTCAACCCCTCCAAGGAGGAAGCAAGTGGGAATCTCGGAAATGCTGACCGACGTCAAGAACCACCTCGAGCACGGCGCGGAGCTGGTGGCAAGCCACCTCCCGGCGCTCGCGGACTGGGCGGCCAAGGCCGAGGCTGACCCGCTCGTCCAGGCGGCGCTGAGCCTGGTGGTCCCGGACGGGACGCGGGTGATGCTGGCCGGCCTGCTGAAGGACGTGGAGGCCGAGGTCACGAAGGTGGCCGACGAGGCGAAGGCGAAGGCCGCGGCCGACGCCGCGGCGGCAGCGGCGCCACCGGCCGAGGCGGCCGCACCCGCGGATCCGGCAGCCGACCCGGCGGCCGTCGCGCCGCAGGTCATATCGGCGGACTCCTGAAAGGGCCACCCCTCATGGCGGAAGACATTCACGCAGAAGCCCTCGGCTGGGTGCTCGACGAGATCGGCAAGCAGGCGATGGGCGAGCAGTTCGGCGCGGCGGTCACCTGGGCGCCGATGCCGGTGCAGACGCCCCAGGGCGTGGTCACGGTGCCCGGCTGGCTGCTGCTGATCACGGCCCGTAACCCGCTGCTGGGCGAGGGCCCGCTGCACCACATGGCGAATCTCGGCATGCCGCGGCCGGTGGAGGGGTCAACGCGCGGCGAGGTGGCGAAGGGGCTGCGGATGCTGCGTGACCTGGCGGCTACGAAGCTCGCCAGGCCGAACGGCCAGGCGCCGGTACCGGCGCGCGGCTGACAAGGGACGGGCCCGTGTCCCGAGGGGTGGCACGGGTCCTCGGCTGAGGGGAGGTGAGCGGTGACGATCTTCAAGGGCCAGCCCGTGCCGCTCACCTTCCCCCTCGCCGACGCGAGCGGCAACCCGGTCAACGCGGTCAGCGGCACCGGCGCGGTCACGTGCACGGTCACGCTGCCTGACCAGACCACCGCGACGCCGACTGTGACCAACCCGGCGGTCGGCACCTATACCGCGACTGGCCCGTCGGGCCAGGCGGGCCACTACCTGGTCGCCTGGTCGTGCACCGACGCTACCTACCCCGGCGGCCTGACCGACGCCTACAACGTGTCGGGCCTGTCCGAGGTCAGCATCCTGTCGCTGGCCGAGGCGAGGCGCGCCCTGCGGATCAGCGCGTCCGACACCTCCGAGGATGACTTCATCCGCGACTTCAACCCGGCGGTCACGAACGTCGTCGAGTGGTGGTGCGGCCCGGTGCTCGTGCAGACCGTCGTCGAGGAGCTGCGGGCGGGCGGCCTGACGGTGATGCTGTCGAAGCCGCCGGTGCTGAACCTGCTCGCCTGGACGAGCGTTCCCGCGGAGTTCAGCGCCGACACGAGCCGCGTGGTTCCGGTGCCGCCGTCGCCGATGTTCCCGGTGATGATCTACGGCCCGACCTACCCGCTGGCGCAGCTCCATGTGAACAAGACGCGGTCGGAGGTGCGCCACACGGCTGGCCTGCCGTTCTATTACGGGCCCTATTTGTGGATGTATTCGGCGGGGCGCCCGGTGGTTCCCGACTGCATCCTCGATGGCTCGCGGGCTATCCTGCGGCACCTGTACAGCATGGAGCGCGGCGGCCAGGGCGGGGCGGCGATCGGCCAGGCCGACGAGGAGACCACGATGACCCCGTTCGGGTTCGCGGTGCCGAACCGGGCGCTGGAGATGATGGCGCCCGAGGCGCTGGCGGGGGCGATCGCGTGACGGGCTGGCTGCTGCACGTCCTGGGCGTGGACAACGTCTCCGGCCGCTGGTATGGCTTCTGGTCCGGCTTCGGCTCCGACATCGGCGAGCTGGCCATTGTGGGCGGCCTGCTGGCGCTGGTCCGCAAGCACAACTGCGAGGTGCACGGCTGCTGGCGGCTGGGCAGGCATGCGACCGCCGGTGGCCACCTGGTGTGCCGCCGCCACAACCCGGCGGGACCGGTCACCGCCGAGCAAGTCGCCGGCGCGCACCAGGCGGCCAGGAGCGCGGCCCCCGCCGTGAACGTGACCGTGACCACCCCCGATGGTGACGCCGTTATACGGGCCCTCCGTAAGCACCTGCGCATGCCGGGCGGTGGCCGGTGACCACGACCACGGAGCTGACCGGCGCGGTTATCGACTGGCTGGTGAACGCGTGCAACCAGTCGCCGGTGCTCGGCGTGCAGAACCCGCAGGTGCTGATCTTCGACGGGCCGACCCTCAGCGACACGCAGCTCGTCGCCCCGCAGCGGGTGTGGATCGGCGCCGACGGCTACACCACGCCCGGCGCCGAGGTCGAAGCCGCCACCTTCAGCGAGAACTTCGCCTTCCTCGACCACGCCCGCACCCGCGACGACACGATCGACGTCGCCTGCGCGTGCGAGTACTTCGACGGCGACCCGACCCACCAGAAGATCGCGCGGGACGGCGCGCTCGCGCTGATGGGCGCCGTCGAGCTGCTGCTGCGCGGCGACCCCTCGACGGGCGGACCGGGAGACGCGTCGATGGGCGGCCTCGTCTTCTGGTCGCAGGTCACCGGCCCGGGGGCGCTGATCCAGTCGCAGAAGTCCGCGGGCGTCTCGGCGCTGGTGCGGTTCAGGGTGTCGGCGTTCGCACGGTTGATGACGTAGGGGAGGCCCGGTGCAGCTCGTGTGCATACAGGCGTTCGGCGATAACGTGCCGGGCGACGTGGTCGAGGTGCCGGACGGCGCCGGGTACAGCGAGGCCTTCCTCGCGGCACCCGACGACGTCCAGGCCATCCGCGCGGTCAGTGACGCGGCTGCCGCGATCGAGGCCGCAGCCGCGGCGGATGCGGCCCGTGAGGCTGCGGTGGCCGCCGAAGACGCCGCCGCGCAAGCCGCTCAGGCGCCCGCTGAGCCCGTAGCCACCCAGTCACCCGCCGTGACTCCCGCCGTCCCGCCACCGGCCAGCGTGGCCCCGGCGGCACCCGCTCCCGCTGACGCCCCGTCGGCAGGTGCCTGATGCCGCTCCGCACCGGGCTCGCCTCCCAGCTGACCAGCCCCGTCGCCGAGACCACCTACGGCGTCGCCCCGTCGCTGTCGGCGGCCAAGTTCCTCGCCTTCAAGAGCGAGACCTTGAAGATGCCCAAGACGAACGTCCAGGGCATCGGCATGCTGGCGGGCAAGCTGCACGGCCAGACAACGCGCAGGGTCGTCACGAACTGGTCGGCTGGCGGCCAGATCACGATGGACCTGCCGGTGCGCGGGCTGCAGCAGTGGCTGTTCCCCATGTTCGGCTCCTACGGCCAGACCCCGGCGACGCTGACCCAGGACCTGACGACGGGCGCCTACAAGGCGATCCACGCGCCGGGCCCGCTGGAGGGCAACAGCTTCGCCCTGCAGAAGGGCGTCCCGACCGCGGACACGGGCTCGGTGCTGCCGGTCACCTATGTCGGCTGCAAGGTGATGGACTGGGAAATCTCTATCGCCACCGGCCAGATCGGCCAGCTGCTCATCACCGTCGATGCCCGCAACGAGCTGGCCGGGTCAGGGAACTCGGACCCGTTGAACGCCTCGGTGCCGACGCTGCAGGCGTACGTGGCCCCGGCGGCCAACACCCAGCCCGCGGTCTTCCACTTCCGCCAGGCCACGCTGTACACCGGCGGCACGCCCTCGACCACGTCCGGCGTGACCACGGTCTCGGGCGCGACCGCCGCCGGGAACTTGCTGAGCGCGAACATCAAGTACACGATCCCGCTGGAGACCACCCGGTACTACGTCGGGAAGGCCGGCTTCAAGGACGAGCAGCTGCAGAACAACCTGCGGGACATCACCGGCCAGTTCGTCATTGAGTGGCTTAGCGCGGCGAGCATGTACAACGCGTTCGCGGCCGACACGGCGACGGCGCTGCAGCTGACGTTCCTGGGCCCGGGAATCGGCTCCGGCAGCGACTTCTCGACGCTGTCGATCCTGATCCCGGACATCTACCTCGACGATGCGCCGACGTCGGTCGCGGGCCCGGGCCCGGTCACGCAGACCATCCCGTTCCGCGGCCTTGACGATGGCACGAACAACCCGATCCAGGCGACCTACTGGACGCTGGACGCCTCCTGATGGCCATCAGTTCGGGAGAGCCGAAGGAAGGACCGCCGCCGCGCGCGTGGGCCGAGCTGCGCGACAGCGGCCTGCTCTGGCTCATCAACCGCACCGCGCTTCATCCTCGCGGATTCGCGCTGGGCGTGCGCTTCGACGAGGGCGGCAACGCTGTCGGCTGGCAGCTTCTCGGCGATGGCGCCGAGCCGTGGATGTTCCTTGGCGAGGACGAAGAGGATTCCTGTTTTGCGCGGCTTGAGGCATTCCTTGACTCGCACCGGCGGGATGCCTGATGGCCGATGCGGATCTGATGGCGTGCATGCGGGACGCGGGCGAGGTGATCCGCAGCATCGCCGCGGGCAACGCCTTCTGGTCGGAGAAGATCCCGCCGTCCGGCCGTGTCGAGTCGGTGCGCGACAACGAGGTCCTGGTCATCTTCGGCGGCCCGTCCGCGCCGGCCGCCTGGATCTTCGAGCAGCCGCCGGGCCACGGCCGCCACCCCGTCTTCGCCCGCGGGCCGCGGAGGCCGGGCTTCGACCCGGCGACGGGCCGGTTCACCTTCGGCTGGACGTGGGTGTACCAGCCCGCGCGGCCGTTCCTCCGGCCGGCCGCCATCGAGGGCCTGGACGACGCCGCGGCGAAGATCATGCACGTCGTCGACAAGTACGGGCACGAGCTCGGCTACGAATAGGAACCCCTCATGATCATTCACTGGCAGGACAGGGACTGGCAGGTCGAGTTCGACGACCTGACGATGAAGCAGGCCGAAGTCATCGAGGCCGAGACCGGGATGACGATCGGCGCGTGGCTCGACACCCTCAGCTCCGAGGAGGGCTTCGACCCGGAGAGTACGTCGTTCCTGAAGACGCTGAAGGTCATCTACTGGCTGATGCTCGATCAGAACGGCGACAAGACGCCGATCGGCGCCGTGGACTTCTCGCTGCTGAAGTTCGGCACGGCGTTCGTCGAGGCCATGGCTGCCGAGGCCGCGCAGGCGCCCGTTGCGCCCGCGGAGGTGGTGCCCGTCCCCCCGGTCACGGCCTCGGAGACCAGGTACCCGGGGCCGCCTACCCTCCCGGATGGGACGAACTCGGCCAGCACTCCGGCCCCCGTGCCGTCAGCCCTGGCGTAGCCCGTGTGCTCTACGGCGGGATCCGGGTCGTGCGGGCGCAGTACCTGTACGCGCTCGCCCGGATCTGCTGCCCGCCGCCGGTGGTGGACGCGATGACGCTGGCTGACTTCGCTGTCCTCACCGAGAGCATCGACATCGCGGCCCGGGGGTCCTGATGGCTCTCGGGGGCGCCCTGGTCAAGAACGTCTTCGTCCGCATCAGGTCGGACGGTGCCGCGACGGCGAAGGCTGACCTGGCCGACATCGCGGCCCGCGCGAAGCAGATCGGCGCGATGGACCCGACGATCAAGGTGTCCGTCGATGACAAGGCCGCGATCGCCTCTCTCGCCGCGCTCCGGCTCGAGCTGGCCGGCCTGAAGGGGGCCGGGGACCAGGCCGGGCTGCTGAGCCTGGCGCAGCGGCTGAAGGGCATCGGCGCGGCGGCCGACTCGCCGCGGGCGAAGATGTCGGCGCTGCGGGTCGAGATGGACGCGCTGAAGTCGGCGGCCCGGCTCGCCGGGGGCGCGATCGGCGGCGGCGGCCCGGGCGCCGCGGCTGGCGGCGGCGGCCTGCTGGCGTCGCTCGCGAGCCTCGCCCCGTCGGCCGGCCTCGCCGGGGGCGGCCTGGCCGTCCTGGCAACCGGGATCGGGGGGATCGTCCCGGCCCTGGCCGCGGCCACGATGGGGCTCGGCTCGTTCGCCGCGTTCGCCTACCCGACCTTTGCCGGGATCACGAGGGGCTGGAACACGGTCACCACGGCGGTCAACGCCTACCAGGTCGCCTCGGCCCACCTGAACATCGCCATCCACCGGTCGGCCGCCGACCTGGCCGCCTACCGCGCCACCATCCACGGCATCGAGCCGGACCTGCGCGCCGCCGCCAGCCTGCTGACGAACCAGCATGTGCTCTGGTCGAACCTGTCCCCGGCGATGCAGAAGAACGTCACGGCGCTGGCCAACAACAAGGCCGAGCTCCGGCTGCTGCTCCCCGATCAGCAGGCCGCGCTGACGGCCCTGCTGGCCCAGCGCGACGCGTGGAACTCGCTGCCCCCGGCGCAGCGCAAGCTCACCGGCGGCCTGCAGTCGCTCCAGACGGAGTTCCAGAAGATGGTCGCCGCCGTCGCCCCCCTGACCTTCAAGGTCTTCAACGACGGAATCAAGATCGCTAACACGCTGCTGCCCGCGATGCTGCCGTTCGCGCAGGCGGCCGGGAAGGCGCTTGACGGGCTTTTGCAGGGGTTCGCGAAGTTCGCCGCCAGCCCCGCGTTCAAGCAGTGGCAGAGCCAGATGCTCGCCCTGACAGGCCCGACGATCACAACCCTGGGGACCGGGCTCGCCCAGATCACGATCGCGGTCGGCAAGCTGCTGATCGCCTTGTCTAACCCGGACGCGCTGCGGGCCTTCAAGTACGCGCTGCTGGCCGTAGCGGACACGATCCAGGTGCTCGCGTGGCTGATCGCGCACGCGACGACTCACATCGTGGAGATTCTGCATCACACTGCGGAGGCGTTCGACTGGCTGCGGCATCAGGTCGCCTATGACGGGCACCAGATCGCACACGAGTTCGATACTGTCCGGCACGCGGTGGCGGACATGGCGCACAACATCGCCAGCTACTTCGACGAGGCCCGCGCGAACATCGCCCGCTGGGCCGCCGACGTCGGTCACTGGGTCACCGTGGCTGCGCAGTGGTTCGAGCAGCTGCCGGGCAAGATCCTCGGCTTCCTGGCCCGGCTCCCGGGGATGCTCTTCTCGGCCGGGCAGCATGCGATGTCCAGCCTGATCAGCGGCTTCACGTCCATGATCGGTTCGCTCGGCGGCGCCATCAGCGGCATAGCGTCCAAGGTGGCGGGGTTCTTCGGCCTGTCCCCGGCGAAGGAGGGCCCGCTGTCCGGGGGCGGCGCGCCGGAGATCCGGGGCCAGCACTTCGGCCGCGACCTCGCCCGGGGGATCGAGTCGCAGGTCGGCGCCGTGCACGCCGCGGCGTCGAAGCTCGCGGCGGCGGCCGGGACCGACGGCGGCACGGGCTACGGCACCGCAGGCGCCTCCCCGCAGATCATCTTCGAGGTGCACCCTGGCGGCTCCGGCCTCGACCAGATGTTCATGACCTGGTTCGCCAACGGCGTCCGCGCCCGCGGCGGCAGCGCCCAGATCATCACCCGCAAGCCGAAGTTCGCATGAGGAGAGCCACGTGGCCCTGACCGCGCACGTCTTCCCGCAGTTCGCCATCGGGCTCGGCGCCGGGAACATCAACATGACGTCCGGGACGTACAAGGTCGCCCTGGGCAACGGGACCGGGCCGATCACCCTGGCCACGGCGGGAATCTCGACGGCGAAGCTGCTGACCGACTGGACGGCGATCGTCGCGGAGATCACCGGCACCGGCTACACCGCGGGCGGCGCGACCGTCTCCGCGCCGACCTTCACCGCGGGCGGCACGAACAACAGCGTGGCGACCTGGACGTCGGCGACGAACCCGACCTGGACGAGCTCGACCTTCACCGCCAACCAGGCCGTGTTCTACGAGAGCAGCGCCGCCACCTACCAGCTGATCTGCTTCTGGGACTTCGGCGGCGCGATCTCCGTGACCAGTGGCACCTTCACGCTGAACATCAGCGCGAGCGGCCTCCTGACGGCGACCGCCAGCTGAGACGATGCCAACGCCGTATGACGTCTCCAGCAACCAGCAGGGCTCAGGGCTGACCCTGGTCCTGACGGTCGGTAGCGGCGCCGTCGGCGCGCCGGGGCCGACCGCGGCGCGCGACATGCTGTACATCGCGGCGAAGGCCAACGTCACCGGCACGACGATCACGAGCATCACCGACACGCAGGGCAACGCCTGGGCGCAGGTCCCCGGCTGGCCGCTCGGCGGCAGCAGCAACCTGCAGTACCTGTGGACGTCGCTGACAGCGGCGGCGCTGACGCTGACCGGCAACGGCGGCGGCCCCGACCAGATCACGATCACCTTCTCGGCGTCCCCCGGGGCCAAGTCGGCCATCTGCCGCGGCTGCAGCGGGGTGGCGTCGGCCAGCCCGGACAAGACGAACACGGCCACCGGCACCAGCACCGCGCCCAGCTCGGGCAGCAGCGGCACGCTCAGCCAGGCCAGCGAGCTCGTGATCGGCGTCATCTCCAACGGCACCAGCGGCGGGGCACCCACGTCGCCGAGCTTCGGCACGGCCGAGACCCTCCTGCA
>Ga0070698_100008743_pt1 | contig 10903 bp, 14 predicted proteins | sample KBSK1502metaG_FD_65477 | JGI IMG/M metagenome (GOLD analysis project Ga0070698, IMG submission 65477) | Corn, switchgrass and miscanthus rhizosphere microbial communities from Kellogg Biological Station, Michigan, USA - KBS K1-50-2 metaG | ecosystem: Host-associated > Plants > Roots >...
GAAGGAAAGCCAGTGAGACCCAGGTCCTACCGTGGCAAAGGCCATACATACAGTTTTGGAGCCCCGAAGGCGAAGGTGCCTAGGCGACGATGATAAGTGTCCGTGCAACGATAAAGGGAGAGCCTGACGTGCCGGCATTTACAAAGTTCTTTGAGTACGGTAGCGCAGACGAAGAAATTTTTTTCAGCTCTTCTGCCATGGTTGAAGAGAGGCTAAGATGCGGGATGAGGCTAAACGCCAACGAGGCCCTAGCCTTGTTCTGCTCACATGTCGTAAAATCGATAAGGAACGGCAAGCAAGACGTGTCGATCCAAAATGACGGGAAGAAAATTCTTACAGCGAGCAATACCCTGATAGGAGTTCCTGAAACGCTACGTTTAATCACATTTGAAGCAAGGGTAGATAACAAACCAGCAAGAACAATCGTTTTCAATGAACCAATTTCAGCAAGCAAGAGTCTGCTTGCAAGCTAAGGTCCGACTGAATGATAGCAGAATCATTTAACCATATGATAGAGGCAACGTTCGCGCCGATGGAGGGCAGCATTAGCGCGGCAGCTCCGGTAGGCGTATTGCTACTGGGTCTTATCACAGGTCTTAGGCACTCCATGGAGGCGGATCACGTCGCAGCCGTGTCTACTCTTGTGGCAACATCCAGTGGCCAAAACAAACTCCGCCGGGCTCCACTCCTTGGGTTGATGTGGGGCATAGGCCACACTGCAACGCTGCTAGTGGCTGGACTTATCGTGCTTCTTTTTGCGATCACCATACCCGAAAACGTAACCGGCAGGCTTGAATTCGGAGTTGGTCTCATGCTAATTTTCCTCGGAGCCACCACTTTGACTGGCTTCAACGTTGGCAGATTCATTCGCGGAATGATCGGAAGAGGTCGGAAGCACTCGCATCAACACATTCACAAAGAGTCAGGAGTCGTTCATTCTCACGAGCATGATCACCAACAAGATCACACCCACGGCCACAAGTCCCTCATAGTTGGAATGATACATGGCATGGCGGGGAGTGGGGCGATAACGCTGGTCGTATTATCGACCATCAACTCTGTCCCCTTGGGGCTTGCTTACATCGCCATATTCGGCGTTGGCTCGATAGCCAGCATGGCTGCAATGAGCGCTCTGATAGGACTTCCGTTTACTCGGGTCGGGAACTACTGGCGGACTAATCTGCTTCTAAGGTATGCCGCGGCGGGCATCACTTTGATAATTGGCATTGGATTAGTCTACGAGCTTGGGATAGTCGAACAGGTCTTCTAGTAATAATGATGCATAGGGCGTTGCTTTTTGCCAAGCCTGTCAAAGTGATCATGCGCGTGTGTCTTGTCTCCTCCCGCGTGGGAATGCTTTGTGCCGTCGTCATGAGTATGCGTTTGCATTACAGGCTTGGCCATTAGCACGTCGTCCACTCTTAGCAGCAAGTTGGTGACTTCTACTGCCGTCTTGATTACCTGCTCCTTAACTATTGAAGGTTCCACGACATCTGGGTACATCTCCTTTACCTTTCTGTCGACTGCATCAACACCGTAAAAGCTCGCCTTGCCGTTTGACAAGTCGTGCCTTGAGCGTAGCTGCGTCAAAGTGTCTAGTTCGTCCATCCCCGCGTTTCTGGCTATTGTGAGCGGGATTTCTTCGAGAGCATCGGCAAACTTGAGGACTACTATTTGCGCCCGACCCTGAATCGACAGGGCTTTTTCTCTGACCTTCTTTGCGATAGCTGCTTCGACTGAACCTCCACCTGCCACTATCGCAGGCGACTTGACAAAATTGCGGAGCACTGAGAGAGCGTCGAGTGTAGACCTGTGGCATTCGTCAAGTGTTCTCTTGGAATTCGCTCGCAAAAGCAGAGTAACAGACTTTGGATTCTTGCACCCCTCAACAAACACCATTTTGTCATCTCCTACGAATTTTTCATAGACTCGCTGCGCATAGCCCAGTTTGATGTCTATGTCACCGTGCTGATATTGGTGGTGATCATCATTATGGTCATGATTATGATAATGTCCGTGTTCATGATCATGGGAATGTTCATGCTCGTGGTCCAGCCTGCCAGCTACTGTAGCGCCAGTTGCCTTGGCAAGCCAGATCAGGTCGTTTTCTTTAACTCTTCGCAGAGAAATAATCCCGGCCTCTCTAAGATAATTCTGGGCAAATGTGTTGATTCCCTTGCGCGAAATTACTACATTTGCACCCGAGTCGACGATGTGTCGCAGCTTTGATTCGATCATCTCCCTCTGGGCATCAGAATAAGCCTTGAGCTCATTTGGCAAAGTTACCTTAATCTCTGCGTCAGTCTTTGTCTTTTTGCCTTCGAGATCATCGTCGATAAGCAGTATCCTTGCGTCCTCTATCGCTTTAGGCATCGACGAGCTGTCTATGGTCTTGTCAATCACAATGCCCGTTACGAGCTGCAAATCTGAAATGTTGCCCGGCTTTTCTTCTATCTTGATGTCATCGAGTTCGACAGAGCCACTGCCAAAATCTGCTATACTACAGACCGACTCGACTATCAGTTCTGCAGCGCGATCCCCCGCATACGACAATGCCTTTGACTGAAGGCAGGTCAGGGCAAGCCTTTTCATGACCAACTTGTCAGAATTGATACATTTCTGCGAAATCTCTTTTAGCGCATCAAGTGCAAAGTCGAGTCCCTTTGAATAGCCCTCTGAAATAGTGGACGGTGCTAGTCCCATGTCAAGCATGGCTTCAGCTTTTTGGACCAGGGCCCCAGCAAGGACCACGACGGAGGTAGTCCCGTCGCCTACTTCGTTGTCAACTGCGTTAGACGCCTCGATAATTACTTTGGCTGCAGGATGCTCTACGTCTATTTTCCGAAGCAGCGTCGCACCATCCTTTGTTACCGTTACTTCTCCCAAAAGATCAACAAACATCTTGTCCAGTCCCCTCGGACCTAGCGTATTCCTTACTAGCTCTGCTATCAGTCTAGCCGCAAGTAGGTTATAGCGCCTAGCTTGACCCCCGTTGCTTCGCGCAACCCCGTCTCCGAGTAGCTGATGGGATGTCATGAAGATAGGCTAGCTGTGACCCAGACAGTTATAAAAATCGGACGGCAAATTAACACTCGAAAGCTTTTCAGTTTTTGTCATTTCTCGCTGGCTCTTATGGCATGACTTCTAACAATCTCGGTCACCAGCGATATCATTTCTTCAATCCTGTCTATGGAATCGTCAAGCATTCTCACGAGCAGGCCGCCTTCATTAGGAAGAAATGACCTGCCTGCAAGCATAGTGTTCTCGCGAAATGCTTTAGCTATTTCTTTATCCATACTTGCGCGATTGCCGCTGGGCGTAACAATGTATATAGTTGACCATATCGACTTCCCGCCAAACAAACGTTCAAAGGTTTCTTTTTTGTCGAGCGACGGCTCGATATTGCATACGTCTGAGAAGAGCAGGCGATCCTTTGAGTCAAGCGTTCGCATTCTGAGGAAACAGGCGTCAAAGTCAAAACGTTCGCCAGACGCGGTTCGGCCCGCAGAAACTGTCTCTGAATACAATACGGTGGAACCAGTGGAAGCCCTGATTGTGACATCCTGGCAGAAACGGGAAGCCCTGAAAGGTATCAGCGAGCGGGGGACAAATTCAACGTAGCATCCCTTGTTGGCCGTTACGTTGATCTTCTGAAGGGCGTATCCTTTTTCCATCTTGTAGATCTTGGTCGCGGACTGGGTCGTTATCCGCGCCATCGTGTTCGCTTCTGCTTCAATTTCGATTTCAAACCTGTCACCCTGCAATACGCCTCCGGCTGACGACATCAGGTAGACATGAGCCATGTTTGACAAATTGCTGTCTGGGTAAAGTGCCCTTTGGACCAGTAATGGCGACTTTGTCTCTAGGTGGCTTATCACCGTTCGAGATGAGCGCCCGCAGGAGAACCTGATCCTTGCCGATCCAGTCGTGCCTTCATAGTCTCCGTACTTTTCGAAAACGCTCGGCACGGCGAACAGCGTCATTCTCTTTTTCGTGCTACCTTTCGCTTCTTTGCCTGGGCAGGTCTGTAGGTATCAAAGAGCAAGCCGCTTGAAATGTGCTCTGCTACGCGCTCAACCCCATCGCCGGTCCTGCAGTTCACAAATTCAACCGGCTTGCCGGGTCTTACCGATCTTGCGTCCCGAGCCATGACTGAGAGGTCTGCTCCAACATATGGAGCAAGATCTGTCTTGTTGATAACGAGCAAATCACAGCTTTCGATCCCAAGACCGCGCTTACGAGGATACTTGTCCCCTCCAGCAACATCTACTATGTAAACAAAGTAATCGGCAAGCTCTGAACTAAATGTAGTCATGGTGTTATCTCCTCCGCTCTCTATGATAATTAGGTCAAGCGAGGGGTCCTTGCGTTCAATTTCGTCTATCACGGCAAGGTTGATGCTAGGATCTTCGCGGACCGCAGTGTGGGGGCAGCCTCCGGTCGCTATGCCGATAATCATGTTTTCAGGCATCAACCGTGCTTCGGTAGCCAGAATTCGTTGCATTCTCTCTGCATCCTCCTTGGACACTACGTCGTTAGAAATTATGCAGCAGCGATAGCCTTTCTTGGCGAGGACAGGAACGAGCTGCTCTATGAGCCGCGTTTTACCCGAGCCCACCGGCCCGCCGATACCTAGCCGGGGAATCCTCCTGACCACATGAAAAGCCAGGGCTAATTTACGTAATAAACATTCTGAACTCATCCTGTTCATGTTGCATCTGCAAAATTTCCGCAAGTGGGTTCAGCTGCCAAATCTCGGATGGCTCTCTGGATGGTCTTGAATTTACATCCTGGGCTAGCTCGGTCAATATCTTCTGACCCTCAATGTGGGATATGACACCCAACCTAATGGCCGAGCCAACAATACTTACGCAATAAGAATACAACATCATTCGGACAGCGCTCACTTTTGGGATCCGAAATGAATAAGCTGCTATTGCAAGGCAGACTGGATAAGTACCCGGGATCTTGCCCTTAGCGATCGCTGTCCGAAATTTTTTTGCTACGGTGCCATTCTTCATGTCTGCAAGCGAGTGTAGTAGTTGTTTGCCAGTCCTTGTCGATGCCGTTCGCACTTCCCTAACTAGCTTCATAGAATAGTACCTGTTGTCGACTTCCACAATTCTATCGAAGTCGCCAAGCCTTGCTGCATTCATGGCTACTGACAGAACAGCACAATCGCATGGCAAGAGCTGAAACTTAAGTTGCTGTCGGACAAGCCGGATAACCTGAGCGCGATTCTTTACTCTCCCAGATTTGACAAATGACTCGAGTCCTCCTGATAACCCAAAGGTCCCTGAAGGAAAGAACGAGTCTGCAAGTTGCATCATGTGAAATTCGTAGTCATTCATGCTGGTGGACTTCACCCGTGGGAACAAAGATCTTGGTGGTCACGGTCAGCTTGACTCCTGGTGGCATCAATTTGGCGAAAATCTCCATCTCAGATTCATTCTGGATGGGGAAGTCAATTTTTCCTTGGCTTACTGCGATGGGTTTGTGTCTATTTCCGATTGCATGACCGACCGCTACAGCAGTTTTAACTAACTGCCCGACGCTGCGCTTATTCATGATAACTGAAATGACTCGCTCTGGCATTTGTACAACGACGATTAATTTTTCCTTCATGCCTAGGACGTCACCGTGATGGAGCCTGGTCCCTCGCTCTAGGATAATGCCCACGTCTGTACCCCGGTCAGTCTTGCGTCTCATTCGAACCTTATCCATTTCGGTCCTGGAGACAAGCAGATGTTCAGCAGCTCCGCTCAATTCTGCACGTCGCCACTTTTCAGCTATGCGTCTGTTGGAATGGATATTGCCTGCGACAGTGCTGACAACGAACAATCGTTGGTTGTCACATGCGGTCGAAATTATGCCTTTCTCTGATTCTGCGACTAACCGGATCACTCAAACGCAATTATAAATACGAGATTTAGTAAGTCAATGCATACATGATGCTCAGTCCACGCGAGATAGACAAGATGTACGTTTTCATTGCAGCGGAGGTTGCGCGCAGGCGCCAGAAAAAGGGTCTGAAGCTGAACTACGTTGAAGCTGTAGCTCTGATTTCCGACCACATTGTTGAAGGCGCCCGGGAAGGCAAGTCTGTTTCGGAACTGATGGGGTCTGGAAGGCACGTTTTATCGCGGAATGATGTGCTTACCGGAGTCCCAGAGCTTGTCAAGAGCGTGCAGGTCGAAGCAACGTTTGAAGACGGGACAAAGCTGGTCACCGTCCACGATCCAATCGTGTGATCAATTTGATACCTGGAGAATATTTTCTATCTGACAGACCCGTGGCAGCGAACGTGAATAGAAAGGTCTCGCTCGTCACAGTCAGCAATACTGGAGACAGACCTATTCAGGTAGGTTCACACGCTCATTTTTTCGAAGTTAACAAGGCCCTTTCCTTTCCAAGAAAGGCCGCGTACGGATACCACCTCAATATCCCGGCTGGAACATCAGTAAGATTTGAGCCAGGGGAGACACGGGAAGTAGAGCTCACCGAATACGGTGGAAATAAGATTGTCTACGGGTTCTCTGGACTCGTAAACGGAAGTCTTGCTAGCAAGAAACCAACTGCCATCGCAAACGCAAAGAGGAGAGGGTTCAAAGGTGCTTGAGATTTCAAGGAAGCGATATGTTGACCTCTACGGGCCGACCACTGGCGATAGGATTAGACTCGCAGATACTGATCTGATAGTCGAGGTTGAAAAAGATCTCCTGAGCTATGGCGACGAGCTGGTATTTGGCGGAGGCAAGAGCGCGCGCGATGGGATGGGGCAAACCAGCGGGATGACAAGTAGGTCAGCGCTTGACCTGGTAATAACAAACACAATCGTAATTGATCCAGTTCTTGGAGTAATCAAGGCGGACATTGGTATAAAGGATGGGTTAATCGCCGGAGTGGGCAAGGCAGGCAACCCCAATGTGATGGACGGCGTGAGCCTGATAGTGGGGTCTGGCACCGAGATAATTTCAGGTGAGCACACGATTTGTACCCCCGGAACAATTGACACCCACATCCATCTTATCTCGCCGCAGCAGGCGATTGAGGCGATATGCAGTGGAACGACTACCATGATAGGCGGAGGTACCGGGCCTGCAGATGGAACCAATGCGACTACGTGCACTCCCGGCCCCTGGAATTTGCACAGGATGCTCGAGGCAGTTGACGAGCTTCCGCTCAATTTCGGATTGCTGGGGAAGGGAAACGACTCGCTAGAGCCGGCGCTACTCGAACAGATTTCAGAGGGCGCATGCGGGCTCAAGCTGCATGAGGATTGGGGGACCACCCCGGCGACCATCGACGCGGCTCTCCGGGTAGCGGACAAGACCGATACGCAGGTGGCCATCCATACCGATACACTAAATGAATGCGGCTATGTGGACGACACCATCGAGGCGATCGCGGGCAGGACTATCCACACCTACCATACGGAAGGGGCCGGTGGTGGGCACGCGCCGGACATAATGAAGATAGCTGGTGAAAAGCACGTACTTCCGTCTTCGACCAACCCTACGCGCCCATTTACGGTGAACACCCTTGAAGAGCATCTTGACATGATGATGGTCTGCCACCACCTCAACCCTTCAGTCCAAGAAGACGTCGCGTTTGCAGAGTCTCGGATTAGGCAGGAGACCATTGCTGCTGAAGACGTTCTTCACGACATCGGAGCTCTGAGCATGTACTCTTCTGATAGCCAGGCAATGGGCAGGGTCGGTGAGGTGACGACGCGCGCTTGGCAGACTGCGGACAAGATGAAAAAGATGTCTGGCCGGCTCAGAGAGGAAGAGGGAGACAATGATAACCTGCGTGCAAAAAGGTACCTTGCAAAACTCACCATTAACCCGGCGATCACGCATGGAATCTCCGAGTATGTCGGCTCACTTGAGCACGGCAAGATAGCAGACATTGTAATCTGGACGCCACAGTTTTTTGGAGTAAAACCCAAAATGATAGTCAAGGGAGGATTCATAGCGTATTCGCTGATGGGAGACCCAAATGCTTCCATCCCGACACCAGAGCCAGTGTATTACAGGCCCATGTTTGGATCGCTTGGCAAAGCGAAGCAGTCTACCTCTGTCACGTTCACTTCAAAACTTGCGATAAGAAACGGGATCGGTAGAAAACTGCGCCTCCGGAAAAAACTACTGGCTGTCAAGAATTGCCGGAAAATAGGCAAGAAGGATATGCGCTTCAACAGCCTGACGCCCAAGATTGAGATTGATCCAGAGACCTATGAAGTCAAAGTGGACGGCGAGCTGGCAACTGTTCCGCCAGCAACCAAACTCTCGCTAGCAAGGCTGTATAACTTGTTTTAGGATGTTCGACAGCCGAAACCATATCTTTTTATAGTTACTAATTATATTAGGATAGATACATGGCGCCTGTAAAAACAAAGGCCGAAATTGAAAAGGCATCAAGGAAGGCAGTTGAAGCGCTCTATGGAACCAATATTCGCGACTTTAAGATCAGAGTGCTTTTTCCGTTCCCAAGTGAGTTAAAGCATGATTCATGGGATGTGCAAGTCACCTTTCTGCAAGGCAGGATGCAGTACACGGTAGATCTAATAATTCAGGAAGGCGATGGGAAAGTCACGAACGCCCGGCTCATAGATACAATGGTTCCGCTCTAGGGCTTAGCTGGATCGGCACTAAGATCGCGTCTACTCAAGACGGACTAGACAATGTTTAGATTTTCAGCGCACTCAAAGTGATAGTATGAAGGCTTTGACGATCGCTTGCATACAACAGAGTCCACGGGCCGTATTTCTTTTCCGCAGTGGCGGCAGAGGCCCTCTTGCCTAACCTGTATGTTTCGCATGATATGGTTCCACGCAAAATGTTCCAGTGTATAGGTGGTTACAGTCATTGCAATATTTTGGAAATCTGTGGTTAATTAGCAATCCTTAACCAAGTTAATTGACCCTGCCCCCGGTCGCTATCTCGTGGGGTTGGATGGATAGGCAAAGAGCAGGGCCATGTGAAGCCCATGTCCGTTATCGCATGGCTTGATAACGCTGCACCTTTTCTTTATTAAAATCTGGCTTAACCAAGTTAATTGATCCGTCACAGGTTATATGATAGCACATAGTACCCGTCAGTGCAAGTGCATGTCCGGCACCCCGAGCTCGTACCGCGATAGGATTTACATTGTCAAGGACGTAATTTTGAAACTTGTGGAATACGGAGAACTAAACCAGACAGCACTTGTGAGCTTTTGCGGTTTAAACCTGAAAAAACACAAGCCGATACTTGACGACTTGGAAGCAAATGGATTGACTGAAAGGACTGAAATAGCTATCGGGAAAAGAACGGTGACGAAATACAAGCCCACCCTAAAAGGAATTGCATTTTGTGAAAACATACTCGAGCCTTATGAGAAGATGTTTCCTAGGAGAAAGGATCTGGACAAAGATGAAATATCACCTACCAGACAATCCATGCTACTCCTTGTCTAGACCAAACTGAGATGCTATTTTCCTGTCGATCTCTTCCTTCTCTTTAGAGTAATCCACGTACCTGCTCTTCCATTTGCTCATGGACTGGAATTGCCTTATGCCTGTCGCAAGCCAAATGGCAGCTATGAGTATTACAGCGGCGAGTAGTATGCTCAGGGCCAGACCGAACTCATTTTCAACTTCAAGCAGTGCGAAAAATGACGGATGCAATACCAGGTACGCCGAGAGGGCAATCGCAAGTGGTGCCAATACAATTGCAGAAATGGACATTCCGATCATGATTTTCCTCAGCTCTTGTATGGTTTCTATAAACCCATCAATCAGGCCAAGAATATTGCCACGTGCGGAGTCGCGGTCAGCATCGCTCATTTGCTATCATTCACTCTATGGTTATATTTCCCTTCATTTCTGGGTGCAGTGTACAGTAGTACTCAAAGGTACCGGCCTTGTCTGCAAGAAAGGTGATGGTCTGGCTTTCAAAGTAGCCCAAGTCCCTAGTGTGCACGTTGAATGCATCAATGTTAAAGTTGTGTTTTGAATGGGTATCATAGTCCCCATTCGTGAAGTGAATAGACTGCAGATTTCCTTTTGTTAATAAATATGACGGATTGGTAATTCCGCCGCCATTAGTCCTCGCTCCTTTGACGCTACTTGAACCCTGGTTAATGTAGAAAAAGCTAGAGCCTGAGTGGCTCGCCTTAATGAAGTGGTTGGTAGGAAACCCAAGAACGGGGCTTGTTCCATTGACCGGAACGGCAGAGTAATAGCTGAATAGCCCAATCGCAGATGAAATGGCGATTAACGTCCCGTATATTGCTACCCTTCTCCTTGATAGCTTCGAAACTGTTGATACTTGCCCTCGTCTCTTCTTCATCCAATTTGACATATCTGTATAGGGTATTTACGTCTGGATTAACAAAGTTAATCCTGGTGTTTTTCATTGACGACAACTCATTCTCGATGACGTCGATCCAGTCCTTACTTTTTTCAGTCTTGGTCCACTGACAATCACTCCACTCAATTCATTGGTTATGCAACAGGAAATTCGTCCGGAGAGAAACGAACTGCTCATCGCCATGATTCTTTCCTTTCCTAGAAACAGCACTTCTCGAAGATATCTTGCCAGTTCCAGACCGCGTATGCTAAGTCAGGCTGAACCAAGTTAATCCATGTGGTCAAACTAGATCTAGCCAAATTCTAGGATCGACTTTTTGGAAGGCCCCATAGAAGTTAACTTGGTTAATCCATCCTTTAATACTAATTCCCAATGTTGATCTCAAAGGCACCGCAGCATGTCTTAGTCCTGTCCGCGAACATGCACTACCCGTCTGTTCCCAATTGCGGACAGGACCTTTCCAATTTTAACCTGCCCGGTCTCTGAGTGACTACTGCTTCTCGTATTCAGATATTCCGGGGCGAGACTAACAACGTGTCATGACGGGG
>Ga0070698_100008744_pt1 | contig 10903 bp, 12 predicted proteins | sample KBSK1502metaG_FD_65477 | JGI IMG/M metagenome (GOLD analysis project Ga0070698, IMG submission 65477) | Corn, switchgrass and miscanthus rhizosphere microbial communities from Kellogg Biological Station, Michigan, USA - KBS K1-50-2 metaG | ecosystem: Host-associated > Plants > Roots >...
CTCACCTCGACCAGCCGGTCCGCCATCACGGCGGCCGCCGGCGTCTCGACCATGACCCCCAGGGGCACCGTCTTGACGGCAGGGACGCCCGCTTTCTCGAGACGGGCGGCCTCTTCGTGCATCATCTCACGCGTGCGCTCGACCTCGTCGAGCCGTGTCACGAGCGGAATCATGAGATGCAGCTTCGCCGTGACGGCGGCGCGCAGCACGGCGCGGATTTGGGTGCGGAACATCTCCGGCTCGTCGAGACAGACCCGGATCGCGCGCCAGCCTAGGAACGGATTCGCTTCGGGCGAGCCACGGAATGGCGCCGGGAACTTGTCACCGCCAAGATCGTAGGTCCGCACGACCACGGGATGCCCCGCGAATGCCTCGCCGACGTGCCGGAAGTACTTCGCCTGCTCGTCCTCGGTCGGAAGCTCGTGGTGGCCCGTGATGAGGAACTCGGTCCGCAGCAGCCCGACGCCCTCGGCGCCATGGGCCACGGCCGCCGTGACCTCGTCCGGGAGGTCCACATTGCCGCGCAGCGCGATATGGACGCCGTCGACGGTGACGGACTCCTGGGCGACCGCTTCTTCGAGATGCGTGGCCAGCTCGCGACGCCGCGTGTCCGTCCGCTGAGCCTCCTCGATCTCTGCCGGCGTTGGATCGAGCAATACGGTGCCCCGCGTGCCGTCCAGGATGGCTTTGCTTCCCTGCCGAATGCGCGCAACGGCGCCGCGCAGGCCGAAGATCGCCGGGATGCCGATCGAGTGGGCGAGGATCGCGGCGTGCGATGTGCGCGTCCCTTCCTCACTGATCAAGCCGACCACATGTGCTCGGTCGAGCTGCACGGTCAGTCCGGGCGACAACTCACGCGCGACGATGATCGACGGTTCCCGCAGGCTTTCCCACACATCCGCGCCGCCGTCCTTGTGCATGAGGTGCTGGATGACACGGATGGCTACGCCCGTCAGATCGGCGAGCCGCTCCTTGAGGAGTGGATTGCCGGCGGCGGTCCAGAGATCGCGCACTTCGAGCGTCTTGAACTCGAACGCCTTTTCGGCCGTGAGGTGGTTTTCGCGAATCAGCTCGGCGACGTCGCTGATGAAGTCCTTGTCCTCGAGCATGAGCAACTGCGCGTCGAAAATGCGGGCTTCGTCGACTCCAGCGCGGTCTTCGGCGCGGGCCCGGAGCTCCGTGAACTGGCCTCGCACGTCCTTGAGCGCCGCACGCAGGCGGCGCACCTCTTTCTCGACCTGGGTACGTGGCACCACACGATGGGGAACCTCCGGCAGCGCCCAGCGCACCGTCACGGTCGGTCCCATCGCGATACCCGGCGAGACGCCGATGCCCTTGAGCAGGCGGTCAGGAGCGCTCACGCGTCTTCCTTTTCCTTGGCGCGGGGGGGGGGCTTCAAGTGCATCTCATTGAAGCCCGCGGCCACCAGCGCGAGCAGCGCCTCCATGGCCTGCTCCCCATCCTCACCGTCCGTCCTGATCCGAATCGTCGAGCCGCACTCCGCAGCCAGGGTCATCATGCCGAGGATGCTCTTGCCGTTCACGACGGCGCCGTCTTTGTGCACCTCGACGGCCGCCTTGAATTTGTTCGCCACCTTCACGAACTCGGCGCCCGGTCGAACGTGCATGCCGAGCGGATTCACGATGAGCGCGTCCCGTTCGATCACTGCCATATCACCCCCACGACGAGGGCGACGGCGGCCAGGACGAGCGAGAGCCTGAGTCCATTGAGACGGTCGCCGCGGAGCCGCAGCGCGAGAAAGCCAAGCGCCGCCACGACCGCGAGCGCGACGCGGGCCCACGAGTCGAACGGTCCCGACAGATACGCGGCCGTCAGAGGAAGTGCGGCGCCGACCGCGAACGCCATGGCCGGGCCGAGCAGCGCGCCCGCCTTCTGCAATGCGGGATGATGCAGGGCCACGCTGACCCGCCTGCCGTGGGTCCAGCCAGCCAGCAACGCCCACCAGCGCAGCGCCACGTGACCGATGTTGTAGATGAGGAGAAACATGCCGACCGCAATCCAGCCGGCGCCGAGTGCGACGCCCGCCAGTGCCAGGCCCGACAGGAACGGTAGCCAACCCGCCCAGACCAGACGGTCGCCGAGCGACCCCAACGGGCCGCATAACGCTTCGCGCAGCCGTTCGACCTGATCGGGTGACGCACCTTCGTGCTCGGCGCGGGCGGCAGCGCCGACCGCGAGGCCGATGAGGTAGGGATGGGCATTGAAGAAGTGTGCGCCCCGCGCCACCGCGGGACGGTACTTGCCGTCGCCCAGATCGCGCAGCAGTGGCTCTTCCGCGACGCCGACGCCCACGCCGAGCAGGCGCTCGTAGTTGTACGAGCCCTGCACGGCGAACAGCCGGAGCAAGGCGCGGGCGAGGCGCGGCCGGCGCGGAGGGGGGGCGGGGGGCGTTACCGCAGCCATAGTGTCGCCGCAATCCCGCCGCCGAGACCGGCGGCAAACCACGCGAGATTCGGCCCGCGGCCCACGAGCCGTAGCGTCCCCGCGGCACCTGCGGCCAACGCGGCCGCGACCGCGGCGATGGCGAGCAGCATCGCACCGCGAACCGTGAGTGCGCTACCCAACAGCGGCCGCGCCAGCCAGGCCAGCGTGAGTCCCACCACGGTCACCAAGGCGGCGCGGAGCGCGTCACGCAGTAATCCGCCGACGTGTACGCGCACCAGCACGCTCGGATCTCCCGTTTCGAGCTGCGCCGCGGCCGCGTGGATGATTCGGGAATTCACGCGCCGGAGGAGATTGATCGTAACGCCGCCGAGCAGCCCCGTGACGAGCCCCACGAGCGCGCCAAGGCCCAGGCCCAGTACGCCGGCCGACGCGTGCGCGGTGGCGACCGCGGCAACGGTCGCCGGCCCGTACTCGGGGTAGCGCACGGCACCAACCGGCAGGATGTCATACTGCAGCAGCTCGAAGACGACGCCGAGCTTGAGGCCCGTCGGAATGTCACCGAGGATCGCCCCGGCGACGGTGCCGGCCACGAGGGGACGCGCGATCATCATCTGCGGCAGGCTGACGAGATCCACGCCGACGAGCGTACCCCAGACGAAGAGCGCGATCAGCAGCTCGATGGGGAGGTTCATGTGAACTCCGTGACGGGGACGGCGCGCGCCGTCGGCACGTCCTGGGCGGTTACATCGACGCCGCGCGCGGCGAGCTGGCGCAGCTTCGCCGCCTCGTCATCGGTCAGGTACACAAAGCGCAGCCGCTCTTTCCGGCCGGTGCGGTGGTGGACGCCCCCCACGTTGAAGCGCTTCAGCTGCGGCACCCGGGCGGCGAGCGCCACGGCCGTGTCGATGTCGCCCACGAGCAGGATCCCCACGCGCGGATCCGCCTCCCAGCCGGGCAGCTGCGTCGCCGCCTGTTCGACCGACGCAAAGATCACGTCGATCTGCGGCGGCACCCCCATCCGATAGAGGTCCTGCTCCCAGTCGCTGCCGCTCACCTCGTCATCGACGAGCACGATGAACGCGACGTGGAGGGGCTGCCCCCACCCCACCACGACCTGGCCGTGGATCAGGCGGTCATCGATGCGGTACAACGCGAGGCTCATGACGACGGGACGCGGATGGCGTGGGCGCCGGCATCCACGGCTCGGCGCGCGGCTTCCGCCGGCGCGACGTCCCGATGGAAGACGAAATCGAGCAGCATGGCGAGGTTGACGCCGGTCACGACGGCGATATCCGCCCCACCCTGCTTGGCGTAGCGCGCCGAGCTCGTGAAGCACGAGCCGCCGGGGAGATCGACGAACAGGACCGCGGGCCCCGCGCCTACAGCCTCGCGCAGCCGCTGGCCGAGCGCTTCCGTGCCGCAGCCTTCATTCGAGACCGGCGTCAGTACGCCTTCGATGCCGGTGATCGCCGTGACCGCCGCGACGAGCGCCTGCGCGACCGCGGCGTGCGACACGATGACGCCGCGGAGCTCACTCATAATCTTCCTCCAGGTAGTGTTGCATCCCGCCTTTCTCCCGCATGCGACGAATCAAGCGCTCGTTGAACGCGTTCGCCGAGTCGACACCGCTGTAGCGCAACAGGTGGGTCATCGCGACGACTTCGCAGATAACCGTGAGATTCTTGCCGGGGTTCAACGGAACGGTCACGAGCGGGAGCTCGACGTCGAGCAACTCGGTGCGCTGCTGATCGAGACCGGTGCGATCGTACTCACGCGTGTTATCCCAATCTTCGAGCTGCACCACGACTTCGATCCGTTTCTGCTGGCGCACCGACCGGATTCCGAACAGCGCGTTGATGTCGATCAACCCGACGCCGCGGATTTCCATGTAATGCCGGGAGATCTCGTGACCGCGGCCGATCAGCACGTCGTTGCCGCGCCGCGTGATGTGCACGACATCGTCCGCGACCAGGCGGTGACCCCGCTCGACCAGATCGAGGACGCATTCGCTCTTGCCGATCCCGGAGCGCCCGCGGAACAGGAGTCCCACGCCGAACACGTCGGCGAGCGAGCCGTGCACCGTGGTCCGGGGCGCGAACGCGTCGTCGAGAAACGGCTTCAACCGCCGGTAGAACTCCGCCGTCTTGAGCCGCGTGCGGATCACCGGGACGCCCTTGTCGCGGGCCAGCACGAGCAGTTCCTCGGGCGCCTCCTGTCCCTTGGTGATGATCACGCACGGCAGCTCGTAGGAGAGAAAGGTCTGAATAGTCTTGCCGCGCGCCTTCGCATCGAGCGATGCGAGGTAAGTGATCTCGGTCTCGCCGAGAATATGAATCCGGTCGGTGCCGACAAAGCGCGCCGTGTAGCCCGCGAGCACTAGACCGGGGCTCGACGCTTCGGGAGAGCGAATCTCCCGCTCGAGGCCCACCTCCGCGGTGAGCAGCTCGAGCTGCAGGTGATCGCCCTTGCGGGCGAGCAGGTCGCCCACCTTGAGGCGCGGCGTCGGGGGTGTGGTGGGGGGAACGTTCACCGGGTACCGGGGACCCGCGATGCGCGAGTCGCGCGGCGCGCGCGCGGCGTCTCTTTCTCGTCCAGCACCTGGCGCTTCACGCGCGCGATCGCGGCGTCGAGCGCCGTGCGGTGGTCCGGTGCCAGCGACTTCGCCACGTGCACTCGTCCGCGGGGCACGTGGATCTCGATCTCGACGCCCGCTTCGCCGTGATCTTCGGTGAAGATCACGTGCGCGTGATGCGGGCGCCGCACCAGCTTCACCACCTTCTCGACCAGCTCCCTGGCGAGCGCGCGCAAATCGTCGTCGATCTCAGCATGACGGGCGGTGATCGTGATTCGCATACCTCAGCTCTTCCTTTCTCGTTCGGCGATAATCTGCTCGATATGCTCGAGCGTAGCGCGCGCGGCGGAGTCCCACGACAGCCCCTCGGCAAACACGCGCGCGGCCCGGCCGAGCCGTTCCACCAGCGTCGGGTCGGCCGCCAACGCGAGCATGCGATCTGCCAGCGCTCGCCAGTCTCCGTGCGGCACCAGATACCCGGTGACCCGATTCTGGACCGATTCCCTGAGGCCCGGGCTGTCCGACGCCAGGGCCGGCGTGCCGCACGCCGCCGCCTCGACGTTCGTGATTCCCCACCCTTCCTTGGGGCTCGGGAAGACGACCGCCCACGCACGGCGCAACAGCCGCTGTTTCTCCTCTTCCGACACGAAGCCGAGGAATCGGACCGCGTCACCGAGCCCGAGCTCGACGGCTAAACGCTCGAGGCGGGGCCGGTCATCGCCCTGCCCGCAGATGTCGAGCGTGATATCGGGGCGCTCTGTGCGTGCGGCTTGGGCCGCGCGGATCGCAAACTCCACTCCTTTATAACGCTTCAATCGGCCGAGGTACAGAAATGTAGGCCGGGCGGCGCGCGGCGTCGCGGCATCGGGGGTGTAGCGCCGCGCATCGACCCCCGGATGGATCACGACCACCCGCTCGCGCGGGACGCCGCGCCGGACGAGATCATCCGCAGTGCTTTCGGAAATGGCGTGGAATCCGGCCCGCCGGTAGACCCACGGAATCGGCACCTCGGCTGCCCAGACGATCGTCGCCAGCGGGGCGCTGGCCTCGGCGAATGCCGTGGTGCCGAACAGATGTGGCACGATCGCCACGAAGGGCAGGCGCGTCAGGGTAGGAAGAAAAAGCGGAACCTTGTTGATGTCCTCGACGACCACATCGAAGGGCACTTCGCGCAGGGCACGACGCACCGCGCCGCGGCCCCGGACCGCAAAGCTGTTTCTCCCCCCTACCCGCGTCACCTGGATGCCGTCCACGACTGCGTGCGGGGCACAGCCGGGCCAGCCGCTCGCAACGAGATGCACCTCATGCCCCCAGGTTGCGATGCGTCCGAACAACTCGTGTAAGTGAATCTCGGCGCCACCGGCGTGCGGGTTTTCGCGGTCGTTCCAGTTGACCAGCAGAATCCTCACAGCGCGCCGGTCTCCCGCGCGACGGCGTCGAGCACGCCATTGATGAATGCCGGCGCGCGCGAGCCCGCGAACCAGTGCGCCAGCTTCACCGCTTCATCGATCACCACCCGCGAGGGGGTGGACGCCTCATCCAGCTCGGCAAGCGCGAGACGCAGAATGTTGCGTTCCACGACGCCGACGCGCTCGAGCCGCCAATGCTCCGTGGCACCCGCAATCCGGGCGTCGAATTCCGGCAGTCCCGCGATCGCCTTGGCGGCGAGATCGGCGCCGCGATCGTAGCCCCTCGGCGCGCGTCCATAGATCACGGCAACGCGGGCAACGACCGCCTCGATCGTCGGTCTGCCCGACAGCTCCCACGCGTGCAACAACTGGAGGGCGCGCGCGCGGGCCTTAGTCTCGGGGCGCTGCATCGAGCTTCTCGAGCGCGTCGGCGGTCTCGAGGGCCGCCTGCACCGCCTCGGCACCTTTGCTGACCCGCGCCAACGCCTGAGACTCGTTTTCCGTCGTCAGCACTCCGAACCCGACCGCGATGCGGTGCGCCAGCGCGACGTTGCCGAGGCCGCGCGCCGCCTCGCCCGCGACATACTCGAAATGCGGCGTCTCACCGCGGATGACACACCCCAGCGCAACGATGGCATCGAAGCGCGCGCTGGTCGCCGCGGCCTCGGCGACGACCGGCAGCTCGAAGGCGCCGGGCACCCAGGTGACCTCGACGTTGCTGTCGGCGATGCCGCCCCGGCGCAGCGCCTCGCGCGCGCCGTCCAGGAGCTTGGCGGTGATGTTCTCGTGAAACCGGCTGACGACGATCGCCACGCGCCGCTGGCGATTGGAAGCGCGCGCAGCGGAAGGGGGGGGAGCTTTGTGTGGCACGATCAGTGGGTGAGGAAGTGGCCGAGCTTGTCCCGCTTGACGTCGAGGTACGCCCGGTTCTCGTCCGAGGGCGCCGGCACGATGGGCAACCGCTCGACGATCTCGAGCCCGTAGCCTTCGAGGCCGATGAGCTTCATCGGATTGTTCGTGAGCACACGGATCGAGGACAGGCCGAGGTCGAGCAGGATCTGCGCGCCGATCCCGTAATTCCTGAGATCCGGCTTGAAGCCGAGTTTCTCGTTCGCCTCGACGGTGTCGTGCCCCTGATCCTGCAGCTCGTACGCCTTGAGCTTGTTGAGAAGCCCGATGCCCCGGCCTTCCTGGTCGAGGTAGACCACGACGCCCGCGCCCGCTTCTCCGATCATCCGCATCGCGCTGTGCAGCTGCCAGCCGCAATCGCAGCGCGCCGAGCCGAATACGTCACCGGTGAGGCACTTGGAGTGCATGCGGACGAGCATCTGCTGCTTGCCCGCGACGTCGCCGAACACGAGCGCGATATGCTCCGCCGCATCGACGTCGTTGCGGTAACCGATGATGCGGAACTCGCCGAAGGGGGTCGGCAGGCGCGCCTCGGCGACGCGATGTACGAGGCGCTCGTGCTTCAGCCGGTACGCGACGAGCTGCGCCACGGTGATGAAGGTCAGGCCGTGCTGCTTGGCGAAGCGCTCGAGATCGGGACGGCGCGCCATCGAGCCGTCGGGATTGAGGATCTCGCAGATCACGCCGGCGGGATACAGGCCGGCGAGCCGCGCCAGGTCGATGCTCGCCTCGGTCTGGCCGACGCGCTGCAATACGCCGCCGGGCCGCGCGCGCAGGGGGAAGACGTGCCCGGGCCGGCGGAGGTCGCTGGGGACCGTCGAGGGGTCGATCGCGACGCGGATCGTCGCCGCGCGGTCGGCGGCGGAGATGCCGGTGGTGACGCCGAAGCGCGCCGCCGCATCGATGCTGATCGTGAACGCCGTCTCGTGCGATTCGTTGTTGTGCTCGGTCATCTGCGGCAGACCGAGGGCCTGGCAGCGCTCGGGCGTGAGCGGCATGCAGATGAGCCCGCGGGCGTGCGTCGCCATGAAGTTGATCATCTCGGCGGTCACCTTTTCGGCCGCGCCGATCAGATCCCCTTCGTTCTCGCGCCGCTCGTCATCGGCCACGATGACGAGCTTGCCGGCGCGGATATCCGCGATTGCTTGTTCTACCGCTGTGAACGACATAGCTGCCTCACATATTTTCCCAGCACGTCGGCCTCGACGTGCACTCGATCACCGCTGCTGAGCCGCCCCAACGTGGTGTGCGCGCGTGTGAACGGCACGAGCGACACCTGCACGATCCCGTCTTCGGCCAACGCGTTCACGGTCAGGCTTACGCCATCCACCGTGATGGCCCCATGGAGAACCGTCGTTTCTTCGACGTCGGGCGGCACGCGAATATCCACGAGCATCGCGTCCTCGACTTCGGCGACCCCTGCGACGGTTCCCACGCCATCGACGTGGCCCTGCACGAAATGCCCGCCGAACCGGTCCCCTGCCCTGAGCGCCCGTTCCAGGTTGACGCTCCGGCCTTTTTTCCATTCACCGATCAACGTGCGGCCGAGCGTCGTCTGGACAGCGTGCACCGTAAAGGCGCCTTTGAGAACCTTCTCGACGGTGAGGCAGGCGCCATTGACGGCGATGCTCTCGCCCTTTTTTACGCCCTTGTACGACGCCGTCACACGCAGTTCCACGCCGTTGTTCACGTGCACCGCGTCGATCCTGCCGAGCGCATCTACGATTCCGGTAAACATAGCCGTCGATCCAAGACCAATAATGTATCAGAGCCCAAGGGGCGGCGCTCCACGACCACCCAGCGTGGCGCTTCGGCGAGCGGAGATGCCGGAATGCCTTGGAAAGCGGGCACCGCGCCCTCGCCGAGCCAGACGGGCGACTGCACCCAGTACAGGCGATCGACCAACCCTTCGGTCAAAAGCTTGGTGCCGAGCGCGCCCCCGCCCTCACATAACAACGACTGGATCCCGGCGAGTCGCAGTTGCGCAAAGGCTTGCGCGAGCGCTTCGGGGCGGAAGACGCGCACGCCGTTGCCTTCGAGTACCGACACGTTGGCCATCGGCGCCTCGGGCGACGCGACGACCCACGTGGGCACTTCCCGCGCCGTCTGGACGAGCGAAACACCGAGGTTGAGCATCGCGCGGCGATCGAAAACGATGCGCACCGGCGGCTTGCGCGGCGTGAGTCCGCCGCGTGCGGTGAGCTGCGGGTTGTCGGTCAAGGCCGTCGTGCCGCCGACGGCGATCGCATCGAACCCCGCGCGCAGCCAGTGGACGTGATCGCGTGCTTCGGGACCCGAGATCCACTGCGAGCGGCCCCCGGCATCCGCAATGCGGCCATCGATCGACGTGGCGAGCTTCAGCGCGACGAAAGGGCGGTCGGTCTGTTGTCTCGTAAAGAGGAACGGGGCATTCTGCGCCGCAGCGTCTTCGGCGAGCAGTCCGATGTGTGTCTCGATGCCGGCGCGCTTCAAGATCTCGACGCCCCCGCGCGCCTCGGCATCAGGATCGCGGACCGCAGCAACCACACGCCGCACGCCGGCCGCGCGGATCGCATCCGTGCAGGGCGGCGTCTTCCCGTGATGGGCGCAGGGCTCGAGTGAGACCACGAGCGTCGCCCCGCGCGCCTTGTCGCCGGCCGCGTGCAGCGCGCGCAGCTCGGCGTGCGGCCCACCGAACTCGGCGTGCCAGCTTTCGGCGACCACTTCGTCTCCCCGCAGGACGATCGCGCCCACGAGGGGATTCGGGGAGACGCGGCCCCACCCGCGCCACGCGAGCTCGAGCGCGCGGCGCATGGCCTCGAGCTCTCTATCTTTCTTCAAACCGAACCGCCGCCGGAGCGCCTTTTCGCGCCGGCCGGATCTCGCCGATGATCCACGCCGGCACATGCGCGCGCTCGGCGGCGCGGACGACCGTTTCGACGTCGTTGCGCCCGCTCACCGCAATCATCCCGACCCCCAGATTGAACACGCGGCGCATCTCATCCCGGCCGATCTGCCCGGAACGCATCAGGACGCGGAAGACCGACGGCCACGGCCAGCTGCCGGCGTCCACCACCGCTTCGACGTTCGGCGGGAGCACGCGAACCAGATTGCCCGCGATGCCGCCGCCGGTCACGTGCGCCAGCGCGTGGACACCGGCGAGCACCGGGCGCAGCGCGGCAGCATAGCTGCGATGCACGGCGAGCAGGACCTGTCCCACCGATTGCGTCGTCTCGGGAAACGGATCGTCGATGCCGAGCCGCATCGTGTCAAAGACGATCTTGCGGGCCAAGGTGTAGCCGTTGGTGTGCAGGCCGGTGGACGCAAAGCCGATGACTTGATCGCCCGCACTCACGCGATCGCCGTGCAACGCCTGATCCTCTTCGACGACGCCGACGATCGACCCGGCCAGGTCGTAGTGGCCTGGTTGATAGAGATCCGGCATCTGTGCCGTCTCGCCACCGGCCAGCGTCATGCCGTGCGCCTGGCAGCCGCGCGCCACCCCCGCCACGATTTGCTCGGCGATTTCCGGGATGAGATTCCCCGCGGCGATGTAATCGAGGAATGCGAGCGGGGTCGCCCCGTGGACGAGGATGTCGTTGATCGAATGATTGACGAGATCTTCCCC
>Ga0070698_100008746_pt1 | contig 10902 bp, 9 predicted proteins | sample KBSK1502metaG_FD_65477 | JGI IMG/M metagenome (GOLD analysis project Ga0070698, IMG submission 65477) | Corn, switchgrass and miscanthus rhizosphere microbial communities from Kellogg Biological Station, Michigan, USA - KBS K1-50-2 metaG | ecosystem: Host-associated > Plants > Roots >...
CAGGAAGGCGCGTCGCCCATCGACCGCGATCGGTTCGTGCTGCTCGAGCCGGTCGGCCGGCTGCTCCGCGAGATCGTGGGGGACGCCGGGCCGGACGCGCTCGAGGCGCACGTGCTGTTGCTGCATCACGCGTATCTGTTCTGGGCCGCTGCGCAAAGTGTCTACGACATCAGCGAACAGTCACTGCGGCGGGCCATCGACGCCACGCAGATCACGACGCATCTGCCGCAACCAGCGCTGTATCTGCAGCTGCCCGAGCTGCGCGTCTGGGGCGCCCCGAGTGAAGACAGCCCGCCCGAGCCGCTCGATGGCATGTTCGTGAGCGAGACCGGCGCGGCCGGAGAGATCGCCGTGCTGGCCATCTTCGGGATGCGCCCGGACCGGCCCGGGTTCAGTGCGGTGGGGCTGGAGGGCCGAGCCGACGTGGACGATCCGACTGCCAGCGAAATTGAAATCGCTGCGGCGCGCGAAGATGGGAGCGCACCGTTCGGTCCGCAGCTCGCCGGGGGGACGGCCGCCGGGTTGTATTCCGTCGCCAACCCCGGCGAGCTGCTCCTGCTCACGTGCCGCCTTCTCACGCTGCTAGATTCCGCTGATCCATGACCACGAAAGTCGCGGCAGCGAAACGAAAAACACAGGCGCGGAAAATCATCGCGCGCCTGAAGCGCGAATACCCGGACGCGACGTGCGCGCTGAATCATCACAGCGCCCTCGAGCTTGTCGTCGCAACGATTCTGTCCGCGCAGTGCACCGACGCCCGCGTCAACATGGTCACGCCGCATCTCTTCGCGAAATACCGCACGGCCGCCGACTACGCCGCGGCCGACCCACGAGTGCTGGAGAAAGAAATCCAGTCGACAGGCTTCTTCCGCAACAAGACCAAGTCGATCATCGGCATGGCGCAGGCGCTTGTCGAGCGGCATGGCGGAGAAGTCCCGCAGACTATGCAAGAGCTGACCGCCTTGCCGGGCGTCGGCCGCAAGACGGCGAACGTCATCCTGGGCACCTGGTTCAAGAAGAACGAAGGGGTGGTGGTGGACACCCACGTCCATCGGCTCAGCAGGCTGCTCGGGCTGACCCGTCAGGACGATCCGGTCAAGATCGAACAGGATCTGATGGAGATTGTGCCGCGCGATGACTGGACCTGGTTTTCACACACGCTGATCCAGCACGGACGCACCGTCTGCATCGCCCGGCGGCCGCGGTGCGCTGACTGCGTGCTGAACCGGCTCTGCCCCAGCTCCCAGGTATGAAGCGTCTCGCGCCGGTCGATCGGGCGTCGCTCATCGCTACGCGTCGCGACATCCACCAGCACCCCGAGCTCGGGTTCGAGGAGACGCGGACGGCGAACCTGATCACCGACCGGTTGCGCGTCCTGAACTACGAGGTGACGCCGGGCATCGGAAGGACCGGCGTCGTCGGTCTCAAGAAGAATGCAGGACGCTGCGTGCTGCTCAGAGCCGATATGGATGCGCTGCCCGTCGAAGAGGCCAACGCCGTCCCCTATCGCTCGAAGGAGCTCGGCAAGATGCACGCCTGCGGCCACGACGGGCACGTCGCGATTGGCCTCGAGGTGGCGCGCCGCCTCGCCCCGCTCGAGCTCGGCGGCAGCGTGAAGTTTGCGTTCCAACCTGCCGAAGAGGTGTCGAATGGGGCGCAGGCGATGATCGACGACGGCGTGCTCGAGAAACCCAACGTCGACGCTGCCTTCGGCCTTCACCTCTGGAACGACCTGCCGGTCGGCACCATCGGCATCATGGCGGGGCCGGTGATGGCCTCCGTCGATCAGTTTGAGATCGAAATCCTGGGTCGGGGCGGGCACGCCGCCGCCCCGCACCAGACGATCGACCCGGTGCTGGTTGCGGCGCATGTCATCACCGCGTTGCAGAGCCTGGTGTCGCGGCGGCGCGATCCGCTCGCAGAAGCTGTGGTGTCGGTGACGGAAGTGCACGCGGGCCGCGCGTTCAACGTGATTCCGGACCGCGCCGAGCTGCGCGGCACGGTGCGGACGTTCGGGGGCCATTTCTTTGAGGACGCCCCACGACTGGTCGAAGAGACGGCACGCGGCGTGGCGTCGGCGTTCGGGGCCGAGGCCGGCGTGACGTACCGCCGCTTGAGCGCGCCCCTCATCAATAATGAAGAGCTCAGCGGGCTGATGCGCGACGTCGCCGCCGGCCTGATCGGCGCCGGCAATGTGCGCCAGGGCGTGCGCACGATGGGCGGCGAAGACATGGCCTTCTTCCTTGCGAGTGTCCCCGGGTGCTTTGCCTTTGTCGGGTCGGCACCCAAGGGGGGCCGAGCGTCCCCGCACCACAGCCCCACCTTCGATATCGACGAAGAGTCGCTGGTGATCGGCGCGGAGCTGTTGAGCCACGTCGCGGTCGCCTATTTGCGCGGTGACGACAGATGAGGCGGCAGACGTGGTACCGCATCGCCATCGCGATCCTGGTGCTGGGCGAGGGTTACCTGCTGGTCTCCGGGAGACTCGCTGCTTCGTATCGATACATGGCGACTCCGGGTGCCCCAGAGAACCAAGCCGAATTCTTTTACCACTTCGTCACGAACGTCTTGTGGATCGCGTTCTTGGCCCCCGTGGGTGCGACGGTGCTCTGGGTCGCCACGCGCGACAAGAGCGCGACCGCCGGTGCAGCCTATTGGCGGGCTATCAGGACGGTCTTTACCGTCGCGTGGAAAGGCGATGCCGCTCCGCCGCTCGAAGAGGCGACCGATACGGTCGATGAAGACCCCCTCGGCGCATTGTTGAAGGGCGTTGCGACGGCGGCCTTGCTGCCTTCGTTCTTTTGGTTCGCCAAGGTGCCGGTCCCCCACACCGCTCGCGCCGCGCTGTGGCTCGGACTTACCGGCGTACTGTTTGGCTCTGCGGTCTATTGTCTCGAGCGTGCCCGCCCATTCCTCACGCCGTCGTGGCACAAGGCGCAGCGCGGCCGGCTATTCCGCCGGTGGTGGAGCCCATATCCCGTCAGCTACGATCCCCCGGGCAATCGTTGGATCGTGTGGCACTGGGTATTCGCGATTCTCACCGGCGTGTGCTGGTTGGGCGGCTTCGGCTTCGTGGTCGGGAGTGGCACCCCGTAAGCGTATGGCGAACCTTCTGGCGACGGAACCCTCGGCATACCTGAAATCCGCCGCCCACCAACCCGTTTACTGGCTGCCATGGGGCGACGCGGCGTTCGCGCGCGCGCGCGCCGAGCAGAAGCCCATTCTCCTCGATATCGGCGCTGTGTGGTGCCACTGGTGCCACGTCATGGACGGCGAGTCCTACGAGGATGCGGGGGTCGCTGAGGTCTTGAATCGCGATTTCGTGTGCATCAAGGTGGACCGCGACGAGCGACCCGACGTCGACGCGCGCTATCAGCGCGCCGTGCAGGCGCTGAGCGGACAAGGCGGCTGGCCGCTCACAGCCTTCCTCACGCCTGACGGTGAAGTGTTCTTCGGCGGGACGTACTTCCCGCCTGACAACAACGCCTACGGCCGGCCGGGCTTTCGGCGCGTGCTGATGGAAATCGCGCGCGCGTTCCGCGAGGAGCGCGAGCGCGTGACCACCAACGCGCGCGCGATCCGCGAACACGTGGTGCAGACCCTCGACGAGGCGAAGCCGGGCGCGGTGAGCTCCGATCTCGTCAGCGGCGCCGCCGACCAGATGGCGCGCCTGTTCGACGTGCGCTACGGCGGCTTCGGCTCGGCGCCAAAGTTTCCGCATCCTGCGGCGATTGAATTCATGCTCGCGCGCTGGCACGACGGCAAAGGCGGCCTCGCCTGGCAACGCGAGATCGTCGAGAAGACGCTCACGGGAATGGCGCGCGGCGGCGTCCGCGACCACTTGGGCGGCGGCTTCCACCGCTACTCGGTGGACGAGCGCTGGATCGTGCCGCACTTCGAGAAAATGTCGTACGACAACTCCGAGCTGCTGCGCGCCTATCTCTCGGCGTATCAAGCGCTGGGAACGCCGCTGTTCAAGGAAGTCGCGGGCGGCATCGTCGACTGGGTGCTGGAAGTGATGTCCGACCAGGAGGCAGGCGCGTTCGCGACGTCGCAGGACGCCGACCTGACGTTCGGAGACGATGGTGACTACTGGACGTGGACGAAAGAGGAAGCGAGCACCGCGTTGACGGAGCGCGAAGCGATGGTCGTCTCGAGTGTGTTCGACATCCAGGACCTAGGGGAAATGCACCACAACCCGAAGAAGAATGTGTTGTGGTGGAAGGAGGATCCGTCCAGTGACGATGAGTGGCCGGTGCTGCGTGCCGGGATGGAAAAGTTGAAGGCCGCGCGTGATCGCCGCACAGCGCCGTTCGTGGACCGGACCGCCTACGTGAACTGGAATGCGATGATGGCGGGGGCGTTTCTGCAGGCCGGCGCGGTGCTCGACCGGCCGGAATGTAATGCGTTGGCCTTAAAAGTCCTCGAGCGCATCTGGGCGGAGGCGTGGGATGTGGGAGGTGGGATGTCCCATGTGCTGGGGCGACGCGAGCCGCGCGGTATGCTCGACGACAATGTGCAGGCCGCCGCGGCCTTCCTGGACGCATACGAAGCGACCGGAGCAACCGCATGGCTCGAGCGCACAGTCGACGTCATGACGTACTGCGCCAAGGTGCATGCTGATGAAGCGGGCGGCTACTTCGACATCGCCGCTGCGACCGGCACGGCGTATCTCGCGACCCGCGCGAAGCCCGTGCAGGACGCGCCGACCCCCTCGCCCAACGGCGTCGCCGCACTCGTGCTGGCGCGTCTCTCGGCGCTCACCGACGAGCCGGCGTGGCGCGAACGCTTCGACCGCCACCTCGCTGCCTTCGCCGGCAGCGCGCGCGAGCTGTCGCTGTATGGATCGACCCTGCTGCGCGCCGTTGACTGGGCGGTGCATCCGGTCACGCGCATCGAAGTCACAGGGCCCAGCGGCGCTGGACCGGCATGCGCAATGCATCTGCTCGCGCTGCAGACCTACCGCCCACGCACGGTCGTCGTTCGAAGAGTCGCCGAGCGTCCAGCCACGACGGTGTGCGTCGGCACCAGCTGTTCGATGCCCGTCTCCACGCCGGAGCAGCTCGCAGGGCTGCTGGAGGCGTGAACCGCCGCCAGCTCGGCCGCACCGGCCTCTCTGTCAGCGAAATCGGTTTCGGGGCGTGGGCGATCGGCGGCAACGCGTTCGGCAATTCGTACGGCACTACCGACGACGCGGAGTCCACGCGTGCGATCCGCCGGGCATTCGAGCTGGGCTGTACCTTCTTCGATACGGCGGACGTGTACGGTCACGGCCACTCCGAATCGCTGCTCGGCGCGGCGCTGCACGATGTTCGCGACCATGTTGTCATCGCCACCAAGGCTGGCGGGAGAGGGGACTTCACGCCCGCCTACCTGCGGGTCGCTGTGGAACGCTCCCTCGAGCGGCTCCGCACCGACCACATCGATCTGCTGCAGCTCCACAATCCGCCGATCGACCTGATTGCGGAGCGGGCAACCTACGAACCGCTGGAAGAGATGAAGCGCGAAGGGTTAATACGATTCTACGGGGTGTCGGTCCACCCGCCCGAGGAAGGTGTCGCGGCAGTCCAGGCGACCCTGCCGGACACGGTCCAGATCGTCTACAACTTGGCGCGGCGCGAAGCCGAGGACACATTCCTACCCACGGCGCGGGCCGCGAATGTGGGTGTCATCGCGCGCGAGCCGCTGGCGAACGGTTTCCTGGCGGGACGCTACAACAGCGACAGTACCTGGGAACGTGGCGACATCCGCAGCCGCATGCCGAGGCCGTACGTCGCGCAACTCTCCGCCCTCGGCCAGCGCGTCCGCGAGCTGGCGGAGCAGTCGGGACTGACGGCGGCGCAGCTGGCGCTGAAATTCGTGCTCGATCGCGAGGATATCGCGTGCGCGATCGTGGGCATGAAGACAGTGCGGCAGGTCGAGGACAACCTCAACACGGGGACGTAGATGCCGAATAAGAAAGCGGTGATCGAAACCAAGAAGGGCACCATCGAGCTGGAGCTGTTCGCCGACGAAGTCCCCGGCACAGTCGCGAATTTCGAGAAGCTTGCAAACTCAAACTTCTATGACGGGACCAAGTTTCATCGCGTGATCCCGAACTTCATGGTCCAGGGCGGCGACCCCTATTCCAAGACCGGTAAGGGGCCGGTGGGAACGGGCGGCCCTGGGTACACGATCAAATGCGAAACGCAGAAGAACACGCACAAGCACGTCGCGGGCACGCTGTCGATGGCGCATGCCGGAAAGGACACGGGTGGCAGCCAGTTTTTTATCTGCCACTCCCCGCAACGCCACCTGGACGGCGTGCACACCGTGTTTGGGCAGGTCACGAAGGGGATGGACGTCGTCAACACTATCAAAGGCAATGACGAAATCACGTCGATTCGCGTCTCCTAGGAGGATTCGATGCTGCCGCTGCTGCTGACGCTGTCTCTCGCCGTTCAGGATTCCGGCGCCTTTGTCGTGCGAATCGGCACCGACACGTTATCGATGGAACAGTTCAAGCGCACCGCCACGCAACTGCACGGCGAATACGTGATTCGCTCGCCGCGCAGCCTGCATCGCATCTACACCGCGGACCTGAACCCCGACGGCTCCATACGCCGGCTCGAAATCATCACCCACAACATCGGTAACGCCCCGGGACCGGCGGAGACGAAGATGTCGATGACGTTCTCGGGCGACAGCGCGGTGATGGTTTATCCTCGCGGCGATAGCACCGCCACCGCCCGCCTGGCGGTGCCGCGCGGCACGATCCCGTTCCAGCTCTACGTCTTTGGATTAGTCGAGCAGATCGGCCGGATGGCGCGCGCGGGCGGCAAGGACAGCACGCTGCAGGTCGAGGTCACGCGGCTCGCGTCGGTACCGCTGGCGCAGGTCACGCAGTCGTTCGCGAACCGGCCGCTCGGCCAGCTCTCGGTGCGCGACACCGCGCGCGCCAGTATCGGCAGCGCCGCCGTATGGGTGGATTATGGCCGGCCGCAAAAGCGCGGGCGGGAGATCTTCGGCAACGTCGTGCCGTGGAATTCGGTGTGGCGTACGGGCGCCAATGCAGCGACGCAGTTCAACACCACCGCGGATCTCGTCATCGGCGGCGCGACGGTACCCGCGGGCAAGTACACCCTTTGGACCCTGCCGACGCCGACCGGCTGGAAACTCATCATCAACAAACAGACCGGGCAATGGGGCACGGAGTATCACGCCGAGCAAGATCTCGTACGCGTCGACACGAAGGTCGAGACGCTGCCCGCCCCGGTCGAGCAGCTCGTGATTGCCTTTGAACCTGGATTGCTGACTTTCACGTGGGACAAGACGAGAGTCTCAGTCCCGGTGGCCACGAAATAGGATGCATCTCGATTTCGCGGTCGTCGCCGATTATGCGCTGGTCGACCAGACGGGCAAGATGTCGGTGCTCGGCATCTTCCAGCACATCTGGGTGCCGCAGTTTCCCGCGATGCATCCGCGGCTGCACCTGGTGCTCCGGCTCAAAGGCAAACGCACCGAAGTCGGAGAGCATCAGGTCCAGATCAAGCTGCTGGATGAAGACGACGGGGAGCTGCTGGGCGGCTCGGGCACGGTGAACTTTGCCGAGCCGCCCGCGGGCATCACCGAGATCGAGGCGGCGGCGGTGCTCGTATTTGACGTGCCGTTCCCACGCGCGGGACAGTACCGCTTCGAAATCACCGTGGACGGCGAGCGCAAAGCCAACGTCCCGATCACGGTTTCGCAGATGCCCACGGCCCCCGCGCAGCCGCCCTCCACCCCACAGGCTCCCGGTTCCTAGCTCCAGTCTCCCCCTCAGCGCCTACGTGCGGTTGCCGGTGCTGCTCCTTGCCGCCGCGCTGGCGCTGGGGTTCGATCTCGGTGGATATCCGCTGTTCGATCCCGACGAGGGGCGCAACGCCGAAGTCGCGCGAGAAATAGCCGCGACCAACGATTACGTCCTGCCGCATCTGGACGGACTGCCATACCTCGACAAGCCGATCGTCTATTTCGCGGCTGCCGCGGCGAGCATGGAAGTCCTCGGGCCAACCGAGACGGCGGCCCGCCTGCCCGCGTACCTGTTTACGCTCGCGACACTGGTCGTCGTGGTCGTCTTCGTCCGACGCCGCTGGGGATCGGATGCGGCGTGGCTCGCGGCGCTCGCGCTCGCGACGATGCCGCTCGTGCTCGCATACGCTCGGACGACCATCATGGACAGCGCGCTCTCGTTCTGCACCACGCTGGCGATTCTTGCGTTCTGGGACGAGCGGCCTGTGCTCGCGTGGGCTGCGATCGGGCTGGGTTCGATAACGAAGGGACCGGTGGCGATCTTGATCCCGCTCGCCACGCTGATCCCGTACGCGCTCTGCACGGGCCGGCCGCTGCGCCGGCTCTTTCCCCTGGCGGGCCTCGGCGTGTTTGCCATCGTGGCACTGCCCTGGTTTCTCGCCGTCTCACACCGCGTCCCCGAATTCCCGCACTACGTCTTCGTGCGCGAGACATTCGAGCGCGTGACCACAACGCAGTTCCACCGCACCGCGCCGTTCTGGTACTACTTCCCGATCGTTCCGGTGGCCGCGTTCCCCTGGATCGTGCCGGCGCTCGGGCGCTCCAAAAACTGGCGCTGGGCATGGCTCGCGCGCAGGGTCAACCCATACGCCCAGGAATCGATATTCCTGACGTGCTGGGTCCTGGGACCGCTGCTGTTCTTCACGCTGAATCAGTCGAAGCTGCCGCAGTACATGTTGCCCCTGATGCCGGCGTTCGCGCTCGCGGCCGCGCGCCTGTTGACTCGCGACGCGAGTGAGCTTGGCGGCGGAATCGGCGTGGCGCGGATATCCTACGCTGCAATTGCGGCGACCTCAGGCGTCGCGCTTGCGTTGCTGACTGTGTGGCTGCCAGCGCCCATCAGCTTGACGCCGGCCGAACGCGCCGCGATTCCCCCCACCGCGCTTGCGCTGGGCATCGCATTGATCGTATCGGCCACGATGGTGTGGTATGCCGGCCGTGAGGGACCCGCGCGTCCGCGTCCGGCGCTCGCCGTGATGGGATATGCGCTCACCGTGATTGCAATGCCCATCGTCTCCGGCCGCTTGCTCGCGGCCGTCGGCGAGGATCGCTCCGCGGCCACGCTGGCGCGGGTCATTCAGAATGTCAGGCCGACAGTGGGGGCCCGAGGGGGCGCGGTGGATGTCGAGGTGGTGGGGGTTTCGGCGTTCCCGACCTCCCTGCCCTTCTATCTCAGACGGCCAATTGCGGTCGCCACCGCGACCGCGCAGGAGCTGACAAGCAACTTCATCGTCGACTACCAGGAACGGTTCCGGGCCGACAGCGCCTCGCCGCTCAAGCCGGCCGATTACTGGCGCCAGCGCGCGCGGACCTGCCGGACGCCGACCGTCTTCGTCGCGCGGGCCAACGACGCGCGCCTGCGCGCCGAGCTCGACCCGGTGCTCCCGCTGCTCGCCGTTGAAGGGCAGTATGCGGCCTACGGACCATGTGCGGCATCTTCGGCGCGATAGCGCGCCGGGACGTCCCGCTGCGCTACCCGGAGGCGCTGGCCCGCATGGCGGCCTCGCTCCGGCACCGCGGGCCTGACGGCGAACGCATCGTGGGGCACGAGCGCGCCCGCATCGGCGCGCGGCGGCTCGCCATCATGGATCTCACCACCGGCGATCAACCCTTCCAGAGCCCCGACGGCAAGATCTGGATGGTCTGCAACGGCGAGATCTACAACGCGCCGGCGCTGCGCCGCGAAGCGTCGGGATGGGGTTATCCGTTCCGCTCGCGCGGCGACATCGAGACCATCGTCCCGTTTTACGATCGCCTTGGGCCCGACGCAATCGCCCGGCTCGAAGGGATGTTCGGCCTCGCCATCTGGGATGAGCCGCGCCGGCGCCTGGTGCTCGCCCGCGACCGCGCGGGGGAGAAGCCGCTCTTCTGGACCGAAGTGGACGGAGAGTTTCGGTTCGCCTCGGAAATCCAGGCGTTACTCGAGTTCCCCGATCAAGCGAGACGCGTAAACCGAAAAGCGCTCTCCTTGTATCACGCGCTGGGCTACGTCCCGGCGCCCTACACGATGTTCGACGGGATCCAGAAGCTACCGCCTGCCTCGCTGCTTATCGCCGAGGAGGAGCGCACGGAGATTCGCCCGTATTGGAGCGCCGCCGAGGCCGCGAGCCGCCCGGCGACGCTCTCGCGCGAGACTCGGGGCGCGCTCAGCGACACGCTGCTGCGCGCCGTGAAACGCGAGCTGATGTCGGACGTCCCATTCGGCATTTTCACGAGCGGTGGCCTCGATTCGTCGCTGCTCGTGGCGGCGACCGCGCGGGCCGTCCCCGACGAGCGCATCCACACCTATGCCGTGCGTTTCACGGAGCCCGGCTACGACGAGAGCCCGTACGCCGAGGCCGTCACGCACCAGATCAGGTCCGTGCACCATGTCGTCACCGCCGACGACGTATCGCTCAGCCGTGCGCTCGAGGTAATCTCGCGCTCGTTCGCCGAGCCGCTTGGCGATCCCGCCGTACTCCCGACTTTTCTTCTGGCGGAGGCGGCGCGCGAGAACGTGAAGGTCATCCTCTCGGGCGAAGGCGCCGACGAGTTGTTCGGCGGCTATCCCACCTACCTCGGCCACAAGTACGCCGAGCGGTGGCAGCGAGTCCCGCGTCCGCTGCGTCACGCGGCGCGCTGGGCTGTGGATCGCTGGCCGGCATCGACCGGCAAGATGACGCTCGAGTACATGCTCAAGCAGTTCTTGTCGGCAAGCGAGCGCCCGTGGATGGAGCGCCATCTCACCTGGCTCGGGGCCATGACGATCGACGACGGCGTCATCGCTGAGCTCGCGTGCAAGCTCGACCGCTTCCCACACGACGACCCGCTGAATCGCGTGATGTGGTTCGATTTCCTGACGTATCTGCCGGA
>Ga0070698_100008747_pt1 | contig 10902 bp, 11 predicted proteins | sample KBSK1502metaG_FD_65477 | JGI IMG/M metagenome (GOLD analysis project Ga0070698, IMG submission 65477) | Corn, switchgrass and miscanthus rhizosphere microbial communities from Kellogg Biological Station, Michigan, USA - KBS K1-50-2 metaG | ecosystem: Host-associated > Plants > Roots >...
GTTGTTGATCGTGCACTTGCCGTCCTTGTCGAACCAGGCGCCGCCCGCCCCGATCAGGATGGGATTGAACTGGATCACCGTCCACGCGGCGGCGTGCATGGCGAACTTGAACCCCTGGCGCGTGAACTTGTCGCCCTCCTTGACGGTCAGCCGCTTGGCCACCTCGCCGAGCTGCTCCCAGGTCTGCGGCCAATCCTTGTCGGGATCGAGGCCGACTTGCTTGAATTGCTTGGTGTTGAGCAAATTGGTGAAGCCGTAGAACCACAAGGGATAGCCGTACGCCTTGCCGTTCTGGACCGCGCCCGCGACAAAGGCCGGGGCGTAGTCGTCGCTGAAAGCCTGCAGCGAGGGATAGCCCAGGCGCTGCACGTCGAGCGGCACGAGCAGGTTCTTGTCGAGCCAGGTCGGCATGAACCAATCCTGGCTGACGAAGCCCTCCGGCGCCGTGCCGGTGGCAAAGCCGACGCTGAGCTTCTTGCCGAGATCGCCGAACGGGAACCACTGGAAGTCGACGGTGACGTTCGGGTTCTGCTCCATGAAGAGCTTGATGCGCTTGTGCAGCCAGGGCCGCTGCTGCGGATTGTCGAAGGTCCAGAAGGCGATTTTGACCGGCGCCTTCGCCTGGGCCATGACCCGCCGCCCGAGAGGAGCCGCCGCGGCGACACCCATTCCCGCCGCGCCGAGGCCGCGCAGGACGCCGCGTCGCGTCTGTCCGGCAATGAGCGATGGGATCTTGCTGGTCACCGACTTGGTCATGTCTGCCTCCCGCCAGGCTCGGTCGTTTTTGCCTCGATGCGACGCAGGGCATGCGCCGGAGGCGATGTGCGACTGCGATATCGGAGAGATGATCGCCGCGCTTCCTTCCCATGAAAGCGAGGGTACCGTTACGTCGGCACCCTTCGTTTAGGGAGACGGTATTTTGTCCGTACAAAAGTGTCAAGTTGTCCGAACAAGCGGACGCGCGAGTCCATTCGCCTCGCCCGTATGATGGGGGAGGCGATGATTTCTAGAGTCGGTAGAGCCTCACGGCGTTGCCATAAAACACCGCGTCGCGGTCGGGCGCGCTCAGCCGCGAGAGAGCGCCAGCCACCGCACCGACGATCGACCGGTAGTCGGTCCACAACTTCTCGATCGGGAAGTTGCTTCCGAACAGGCAACGCTGCGGCCCGAACAGGCCGAGCGTCTCCTCGATCACTGGACGCCACAGCGCCGGATCGCAGCGATGCGAGAATGTGCCGAGCCCCGACAGCTTGACGCTGACATTGGGGCAGCCCGACAGCAGCCGCATTCCCGCCCGCCATGCCGACCAACCGGCTTCGCTGGTGTCCTCCAGCATGCCGGCATGGAGCAGCACGAGCTCCAAATCGGGAAAATCGCGCGCCAGCCTCGCGCCGTCGGCCATCTGGCCGGCGAAGGCCTGGAGCTCGAACAGCAGCTTCCGTTTCGCCAACTCACGCAGGCCGCGCCGCCAGCCGGCGTCGTTCATCAGGTCCGGGCGTGCGGCGAATCGATAGGTCGCGTTTTCATGCCAGTGAAGCTGCTGGCGGATGCCGCGCAACCCGCGGTGCTTCATCAGGCCGTCCAGCGTCGCCACCACGGCGGGCGAGGCGAGGTCGGCATAGCCCACGAAGGCCTGCGGGAAACCGTGCCTGTCCGACACCGCCTGGATCCAGGCCGCCTCGTCGCTCTCGCCGCCCGCCGGCCAGTTTGTCTGCACGTACACCGACTTCACGACGCCGCAGGGTCGGGCATCGGCGAAATATTCCTCGATCGGGTAGTCGCGGCGGATCGGCTCGTAAAGGCCCGAAAATTCTGGGCTGCATCGGCCCGGAGAGCCAAGCGAGATCGGATCGCCGCCAGACGTGATGGTGGGCATCGACGATGCGCGCCGGCGCCGTCTCAGCGCTCGATACCCCGAACGACGCCGCCATGCCCCGCTCCCCGGCTAGCGAAACGGCTTGAATTCGCGATGCAGGTCCATCGTGAAGGTGTAGCGGTTTTCGGGATGGATGGTGACGGTCGTCTCGAAATTGTCGCCGCGCGGGCCGATGTAGCGCCGGATGATCGTCATGGCCGGCGAATGCGGCGTGACCTTGAGCGCGCGAGCGTGCTTGGGCGCCACCGCGCTTGGGAAGATCTCGAGCTGTGCGCGCTCGATCACGACGCCGAACGTCTTCTCGATCTGCTGATGGACCGGCGTGCGGCCGTGATCGCGTCGCTTGACGACCGCGGCGTACTTGGGATCGACGTAGATGTCGGTCCAGGCCAGCGGCATGTCGAGGTCGTTGAACCGGCGGATCGAGCTGATGCAGTACCAGCGCGTGTCGGCCGAGCACTTCAGCAGCAGCGACAGCTCGCGCCCCGCAACCACCTCCTTGGCCTCGAACGTGTCGCGGAAAGTGTCGTTGGGGTAGCTCAGCCACTCGGCCAGCGAGCCGATGCTGTGGGTGAACACCGTCGGCTGCTCCGACGCGATGACCAGCGATCCCGCGCGCGGCCGACGGGTGATGAGCCCCCGTTGCGTGATCACGCGCAACGCCTCGCGCACGGTGTGCCGGCTGGCATCGAAGCGCTTGCACAGCTTGGCCTCGGTCGGCAACAGGCTGCCCGGCGGATAGCGCCCGCTGCGGATCTCCTCGAGCAGCACGTCGGCGATCACGCGATAACGCGGCAGTAACTTTTTGGCGGGACGTCGTTCCATCTTCACCTTGCACCGGGCATGGGCAGTTATTCCCCGCCGGGGCCGCCCGACTTTCCGTCCGCCGCGCCGATCACCTCGAGGGCGGCATGATGGGCCTGCAGCGAAGCGGGGATGCCGCAGTACAGGGCGACCTGCAGCAGCACTTCGCGGATCTCCTCCGCCGTGCAGCCGTTGGCGAGCGCGCCGCGGAGATGGACGCGGAGCTCGGCCGGATGGTTGCTCGCCGCCATCATGCCGATCATCACCAGACTGCGGACCTTGGGCGACAGCCCGGGTCGACCCCAGATGTCGCCGTATGCATAGCCGTTGATGATCTGCTGCAACGGCTTGCCGAATTCGCCGAGCGCGTTCATGCGCTGCTCGACCGCCGCGCTGCCGAACATCTCCTTGCGACGCTTCAAGCCACGTTGATAGAGCTGCTCGGTGTCCATCGGCGTACCTCGTGTGAAAGGTGCCCGAGGTTGCTCTCGGAGCTTGCCGAAGATATTTTGTTCGGACAAAATGTTCAAGTTGTCCGAACATAATACCAAGCGGCGTCAGGCCGCGCCGACGGCGGGTCCATGATCGATGCAGCGATAGTCGGCCTCGGTTGGTGGGGCAAGAATCTCGTCACCGCGGTTCAGGGAAAGAGCGACCGCCTGCGCTTCGTCCGCGGCGTCAGCATCGAACCGGACCCGGTGCGCGCCTTCGCCGCTCACCATGGCTTGGCCTTGTCGACCAGCCTCGCCGAGGTATTGCGCGACCCCAACGTGCGTGTCGTCGTGCTGGCAACGCCGCATTCGCTGCATCCGGGCCAGATCGTCGCCGCAGCCGAGGCCGGCAAGGCCGTGTTCAGCGAAAAGCCGCTGGCGCTCAATCGCGCCGATGCGATCGCCGCCGTCGAGGCCTGCCGGCGGGCCGGCGTGCCGCTCGGCCTCGGGGCCAACAAGCGCTTCTGGCCGTCGATGCGCGAGCTCAAGCGGGTGGTCGCAAGCGGCGAGCTCGGCGAAATACTCCACGTCGAGGGCCACTACAGCAACGAGAACTCCGGCAAGTTCTTCGCTGCCTGGCGCGATTCACCCAATGAAGCCCCCGGCGGGGCGATGACCGGCACGGCGCTGCACGTTCTCGATGCCTTCGTAAACCTGATCGGACCGGTGCGCCGCGTGAACGGCCAGCTCGTCTCCCGCCGGCCGTCGCCCGACCCGCTCGACGCGATTTCCGTCCTGGTGGAATTCGCCAATGGCGCGAGCGGCGTGCTGGCATCGATGAGAGCGACGCCCTTCTACTGGCGCGTCCACGCCTTCGGTACCGCCGGCTCCGCCGAAGCAATCGGCGAGAACGACATCGTCGTTCGACGCACCGGCGGGCGGGCCCGGCGTGAGACGTTTCCGCCCGTCGATTCGCTGCGCGACGAATTGGAGGCCTTCGCCGGCGCGGTCGACGGAAGGTCCGCCCTGCCCATCCCGACGGTGCAGATGATCGACACGGTCGCGGCGTTCGAAGCGGTCATTCGATCGGTCAACGGCGGAGCGCCTTCGACGGTCGAGGCCTACAGGCCCAATTGACGTCGCAAGGCTTCGCGCCTCGTGGCGCGCCATCTGGATGGTTCGCTAGGTCGTCAGCGGCGAAGAGTCCGACTCTAAAATCTGGAGAATGATTTAATTAAATATTACTAAACTTCATATTAAATACAACTGGAAAGTCGCCCAATTATCCGCTATCGTTCTCGTCCCTCGAGCGAAAGATCAGTCCCCATGTTCACCGCGCGCCGCCCTTCGGGACCGCTGGGCGCTGCTACAGAAAGGTCCGAACAGCGAATTGGTCGGGTGATCGCAAAAGCGCTAGCGGAAATTGCGGGAAATGCGGAAATTGCCAAAACCGAGCTGCCGGCTACCCGGGCCCGCCAACCGGTCAACCCGCCCGGGTTCTCGCTGTCCCGCTCGGGGGATGCACGGCCGTCAATGCTGCTTGGAGAGCAGCACGGATCGCTGGCGCCAGCCGTCGTCCCCAGGCCCGCGCCTCGGCCGGGGCGGCGATCAGGTCCTGGCGCACTTCCAGCGAGCAATGCGGCAGCGCCCGCGGCCCAGCATGAGCATTCAGCGTGTATTCGTAGGACACGCGCGCCGAATAGGGCTCGTTGTCGCCCACGATCAGCGCGGGATCGCGCCGCAGCTCGGCGAGCAATGGCTCGGGCAGGCGCGGATCGTCGTTCCACAGCACGCCGACATGCCACGGACGCTTAAAACCGTTCATCTCGGGCGTGAAGCTGTGCATCACCAGCAGCGCGACCGGGTGACCGTCCGCCGTCATGCGGTCGAGCTGGCGGTCGACTTCGCGATGATAAGGCCAGAAGCAGGCCTTGGCGCGCGCATCGAGCTGTTCCGGTGTGAGGCCGCGATTGGCCGGCACAGGCGTGCCGTCGCTGACCTCGGGCGTCGAGCCTTCGCCGCCCGGCCAGCGATTGCAGTCGATCACCAGCCGCGAATAGCCCGAGGCAAGCAACGGCGCATCGAGCACCTTGGCAAGCTCGATTGCCGCATCGAGGCCACCGATGTCCCAGCCGATATGGCGCGACAGTTCTTCATCCGAGATGCCGAGATCGCCCAGCGCCTTGGGCACGGCCTTGCTGGCATGATCGCAGAGCAACAGCAGCGGCGCCTTGCCCTTTGCGTTGTGAACGGAAAACGCCGGCGGATCGCCCGGCCCGAGCAGTTGTTGCATCGCGCCCCTATAGTGGGAAGATCGCGCAAATGAAAGATGCCGATGCCCGCACCCTGCTGCGCGACCTGTTCGATGCGGCACTCGCCGCCGCCCGTCCGAGCACCTGCCTCGCGCCCTACGTCGCCCAGCTGCAGCCACCCAAAGGTCGCACTATCGTGATCGGCGCCGGCAAGGCGAGTGCGGCCATGGCGCGCGCCGTCGAGGAGCAGTGGCCGCATCCGCTGGAGGGTCTGGTGGTGACGCGCTACGGCTATGGCGAGGCGTGCAATTGGATCGAGATCGTCGAGGCGGCGCACCCGGTGCCCGACGACAAAGGCCGCGCCGCCGCTGGCCGCATGCTCGACAAGGTGAAGGGCCTGAGGCCGGACGATCTCGTCCTCTGCCTGATCTCGGGCGGCGCCTCGGCGCTGCTCGCCCTGCCGGCGCCCGGTCTCAGCCTGGCCGACAAGCAAGAGGTCAATCGCGCGCTCCTGAAGTCGGGCGCCAACATCGGCGAGATGAACACGGTGCGAAAGCATCTCTCCGCCATCAAGGGCGGCCGTCTCGCCATCGCCGCCCAGCCGGCGCGCGTCCTGAGCTGGCTGATCTCCGACGTGCCCAACGACGATCCCGGCGTGATCGGCTCGGGGCCGACCGTGGCCGACCGCACGACCTTCGCCGACGCCCTGGCGGTGCTCGCCAAATATCGCATCGATCCGCCATCCGCCGTGCGCGCCCATCTGGAGAAAGGCGCGGCCGGTCGGATCGAGGAAACGCCCAAGCCCGGCGATCCTCGCCTCGCGCGCGTCGAGACGATCGTGGTCGCCACGCCCAAGCGCTCGCTCGAGGCCGCCGCTGCTGTCGCCAAGCAACGCGGCCTCGACGTCGTGCTGCTCGGCGACAATCTCGAGGGAGAGGCCCGCGAGCTGGGCGCCGCGCACGCGCGGCAGGCGCTCGATCTCGCTCGCCGCGTCGCCAAGCCGACGGTAATTCTGTCGGGCGGCGAGACCACCGTCACCGTGCGCGGCAAGGGCCGCGGCGGACGCAATGTCGAATACCTGCTGGCCGAGGCGATCGCCGCGGGCGGCGCGGCCGGCATCTGGGGCCTGGCAGCCGACACCGACGGCGTCGACGGCGCCGAGGACATCGCCGGCGCGGTCTTCGCGCCCGATTCGCTCAGCCGCGCCAACAAAAAGGACCGCGACCCCAAGGCGATGCTCGACGACAATGACGGGCACAGCTTCTTCGAAATGCTGGGTGACAGCCTTGTCACCGGGCCGACGCGCACCAACGTCAATGACTTCAGGGCAACCTTGATCGCGCCATGACCACTTATGCCGGTTCCTGCCATTGCGGCGCCGTGAAGATCCAGCTCACCTCCGACAAGACGCCGGAGGAGATGCGGATCGGCCGCTGCGATTGTTCCTTCTGCCGCCGCCACGGCGCGCGCACCATGGGCGATCCGGCGGGATCGGTCGAGTTCCGCGCCGCGCCGAGCGACTTGTCGCGCTACCGCTTCGCGCTAGGCATTACCGACTATCTGCTGTGCGCCAAGTGCGGCACCTATGTCGGCGCCATCATGCCGGACCAAGGCCGGACGATCGGTGTCGTCAACGTCAATTCCCTCGATATTCGCGATACGTTCGATCCGGCCCCGCCGCTGCGCCACTATGAAGGCGAGGACGAGGCCGCCCGCCGCGCCCGCCGCCGAAAGTTCTGGATGCCGGCGCGGGTCATCGCCTAACGTCGCGCCATGGCTGTTCTCGGAGTGATCGCGGACGACTTCACCGGTGCCACCGACATCGCGGGCATGCTGGTCAAGGGCGGCATGCGCACCATCCAGACCATCGGCGTGCCGGACAAGACGACCATCCCCGGCGATGTCGACGCCATCGTGGTGGCACTGAAGACGCGTTCGATCGCCGCAAAGGACGCGGTCGCCCAGTCGCTCGCTGCGCTCGAGGTCCTGCGGGCGGCGGGCTGCGCGCGCTTCTTCTTCAAGTATTGCTCGACGTTCGATTCGACTGATGCCGGCAACATCGGTCCCGTCGGCGATGCGCTGCTCGACGCGCTAAAGGCCAAGCAGGCGATCTATTGTCCGGCCTTTCCGGAGAACGGCCGCACCATTTTCTTCGGCCATCTGTTCGTGGGCGACGTGCTGTTGTCGGACTCCCACATGCGTCACCATCCGCTGAATCCCATGACCGATTCCAGCCTGGTGCGCGTGCTGGCGCGGCAGACCAGGCACAAGGTCGGGCTGGTGGCGTTGAAGCAGGTGCAGGCGGGTTCCGTCACCTTGCGCGCCGCGCTCGACAAGCTCGCATCTGAAGGCGTGCGCCATGTCATCGTCGACGCCGTGGCCGACACCGATCTCGGCATCATCGGCGAGGCAGTCGGCGACGACCTCCTGGTCACCGGCGGCTCGGGCGTGGCGCTCGGCTTGCCTGCCGCCTATCGCCGCCGCGGACTTTTATCCCACAAGGCCAATGTCGACTCGCTGCCGAAGGTTGCCGGCGCCGCCGCCGTGCTCGCCGGCTCGTGCTCGGCGGCGACCCTCGGCCAGATCGCGGCCTTCAAGGGCCCGCACCTTCATCTCGACACCGACGCCATCTGCCGCGGCGAGCCGGTCGGCGAGGAGGCTCTGGCTTGGGCCAGGGGCAAGCTCGGCAACGGACCGATCCTGCTGTCGGCGAGCGACAAGCCGGACGCGGTCAAGGCGCTGCAATCCAAGTACGGCGTCGAGAAATCGAGCCAGGCGATCGAAAAGACGATGGCGGCGCTGGCGAAGGGCCTGGTCGCGGCCGGAGTCGGCCGGCTGGTGGTGGCCGGCGGCGAGACATCGGGCGCCGTGGTCGGCGCGCTCGACGTGACCGCCCTGCGCATCGGGCCGGAGATCGATCCCGGCGTGCCATGGACGGCGTCGGTCGGCGCCAAGCCCCTTCTGTTGGCGCTGAAGTCGGGCAACTTCGGCGCGCCGGACTTTTTCACCAAAGCCTTCCAGCGCCTATGAGCAGCGCCGACTCCAAGATGCGCGACGCGATCTGCACGCTGGGCGCCAAGCTTGCCGCGCGCGGCCTTTGCCCCGGCACGTCGGGCAATATCAGCGCGCGCGTCGCCGACGGCTGGCTGATGACGCCGACCAATTCCTCGCTGGGCGAGCTTTTACCCGGCCAGCTCTCCAAGCTCGACCTTTCCGGCAAGCACGTGAGCGGCGATCCGCCGACCAAGGAGGCGCTGCTCCATCGCTCGGTCTACGACGTGCGGCCCAAGGACGGCGCCATCGTGCATCTTCATTGCACGCACGCCGTGGCGATCTCCTGCCTCGATCCATCGTGCCACCACAACCACGAAAGCACCCTGCCGCCGATCACGCCCTACTTCGTGATGCGGGTCGGCAAGTTGCCGCTGGTGCCCTATTTCAAGCCGGGCGACCCCGCGCTCGCCGACGCCATCCGCGACTACGCCAAGGGCCACCGCGCCGTGCTTTTAGCCAATCACGGGCCGGTCGTCGCCGGCACCTCGCTGTCGGCGGCGTCGGCCTCGATCGAGGAGCTGGAGGAGACCGCCAAGCTCCATCTGCTGTTGCAAGGTTTCAAGGTTCGTTTGCTGAGCGACGCGCAAGTGCGCGACGTGCAGGAAGCGTTTCCATCGTGAGTAACTGTCATCCTGAGCGCAGCGAAGGATCTCATGGCGTCGATGGCGATGAGATCCTTCGCTTCGCTCAGGATGACAAGTAGCGCCAGGAACAAACCAATGCCCAAGCTCGCCGCCAATCTCTCGTGGATCTATCAGGAGGTGCCGTTCCTGAAACGCTTCGGCGCCGCCGCCTCACACGGCTTCAAGGCCGTCGAGATCCTGTTCCCCTACGAGGCGCCGGCGGCCGACATCGCCGCCGAGCTCAAGAAGCACAAGCTCACGCAGGCGCTGTTCAACCTGCCGCCCGGCGATTGGAGCAAGGGCGAGCGCGGGCTGGCCGCCCTGCCCGGCCGCGAGGCCGAGTTCTCGGCGGCGCTCGACACGGCGCTCGACTACGCCAAGGTTCTGGAGTGCCGCACCTTGCATGTCATGTCGGGCATGATCGCGCCCGGCGCCGATGTGAAGGCGATGCACCGCACATTCGTCTCTAACCTGAAGAAGGCCTGCGACCGCACCGCCAACAGCGGGCTCACGCTGGTGATGGAGCCGATCAACCATCGCGACATTCCCGGCTACTTCACCAACACGACCGATCAGGTGAAGCAGATCATCGATGAGGTCGGCGCGCCGCACCTGCGCCTGCAGCTCGACCTCTATCATATGCAAGTGACCGAGGGAGACCTCACCAAGCGCACCGAGCGTTTGTTCCCGATCACCGCGCACGTGCAGATCGCCGGCAATCCCGACCGCAACGAGCCCGACATCGGCGAGGCCAACCATCTCTACCTGCTCGATGTGCTCGACCGGCTGGGCTATCAGGGCTACGTCGGCCTCGAATACAAGCCCAAGACCACGACCGGCGCCGGGCTGGGCTGGGCGGCGAAATACGGCATCAAGGCCTGATCCATGGCGGACAACAACACTCCCCTCGTCGCCTTCGTCGGCCTGGGCTCGATGGGCCTCGGCATGGCGAAGAACTTGTTGAAGGGCGGCCACAAGGTGACCGGCGTCGATCCCAGCGCGCCGGCGTGCGAAGCCTTCGCTGCTGCGGGCGGCACGCTTGCGGCGACACCCGCGCAAGCCGCTGCGTCGGCCGACGCGCTTGTCGTCGCCGTGGTCAATGCGCAGCAGGTCGAGACTGTGCTGTTCGGCGAAGGCGGCGCGGTCGCGAAGCTGCGCAAGGGCGGCCTCGTCATGCAGTGCGCCACCGTGCCGCCGGCCTTCGCCAAAGCGCTCGGCGAGCGGCTGGCCCAGTCGGGCCACGACCTTTTGGACGCGCCGATGTCGGGCGGCCGCGCCCGCGCCGAATCGGGCGAGCTCACCTTCATGGCCTCGGGGTCGGCCAAGGCCTTTGCCGCCGCCGAGTCGATCCTGGCCGCCACCTCGGCCAAGGTGTTCCGCCTGGGCGATGCGCCCGGCATCGGCTCGCTGGTGAAGACCGTGAACCAGCTTTTGGCCGGCGTGCATATCGCCACCGCCGCCGAGGCGATGGCGCTCGCCGCCAAGGCGGGCGCCGACACGCGCGCCGTCTACGAGGTGATCTCGGCCAGCGCCGGCAATTCCTGGATGTTCGGCAATCGGGTGCCGCACATGCTGGACGACGACTACTCGCCGCTGTCGGCGGTGGAAATCTTCGTCAAGGATCTCGGGCTGGTGCTCAACACCGGCCACGAGCATCGCCTGCCGCTGCCCATGGCGGCCGCGGCGCACCAGCTCTTTCTCGCCGCTTCAGGCGCCGGCTGGGGGCGACTGGATGACGCTGCCGTCGTCAAGGTCTACGAACAGGCCGGCGACTTCAAAGTGTCGTCGCCTCGGAAGTAGACTGCGCCAATGCCTCGCGAGCGTTTCACCAAGATCGTCGCCACCCTGGGGCCTGCGTCCTC
>Ga0070698_100008748_pt1 | contig 10901 bp, 8 predicted proteins | sample KBSK1502metaG_FD_65477 | JGI IMG/M metagenome (GOLD analysis project Ga0070698, IMG submission 65477) | Corn, switchgrass and miscanthus rhizosphere microbial communities from Kellogg Biological Station, Michigan, USA - KBS K1-50-2 metaG | ecosystem: Host-associated > Plants > Roots >...
GTACGCGCGCGACGTCAACACCGTCTTCCAGGACTACGCGCTCTTCCCGCACATGACCGTCGCCGAGAACATCGAGTACGGCTTGAAGGTCCACCGCGTACCCAAGGCGGAACGCAAGGCGAAGGCGGACCGGGCGCTGCAGACGGTCCAGCTCGCGAACTTCGGCGCCCGTAAGCCGGCCCAGCTCTCTGGCGGTCAGCGCCAGCGCGTCGCCCTGGCCCGGGCGATCGTCAACGAGCCGCAGGTGCTGCTGCTCGACGAGCCCCTCGGCGCCCTTGACCTGAAGCTGCGCCAGCACATGCAGCGCGAGCTGCTGCGCATCCAGCGGGAGGTCGGCATCACGTTCATATACGTGACGCACGACCAGGAAGAGGCGCTCACCATGAGCGACAGGATCGCGGTGCTCAATCACGGCAAGATCGAGCAGATCGGCAGCCCGGTCGAGGTGTACGAGCGCCCGGCAACCGCGTTCGTCGCCGACTTCATCGGCGTCTCCAATGTGATCGAGCGCGACGGGCAGCAGATCACCATCAGGCCGGAGAAGATCACGCTGCTCGCTGCCGGCGATGCGACGCCTGTCAGCGCGGACGCGCACGTCGAGCCAGCCACTATCACGGACGTCATCTACGCCGGAGTGCTCACACGCTATGTCGTCGTCCTCGACGCCGGCGGCGAACTCGTGATCAGCCGCCAGAACACGCAGTCACCACCCGGCCAGGCAGCCGTCGCCGTTGGAGAGCAGGTCCGCGTCTCCTGGCTGCCGGCTCAGGCCTTCACGATCACCCAGAGGGAGTTAACCATAATGCAGATATTCACCAGGCGGCGCACCGCCCGGTCGGCCTTGGCCGCCGGGCTCGCCGCGCTGTCCCTTACCGCGGCCGCCTGCAGCTCAGGCAGCAGCACCCCGCCCGTAAGCGGCACTGGCTCAGCCGGATCGGGCAGTTCCGCCAGCCAGCAGGCCGGCACCGCCGGGCTCACCGTCCCCACCGCGAACCTTCCCGTCCTGCAGACGGTCGGCAAGGGCGAGGGCCAGCTCAACCTGATTGCGTGGGAGGGCTACCTGGACCCGTCCTGGGTCAAGCCCTTTCAGACGCAGACCGGCTGCACGGTCAACGCCAAGTACGCCGGCTCCTCCGACGAGATGGTCTCGCTGATGAAGAACGGCGGCGGCGGCCAGTACGACATGGTCTCCTCCTCCGGCGACGCCGACCTGCGGATCCTGTACGCCGGAGACGCGCACCCGGTGAACATGAACCTGATCCCCGCGGCCAAGGACTTCTTCCCCGCCTTCCAGGCCCCCAGCTTCAACACCATCAACGGCGTGCACTACGGCGTGTCGCTGCAATGGGGCCCGAACGTGCTGATGTACAACACCAAGGACTTCACGACCGCCCCCACGACCTGGTCCGTCCTCTACGACTCGAAGTACAAGGGCCAGGTCACCGTCCCCGACAACCCCATCCAGATCGCAGACGCGGCGCTGTACCTGGAGAAGACCAAGCCGAGCCTGGGCATCACCGACCCCTACGAGCTCACCCAGCCGCAGTTCCAGGCCGCCGTCTCGCTGCTGGCCCAGCAGAAGCCCCTGGTGAAGAAGTACTGGGCGCTAGCGTCGGAGGAGATCTCTGACTTCCAGAACGGCAACGTGATCGTGGGCGCGGGATGGCCTTACCAGGTCAGCACGCTGAAAGCAGCCAAGTTCCCGATTGGCTCGACGGTTCCCGCCGAGGGTGCGACCGGCTGGGCGGACACCTGGATGCTTGCCGCCAAGGCACCGCACCCGAACTGCGCTTACATGTGGATGCAGTACATCAGCACGCCGCAGGTGCAGGCCAAGCAGGCCGTCACCTACGGCGAGACGCCGGATAACGCGAAGGCCTGCCCGTACATGGACAAGCTGCAGGCGGGCTCGTGCGCCACGTACCACGCCAACGCCCCGGCCAGCTACCTGGCGTCGATCAGCCTCTGGAAGACCCCGCTGGCGACCTGCGACAACGGCCAGAACAACTGCGTGCCATACGCAGACTGGGTCACAGCCTGGAACACGCAGGTGAAGTAGCGACGGTCTCATGACATCCACAGCAGGAACCAGGCCAAAAGAAAAAAGTCAAAACCAGGTCATACGGAACGGATGGTTGCTTCGCCTGTCCACCGCGCTATGGCGCCGCCCGTGGGCGCAGGCCACCTTGCTGCTGACCCCTCCGCTGGCCTGGTTCCTGCTGGTCTACATCGCGTCGCTGGTCGTGCTGCTGGTCACCGCGTTCTGGAGCGTTAACCCGTTCACCACGAACATCGACAGGACATGGACGCTGTCGAACTTCCACGAGATCTTCACCACGCCGGCGTACCTGTCAGACATCGGCCAGACGGTCGGGATGGCGGCCGCGGTGACGGTGACCGACGCGGTGATCGCGTTCCCATTCGCCTACTTCATGGCACGGGTCGCCGCCCCGAGGACACGGACTGCCCTCTTCGTGGCGATCCTCCTCCCGCTGTGGGCGAGCTACCTGGCGAAGGTCTACTCCTGGCTGCTGATCTTCACTAACCATGGCTTCCTCGACTGGGTAGTCGGGGGTCTCGGCCTCGGGCACCCGCAGCTCATCTACACCAACTGGGCCGTCTACGCAGTGTTCTGCTACCTGTGGCTGCCCTTCATGGTCATCCCGGTCTACGGCGCGCTCGAGCGGGTGCCTGCGTCGCTGATCGAGGCTTCCCAGGACCTGGGCGGCCGGACCTGGCGGACAACCCGCTCCGTGCTCCTGCCGCTGGTCCTGCCCGGCGTCGTGGCGGGGTCGATATTCACTTTCTCGCTGACGCTCGGCGATTACATAACGCCGCTGCTCGTCGGCGGCACCAGCGCGAATTTCATCGGCAACGTCATCTACACCAACATCGGCATCGCGAACAATGTGCCGTTCGCGGCGGCGATGGCGCTGGTCCCGATCGTCATCATGGGCGTTTACCTGTCGGGCGCCCGGGCGCTCGGCGCATTCGAGGCCCTGTAGCGGAGGAGGTGGAGTAGTCATGGAATCCAAGGGCCTGCGGATCGCACTGCGCGTATGGGTCACGCTCGTGCTGCTTTTCTTGTTTGTCCCGATCGCGCTGATCGTGCTCTACGCGTTCAACAAGTCGAATATCGAAAGCTGGCCGATTCCCGGTCTCACCGGGCACTGGTTCGCGGTCGCCTGGAACGACTCCCAGGTGCGCGCGGCCCTGTGGCTCTCGGTACGGGTGGGCCTGGCGGCCACGGCGCTCGCTCTCGTCCTCGGCGGCATGGTCTCTTTCGCCTTGTACAAGTTCAGGTTCTTCGGCAGGGACGCCATCTCGCTACTGCTCATACTGCCGATCGCACTGCCTGGCATCATCACAGGCATCGCCCTGAATTCCTTCTTCACGTTCGCCGGGGTCCAGTTCAGCACGCTGACGATCGTGGCGGGACACACCACCTTCTGCATCGTCGTGGTGTTCAACAACCTGATCGCGCGGCTGCGTCGGATGCCTGGCTCGGTCACCGAGGCGTCCATGGACCTCGGCGCGCGCGGTTGGCAGACGCTCCGCTACATCATCCTCCCGCTGAGCGCGACGGCGATTGTCTCCGGGGCGCTCCTCGCGTTCGCGCTGTCCTTCGATGAGGTCATCGTGACGCTATTCACCGCGGGCGCGCAGAACACCCTGCCGCTATGGATTTTCGGCGCGATCCGCCTCGGCCAGCAATTGCCCGAAGTCAACGCCGTCGTCACGATCGTCATCCTGCTGACGCTTTTCCCTGTAGTGCTCGCCGCCCGGATCGCCGGCGCCGGCGCGATCAACCGCTCTAGCCGAAGCGCCCAACGGGGCTGAAGCCGGGGGCGCCCGGCTGTCCGGCTGCCTGGCCGGCCGGCCGTGGCGGCCGGCCGGCGAGCCGGTGCGGTAAGCCGGCGCGGCAGCGCCGTCGCTTCTAGCCCTGGCCGTTGAGTCCCTGGGCGGCCTGCGCGATGACGGCGGCGACGACGGCCGGGCGGGAGACATAGACGGCGTGGCTGCCGGGAGTCTCGCTGACGGTCGCCCCGGCGCGTTCGGCCATGGCGCGCTGGGCGGGAGGCGGGATCATGTGGTCGTCGGTGGCGACGAGGTACCACGACGGCTTGGTCCGCCATGCCGGCTCAATGGGAGTCCCGCCGAGCGCGTCCACGCCCCACGGGACCTGGGAGTCGGCCATGAACGCCGCGAGCTTTGCCGGCACGTCGGCGGCGAAGGAGGCCGCGAACTTGTCCCGGTCAAGGAACAGGAACCCGTTGTTGGGCGGGAGGATCGGCGGGACCGGCGCCCCGGGCGGCGGGTCGGCGATCAGGGAACTGACGGACTCGCCCTTGTCGGGCGCGAACGCGGCGATGTAGGCGAGCGCGGCGACATTGGGGTGGTTGCCGGCCTCGGTGATGACGACACCGCCGTAGGAGTGGCCGACCAGGACGGCGGGACCGTCCAGGCCGTCGAGGATCTGGTGGGTGGCGGCGACGTCGTCGGCCAGCGACAGGGTCGGGTTCTGGACGACGGCTACCCGGTAGCCGTCGGCTGTCAGGTGGTCATAGACCCCCTGCCAGCCCGATCCGTCCACGAAGCCACCGTGTACGAGGACGATGTTGCTGATTGCCATAGTCGCTCCTGACCTTGGGGGACAGGCCCTGACGGCTGTCCCGGTGCGCTCAAGTCAAGTCGCGGGGAAGCCATCAGACCATGCAGAACAGCACGCAGAAGTGTGCGGAGAACCGCGGCAGCGCCCTGACGGGATCAGGGCGCGGTGGCCGCCAGGGCGTCGCAGCGGCCGCTCGTCTCGGCGTCACCGGTCGCCTCGTACACCCGGGCCGCACGAGCATAGGCCTGGCGGCTCTCGTCGGCCCGGCCCTCCTCGGCCAGCAGGCCCGCGACGGTCTCCAGGGCCTCGGCTTGCCGGAAGTTGGACAGCTGGAGCGTCTCCAAGAGGTCGATCGCCTCGGTGAGCGTGATAATCGCGTCGGTGCGGCGGTCGAGGTCCGCCTGGCAGCGGCCGAGCCGGATCAGCAGGTAGGGCCGGACGTTCACCGCGATGCTCGGCGTCATCCCCGAGCTCTCGTCGTCCACCAGGGCGAGCAGGCCGAGGAATTGCTCCTGCGCCTCGGTATGGCGTCCGGCCTCACGAAGGCAATCGCCGAAGGTGCCAACGCTCTGGACGTACCCGTCGGTGTCGCCGATGGTCTTGAACATCTCCGCCGCGCCGGACGCCGACGCAGCGGCATCATCGAGCCGTCCGAGCATGCGCAATGCCAGGGCGATGTACTGATGTGACCAGGCGACCTGCGCCGTGGTGCCGCTCCGGGTGGCCAGGTCCAGCGCCTCAGTCGCATAGCGCAGCATGGTCTCCGGGTCGCTGGGCGGCACCCAGTGGACCCAGGCCAGGTAGTTCAGCTGGGTCGCCTGCTGCGCCAGGTCACCAAGAGCCGCGGCCGCTTCCGCGCCGAGGGTGAAGACCTCATGCCAATGCGGACCATGCACCCACCAGTCAGAGAACCAGTGCATCGACTCCGCGCAATCCAGGACGAGGGAGTACTCGCCACTGCTCGCCGCTGCTCGCAACGCACCCAGCCAGTTGCCCGCGTTCCCCCGCAGCCATTGCTCGGCCTCCTCCGCGGAGGATGGGGCGGCGAGATCCGGGTCAGGCTGGTCGCGGCGGTGCTGAGCGGGCTCGAACCACCGTCCGGCCACGGTGGCCATCCGCAGCAGCCACGACGTCACCCTGGTCGTCAGCGCCTCACGCTCGGCCAGGGGCTCCTCCTGCAGCCGCTCGCGGGCGAACAGGCGGACCAGGTCGTGGAAGCGGTAGCGGCCCGCACCGCTGTCCTGGAGCAAGCCCAAGTCGACGAGGTCGTCCAGAGCGTCCCAGGCGTCCTCGATCGGCATCCCGCCGGCGACCGCGGCGAGGGCGGCATCGAAGTCCCGGCCGGGCACCACGGCGAGCCGCCGGAACAACCGCTGCGCGGAGTCGGCGAGCTGCTCGTACGACATCTCGAACGCGTTGGCGATCTTCAGGTCGCCAGCCTTGAACTGACCGAGGCGGTGCTCCTCGCATCCCAGCCGGGTGGCGAGTTCGGCCGCGTCCCAGCCGGGCCGGCTAGCCAACCGGTTCCCGATGATCCGCAGCGCCAGCGGCAGGCCCCCGCACAACTCGGCGAGACGGGTGAGCGCCGCTTCCTCATCGGAGGCGGCACGCTTGCCGAGGATCCCCGTTAGCAGCTGCCTGGCCTCCGGCAACGGAAGGGGACCGAGGACGAGCCTGCGGACGCCCTCCAGGCCCGCCAGCAATCGCCGGGTGGGGATCAGGACCCTGCCCGCGCCCCCTCCTGGCAGTAGCGGGCGCACCTGCTCTTCCGACGCGGCATTGTCCAGCACGACCAGGGCGCGCCTGTCCCGCAGCAGCGACCGGTACAAGGAGGCACGCCCCTGGGTATCGCCAGGGATCTGCTGGTCGGTCACGCCGAGCGCGCGAACCAGCAGCCCCAGCGCGTCATCGACAGCCAGGGGATGCTGGGACATGCCGAACAGGTCAAGGAAGAACACCCCGTCGGGAAAGCTCGGGCGCACGGCGTGAGCGGCGCGTACGGCGAACGTGGTCTTCCCCAGCCCCGCGGAGCCGGTGATGAGCCCCACCACGCCGACACCCGGCGAACTCTCGGCGTACACCAGCTCGCTCACCCACACCAGTTCGGCGGCACGACCGGTGAAGTCGTCTACCAGCGGCGGCAGCTCGCACGGGCCGGCCGCCGGCCGCATCCAGTGGTCCCGCAGCCGGCCATCGCGCGCCAGCTCAATGAGCTGCGTGCGGGCATCCCCCTCGAGCGCGAGCGCATCCGCCAGCGCGATGACGGTCCGATGCTGAGGACCTTTGCTCCGCCCCCGCTCCATATCCGACAGCGTCCTGGCACTGACCCCGGACACCTCGGCCAGCTGCTCCAGCGTCAAACGCGCCGCACGCCGATGACCGCGCAACACCTCGCCGAAACTGGGCCGTTCAGTGATGGAGCCACTCCCCTCAGCAGCGGAGGGACTCCACCCCCCGCGACCGAACTGCGAGCCTACTGGGGTCGTCGCGGGAAAGTATTACGGGGTCTTGCCGTACGCGTCGTGGTAGTTCCACCACGCGTACGGCGGAGTCTGCGGGTAGCCCTCCGGCGAGTCCTCCCCCTCCTCCTGGCGGCCGAGCGCAGTGATATCCAGGTAGCTCCAGGTGCTTCCCATCGCCTCGTCGCCCCGGCTGCCGACGAAGTAGGTCCGGTAGATCCGCTCGCCGTCGCGGATGAAGGCGTTGGTCCCGTGCCAGTCGTCCACGCCGAAGTCTTTGTCAAAGTCGTCGGTGATCGTGTACCAGGGGATCAGCTCCCAGCCCATGCGCTCCTTCAGGCCCTGGATCTCGGCCTGGGGAGCGCGCGAAACGAACGCGAGCGTCGTGTCCCGCGCGTTCAGGTGGGCGGGGTGCGCGACCTGGTCGGCGAGGAACGAGCAGCCCACACAGGCACGTTCCGGGTAGGCGCCGCCCCCCGGTGGGTACGTGGTGACGTCGGGCGCGTAGAAGGCGCGGTAGACGATCAGCTGCCGGCGACCCTCGAACAGGTCGAGAAGGCTCACCGGGCCCTGCGGACCGTCGAAGCGGTACTCCTTCTCCACCGCCATCCACGGCATCCGGCGGCGCTTGGCGGCCAGCGCATCGCGGGCGCGGGTCAGCTTCTTCTCCTCGACCAGCAGCTCCTGGCGGGCGGCATCCCACTCCTGCGGTGACACGATCGGTGGAGTCTTCATCGTGGCCTGTCCTCCCTCAGGTACTCGTCGACAACGATCGTACGCCGCAGCACGCCGAAGCCCTGCTTACCCTGGCGATGCGGCGAACGCGAGCACGTCAAGAAGCCGCAGGTCACTAAGTCTTTCAGCCGCCTGCTCCGCCAATGGCGTGCCTGTCGCCGGCAGCACGCGGCGAAGTGCCTGCAGGGCGACTTCGTTGCCGACGATGTCTTGTCGTATCGCTTCCCAGTACAGCGTCCTGAACCGGGCAAGGGACGGCCGCTGCTGCGCCACGTCGATGGCGGCCGCCCGGGCGGCTGTCCGGTAGAACCCGGTGAGGTAGCTGTCGAGTATCGGGATCAGCCCCGGCCTCATCAAGTGGAGAGTTTTGCTGATCTTCGCCGTGCTCACGTTCGCGGGCCGGGCGTCCCAGAAGTGCTCCCACAGGGCCGCTGCCCGGTCATAAAGGCCGCCTGTGGCCAGCGGATCTGCGTCTTTCAGCTGGGCATCGAGGGGGACCGCTGCCCAGGGCGCGGTGGTTCCGCGGTCGATGAGCCAGGCGGCCTCTTTCGCGCTGATCCGCGAGCCCATCCACGGGGACCTCGTGGCCCGTATCAGGTCAGGGTTTATCTGGTCAAAGGTGCCGGCCCGGAAGTCGTAGTGGGTCACCGTCCCGCCATGCTGTTCCAGGTAGTCCGCGATCGCGTGCGCAGGGTCGCGGACAACACGCCCGCCGACGGTTATCGCGAAATTCTCCATGTGACCGTAACCTGCCGTCTTCCGCCTCGGCGATGGCCGGGGCGAGCAGCGCCCGGATCGCTGGCACTAGGTAATCGACGAGTTCCTCTGGCGTGAGCTGTGCTAGCACGCCGGTGCGGGCGACGTGGCGGGCGAACGTGACGCCGATGAACAGCGAGCCAAGCAGGCCAGCGTATACCTCCGAGCCTGGGCCGAGCACCTCACGGAAGGTCGCGGTGATCTCGCGCTCGACCGCCGCGTACAGCGGCACCGCCACCTCCTCGTCCGACGCCGCGCTGCGGATCAGGGCGACAACGGCGTGCTCGCCGCGGCCCGCGGACTCGGTTCCCGCCACGAATGCCGTCGCGACGCGCTCAGGGAGCGTGGCGAGATCCCCGGGCACGACTTCCGCGGCGGCGCGCGGCCCCGGCAGCGCCTCGATGAGAAGCTGCTCCTTGGTGCCGAAGTGCCGCATGACGAGGCCGTGCGTGACACCGGCCCGGCGCGCGATCTCCCTGATGGTCGCGCGCGCGTAGCCGCGCTCGGCGAAGACCTCGCGCGCCGCCTCGAGGATCGCCGCCCGCGACGCCTCCGGGTCGCGGCGGCGCCGGGGTGACGGGCAGCCTGGCCGGCTTTCCATGCCACTAAGTGTACAAGTGGTCATTAACGTCTCGCTGGTGGTACTGTCCTTAGTGACCGCTTGGTCATTAGTGGCGCGGCCAGCACCGCGGGTTTAAGTCTCAGCTAAGCCTCAGAGCTAAGCCTCAGCCTGTGCCGGCCAGCCTTTCGGCCACCTTCCGGGTTGCTTCCATCGCAGTTCCCGTGTCGGCTGCCATCTTCAGATCCAGGGCATCGACGTAAGGAGCTCAGCAAGTGCTTTCCCGCAAACTCACCAGGTCCATCGTTGCCGGCGCCGCGGCCATCGCGGTCGCCGGCGGTTCCTACGGGATCGTCAGCGCAACCTCCGGCAGCGGCTCACCTGCTGCTGCCAGCACCACCCCCGCTGCCGGCGGCGGCTCCGGCGGCGGGGGATCCAACGCCCGGTCCGGGCCGGCCGCGGGGGGATCATCCGGCACGGTCAGCAGCCTGTCCACGTCGGGCTTCACCATCACGACATCAGCGGGTCAGAAGGTGACCGTCAAGGAGGCGTCCTCCACGACCTACCAGAACGGGACGAGCCCGGCCCCGGCGAGCGCCATTACAGCAGGCGAACCCGTCCTCGTCCTCGGGACGACCAGCTCAACGACCATTACGGCCACGCAGGTCATCGTGCAGCCGGCTGGCAGCGAAGGATCGGCGGCTTCCTCGGCGGCAGGGGTGGTCCCCTTCCAGCAGGGGGCACCGGCCACGTCAAAGACGGTCGGTCAGATCCCGGCGGACTACACCCAGGGGTCGGGGACGCTCGCCAGCGGAACGACAGCCGACAAGGCGACGGAAGCTGCGCTGGCCGCCTACCCGGGAGGCGTCGTCGACCGTGTTGTGGAGCTGAGCAACGGCGACTACGAGGTCCACTACATCGGCGTCAACTGGCCGCACCACATCTTCGTCAACCAGGACTTCACGGTCATCGGCGCCAACGACTAGACGGACTACGCCCGGTTCCTGGACGCCGCGCACCAGCAGCTGAACGGGCCCGTCGTCCTGGTCTGGGACAACCTGAACACCCACCTCAGCCGCGCAATGGCCGAGCTGGTCGCCGCCAGGTCCTGGCTGACGGTCTACCGGCTCCCGCCCTGCGCCTGCGAACTCAACCCGGCCGAAGCGGCCTGGCCGAACCCTCAAAATATCGCTGGCGAACCTCACCAGGCAAAACACCGGCCAGCTGACTGCGCCGGTCAAGACCCGGCCCAGAAGGATGCAGGACCAGGCCGGCCTCCTCGACCGCTTCCCGGCCAAGACCGGACTCGACCTGAATAACCTCCGCAATTGAAGATCGTTGGTAGCCGAACCGGGCCCCCTTGTCGCCATGAAGCTGCAAGCCATCATGAACCGTCCAGCGGTCAAGCAGGGCACCGACCTACAAGACATCGTCAGACTCATCCTCGACGAGCAAGTAAGGTCCATCGCACTAGCTCAACTCGGCAACTGCGACACAACGACTGTCGCAGACATCGCACTCCATGTCGGTCTCTGGCTAGTGGATCGCCGCCGCCAAGCGCTGAGCTGGGTTCATGACGCGGGCGGTACGGAGCTCACCCTCGACGATCTCGACCTTGTGGCCGAACTGCTGCACGCAGCGTCTGCGCGAAGTTAACCGGCCCGCCCTGGCCTCCGGCACCGCACATCTGCGGCGGCGGCTCACACGCCAGCGGACAGCAGCGCTCGAGACCGGGCAGCGCGTCGTACCGGTCAGGGGTCCCTGCCGCATCCCCCGCCCC
>Ga0070698_100008750_pt1 | contig 10899 bp, 10 predicted proteins | sample KBSK1502metaG_FD_65477 | JGI IMG/M metagenome (GOLD analysis project Ga0070698, IMG submission 65477) | Corn, switchgrass and miscanthus rhizosphere microbial communities from Kellogg Biological Station, Michigan, USA - KBS K1-50-2 metaG | ecosystem: Host-associated > Plants > Roots >...
CCTTCAATAATGTTCTTAATTTCCTTTTCTCCCTGGCCGGCACTTTTATCACCACTCCAGGAATAAATAAATCCAACTGTTCCGTCTGTTCCTTTGAATTCTTCTTTCCTGTCTTTTTTGTCAGCCGTTGCCCATTTGTTGAATTGGTCCTGGTTTTTGAGCAGTCTTAAAAAGTCAAATACTTTTTGTTTAGGTGCATTGATGATGATCTCACGATTGACATAATGTTCTTTCTTCATGAAAAGCGCAATGATCAACAGCAAGGCTATGATGCCTGCCACTACAAGTAAAATTGTGATTATGATATTCATTTTATCGTTTTCTAAATGTTGAGTTTATTCTGTTATACGATGACCGCTAACTCGCCGCTTTACGAAAGTTTTGTAGAGAAAGTTAATTCATTTTCCGTTTTTGCTGCGAAGAACTATGGAAGAAAGATGCCGTCTTCTTCATTCATTTATGTTGTACTGGCTGTGGGGCAAGACTCCAGGCGGACGGAACGACGATGCCATACCCACCAACCGGTTATCATAAATAATGTATACTTTTTTTGATTTTTCGATACATTGTATCTAATGGAATATTTTACAAAAGGTAAGTACTTGGGCAGCACGACCAATGAAATTGACTTTGAGGGCAACTTCATGGCCGTTACCTGCTATCCCGATTGTCCACGATCAGACTGGCATTATCACGAAAATTCTTTCTTCACATTTGTACTGAATGGAACTTGCCTGGAAAATAGAAAAGATAATTCTCTCATATGGAAGCCGGGCGATTTACTATTTTATAAAAAGGGAGTGATACATAAAAATTGTTATCACCAGGAAAATTCCAGGAATTTTAACCTTGAACTGAATGATAAATGGTTGAAACAATATGATGTGGGTTTGTGTAACGATCTTGGCCGCAATGTGCTCGAGCCCGCAAAGATCAAATTCCTGTTTATACAACTCTATCGTGAATTTCAAAACCAGGATGCTGCTTCACAAGTTTCGCTAAATAGTATCTTACTGAATATCCTCGGACATAAAAGCCATGAAATAACAAATAATAAAACGCCCCCCTGGGTTTCGCTGATCAGAGAGTTTTTACATGATAACTGGTCCACTAATTTTTCTTTAAAACAGTTATCGGTCATTCTTAACGTTCATCCCATTACTATTTCCAAAAACTTTCCACGCCATTTTGGATGCACATTTGGCGAATACATAAGAAAGATCAGGATCGAAAAAGCTTTATGCCTGATCAGAACGACCAGCTCAACACTCACTGATATTGCATTGACTTGTGGCTTTGCTGATCAAAGCCATTTTATCAGGTGCTTTAAAAAATTTACAGGAACTGTTCCACTTCAATACAGGAAAATGTAGGCTAACCTGGTTCTATTTTTTCCAAATCCTTTTCAATTATTTGCATAAAGTTTCCGTAGATCAGAAAACTCATGTAGTTATTAATTATTAAAACTCATTGTATGCGAATTCTTGTAACGTTATTGTGTTGTTTCCATCTGACAAACTTGTTAGGACAAACGAGTAAGAATTTTCAGCCCTTTCCCGGTGACTCTGCTAAACTGTATCAGTTTGACCTCTATAAAAATTTTTTTATCAATGATGAGGAGGAATTCAAAGAAAGGTCAGAACTGGTAAGGGCTTTTCAAAACCTGGATAAAAAGTTAAGCACACAATCAAAGACCGGCAACAAAAATAGTTACCGCCTTGTAGAAGAGTTTGATTCATTGAGTAAAAAAATCGGAAAACATTCCAGCTATCTCGGAATGTTTGCTTATATAGATCTGTCCAATCCGATCTACCAGATGAAGATGGATAGTTTTAATCAACAGCTTTCACCAATACTGAATCGGATCAGCGAGACCATCACTGCTCTTCCATTATCATCAATAACAAAAGAGAAACAAAACCTGCATGGTCCTGATTATAATTTTTTTTATATGCAGTTAAGGGAAGCCCCTGTGAGGAGTTTACCCGAAAACGAAAGACGCATCATCAATGATATTACTCCAAACCTGATCAACTGGCAGGCAAGATTATTTCAAACTACTGTACGTACAACGGAATTGAAACCGGTAAAAACCGGAGACAAGGTATTTAACTTGCCAGCAAATCTTAGTGAAGTTTTCAATCACCCTGACAGGGAAGTTAGAAAACAAGGTTATTTAAATAACCTGGAAGGTATGAAGTCCCGAAGAGACATATTTGCGATGCTCTTACTGGAAACAGTTAGAAACCGAAACCAGGTGGCCACGCTGATGGGGTTCAAAGATTTTCGTGAACAATATTATGCAGAAAGGTTTTTAACAAGAGATAATGTAAATAACCTGCTGAAGACTTTCGCCGATAGTGCATATATCAATAAGAGATTTGAAAATGCTTTATTTGAAAATCTAAAAAAGACAGGCGGGTTCGATACGGTTTTCGCCTGGGATAGGTTTATGCCCGATCCGAAAGCTCCTACTCCAAGATTTACTATTGGTGAAGCTTCAAAAATGGTTTTAGACGCTACCAAACCATTGGGGAATGATTATTACACAGAAATGGCAAAACTTTTAGATCCACAAAATGGAAGACTGGATATGGTGAACCGGCCAAACCGGGTTCAACGACCAGGATTCTCTACCGGTTCTGTTGGCTATAACAGCGTTTTTTTCCAGGGCAATTATGAAGGGTATATCGGCGATCTTATCATTTTTGGACATGAAGCCGGTCATGCAGTTCAAAACATGTTAATGGATAAAAATGGAGTCAGCTCATTTTATGCCTTAGGGCCCAGCTATTTTACTGAATCATTTGCCGGCTTCAATGAGTTGCTCATCACTGATTATCTCTATCAACATGCGAATACAATTGAATACAAAAGGTATTACATGTCCCGTTTCCTGAACCAGGCGATGGAACTTTTTGGAAATGCCATGGATGCCACTTATGAACAGGTATTATATGATAGTGTGCCTGCAGGAAGGATCAGCAATGCAGACCAGTTGGAACTGCAAATGCAGAAAACGGGTCTTCAATTCTCGAACTGGTATCAACCGCATATAAAATTTGAAATGCAATGGGTAAACAAACTACAGTTTATAACGAATCCCATGTACAGGTTGAATTATGTTTATGCAAAGCTGTTAGCACTTTACTATTTCTATTTATATCAACATGACGGCAAATCATTTATTCAAAAATATAACGGGTTATTACGAAACGGCTATGATGCTGAACCGGACAATATCCTGAAACAGTTTTTGGGTATCAGTATCAGTGACAAAAAACTGGTCAACCTTTCACTGGAATTAATAAATAAAAAAATAGATGAGTATGAGTCGTTAATAAAATGAATTGGCCGATGCCCGTCGGGTCCGGAGAAAGGTCTGAAAAAATTTGACTGTTTCTTATCTGAAATTTGAGTAAATTTCTATACAAAGACTCATCCAGATAATGAAAAAGACCATATTCATTTCCTATAGTCATAAAGATAAAGGCGTGGCTGAAATCATTGAAAAAGATTTAAGGCCCGCTGATCTGCAATTTATCAGGGATGACAGGGATTTGCAATACATGGGAAGTATACAGGAATTCATGGGTCTGATAAAAGCTACTGATTTTGTAATGCTCATCATAAGCGAAGCTTATTTAAAGTCTCAAAACTGCATGAAAGAAGTAATGGATTTTTTTTCAACTAAAAATCACATTGAAAGAACGTTGCTTGTCGGGGCTGGGAATGTTGATATTTTTCAAGCGGATAAAAGAATAGAATATCTGAAATTCTGGGACCAGGAAATTAATAGTCTCAATGACAAACTGAAAACACTCAATATTCTCTCAAATGCTGATTCAATCATTTCCAATCTGAATCACCTGAGCAAAATTCGGAGTGAGGCTGATCTGTTTTACAAGTTCATAATAGACAGACCTATTTATAGCTTCAAATATCTAAAAAAGCAAAAATATAAACCCATCTTAGAGAGAGTCGGGATCAAAGACTTGTCACTCATCAATGATATCATCCGTGTTCAGGAATTGCAGGGAGAAATGCAGGAAATCGCTATGTCCCAGCTTTTAAGGCATTTCCCTTTTCATCAAAATGTTTTATTCTTAAAAGCATACATCGAAGCTTCAAAAGGGAATAAAAAAGTTGCCAGGTATTTCTACAAACAAGTTTTAAAAGATGATAAGAAAAATGAAAGTGCCAACCTGAATTTACTTATAACACTTATGGAAGCACAGGAGTATGAGGAGGCAAAAAAACAAGCTAATATCACCCTGGCATTGAACCCAGCTAATCCCGTCACTAATTTTTGTATGGCAGAATTATGCAAAATTGATCTGGACGAAAGAGCGATAACATATTATGAACAGGCTATCCGATACAACCCAGGCTATTTTGAAGCACATTTTAATTTAGGTCAACTACTTTTTAAATGGCAACAGGATTACGATAGGGCTTCACTCTGTTATCAAAATGCACTCAAGATCGATCCAGGCAGTATTCCAGCAACAATAGCACTAACAGAGTGCTATGAAAAACTTGAGAAATATGCCAAAGCATATGATATAATACAAAAAGCTCTTACCCTTTCATCATCATCATATGAGTTAACAATAAAAGCATCCAGCCTGTCAGAAAAATTAAAAAAGAACTCTTTATCACCGGGATCTGAAACCAAAAAAACGAAACTCCGTGATTATACAACCACTTTTTATACCATAAATAATGACTTGGGTTTTCCTTGTGTTTTTTACACACAAATAAATGAAAGGCCGTGGGAGAATTACAGCAACCTTATCGCCTCCCGCTCAAAAAAATCAAATGGAGAAATACTTGTAAGGATCGGAGATCATGTAAAACAAGGAGATTTAATCGGGACTATATCGGAAAATAATAGGGGAAAAATTCATAATATATTCTCAAACCGGACCGGCTATGTTGAAGACATACTTGTTAATAATTATGATCCAATAAACCCGGGGGATGCGATATTAATCTTGAGTAACCGTGACCCAGGTGCCATCGATTCCAGCAAATATTCTATCATAAAATCTCAAATTTTCGGCAATATCTATAGACATTCCCAAATGGATGGCCCCATTGATACTTCTGTTTATGGAAGTGTGTCATATCAATACGCACCATTTTCATATGGACGGAAACATGTGAATCTTGGGGATAAGATCACTATTGGTCAGCCTCTTTGTGCATTTGGTACAATGGGTCTTTATATCGAAGTCGAGTCTGAATTTGAAGGTGAAATAGAAAAAATACTCTTTAACGATGGTGATTCCCTTGAATACGAGTCACCACTCTTTTTGATAAGTGAAACTGCTTCTTTCAATTCCAAAAAAATCATACAAGACCATATTAAAAAGTAGCTTGAAAAAAATTAATCATCATATCTCCTTTTAGCGGCACATATTACAGGAGTAATAATACTTCGTACGTCAGTTCTGGTCTTTCTTTTCTCGAAGAAAATAAATGCATCTTGAAAGGCGAAACAATTGCTTAAATCTCAGAAACCCGATCATTAACGGGTAAATTAAACCCTATCATAGCTGAATATAATGGAACAGTTCGGAACATATTTGTTGAGGACGGAGACCATATTAATATAGGAGAGCCTTTATTCTCCATTTATCTAAATGAAACCTGATTTCTTACTACTTGAAGGATTGGAGTTATGATCATTTTTCGAGAATGGTTTTCAAAGTTGACAAACTCTCATCCATATCTTTCGGAAATCTTTTTTCTGCCATTGGTATCATTATGTTCAAAGGATATTTCAATGTGCCGGCATTGCTCCTGTAGCGGTCGCGGTTCGGTCTTCATCTATCCTGATGAATCAATTATTTTTTCTCTCCGCCGCGGCGGATTATTTCTCTTTAAACTCCAACAGTACCTGTCTTGACTTTTCCAGCTCGTTTGTAATGGACAATAATAACTCCTTTTGTTGTGACAATACTCTCTATTAATGTAAATGCTGCCGGGATCGGGCCATTGTCAAACAATTTTTTTCCTTTACCAAGAGTTAGCGGGTGAATTTTGAGCCGGAGTTCATCCACCAGGTCATTCTTAAGTAGCAACTGGATGAGTTTACTACTGCCCCAAACCTGGATGTCAGCACCTTTTGATTTTTTAAGCTTTTTGATATCTGCGAGCCTTTTGATGAATACTGAGTTTTTCCAATCTGACTTTTTCCGGGTTTTAGACAGGATGTATTTTGTGCCATCATTGATGCCCGGCCAAAAGTCTGCATGTTCGGGCCAATAACCTTCCCAGATCTCAAATGTTTTTCTGCCCAAAAGATAATCTGCAGGTTGTTTCAGCTCTTCTTCCATCGCCTTACCAAACAATTCATCACCATACGAGGCAGTCCAACCGCCAAATTTGAAACCGCCTGATGTATCTTCTTTGGGTCCGCCGGGTGCTTGCATTACTCCATCTAATGTAATCATTGATAAGACTGTTATTTTTCTCATGCTATTTTATTTTTGTTTTGATACAAATCTCGGCAACATTATCATGCCACTTGAGGTATGGATGCGACAATCATAGCGGCAGAATGCGAAAAGTATGATTAATTCCATACTTCTTTTGGCAGACAGTTTGTTCAGCTGGTTTTAGCATTTTCTTTTCGATATTTTGTCCATATCTATCATACCATTTAATAAGCTTGTCATACGTTTCTCCGGGATGTTCATTTATGTACTCAAGTAAATAAACAGGATATCCGAAGTCACAATTCATTTCAAAGGAATCCCATTGCATTTCAAATACATCGAAGTAGGGATTAGAAATAATGTCGGATATGGTAAATTTTTTATTTCGCCGATCCTATTAACTAAATCATTGCCCGTAATAATTGGCTTAGTAATGGTTTTACTTATTAATTGAAGACTATCCTTCTTAGCCGTCTCCGACGATGATTGGGGATTTGAACACGCTGCCAATATGGATAAAAATATTACCGTTGTTAACCTTCTCATTTGCTTTGATGGAAACTTGCCGCTTTACACAAGTTTTGTATAGAAAGTTAATTCATTTTCATTTGTTGCTGCGAAGAACTATTGGAGAAAGATGCTGCAAGTTTTCACGCAAAGGCGCAAAGTGAAAACAAGACGCCAAGAAAACCTTGGCGTCTTTGCAAGAAATAAAATCTTTGCTGTTGCTGTGAAGAACTATGGAAAAAAGATTGTGCACTTATTTTTTTGTCGGCTCATAGTAAAGCATTACTGCACCACAACCAAATGTTTTTGTTTTTAAGAGTTTAAGATCAATTCTATCCCTGATATTTTTAAATAACTGCAAACCACTTCCTAAAACAGTTGGCTGAACGGCAAGCTGGTATTCATCAACCACGCCAAGCTGCGCCAAGGCTACTATTAAGCTCGGGCTGCCAACTACAATGTTTTTACTCCCGCCATTGCGGGATTGCTTGAGGGCTATAATTTCTTCTTTAATGATTTCCTTTTTCAATGTTGAATTTTTCCAAACAACATTTTTCAGCGTACGGGAATAAACAATCTTTGGAAGATCGTCTATCAATACAGCAAAGTCATCCATTGGTTTATTGCCAGTGGGGTTTTTTACGACAGTTGGCCAATAGCTTTCCATAAGCTGATAGGTTATCCTTCCGTATATAAGCGTACCTGCATTTCTTAACAGGTCATTATAATGTTCATGTATTTCTTCATCTGCGATCATTGCCGTGTGGTCGCAAAACCCGTCAAGGGTCATATTCATTGCTGCAATTAGTTTTCTCATATTTTGTTTTTAATTCTAATTATCTTTTTCTGTTCGTTTCGTGGCTAAAGTTTCAAGTTAGCATTGGTTCATTGGAACATGTAGCTTTTTTTAAAACAACTTCTCAGCTGGCGGCTTAATGCCCAGCAAACGGATATAAATTGTTGTCTGACCCCGATGATGGGTCTGATGCTCGAAAGCTTTCAACAGCCACGCAAACCTTGTTTCTTCAAAATTCCGGCTCCTTATTTTTTCTTCAAACTTTGAAGCATCCATGTTTTGAATCGCATCAATGGCGTAATCATAACCGGCCGTTACGAAATACCTGACTGAATCAGCAGCGTGAGACGAAGGTCTTTGTTCCAGGATTTGTCCCTGCCATATTCTTTCCTTACCAGTTCCAATCGAAACCATAATGACAATATCCTGTGCCAAGTGAAGCATTTGCTGTGCGAAACTGCGGATGCTGTCTTGCGCTTTGAATCCATACTTGTCTTTTGGCATTGCATCAAGGTATTCCAGTGTATAGGCTTTTGCCCGCTGCCATTCCTTTACCATTTGCGTTTTTACCGATTCATTGAATTGTGCTTGTGTTGTCACACAAGACAAAAAAAAGGCAGCTTTGAAAAGCAGAACTCTTTTAAATTTCCGTCTGTTGAAAAGTATTGTTGATATCATCGAAAAGTTATTATGACTATTAAACTGAAAGAAAAGGTTGCAGGTAACATTTTCCTTTACGCAAGTTCTTGTATAGAAAGTTAATTCATTTTCCGTTTTTGCTACGAAGAACTATGGAAGAAAGATGCTACCCTCTTCATTCAATTATGTTATACTGACTGTGGGGCAAGACCCGGGCGGACGGAATATTTCATTAAATCTTTCCTGTTGTAATAGTGGCTGATGAATAGTCTTCTGCTTGAATTCTATTTCCGTTGAGTCCACTTAACATTGCAATTTGTCCAACGTGGCACATAATGTCTAACAATGGTCCTTGAAGGAGTCGTTTGCTATAATTGATCTCAAGTTCATTTTCAGAAAGAGTATTGTCCAAATTGCCAAGTTCTAAATTAAAACATTCGACCTCTGAATTAAAGTCAAGTAGAGTTGGTGCAATATTGTCAAAGCGTCCTTCTTCTATAAATATTTTAGTCTTGCTCAAAAGGTCAAACATATGATTAACTATTTCACTTGGTGTTCTTGTGTTTTTTCCAATTTTAAAGTCCCCAAAATTTTCATTTGAGTTAGTTACTGCTTTTTGAAACCGATAACCGATTGTCGCCAATACATGTCTTAATAAGTCGTTGGTCATACTTTGTCGTTTGTTATGTCTGTGTCATTCGTTATGCTTGTCGCATACACTCTGCTTTACGATAGTTCTTGTACAGAAAGTTAATGATTTACAATTGTAAGTTGTACAGAATAAATAAACGCATTTCAATTTTCGGTTGGTGCTGCGAACTACTATGGAAGAAAGATGCTGATACGGGAACATTAATAACTGAGAAACTACAGTGTAATACTATTCACGGCCCGCCTGCGATAAAGTTCTGTCGCTATTATCCATATCCCGTAACACCTTCCATGAGCCATCTGCCTGTTGTTGTAAAATGACAAGGTATTTACCATGGTCATCAATTGTACTGCCACCTTTTACAGATGTACCTTTCCATTTATATTTTCCACGATCATAAGCGAGAGAACCGATGATCTCTACTTCGTCAGACAGAAGTTCAAAATTGTCTTGCCGGAATTCCTGAAAAAAATTTTTGAAATAAGTCAATATAGCAGATCTTCCCTCGATTGCCGGTTGATTGGGATAAAGAACTATCGCATCATCTGCATATACATTTGTTATTTGTTCAGCATCTTCAGTTAACCACGCCGATACATATTTTTTTCTGCAGTTGTCGATGCCCCGCAATTTTTCTTTTGACGGATCATTAAAACCACTCGCTGAAGATGCAGCAACAGGAGCCACCAGGTCTTCTGCAGAAACGATCTGCCATTTGTTATTTCTGTAAACCCATGTGTCTGTCCATACAAAACGGGCAGTTGCCGGTTCACCTGAACGTCTTACCCATGTTTCATCGCCCTGTGCGACAGCCGTGTTGCCATAAAAGCGAACGATTACATTATTGAGATGGTTGGAAAGAAAATATTTTGGGGCATTACGGGTATCATCAACCATTTGTTGTTTCTTATACTGATTGCCATCCGGGTCCACACCAATAAAATCATCTGCAAGTATGCGTTGAATAACCGAAGTATCGCCAGTAGCTACTGATTCGGCCCATTGCTTTTCAGATTCCTTAATATACTGCTCTGCTTTTTCATAATCAATTTTTGAAGAGCATCCGGTTATCAAAACAAGACTCCCGAAAAAAACAATTTTATTCAAAGAGGCAGATGATGGTAGTAGCATAAAAAAAATTTTGTATTCTAATTTAGAAAAACTCCTGTACAGAAAGTTAATGAATTCCAATTGTAAGTTGTACAGGATAAATAAATGCGTTTCAATTTTTTCGGTTGTTGGTGCTAAGAACTATAGAAGAAAGATACTGATACTCTAACACCATGGCTGTGGGGCAAGGCCCCGGGCGGACGGAAGAAGTTATTATTATGGGAACCGACTGAATCCTGTCTGAAAACTATGTACAACAACTTTTGCATTTCCTAGCATTTGTGCTTTTCGTTGCAGTAGGTTTAAAAGATTATCAGTTGGGTTCCCATAAATCTGGATCGTTGATAACTGGATTAGATCTTTAAACTTTTGGAAGGCTGGTCCTGCTATTTCTAAGTGGAATTCAAGTGATGCAGAATCAGGATGAATTTGCATTAAGGTCATTTGGGTTCCATCTTCATTGAAGTATATATTGTAAGATATCGGTCGTGACTCATTCAAATTAACAAATTCAACCAGGTCCTGGACGGCATTTTTCAACTCATTAAGTTTTCCTTTCTGAATTATTGAGATGTCGACGTAATATATGAAGTGATTCATTTTAAGATCTTTCTAAAAAAAGTTATTTTATAATCGTCCTCTTTCCGGGGCTTACTGCTAACACTTTGCTTACGCAAGTTCTTGTACAGAAAGTTAATGATTTCCAATTGTAAGTTGTACAGAATAAATAAACGCATTTCAATTTTTCC
>Ga0070698_100008752_pt1 | contig 10897 bp, 10 predicted proteins | sample KBSK1502metaG_FD_65477 | JGI IMG/M metagenome (GOLD analysis project Ga0070698, IMG submission 65477) | Corn, switchgrass and miscanthus rhizosphere microbial communities from Kellogg Biological Station, Michigan, USA - KBS K1-50-2 metaG | ecosystem: Host-associated > Plants > Roots >...
AATCGCCGTCGTGATGTCGTCCTGGCGCTCGCCGCCGACGAAGATGATGACGTGCCGCCGCACGCGGTCCTGCTCGTCGATCACCCGAAAGCGAAATCCTGGGAACTGCCGATCGAGATCGCGCAACACGCCATCGAGCGTCGCGCCATCGGCGCTCACTTCGCTGCGGCCATCGGTGTAGCTGCGCAACTGGCTAGGCACGATCACGCGGGTCACGCCGGCTCGCCCACCGTGATCGCGTAGATGTGCGGCAGATGGCGAAACACGCAATGAAAGCTCGCGCCTTCATCGTCACTCGCCCACACCTCGCCGTTCGTGTTGCCGAGATAGAGACCAACCGGATCGCGCGCGTCGCCGCACAGCGCTTGCCGTTTGACGGTCCACCACGCTTGCTCGCGCGGAAACCCTTCGTCGAGCCGCTTCCAGCTCTCGCCCCCATCGCGTGTCATGTATGCCGCGGGCTTGCCGCCGGGCGATGTGCGCGGCCAATCGCCGCTGCCATCCATCGGAAACACCCACGCGGTGTTTGGATCGCGCGGGTGCGCGACAACGCCAAAGCCGATGTCGCCGATGTCTTTGGGCATCGCTTTGCCGACGCGCACCCAACGCTCCGACGGGCGATCGAGTCGGTAAATGCCGCAGTGGTTCTGCATCCACAGGCGATCGGGATTCGTCGGGTGCTGCACGACGCAGTGCGGATCGTGGCCGTACTCGTATTCGGTGCCGTCCGTCTTTGGCGGTGCGAAGTCGATCGCGACGCCGAGGTTCAGCGGGCGCCAGCTTCCGCCGCGATCGGTCGACTCGAACGTGCCGCCGCCTGACATCGACAAGTACAGATGCGCGGGGTCGCGCGGGTCGACGAGGATCGAGTGCAGCTTGCCGCCATCGGGCGTCTCATCTTTGTCGCTGCCGACCCACTTGTGCTGCTCGGGGTGATCGTTGAAGCCGCTGATCGGCGCCCACGTCACGCCGCCATCGTCGCTGCGAAATAACCCCTTCGGCGAGGTGCCCGCGTACCAAACGCCGGGCTCGCTCGCGTGTCCCGGCGTCAACCAGAACACGTGATCGACGGCGCGGCCGCGCGGCTCGCCTTTGGGAAACTGCGGCGGCGTTGCTGCTTCCTTCCACGTCGAGCCGCCGTCCTCGCTGCGAAACACGGTGGGCCCCAGATGCCACTGTCGCGATGCCGCGAGCAGCGTCGTGCGATTGCGCGGATCGAGCACGACGTGATGGCACTGCTGGCCGAGAAACGACGGGCCGCGCAGCGCCCACGTCTTGCGATCGCCGGAGCTCGCGATCCAGATCCCTTTCCGTGTAGCGATGTAGAGCGTAAGCGTCATGCGCGCGACGCTATCACCACGCGTGGCGAAAACGCACGTACCACCGGCGGCTCGCCGCGTGGTTGCGGCGCGCGGGAGCGGTACAGACATTGCCTAGTTCAGCATCTGTGCGTCTCTCGGCTACGGCCACGTGTGTGTGTCTGCTACTCGCGGCTCCGGCGGTCGCGTGCCCAAAGCCGTGCCTTCTGAAGCCGCCACGGATCGCAAAGCTCGACGCGCTGCCCGCATTGCTGCGCGTGTTCCCCAAGCGCGAGAAGCGCGACGAGATCGAGATGCCGTGGATCTGGCGCGTGCTGCGCGAACGCGTCTACGACCGACTGCCGCGCTACGAGCGAAAGAAGGTTCTGTTCATCGTGTCGCCCGTCGTCGTGAACAGCCCGAGCGATACCGTGCCCGGCGTTGGTCTCGCGGGCGGCTTTTAGGTCGTCGTCGTCAGCCACGTCGCGAACGCTTCGACGAGCCGCTGCAGATCACCAATCTCGCGAACGGCGGCGCCACGCCCTGCCCCGTGCTCGAGCGCGTACGTCACACGCGTGCCGCCCTCTGCGACGTCGAAGCGCACGAAGCCGGTCACGCCCTCACGCTTGCCGAGCTTGGGTTCCCAGCTGACCTCGCGCTTGTCGCGATCGTAGCTGTACACGAGCGTGTACGCGAGCGAGTGCGCGAACTGAAAATGGATCTCCGATGGCATGCCGCGCTCTTTGGAAATGATCTCGGCGTGCCGCAGACCGGGCACCCACGCCGTCAGCTTTGCGACATCGGTGAACACGCGCCAGCACGTATCCGCATCACGCGGGACGAACATGGTCACGGTCTGCATTGCGCAGCACAGTAACTCAAATCACGGGCCGCTTTCGACCTTGAGCTTCGCCCGATAGACGAGGTTGGTCGTCTTGGCCGGGTAATTCGCGTGCAGACGCACCTCATACTCACCGGGCGTCGGCGGCATCTGCAGCGTCATGTGCTTGGCACCATCGGGCACATATTCGTATTTGCCCCACGTATCGTCGGGCTCGCCTGCCGCTGTCACCGTGATCCAGAATTGCTCGCTTTTCGCGGCGTGCATCGCGGCGGGGAATGTCACCTTCGCCGGCTCCTTGGGCTTGAGCGTCGTTGTCGCGAGCGTGAAGCGCCACTTGTCGCGCGGCGTGACGGCCGCCTGTGCAAGCGCGCCGGATCCCGCGGCACTGCCAGCGGCAGACCCCGAGCCTTGAGCCGAGCCGGCGGTCGCGCCCGAGCCGGCCGCTGCAGCGCTCTTGACCTCGAACGGTACGGCCGCGACGAGGTTCGTGCGCTTCGTCGGAAAATCGGTGTGCAGGCGAACTTCGTACGCGCCTTCCTTCTCGGGCGCCTTGAGCTTCACCGAGCGCACGCCATCCTTTAGATAGTCGTACGCGTTGTACGCGTTCGGTGGCTTGCCGGCTTCGACGATCGTGACCCACGCTTGGCTCTTTTGCTTGGAGCTGATCGGCGATCCGAACGTGACCTCGATCGGCGCCTTCGGCGCATAGCGTGGCGCATCGACGCGGACGCTGACCTTCGCGTCGGGCTTCGCCGGCGCCGGCTTGCTCACCACCGGCGGCTCCGGGGGCTCCGCGGGTTTCGTCACCGCGGGTTTCGGCGGTGGCGGCGGCGTTGTCGTCGGCGCGGCAGGAGGTGGCGCCGTCGCCGGAGCTGTCGAGCCCTCCGTGCGCGAGACCGTCTGCTCGTGCGTCTCACCGCTGCGCGCGACAAAGAACACGACCACACCCGCGACCGCGACCGCGACGAGACCAAGCCCGATCCAGATCGGCGCTGTCGATCGCTTCGCCGGCGCGGGCATCATCTGCCCCGCCGAGCCGCCGCGCGTTGTCGTCGATGGAACCGCAGCGAGCGTCTGCGCGTACGAGATCGGTTCGGGAGGCCGCGACATCGAGCCTTGTGCACCCGCGTCGACGAGCGCTTGCTTGAGCTCGGCGGCACTCTGGTAGCGCGCCGCCGGCTCCTTCTCGAGCAGGCGCAGCATGATCGCGGCAAGCCTTCCCGGAATGTTCGGATTGATCGATCGCGGATCCGGCGGAGCGTCGCGGATGTGCGCGGCGATCATCATGCCGGTGCCTTGCTCGCCGAGAAACGGTGGCCGCCCGCACAGCATGTGAAACAAGATGCAGCCGAACGAATACAGATCCGTTCGATGATCGAGATCCGAGCGCCCCATGCACTGCTCGGGGCTCATGTACGCGGGCGTGCCGATCAGCGCGCCGGTTTGTGTCTTGAAGCCAGCGCCCTGATCGTCCGCGAGCTTCGCGATCCCGAAGTCGAGCAGCTTGACCTGAATGCCGTTGGGCATCATCTCGTTCGGCACGAGGAAGATGTTGTCGGGTTTGAGATCGCGATGAACGATGCCGCGCGCGTGCGCCGCCGCGAGCGCGCTCGCGACCTGCACCATCACGGTCGCGCCTTCGATCGCCGGCATCGGCCCGCGCTCGAGCCGCGTCGCGAGGCTCTCGCCTTTGAGCAGCGCCATGACGATGTACGCGCGGCCATCGGTGTGCGTGCCGAAGTCGTAGACCTCGACGATGCCCGGGTGATCGATCGAGGACGCCGCGCGCGCTTCATTAAAGAAGCGCTGCACGATCGACGCATCGGTCGACATCTGCGGCTGCAGCATCTTGAGCGCGGCCGGTCGCCCGAGCTGCGTGTGCTCGGCGCGATAAACCATGCCCATGCCGCCCCGACCGAGCTCGGAGACGATGCGGTAGTTGCCGATGACCTGTCCGATCACGCTCGCCCGAGTCTAGCGCGCGTTTACTCGCACTGCTGCAGTGTTCCTTGCATCTGTTCGCCGGTGTGCCAGTAGTATCCGGTACACGGCGAGCCCGCCGCGCCGCGAAAGATCCGCGTGTTCGCGCTCGGGCACGTGTCGCATTCGAGATGGCCCGTGTGTTTGGCGTCGAGCGGCTCCGGTCCATCCAGATCCCTGACGATGTGATAGCCGACGCAGGCCTCGCCCTGCTTGCCGGGCTTCGTAAAGCGTTTCCAGCCGAGATCGGGACAGCGCAGGCGGCGCCAGTTGCTGCACGCGCGGTCGCGCTCTGGCTCATACTTCTCGTGCGGGTCACACGGAATCAGTTTCGTCGCGCACAGCGAGAATCCGTTGTCATCGTCGCATCGACACAGCGGCGTTCCCTTCGAGGGACAGAGTGGAATGTTGTCGGGCCCTTTCGTCGGGATGCAGTGACACATGCCCGATGGCTTCGAGGTGGCCGCGCGAACTTTCTGGCCCGACTTCGTCACGATGATGCCCGCGTCGGCAACCGCCGCATCGACGACGGCCGCATCGACGTCAGCTGCATCGACGACGGCCGCATCGATCCTCACCGCCGCATCGGCGACGACCGGCGTTTCTGCGGGTGTCGATCGCCTGGCGAAATACGCTCCGACCGCACCACCGGCGACGATCGCCGCGAGCACGAGCGCCCATGGCCAGCGGCGCCGCCTCTTTCTCGGTGGCGCCAACGCCGCGGCGAAGTCGCGCGCATTCGCGAAGCGATCGGCCGGCGCCTTCGCGAGCGCGCGCGCGACCGCGGCAACGAGCCAGGGCGGCAGCCCCGGTCGCACCGCATCGAGCGACGGTGCATCCTCGAAGACGTGTTGTGCGCCGAGCTCGGCGGTATCGCCGGTAAACGGCATGCGCGCGGCAAGCATCGCGAACAGCGTCACGCCGACGGCGTAGATGTCAGTTCGCAGATCGACGTTGCCACCGCGAAACTGCTCGGGCGACATGAAGTGCGGCGTGCCGACGGCGTGCCCGGTGTTCGTCAGTGATGCCTCGCCTCCGCCGCGCGCAACGCCGAAGTCGACGATCTTGACGAACTCGCGATCGCTGCCGCGCGTCGTCAGCATCACGTTGCCGGGCTTGATGTCGCGATGAACGATGCCTTGGTCGTGAATTGCGGCGAGCCCGACAAGCATCGCGCGCGTGATCGCGATCGCGCGCGTCGGGTCGAGCGGTCCCTCATCCATCACATCGCCGAGCGTGCGGCCTTCGACGTACTCCATCACGATGAGCTCGTGGCCGTCGGGTGTCGTCGACACGTCGAACACCTGCGCGACATGCTCGTGAATGACGCGACTGGCGAGCCGCGCTTCGCGCCGAAATCGCTCGCGGTACGCGTCTGCGAGATCGCGCGTCATCACTTTGATCGCGACGCGACGGCCGAGCGCGACCTGCTCGCCTTCGTAGACCGCGCCCATGCCGCCGCGACCGATGAAGCGCTTGACGAGATAGCGGCCGTCGATCGTCGTACCGAGCAGGGTGTCGCCCATGCGCGCGCGTATCGTACGCGTCGATCCGCTCCCGTGACAAACGTCGACATTTCGCGACAATCGCGGCACCGGCGTTGCACCACTTCTGTGCATTCAGAAAAGGGAGAGAGATATGCGCAAGATGTTTTGGGTGACTGTGCTGTCGTCGGCGCTCATGGGCGGCGCGGCATGCAAAAAGAGCCAAGAGGAAAAAGCGGAAGCGAAGTACGAGAAGGCTCAGGAAAACGTCAAGGATCAGGTCGAGGACATCAATAAAGAGCAGAAGGATGTCCGTAAGGAGCAGAAGGACGTCGCGGAGGAGCAACAGGACGTTGCGAAGCAGCGCGGTGAGCTCGCAGAAGCGCGTACGGATCTCGCTCGCGCGCGCGAGGAGTACCGTGCACGCGTGAACGAGCGTCTCGCTAACATCGATGCTCGCATTAACTCGCTCGCGGCGCGCACTGATGCAAAGTCGCGCGACACAGTCGCGAAGCTCAAAGAAAAGCGGGCCGAGCTGAAGGTGAAGCTCCAGAAGATCGGTGATTACACCGAAGCGAACTGGAACCAGTTCAAGACCGACGTCGATGCGAAGCTCGACGCGATCGAGCACGATCTGAAGGATTGAGCAAACCGCTGACGTGAGCATCGCCTCGCTCGCAACGCTCGGAAGAGCAAGCGCGAGCGGGGCGAGCTATTCTTAAGCATGCCGCGGCAACTCCGCGTGATGACCTACAACATCCACCGGGGCCGCGGCATCGACGGACGCCACGACCTCGGGCGGATCGCCGCGGTGATCGAGTCGTTCGATCCCGACGTCGTCGCGCTGCAGGAAGTTGATATGAACCGCGAGCGCAGCGGCCGTATCGATCAGGCGCACGAGCTGGCATCTCGCCTTGGCATGGAGATGGTGTTCGTCCCGAACATCGAATACTCCGATACGGAGCGTTACGGGCTCGCGACGCTCACGAGGTTGCCGATCAAGTCGACGCGCCAGCTGCGCTTGCCGATTCATCATCGCTCCGAGCCGCGCTCGTCGCTGATCACACTGCTCGGCTGGCAGGATCACGTCGTCGAGGTTATCAACACGCACTTGTCGATCTTGTTTCGCGAGCGGCCCGGGCAAGTCGCCGCGATCGCGGCGGAGATGGGCACCGAAGCGCTCGTCATCGCCGGTGACTTCAACATGACGCCGTGGTCGCCTGCGTACAAAGTCCTCGCACGCGGACTTCATTCGGCGACGCGCTTTGCGCGCACGTGGCCGGCGCTCGCACCGCTCATACCGCTCGACCACATTCTGTATCGCGGCGAGGTCGATGTCGTGCGCGCCGGAGCATGGGCCGGCGGACCGGCGCGTACTGCCTCGGATCATCTGCCTGTCGTCGTCGAGCTCTCCGCAGCGTAAGCGTGCTCTACCGCGCAGCCGCGCGCTGACGCGCGATCGAGCTGGCACGCGCTTCGCTCGTACTCTGTACGTCGAGGAAGTGTGACGAAACCGCTGCTCATCCCCGGCTACACGTGTGGGGCCCGCGTCGACGCAAGTCGAGCCGGCGTGCTCGTGGATGGCCGTGATTTCTACCGAGCGTTCTACGCCGCAGCGTGCCAAGCGCAGCGGACGATCTTGCTCGCGGGCTGGCAGTTCTCGTGCGACGTCGAGCTCGTGCGCGGTGACGACGCGAAGGATGCGCAGTACCCGACGCGTCTCATCGAGCTGCTCAAGCACCTGTGCGAGGAACGCCCCGAGCTCGAAGTCTACCTGTTGCCGTGGGACTCGAACCCGGTGTTCGCGTTCGAGCGCGAGCCGCTGCAGCGGCTCAAGCTGCTGCTGCGCGGCCACGGCCGCATCCATTGGAAGATGGATAACGCGCACCCCGCGGGCGCGAGCCATCACCAGAAGATGTTCATCATCGATCGTGCGATCGGGTTTCTCGGTGGCATGGATCTCTGTGACAGCCGCTGGGATGACCGTCGTCACTTGATCGATGCGCCGGCACGCTGCAATCGCGGCCGGCCGTACAAGCCGTATCACGACGTCAATGCATACGTGATCGGAGACGGCGTCGATGTCTTGCGCAGCTGGTTCACGGAGCGCTGGCGCCGCGCGACGGGCGAACCACTCGAGCTGCCCGACGTCCCACGCACGGCGATCGAGATCGAGCCAACGTTCGAGGTCAGCGCGCCGAACATCGCGCTCGCCCGCACGTGGCCCGCCTCCGAAGATGGCAAGGAGCGCGAGGTCTGCGAGATCCTGCGCCTGCATCAGCGCGCGATCGCATCGGCGCGACGCGTCATCTATATCGAGAACCAGTACTTCTCGAGCCATCAGATCGCAGCGGCGATCGAGGCGCGTATGAAACAGCGCGGCTCGCCGCGGCTCGACATCGTCATGGTGCTGCCGAAAGAGAGTGCCGGTCTCAAGGAGCGGATCTCGATCGGCGTGTACCAAGCCGAGCTGCTCAACCGCCTCACGAAGATCGCGAGGCGCACCGGCCACCGGCTCGGCATCTACTATCACGTCTCTGCGGAAGAGGTGCCGGTGTTCGTGCACGCGAAGGTGCTCGCGGTCGATGATCGGTTCTTGCTCATCAGCTCGGCGAACCTCAGCAACCGCAGCATGGGGTTTGACTCCGAGCTCGGCATCGCATGGGAATCGCCCGAGCCATCGACATCGCTGCGCAACGCGCGCATGGAGCTCCTTGCCGAGCATTGTGGCCTGTCGCGCGACGCCGCAGATCCGCTGCTCGCGTCGCCGCTGCGGCTCGTCGAGCGTCTCGACACGCTCGCGCGCTCGAAGGACTACGCGCTGCGCATTCACGATCGCAATCGCGACGAGCGCGCTGGCTGGCTGCTCCGTCGCGTACTACCGAAGCGCACGCACTTCGATCCCGAGAACCCCCAGCAGTTTCACGAAGGCTTGCCCGAACCGATCGCGTGGCTCGATCGATTGTGGCTGCGCCTGCGCTCCGCTTAGCGTGCTACGCTCTTCCGCTTTTCGCAGTTTGAATCGCCAAGGCGCCGCAGAGCCAAGGCGCCAGTGAGAGGGTTGGTCGGGTCCCGATCAAACCTTCGCGCGACCGGCGCTTTGGCGATTCTTTCGATGACGTCAGGGTGCGCGGTCGCGCGAACGCTTGATCCGGACCTGATAACCCTTCCGACTGGCGCCTTGGCTCTGCGGCGCCTTGGCGATTCTCTGGGAATAACGTCAGGCTGGGGATAACGTCACCGTGAGCGATACGCGATCGGCGTCACGCCCGTCCACTTGCGAAACGCGCGCGTGAAGTTCGGCAGCTCGCTGTAGCCGAGGCGCGTCGCGATCTCGCCGATCGACAGCGCGCGGTTATCGATAAGCAAGAGCGCGCGCTGGCGGCGCGTCTCGTCGCGGATAGCAGAGAACGTCGTGCCGTGTTCGGCAAGCTTGCGCTTGAGCGTGCGCGTCGACATGCGCAGCGCGCGCGCGACTTCGATCTGCGATGGGGTCTCGTCGCCGTTCGCGGCAAGCGCGGCGCGCACGCGACCGGGCAGGTTCGCATCGACGAGTGCCGCGAGCTCGCGTTCGCATTGCTCGCGCGCGAGCCTCGTCGCGACGGTATCGGCGGTGACGAGCGGAAGATCGAGCTCGCGCGCCGCGAACACGAGGCGATGATTCGGCCGATCGAAGCGCAGCCGATCGCCGTGCGGCATCACGCGAAAATATGCGGGCTCGGCGAACGCGCACTCGCCGACGCCATCGAGCAGCTTGCCGGTGAGCGCCTGACCGATCTGCCAAAGACCGATGAGGAGCGCGATGACACCGAGCTCGCGCAGCTCGCCGAGCGGCGTGCGCTCTTCGATCACGAGCGAAGCAGTATCGCCTTCGACGTAGAGCGCGAGACCGATCGCCGACGTGCGCGTGCTCGCGAAGCGCACCGCGAGATCGAGCGCTTCGCGCACGGTGCCGGCCGTCATCGCGGCAAACCCGAGGAAGCCGTGCGACGACACTCGCATCTGCATGCCGAGGTACACGGCAAGCGCCGGCTCGTGCGTGAGCTCTCGCGCGCGAAGCGCGACCGCCTCGCAGACGCGCAGCGAGACGCGCGTTGCTGGGTTACTCAGCTGCTCGACGGTAACCGGCAGCCCCTCGAGCAGCTCGGCCGGTCGCACGTTCCAGCGCTGCGCGAGCTCGACGATCTCTTTGACGTAGGCGCCGGGAAGGTCGTACACGTGGCCCAAGATGATAACGAGTCGGCACGCGTTGACCTAGGGTGTTTTGACGCGTCGACCCATGCTGCAGTCATGGAGATTCCCCGTCGTGATGTCGACTTTGCACTCGATCCGGCGGCGATCCCGCGCGACTGGTGCAACGACGACCCGTTCGAGACCACGTTTCTCGATGCGCTGTCGCTGCTGTTCCCCGAAGGCGAGCGGTTCTTCGTCGAGTCGGTCAAGCATCACAAAGATCTCGTCTCCGACCCCGAGCTGCAGCTCGCGATCGCGGGCTTCATCGGCCAAGAGGCGATGCATGGCAAAGAGCATCGCGCGTTCAACGAGCTGCTCGTCGCGCACGGCTACGCCGAGGCGCCGCGCGTCGAGCGAAAGCTGCGCGGCTTTTTGCGGCTCGTGCGAAAGATGTTGTCACCGAAATCGCAGCTCGCCGTGACGTGCGCGCTCGAACACTTCACCGCGATGCTCGCAGAGCAATTGCTCGGCCAGCCGCGGATGCGCGAGCAGATGCATCCCGCCGTGCGACCGCTCTGGCTATGGCACGCGCTCGAGGAGAGCGAGCACAAGGCAGTCGCGTTCGATGTCTATCGCGCGGCCGGCGGGGGCTACATGCGACGCGCATCATTGATGCTGCTCACGAGCGTCGTGTTCTTTGCAGCGCAAGCGATCGTGCATGGCCGCTTGCTCGCGACGCGCGGCGCGCTGTGGCGACCGTGGATGTGGCTGCGCGGCCTATCGCGCATGTGGATCTGGCCCGGCTTTTTCACGCGCCTCGCGCCTGTGTACCTCGCCTACTTCCGACCCTCGTTTCACCCAAACGATCGCGACACGCACGCTCTGCTCGCGAGCTGGCGCTCGGATCTATTCGGCGAAACGGGCACTCTGCGCGATCGCGTGCGTGCCGTCGCGTAGTTGAGAGAAACTTTGACCCGTCTCGCGCGTATGATCGCGCAGTGAGCTCCGACGAGGCGGCGACGGTCGCTATGAAGCCGCGCGTACGCCAGCGCGAGCCGGGCTCGAACGTCGGACCGCACGCGCGCCAGGCGCTGCGCGTTGACGAGGTATCGCGCGCA
>Ga0070698_100008753_pt1 | contig 10897 bp, 5 predicted proteins | sample KBSK1502metaG_FD_65477 | JGI IMG/M metagenome (GOLD analysis project Ga0070698, IMG submission 65477) | Corn, switchgrass and miscanthus rhizosphere microbial communities from Kellogg Biological Station, Michigan, USA - KBS K1-50-2 metaG | ecosystem: Host-associated > Plants > Roots >...
ATGATCGATACCAATTCTTCCGGTGAAAGCTTTTCACTTCGAATAGTAAAGTTTTCAAAGTCGGTGAACATAACAGTAGCGACTTCATAACTGCGGGGTGTAGTTCGGCCTGTTTGTTTCAATTCCTGCGCCACAATTTCCGGTAGTATATTCAGCAAGAGATCATCCGATTTTTTCTTTTCAATATAAAGTTCATTGGTTCTTTCTTCCACCTTATTCTCAAGTTCATTATAGAAAAGAGCATTCTCAATAGAAATAGCCATTTGGCTGGCCAATACTTCAAGCAATGCAACACGATTTTCAGTAAATGCGCCGTAAGTAAGATCGTTTGACAAGTAAATAACTGCCTGCACTCTTCCCATATTCATCAACGGAATACACAAAATGGATTTACACTCATTGCGTTTAATAAAATCATCATTGCTGAAAAGCTGGCTCTTCATTGCATCATCAAGTATAACCGTTTCCTTTGTTAAATACACATAATTTAAAATTGATTCAGCAAGCAATCCTGATCTATGAACGGGCACTGATTGTAAAACTTTTATTGTTTCATCTTCTGTTTTTATTTCGGCTTCAATACAACGTTCACCTTTCTTTTCCATAATAAGATAACCTGTTTGCGCCCCTGCACTTTCAGAAATTATCTGCATCATTTTTCTTAGTAATCTTGGTAAAACAATTTCTCCTGAAATAGCAGAAGATGCTTTAAGCACTGTTTCCATATCAAGACTTCCTCTTCTTTCCTGTACCGTTTCCTGTATTGTCTCAGTATGCCATGTAATTGGTTTACCCGAATGAAGATGAGTGTAACGTTTCTCCATTTGCTTCAGCTTCGCATCGGCTCCCCAGCGCCTATAAGTTCTGTATGCATTTTGTAAATAAAAATCTGCGAGCAGATCTTGTTTGGTATTTAAAAAAAACTGGCCGGCTCTTTCCCAACAAAAAGCAAGATCATTGATCATCTTGTTTTCTGTCGCTGTTGTCAACGCTTTGTCATAAAATATTTTTGCATTCTCCATTTCCCCTTTCAGATAATAATACTCTGCCTGCAACAATAAAGTTTTATGACGATTATATTGCGGCGCCAACTTTTCGATTTTTTTTAGCTCTTTAATATCTCTCTTCACTTGTTTTAAGATCGGGCTTTTCACTGCAGTGTTGACAGACGAATCAGCAATTGCCAATGAACGGAAAAAATAAAATAAAGAATTTAATGATGTCCCTTTTACAGTTTCCTGGAATTTTTCTGCCTGGCTGATATATTTTTTTGCATGTTCTGAATTGTTGAACAATAATGCGAGATAAGCTTTTAATATAAAAAGATTCTGAAAATACACTTCATTCTCTTTGGTCACTTCTCCAATATCTAAAATTGATTCATCATAAATACTTCCCTGCAACAGATCCGGGTTATCAGCTTCGTAGAGAATGTTATCAATGGCCTGGCGAAAAAGTCGCAATCTTTTTAAAGTAAGATCCTGCTTGAATTTTTCAATTTGAAGATCGAGTGCAGTTGCTTTTTTGGCAAGTGTAGATAAAGATGAACCAACAATGAATAAATGATATATTAAATTATGTGCTGCATAAGAAGCCCATTCATTATCTCCATATTCAATTGATAATCTAAATGCTTTTTCAAGATCATTATTTAAGTCGGGCAACGGTTTTTTCCAATGATCCAGAAACAGGTTACTGGTTGCAATGATCGAACCCATCACTTCTTCTGCATTTATTTTTTTGGCAAGCTGAATTGCAATTTCCCCCATCTTGCTTCCCTTGTCAACCTGTTTTAGATGGGCACTTAAAATGTATCCGTAAGCTGCAAAACTAAAAGGTGATTTAACAGATAAACCATGCTTCACTGTCATCTTTACCATTTTAAATACAAGTACCGGAACAAGATTGGGAACAGCAAAATAAGAAGCCGAAGAAATTTCAGACATGATCCGCATGGCGGCTTTTTTCTGTTCATCTCCCATCTCCGGCAACCTGTTAAAATAATCTGCTGTTTTATTACGTAACAACCATCTTGTTTGCAGTAAGTCTTTTAATACAGAAAGTTTGCCGGGATCGATTGGCAATTTAACACCAAGCTTATTTAAGATCTGTATACCAAGTTTTATCGCTTCTATTAATTTATTTTGAGCAATTAGTTTTTTTATTTCGATCTCATACCCTTTTACTGAATCTATCAACGAACGGCTATGTTGTATTATCGACTGTACATGTTTGTCTACTCTTTCATATTCTCCGGATAAATAAGCTGCTTCTGCTGCGCTGGTAGTTAATTCAGATAAAAAATTATATTGGCTTTCCCACTCACCATCATCCAATACCAATATTCCCTTTTCAAAATATTGCAAAGCTTGCGGATAAGCTGTAGAAGCCATTGCTTTTTTACCTGCCTGCAAATTGAGATTGCCCAGATAGCCTTTTTCTTTTTTATCAGTAAGCAATACAGCGCCAAGATTCCACTGATTTACTATTTCAAATATTTTTTCCTGTTGTTCATTTACTCCATAATGCGCTGCTAATCTTCTTCCATTTAAAAGGTGAAAAGACGTTTTTTCTCTTTCAGATATCAATGAGTAAATAGCTTGTTGAACCCGGTCATGGGCAAATTTATATTCATCACCAGATGGTATCAGCAATCCATCAGACACTGCAATGTTTAACTGGCTTTGTAATTTTTTTTCATCTGTCTGTTTTACTACTGACAATATTTTTTTATCAAACCTGTTACCAATAGTTGAAGCAGTTTCCAGCAAGCTCAATGTTTCAGCTGGCAACTTTTGTACATAATCTGTCATCAGGTCAACTACATTACCAGATACATTCATTTGCATGATCAGGTCAGCATTCCATTGCCATTGCTGTTTATCAAAATCAAACCATAGAAATCGTTCATCATAAATTGATTTCAAAAACTGCCAGGTATAAAAAGCATTGCCTTTTGTTTTATTATAAATAATATCTGATAAAAATGAAGTGTGCTTTAAGTTGGTTCCGAGTGCTCCTTCAACAAGATTATTCACATCTTCAAATGAAAGATCATTGAGTTCCATTTCTTCAAACCCGACATTCTCTTCCCGCAATTCATTTATCTTTTTTGTCAGCGGGTGATTTTCATCTACTTCATTTTTACGGTAGGCACCAATGAGCATTACATATTCTATATCCCTGTTTTCCGCAATGATCTTGATAAGACTTAAAGATGACGCATCAGCCCATTGCAGATCATCAACAAATAATACAAGCGGATGTTCTTTGTCGGCAATGGTTTTTATGAACCTGGCAAATTCATAATTGAACCTGTTTTGCGCTTCAATACCTTTTAACATTGGTATATCGGGCAATTTTCCTGTTAACTCTTCAATGCCGGGAATAAATTCAGTAAGAACTTTTACTGAACCGCCCATCGTTTCCATTATCCTTTTTCTCCACCGTAATCTGTAAGCATCTTCGCCGGTAAGGATCATTTGGATAAGTTCATTGAATGCCTGTACAAAGGTTGAATAAGGGGTATCGGAACTTATTTGGTCGAATTTTCCTTTTATAAAATATCCTTTTTTCTGCGATACGGGCTTATGTAAAGATTCGATCAATGCTGATTTACCGCTACCCGAGTAGCCCGACAACAATAAGGTCGACTTTTTCCCATTGGCACAATTGCTGAATAAACTATTCAGGTAAGCAGTTTCTTTTTCTCTTCCATAAAGTTTTCCCTGTATAAATAATTTTCCTGAAAAATCTTGTGTTGCAAGCCGAAACTCATGAATTCGTTGATGCGATTCATACTGTTGCAAACATTTTTCGAGATCAGCTTTTACTCCAAAGGCAGATTGATAGCGGTCTTCTGCATTTTTTGAAAGCAGCGTCATGATAATATCAGAAACGGCCTGTGGCAGATCTTTATTTAAGAGCCGCGGCTCCTCAGGAGTTTTAGCCACATGAGCATACATCAACTCAAGTGGTTCATTGCTTTCAAAGGGCACTGAACCGGTAAACAATTGATAAAGTATGACCCCGAATGAATACAGATCAGCACGGTTGTCGATCGGCCTGTTTATACGGCCTGTTTGTTCAGGAGCTATATATTTTAAGTGATCAATTTCCTTTTCATTCGAAAATTGATGCGAAGCTCCAAATGCATTTCCCACTGTTGCATGTCCGAAATCGATCAGGTATGGACGATACGTAGTATTCTCAATAATGATGTTATTGGGATGTAACTGGCCGTGAAAAATATTTTCTTTTTGCAGATCATATAAAGCTGTTGCAATTGATGCCGCCAGCCTGAGTTGATTTTCAAATCCCAGGTTCTCTTCAGCCAGGAATTGTGCAAGATTTTTACCATCTATGTATTCCAGCACAAGCGCCGCATGTTCATCTTGTTTTTCTTTTCGCAATGCTTTTCTTATACTGCTGTTCTTTGTCTTTGAGCATATTTCGAATTCATTTTCCAATTGATTGATCAGTTCAGGCGAAGGAAACTCTTCATTAATTATTTTTATGCAGGTTTGTTTTCCATTATCCTTTGCAGGGGACCTAATAATTAAGGAATCAGTGCCGTAGTGAATAACATTGACATGATCAATATTCCTGATCATTGATTGGTGGTTTGGATAATAATAATTGTAAGTTTATGATTTTTTAGTCACATAATGAATTTAAATCATCGGGCATATTCCATTTTATTTTATATTACTAAAAAATTCGCCACCCAATTGAATTTGTTATAAATCTGGCTATGAATACTACTTGGACCACCAAATTCAGATGATATGATTAAACAACACCCACTGATAATTCTTTCTCCTGTAAAAAAAGATAAGCTTGAAACTCTGGATAAGAGACTAAGTGTCATCAGGGAAAATTTACAGCAGGGTACAGAAACTGAATTTAAAAAGGTGTCCACACTGCATTATGGGCGGTGGGTGATTCTCAGCCGGGAATCATTTCGCGATGAGCCAGCGGTTCCTGTAGGTACCAGGCTGATATTTTCAACAAATTTTGATGGAGATAAAGAAACTCACCTGACTGAACTGGTAACTGTACTGACAAAATATATTGATGATATATATGAATGCTGTGAAGGCTACCCCGAACCTGGTGCAAGAACGACAGAAAGCAGAAAAAACTATCTGAAAAAATATATGGTGAAGACTTCGGCCTTTTTTAATGGTGCCCCTGGCAGATCGGTAAGCCAGATACACCAGGAAGAATCTTTGCGGGAATATATCTGGAAATATATTAATACTAATAAGTGGGATGAAAAAACTACAGCTGTAGAAATTCATAAAGCCATCAAGAAGGAAATAGATCTAAACCCTGAATTTGAATGGTCGAAACAAAAAGCGGAAGTACAGGGGATAAAATGGTTTAAAATCATAAGTTATGGACTCTTGCTTTTAATTTTGATCCCAATTATTATTATCTGGGCGTTATACATTTTTATCTTTCATGAACTCTGGAATAAAAAAGAAACTCTTACATTAAGTCAGTTAGATGATAAGAAAGTAAATGAGTTGAAGAAAGTGGAAGATCTGTTTCCTCAAAATCAATTTACACAAGTAGCAGTATTGAAACCGGGCTTAGTAAGAAATATCAATTTCAGGATATGGATGTTGCGAACAAGCGTATTAGCCAACAATGTGTTTGTACATGGAAAATTATTAAATATACCCACCATCCATTTTGCACGTTGGGTTTTATTCGATAATAATAAGCATGTTTTATTCTTCAGCAATTTTGATGGAAACTGGCAGCAATACCTTGGTGATTTTATCGATCAATCAGGATGGGGATTAACCGGCATTTTCAGTAACACAATGAATTTTCCAAAAACAAAATTCATGATCACTGGTGGCGCCTATGATGAAGAACATTTTTTAGCCTGGAGCCGCAGCACACAAGTACCTACACAGGTTTGGTATTGTCCTTATCCTCATCTTTCCATTAAAAATATTAATAACAATACAAAGATCAGAAATGAGTTGCGTATGAACCTTAATGAAGAGCAGGCAAAAATATTTTTAAAAAGATTTTAAACTTATACAATGACAGCATTAGAACTTTCAGAGATACAAGCCTATCTTATTAAAGATTATAAAGAGATGGGCTCTTCAAAATATTACCTGATGCAGGTGAAAGATGCAACAGCCGCAAAAAAATTCCTTGCATCTGTTGCGGACAGCATTACTCATGCAAATACACCTATAAATGAAACTTATCTTAATATCGGCGTCACCAGTAAAGGGCTAATGGCATTAGGTTATAATAATGAAGAAAACCTGCATACTTTTTCCCGTGAATTCAGGGAAGGAATGGTAACTCCGCACCGCCAGCGGTTGCTGGGAGATTTTGACAGCAGCGATCCTTCTAAATGGCAATGGGGCGGGCCCGCCAATGAAAGGGTTGATCTGATACTTATGGTTTTTGGAAAAAATGATACCATCGCTGAAAATTATTTTCAAAGTTTGAAACAAAAATTTGAACCAGGATTTTCTGTGGTTCATGTATTAAATGGAAAGCCCTTGCCCAATGACAGGGAACATTTTGGTTTTCGGGATGGAATTTCTCAACCTGTTATTAAAGGCAGCAATATAGCTCCGGCAGGTAATAATAATGATATAAATCCGGGAGAATTTGTGTTGGGATATAAAAACGAATACAATATTTATCCGGATGCGCCATTATTAAAAGTACCGCAGGGCAATTTGGAATTGCTTGCAGATAATCCTGATAGATATGAAGATAAGGAGACGGGTAAAACATTTAAAGACATTGGACGAAACGGAACTTATTTTGTTTTACGCCAATTGGAACAAAATGTTGACGGCTATTGGAGTTTTCTAAAAAAACAAACGATAGATGAACACGGAAATACAAATAATAAAGAAGCAACAAAGATCGCTGCTAAATTAATAGGCCGTTGGCCAAGCGGTGCTCCACTTATAGATTATCCGGATAATGATCCAGGTGGTAATAGCGACGATAATAGTTTTAGCTATATAAAAAAAGATAAGGATGGAGAAAAATGTCCGTTTGGTTCACATATCCGGCGAACCAACCCAAGAGATCATTTTGAAGAATCACCACCGGGAGTTTCTTTAAAATTGACAAGACGCCACCGCATCATGCGACGTGTCCGTTCTTATGGTGAAGATTTTATTGGCTCCGTCGAAAATCATAAACCCAATGGAGAAGTTGGTTTATTGTTTGGATGTTTTAATGCGAATATTTCCAAGCAGTTTGAATTTATTCAATATACATGGGCCAATTCCCCAAAATTCAAAAAACTTTATGATGATCCGGATCCTATAATAGGTGTAAGGGAAAAGCCTGGTTCAGGTGTGAATCAGGTTTTTACAATACCACAAAAAACAGTAAATAAAGTTATTCCTGATCTGCAAAGATTCGTGACAGTTAAAGGCGGCGCCTATTTCTTCTTTCCTTCTGTGAGTGTATTGAAGTTTTTGGGAACGATCTAAGGCTGGAATGCTTTTGCAACCTGGAGTGTGTCTATAAAAGCTCGTCCATGAATAATTTTCTGATCCTTTAATGTAAAAACCTGGACCCAGTGAGTAGTGTAACTTTTTCCCGTGGGAATAGCTTCAGCAGTATCTTCACCAATCACAACCACAGTATCACCATTACTAAAAAATTGTTTTGGGTAAAATTCTTTTATCCTTACGTTCTGTGCCACAAGAGTGAAAAACTTACCCATCTCTTTAATTCCTTTAAATGTTCCTGAAAAAGGAATATCGGGTTCACCTGGTCTTATCCATTCTACATCTTTATCAAAAAAGGATAATACAGCAGCAACATTCCCTTCACTAAAAGCTTTATACACCTGCTGAACGATCTGAACATTATCCATGCTGCGAAAATTTTGTATCATTAAAAAAGTCAGGCCCTGCTGTCGGTTGTATATCTTCTATATTATTACTCTTATGCCTGAACTCATACATTTCTTCGTAAATAATTTTTCTTATCCGGTTAACTGCACCAAGAGGCCGATGTTCTGCCAGGCAATGCCATGTATTGAAAGCAAGATTGTCACCAAATTCATTTCTTTCATCCGTATCAAAAACCTGTTCAGGTATTCTTATAGTAGCAAGTTTTACAAATTCTGAATTCCATTCTACCGAAGTGTTTTCAATTGGCATTTTTACCGGGTCTGTTTGAAAATGAATACCAAAATCATATGTCACTTCATGCTCTTTGAGCGTGGCTGCAAGATTCGCCCGCAAAAAATTATAACTACTTAAATCAGGGCTCAGCACATGTTCTTTTGCTGTTGTTGGTCTCACTTCATATTTTCCGGCTTTTGATCCATCACCAAAACGATATGGTGTAGTACTGTGATAAGATATACCTACCGGATTTTCTATATTGATCTTTCCTTTTACAGCTCTTAGCACTGCCGGAAGATTTGTTATGCCGGTCCAAAGTTTTCCCGGTACCGAGCTTATTGTGTTCGGAGTAACGAGTACGGCGAGAATTTTTTTAAACTGGTAAATATTATCCGGGAAAAAAGTCGTTGCATTCATTAATACAAAATCATGAACAGGAATATCAGGATCGGTCGGGTCAAGTTTTTTGCCCGGCACATTCATGATCTTTAATGCAAAACCACGGAAATCTTTTTTCTTATCAGGAAGAAATTTTGTTTCGCCATTCGAAAAACGAATCCATGCAGGGTATGATTTTGCCTCTTTAAATAAACCTACTTTCAATTCAGGCGCAAGATCGGGATCAACAATAAATTGTGCTTTTACGCATCCATTCATTTTGGGATGCACCTGTCTTAGCTGTTTTTTCCCGGAGCCCGGAGGATACATCCGAAGCATTTGATCCTTCAACATCTGAACGATATCTTCTGCAACTTTTATTTCATTTGTTCCGGGATATTCTTTTCCCAACTGAAGTTTCTGTTCGGTAGCTGACTCCGGCTGCATAATGTAGTATTTTGGTGGTAACTGATCTGTCATATTACAGATCGAGCCTTAAATAAAGAAAAAGATAGTTACATTCCCTCTTATAGCAAAATCTGATTGCTTAAAAAACCTTTAAGTCCCTTTTACGTAATCATCAAAAATTAAATTATACAATTACTGATCAAAAAGGCCTTGCCAGCTACAAAGTTCTTATGAGAAATTATTAAAAATGTTTAATTTCATAGTCCTTTAAATATTCCAGCATATATCCTGCCCTTACAAGAACTAACGAGCCATTTCATAGAATAGAAATTACTTATGAACAAAATATTTTCAGACCAATTCGACTGGGATGAGTTGCTTGATTTTATAGCCGAAAAAAAACTCACTCCTATACTAGGAAAGGAAATGTACACTTTCAGAGATGCCGATAAATTGGCTCCGCTTGAAAGCTATTTATCGCAAAAGATACTGGAGCTGCATAAAATTTCTGATTATTCAACGCCAAGCCTATCACAGGCCGTCAATTATCTTGAAATAGAGAAAAAAATAAAATCAATGGATATCATCAGGAAACTGAAGTCCATTGTAAAAGATATAAATTTTGAGTTGCCGGTTTTACATCAACTTCTGAGTATTACCGATCTTAATTATTTTGTCAATACTGCTGTTTACAATACAGTATTGGAAAACAAAATCTTTGAAACAAGAAAACAAAAAGCGAATTCAATTAATTTTTCGATCAATGAACCATTTCCTGATTGTCCCGATTTTGAAAAATTGACCGAGCCGTTTATTTTTAATGTATTCGGATCATTGCTTAATACTGTTGATCCTGCACTCAGTGAAGAAGACATGCTTGAATACACCGGTTATTTCAAAGAAAAAATGAGCAGTGCTACAAATATTGTAAGTGCATTAAAAAATAAAAATCTTTTATTTCTTGGTTGCAGCTTTCCCGACTGGATGGTTCGCTATGCACTGAGATTGCTTTCCAACGAACCGTTGCATGAATGGGGAACAAAAAGAACCATCCTTATTATTAATGATCCTTCGGAATTGCGTATAGAACAAAATAGTTTTCTGAAAAACTATGATGTGATAACTTATGAAGGCAGTACAAGTGAGTTTGTACACGAATTAAATAACCAATGGAAAAAAAGAAATCCGAATGCGGAAAAAACCAAATCCATTTTTCTCAGCTACACCAGAGCTGATATGGCAGCTGTTGAAAGTATGAAAAAAGGAATTGAACAGATCGGGAACGTAACCTGCTGGTATGATAAACGTGAATTGGAACCGGGTGATGACTGGAGAGAAAAAATTGTGGTAAGTATCCGCAAGGCAGATCTTTTTATGCCACTTATTTCTGCAAATAGTCTTGAGCATGAAGATGGATATGTACAAAAAGAATGGTCGCAGGGAACAAATGAATGGATATTCAGAAATGCTGATAAAAAAGCTGATAAATATTTGATCCCGGTTATAATTGATGATAGTAAAGCATACGGGGAAAAAATCTCGAAACATTTTGATTCGAAAATAAATTTTACAAAAGTGCCGCAGGGAAATCCTGATTCTGAATTTTTAGAGGATATAAAGAAAATTCTCAACCTTGTATAAGTAAACATGCCAGCACCCACCGATAATATCCAGGCAAGTACAAGTTCCTTTTTGGGATTGCAATCTTATACAGAAGCCCAATCCAATCTTTTTTTTGGAAGAGATGCTGAAACAGATACACTCACAAGTCTTGTTCAACTAAATACATTAACGATAGTTTTTGGAAGATCAGGAACCGGTAAAACATCTTTATTAAATGCCGGCGTATTTCCAAAACTTAGAAAAAGTTTTTGTCTTCCATTCAGAATTCGTCTTGAGTTTAATGATAACAGCCCTGACCTTGTAACACAAATAAAAAAAGTATTAAAAGAAGAAATAGATAAATACGG
>Ga0070698_100008754_pt1 | contig 10897 bp, 11 predicted proteins | sample KBSK1502metaG_FD_65477 | JGI IMG/M metagenome (GOLD analysis project Ga0070698, IMG submission 65477) | Corn, switchgrass and miscanthus rhizosphere microbial communities from Kellogg Biological Station, Michigan, USA - KBS K1-50-2 metaG | ecosystem: Host-associated > Plants > Roots >...
CGCTCGAACTGCGACGCGAGGCCCTCGGCCCGGACGTCCATGTTGAAGAACGAGAACTCCTTGCCGTAGCCGCGAGCCTCGACGAGGTTCGCGATCTTCCCCGTGGACAGGTCGTCGACCGAGATGACCCGATGGCCCTCCGCCAAGAGGCGTTCGGCGAGTTGCGAGCCGATGAACCCGGCGCCCCCGGTCACCAGGACGGTCGTCACGGGGCCAACCTTAGGTTGGGGTCTGCGGCGATGTCCAGCGAGGATCGTTCCCCCCGAGCGAGCCTCGCCGCCCCCACCGTCGCGATCATCGCTGCGTTGTCGGTGCACAGGTCGAGCGAGGGATACAGCACGCGAAGCCCTTCCCGCTCCCCCGCATCGGTCATCCGCTCGCGGAGTCTCGTGTTGGCCACCACGCCGCCGCCGAGGAGCACGGTGTCGACGCGTTTGTCCTTGGCCGCCGTCATCGTCTTCGAGACCTGCACATCCACGATCGCTTCCTGGAACGAGGCGGCGACGTCCGGGAACGAGACATCTCGGCCGGCGGCCTGCTCTGCGCGCACGTATCGGAGCACCGCGGTCTTCAGGCCGCTCATCGAGAAGTCGAGATCGCCCGAGTCCTCCATCGCGCGCGGGAAGCGGATCGCGCGAGGATCACCCTCGGTTGCCATCGCGTCCAGTGCCGGACCGCCCGGGAACCCGAGGCCGAGGAGCCTCGCGACCTTGTCGAATGCCTCCCCCGCCGCGTCGTCGAGTGTCTGACCGAGCAGCTCGTGGCGATGGACCTCAGGCATGTGGACGAGCATCGTGTGGCCGCCCGACACCACGAGGGCGACGTACGGCGGGTCCGGCTTGCCGTGTTCGAGGAAGTTCGCCCAGACGTGGCCCTCCAGATGGTTCACGCCGATCAGCGGGACCCCTATCGCGAGGGACACCGCCTTCGCGGCCGCCATCCCGACGAGGAGCGCGCCCACGAGCCCGGGGCCGACCGTGACGGCCACCCCGTCGATGTTCCGGAACACGATGCCCGCCTCGCTCAGGGCTCGCTCCAGGAGCGGGTTCAACGACTCGACGTGCGCCCGGGCGGCGACCTCGGGAACGACGCCGCCGAAGCGCTCGTGCAGGTGCTCCTGACGGGCGATGAGGTTCGCCCTGACGTGGAAGCCGTCCTCCACGACCGCGACTGCGGTCTCGTCACATGATGTCTCGATGCCGAGCGTGATCACGCGAGGCGCACACCCTCGGGCAGGGCCTCCTCGATCTCGTCCAGGCGCCGACGGTAGGCCTCGGTCCTGACGTCGTCGGTCCACATGATGAGCGCGTCCTCGCTCACCTCTTGGTAGTAGTTGCGCCGGATGCCGACGGGCCGGAAGCCGAAGCGTGCATAGATCCGCTGCGCTCCCCAGTTCGTGACCCGAACCTCGAGGGACACCGCTCGCGCGCCCATCTCGATCGCCTGCGGGATCAGCTCCGCCATCAGACGGGTCGCGATCCCGTGTCCTTGGTGCATGGGGTCGACCGCCACGTTCGTGATGTGTGCCTCGTCGCCGTAGCAGATCAGGCCGCCGTACCCGACGACCTCTTTGTGCACCCGAGCGACCAGATAGCAGCGGTTGTTCGGGTCGGTGATCTCCGCCGCGAACAGGTTGGGGCTCCACGGGCGCGCGTAGACCTGCCGCTCGATCGCCATCACGCCGCGCAGATGCCGCCGGCGCATGCGCGTCACGTCAAGCGCCGGCGCCTCGCTCCCGCTTGTCCCACGCGATCTCCGCATCAGACTTCCTCAAGTACATCGGCACCACGTCGTAGAGCCGGTCGTGCTCCTCCCGGAGGAACCGAGGGACGGCCAGCTCCACCAACGAAGCCGCCTCCGGGTGAGCCCGGATCGTCGAGGCGAACTCGACCCGGCTCCCCAGCTCCTCGAGCTGGTTGCGATACAGGATGGCACCGTCGCCGACGGCAAGCATCTCTCCGGGCAAGGTTTCGAGCTCGGCCGAGAGATGGTCCGGCGTCCCCACCGAATAGTCACTGCCCCTGACCACGCCGCCCGGGAGCGCGCGATAGATGGCGAAGAACACCTCGCCGCGCCGGCCGTCGATGACGGCGACGATCAGCTTGTGGGTGTGACGGACCGAGAACGCGAGGGCGTCGAGGCTGGTGATCCCCACGATCGGCACCGACAGGACCTGGGCGAGGGTTTTCGCGGTCTCGATCCCCACACGAAGCCCGGTGAACAGGCCGGGTCCGATGCCGACCGCGATCCCGCCGACCTGGGGGAGCTCGACTCCCGTCCAGCCGCAGAGCTGTTCCAGGGCAGGCGTCACCGATTCCTGCCGGGCCTTGCCTGCGACGGAGACCGAACCGAGGATCTCGCGGTCCGTCCCGATGGCCACCGAGGTCTGGGGCGTCGACGTCTCGATCCCGACGACGATCATGGTGCCGCCTCGTCCGTCGCGCGGCCGGGCCGGAGGAACGGCTCGAGGATCTGCTCGAGGCGCTCCCACCGGGCAACCCAGGATCGTCCTTGTGGCGTGATCACGATCCGGCGGGCTTCCGAGTCGGCCCGCCCGGTCGTGAGCTCCACGCGGAGCCTGTCATCGGGGAGGAGGTCGGAGACGGCGTCGCCCCACTCGATCAGGAGCACTCGGTCCGGGCCGCCGAGCTCGTCCAGAGCGAGATCCAGGACGTCTTGGACCCGCTCCAGCCGGTAGACGTCAACGTGAGCGATGTCGAGCCTGCCCATGTATTCACGGACGAGGGTGAACGTCGGTGAGGCCACGTGTTCGTCCACGCCGAGGCCCCGCCCGATCCCCTGGACGAGCGTCGTCTTCCCCGCTCCCAGATCGCCGGTGAGCACCACGGTGTCGCGCGGCTCGAGCATCGAGGCGAGAGCCTGGCCGACCTCCCGCGTCCGGTCGGCGGTCTCCGTCTCGATCTCGATGACCATGATCAGAACAGCTCGAGCTGCTCCTCGAGCGCCGGTTCGGCAACGTCGGGCACGATGACGGCGTCCGGGGCCGCGACGGGCTCGGGAGCAGGCTCACGGTGCAACGTGGCGAGGGTCTCCCGAACCAGTTCGAAGTCGTCGCGGAACTCGAGGAACTGCCGAGAGGACTCTCCGCCGCCGCGCAGGATCGCCGCCGGGTGGAAGGTGGGGACCACGGTTCGGCCGTGCCACGGATAGGCTCGCCCACGCATCCGCGTGATGCCTTGCGCGGTCTGGAGAACGAACTTCGTCGCGAAGTTGCCGAGGGTGACGATCACCCGAGGTTGGATCAACGAGACCTGCTCGACGAGCCACGGTGTGCAGGACTCGATCTCGTCTTCCTGCGGGTCGCGGTTCCCCGGTGGCCTGCACTTGATCACGTTGGCGATGTAGACGTCTTGACGGGCGATGCTGAGGACCTCGTCCAACATCCTCGTGAGGAGCTGGCCGGCGGCACCGACGAACGGTTCGCCCTGCTTGTCCTCGTGGAATCCCGGAGCCTCTCCGATGAACATCACGTCCGCATCCGCGTTCCCGACGCCGAAGACGACCTGCGTGCGCCCGTTCGCGAGTCCACACTTCGTGCAACCCGCCGCTTCGACGGCGACCTCGGCCAGCGTGCGGGTCACGCCGCCCCCTTCCCCCGCTTGCGAGCGCTCGTCTTTCCGAGCCCCATCGACTCGCGCGCGAGAGATCGCAGTTCGGGGTTGAGCCGCTCCGGCCGCTCGAGCATCGCGATGTGGCCCGCTCCCTCCACGATGAACAGCCGTCCATCCGGGAGGGCCGCGGCGAGCTCGACGGCGACACCGGGCGGCGTGACCCGATCTTGATCTCCGACGGCGACGAGCGCCGGAACGGTGATCCGCGGAAGCGCATGCCGGAAGTCCATCCCCATCAGCTCCGAGAGGCCGTCCGTCCACACGAGAGAGGATGAGCGCTCGGCCAGGTGCAGCACATGGTTCACGATGTCATCCGGCGCCTCCGGCGCGAACTGCGTCACGCGGGCGACGATGGCGGACACGTCGCCGGGGCCCGCGAGGATCGCCTTCCGAAGGCGATCCACTCGGCGGGCGGCCGCGGCCAGGGAACCGAGCCGCGGCCGCAGGAGCTCGGTCACTCCCCCCATCGCGCCTCGCAGCAGGTTCGAAGCCGACGCGCCGAGGAGCGCCACCCCGACGATCCGCTCGCCGAAGAGGTCCGGCCGTTGCTCGGCGAGCGCGAGGATCGCCATCGCGCCCATCGAGTGACCGATCAGCACGGCGGGCTTCCCCGGCGCCACGGCGTCCAACACGGTCGCCAGGTCCCGGCCCATCGACCGAAGCGTCACGTCCCCCGTCGATGGGATCTCGCTCCGCCCGTGTGCACGGTGGTCGAGCGCGACGCACCGGAACTCATCGCCGAGATCGGTCCACTGCTCGCGCCACGTCGTCATGTCGAGGCTGAAGCCGTGGGAGAACAGGAGGATGGGCGCCTCCGTGGGGCCCGCCGCCCCCACCGCGAGCTTGGTCCCGTCGAACGCCTCGACCGGTCCGATGTCCTCGGGCGGGGGAGCCCACGTGCCGTCGCCGCCTGCCGGACGCCGTCGCCGCCACAACGCCTGCCCCGCGAGACCGGCGGCGACGGCTCCGGCGGCGGCGACGGCTCCGACCGCGATCCGGGTGGTCGTGCTCGCCGCCCGTCTCGTCATCGGTATCGCCTCGGCACGCGTTCCCCGATCCTGCTCACGATCTCGTACCCGATGGTCCCGGACAGCCGCCCGAGCGCGTCGGCCCCGATCGTCTCGCTCCCCTGGCTGCCGATCAGCACGACCTCCTCGCCGACGCGGCTCTCCTCGTCGCCGCAGTCCACGATCAGCTGGTCCATCGTGACCGTCCCCGCGACCCGGCAGCGGCGCCCACCGATCAAGACCTCTCCCACGCTCGTCAGTTGCCGAGGGTAGCCGTCCGCGTAGCCGACCGGCACGGTGGCCACCCAGGCGTCCCGTTCGAGCCGGTACCGGTGCCCGTACGACGTCGCCTCGCCGGCCCGCAGGCGCTTCACGGCGCTCACCTGGCTCCGCCAGGTGAGCGCCGCCCGCAGGCCGAGGTGAGCGCCCACGCCGGGAGCGGGCTCGATCCCGTAGAGCGCGATCCCGGGTCGGATGAGGTCGAGGTGCGACTCGGGATGGAGGATCGTGGCGCCGGAGTTGGCCGCGTGCAGCAGTCGTGGAGCCACGCCGACGGCGCGGATCCCATCGGCGGCTTCGAGGAACCGGGCGAGCTGCTCCTTGGTCGTGACCTCGTCGTCCTCGGATCGCGCGAAGTGCGTGAAGAGGCCCTCGACCTCGAGACCCGCTTCCTGAACTCGGCCGGCGAACCAGGGAGCCTCCTCCGGTGGCCACACACCGACCCGATGCATGCCCGTATCGATCTTCACGTGGACCGGTACAGAGCCGCGGGCAGCCGCCGAGAGTCGCTCGAGGCCCGGGTCCGAGTACAACGTGGGCGTGAGCCGATGGGCGAGCGCCACGGCCTCGGACCCATCAGGGAATTCCGTCAGGACGAGGATCGGCGCCTCGATGCCCGCGCCGCGGAGCTTCAGGCCCTCCTCGACCAGCGCCACGGCGACCCACGTGGCGCCGCCGTCGATCGCCGCTCGAGCCACCTCCACGTCACCGTGGCCGTACCCGTTCGCCTTCACCACCGCCATGAGCTCTGCGGTCTGGGGCTTGAGGATCCGCGCGTTCCCACGGATCGCGTCGAGATCCACCTCGACCCAGGTGGGCCGATATCCCTCCGTCACGCGCCCTCCACATGGGCGAGCGCCTCGGGCAGACGCTCCAGCACGTCGCCCGCGAGCGCCCCCTCCCCAAGGTCCCTGCCCGCGAACACGCCGGCCAACCCGTGCAGGTACGCGGCGCCGGCGGCCGACTCGAGCGGTGAGGCCCCCCGGGCGAGGAGCCCGCCGATCATCCCGGTGAGGACATCGCCGGTCCCGGCCGTCGCGAGGACGGGCGATCCGGTCACGTTGACGAGGAGCCGTCCACCCGGCTGAGCGATCACGGTTCGACTTCCCTTCAGGAGGGCCACGGCACTCGCCTGCTCCGCCAAGGCCCGGACGTGAGCGGGTCGGTCGGCATCGAGGTCTCGCGCTTTCACGCCGGTGAGCCGGGCGAATTCGCCGACGTGCGGCGTGAGGACGGCCTCGGCCTGACGGTCCCGCAACGCCGCGCCGTCGCCCGTGAACGCGTTCAGGCCGTCCGCATCGAGGACGAGCGGCACGGGCGATCGCCGCACCGTGTCCCGGACGAAGGCGACCGTCGACCCGTTCGTCGTCAGGCCCGGGCCGATCGCGAGCGCATCGGCCGAGCCGAGACGCTCGAGCAGCTGCTCGACGGCTTCCGTCGCCACGGTGCCTTCGGTCGTCTCCCGCAAGGGCAGGAAGGTGGGCTCCGTCAGACCCGCCTGGATCTGGGGCATCGCTCCCTCCGGGGCCGCGATCGTGACCAAGCCCGTCCCGACCTTGCCGGCCGCCAGCGCGATCAGCCGAGCGGCGCCGGTCATCGAGCGCGATCCCGCCACGACCACCAGGACTCCCGAGGCGCGCTTGTGCGTGTCCGCGTTACGCGTCGGCAACCAGGCGCTCACGTCCGAGGGCTCCGTGATCCACGCGCGAGGCACGACGAGGTCTCCGGGGAACCCGATGTCGACGACCCGCAGGACGCCCGCGTGCTCGGCGCCGGGCATCAGGACCGCACCGAGCTTGGCGGCACCGAACGTCACCGTCATCCGGGCGCGAATCGCCTCTCCCTCGACCACCCCGGTCGCCCCGTTCACCCCTGAGGGGATGTCGACGGAGACGATCGGCGCGCCGGCACCGTTCAGGCTCGCGATCGCGGCGGCCCAGTCGTCCTCCGGCATGCCTCGGAACCCCGTCCCGAAGATCGCATCCACGGCGACGTCCGCGCGAGCGAGCTCCCGCTTGAGGACGCCCTGATGGAAGGCCCGCACGCGGACGCTCGGCACCTCGCCCAGTCGGCTCGCGTTCGAGGCGGCCGGCTCCCGAAGCGCTCCCGGATCTTCCAAGAGCACGACGGTCGTTCGCACCCCCCAGCGCCCCAACTGCCGCGCGGCGACGAGTCCGTCTCCGCCGTTGTTCCCCTTGCCACACACGACGACCGCTCGACGACCGTAGGCACCTCCGGCCAGCTCGCGGGCCGCCCGCGCCACGGCGCGGCCGGCCCGCTCCATCAACACCTCGGCCGCGACGCCACGAGCTTGCGTGTCGCGGTCGAGCGTCGCCGCTTCCTCCGGTGTGAGGACCGGCTTCATCGGATCGCGATCGCGAACGCGACCGCGTTCGTCTTCTCGTGGGTGAACGTGATCAGCACGTCAGTCACCCCCAAGGCGTCCGCCCGGCGCTTCGCGTTGCCGTCGAGCCGGATCGCCGGTGCGCCGGACGGATGACGGGTGACGCTGATGTCGTGCCAGCGTCGCCCGCGGTATCCGCCGAGGGCCTTGATGGTTGCTTCGCGGGCCGCGAAGCGGCCCGCGTAGGACTCGGCCGGACGCGCCTTCGAGTCGCAGTAAGCGATCTCTTCCGGGGTGAACACGCGGTCGCGGAGCGTGACGTGGCGCGAGATCGCGCGCTCCATCCGCGCGATCTCGCAGATGTCGACGCCGAGCCCGACGATGTCCACAAGGGAAGGCTACGTCAAGCTGATGCCCTCGGACGAGGCACGTCGTCGCCTCAGCCACAACAGGCCCACGATCGCGACGACGACCGCCGACACGACGATCGCCAGGATGGAGACAGGCTCCCATCCGGCACTCACGGCATCGATCGCGGGGTCGGGCGGATGATCACCACCGACCGCAAGGAGCTGCGAGGGCATCACAATCGAGCAGAGATCCGACTCCCAAACCCCGTCGGGGGCCTTGAGCAGAAGGAGGCCCGTCCGAGGTGCGCCGAGCAACTCGAGTCCGCACGCGGAGCCTTGCGCGTTGGTCCTCACGATCGCCTTCGGCCCGAACGCACCCTTCACCACTCGCTCGACCTCGAACGTGACCGCGGCCATCCCTCCGCTGATCTCGGCGCGATCAACCCACCGCCCGACGAAAGCTCCGTCCGCCTCCGGGAGCCAGGTCGCGAGGTCCGGCTCTGCACAGGAACATGCGTAGGCGGAAGAGCCGCGGATCATGACGCCAGCGAACAGCGCCAGCAGCACGGCGAGCCGGAACGAACGTGAACGAGCACCGGGAGACACAACCGGGGCCATGCCCGGACGCTACTCGACGGTGACGCTCTTCGCGAGGTTGCGGGGCTGATCCACGTCGGAACCGCGAAGCCGCGCGACGTGATACGCGAGCAGCTGCAACGGCACGGTCACCACCACCGGCGAGAGCAGCTCTGGCGTTTCCGGCACCTCCAGGACGTGTTGCGCGACGCCGCGGATCTGCTCGTCGCCTTCCGTGGCCACCGCGATCACCTCGGCGCCCCTCGCCCTGACCTCCTGGATGTTCGACAGCATCTTCGGGTAGACGTGGCACTTGGTCGCGACCGCCACGACGGGCACGCCTTCCTCGACGAGTGCGATCGGCCCGTGCTTCAGCTCGCCGGCCGGATACCCCTCGGCGTGGACGTAGCTGATCTCCTTCAGCTTCAGCGCGCCCTCGAGCGCGGCCGGGAAACCGGTGTGCCGCCCGATGAAGAGCCAGTCGTGAGACCCCTGGAATCGCTGGGCGAGCTCCTGGACCTGAGCGTCCAGATCGATCGCGCGCTGCACCTGCGCGGGGAGCTCCCCCATCCGCGTCAGCACCTCGGCGATCTCCTCGGGGAACATCGAGCCGCGGACCTGCGCGAGGTACATGGCGAGGATGTACTGGGAGACCATCTGGGTAGCGAAGGTCTTGGTCGCCGCGACGCCGATCTCCGGTCCGGCGTGCATGTAGATGAGGCCGTCGGCCTCCCGGGCGAGTGACGAGCCCACGGTGTTCGTGACCGCGAGCAACGGCGACCCCTGGCGGCGCGCATGCCGGGCGGCCTCGAGCGTGTCGATCGTCTCGCCCGACTGCGAGACCGCGAGGGTGAGCGTGCCGGGCCCGAGCACAGGATCCCGATAGCGGAACTCGCTGGCGATGTCGATCTCGACGGGGAGGCGGGTCCAGTGCTCGATCGCATACTTCGCCACGAGGCCGGAGTGATACGCGGTTCCGCAGGCCACCACGAACACCTTGTCGACCTCGCGCAAGACGTCATCGGAGATCCGGAGGTCGTCCAGCACCAGGCGCCGGTGCTCGTCCACGCGCCCGACCAGGGTGTCCCGGATCGCGCTCGGCTGCTCGTGGATCTCCTTCAGCATGAAGGTGTCGAATCCGCCCTTCTCCGCCTGGGCCACGTTCCAATCAACCGTGATCGGGTCGGGGTTCGCGGCGTTCCCGTCGAAGTCCGTGAACGTCGCGCCGTCGGCACGGACCTCGACGATCCGACCCTCGTCCACCGGGATCACGGTGGACGTGCGCTCCAACACCGCCGGGATGTCGGAGGCGAGGATCATCTCCCCGTCGCCGACCCCGACCACGAGTGGCGACGCGACCTTCACGCCGATCAGCAGCCCGGGTTCCTCCGAAGACAGCACGACGAGCGAATAGGCGCCCTCGAGCTCCTTGACGGTGCGCCTCACACCCTCGACGAGCGACTGGCCCTCGCGGAGCCGTTCCTCGACCAGGTGGGCAACCAACTCGGTGTCGGTTTCCGACGTCAGGGTGTGACCGTCCTTCTCCAAGCGGGCGCGGAGCTGTTGGAAGTTCTCGATGATCCCGTTGTGGATGACGGAGACGGTGCCGGAGCAATCGAGGTGAGGGTGTGCGTTGCGGTCCGTCGGCGCACCGTGCGTCGCCCAGCGCGTGTGGCCCATCGCCACCGTGCCGGCCGGATGCCCGTCGTCATCCAGCGCGGTCACCAACTCCACCAGCTTTCCCGCCCGCTTGACGACGGTCAGGCTGCCGTCGAGCACGGCGACGCCCGCCGAGTCGTACCCGCGGTACTCCAGACGTCGGAGACCTTCGAGGACGATCGGGAGGGCCTCGTCGGGGCCCACGTAGCCGACGATGCCGCACATGGGGCGACGAGCCTAGCAGGGGGTGCCGTTCCGGGAAACGGGTCAGGCGCCGAGATGCTTGCGGACCTCGCCGGCGATGGCTTCCATGTGTCGGCGGGCCAGTGCTTCGGTCTCGGCCTCGACCATGACCCGAACGAGCGGCTCGGTGCCCGAGGCTCTCACGAGCACGCGGCCGGAATCGGCGAGCTCGTCCTCGGCCGTCTTGACCGCGTCCCAGACCGCGGCCGCCTGGTCGAGCTCCCCGAGGCTCCTCACCGGGACGTTCTCCATCACCTGGGGGTAGCGCCGCATGACGTCGCCGAGATCGGCCACCGTCCGGCCCGAACCGGCCGCGAGCGAGAGGAAGCGAACCGCCGTTAGCAGACCGTCCCCCGTCGTCGCGTGGTCCCGGAAGATCAGATGGCCGGACTGCTCGCCGCCGAGCATCAGACCCTCTTCGAGCATCTCCTCGAGGACGTAGCGGTCACCCACCTTCGTGGCCGAAACGGTGATGCCCGCATCCCTCATCGACCGGTGGAACCCGAGGTTCGCCATGACGGTGGTGACCACGGCGTCGTTGGTCAGCGTCCCCGCTTCCTTCATCGCGATCGCGCAAGCCGCCAGGACCTGATCGCCGTCGATCACCCGACCGAGATGGTCGACGAACAGAGCGCGGTCGGCATCGCCGTCGTGGGAGATCCCGGCGTCGGCGCCGAGCTCGAGGACCGCGGCGGCGGCGACCTCCGGATGCAGGGCCCCACAGTCGACGTTGATGTTCTTCCCATTCGGTGAAGCGTGGATCGCGTGCACCGTGGCCCCGAGGCGCTCGTACAGCCCGGGAGCGAG
>Ga0070698_100008756_pt1 | contig 10896 bp, 8 predicted proteins | sample KBSK1502metaG_FD_65477 | JGI IMG/M metagenome (GOLD analysis project Ga0070698, IMG submission 65477) | Corn, switchgrass and miscanthus rhizosphere microbial communities from Kellogg Biological Station, Michigan, USA - KBS K1-50-2 metaG | ecosystem: Host-associated > Plants > Roots >...
GAGAACATCCGGAAGATGATGGTGGCGATGGCGGAGGACCTTCGGGTCGTCCTCATCAAGCTCGCCGACCGCCTGCACAACATGCGCACGCTGCAGCCCCTGGCGGAGCCGAAGCGCCGGAAGATCTCGCGCGAGACGCTGGACATCTACGCTCCGCTCGCCCACCGGCTCGGCATCGGCCAGATCAAGTGGGAGCTCGAGGACCTGGCGTTCCGCAACCTCGAGCCGGAAGCGTATGAGGACGTGGTCAAGCGGATCGCGCGACAGCGAGACGAGCGCGAGAAGCTGGTCGGCGACCTGCGCGAGATCCTGGCCCGGGAGCTCGAGAAGGTTGGCATCCAGGCCGAGATCACCGGCCGCCCGAAGCACATCTACTCCGTGTGGCAGAAGATGACCCGGGAAGGCAAGGACTTCTCGGAGATCTACGACCTGAGCGCGATCCGTGTCCAGGTCGACAGCGTCCGCGACTGCTACGGCGTCCTTGGCGTCGTGCACTCCCTTTGGAAGCCGGTGCCCGGCCGGTTCAAGGACTACATCGCGATGCCCAAGTCGAACGGCTACCAATCGCTGCACACCACCGTGATCACGCACACCGGGGAGCCGATCGAGATCCAGATCCGGACCCACGAGATGCACCGGGTGGCGGAATTCGGGGTCGCCGCTCACTGGACATATAAGGAAGGGGGCAAGGACGCGAGCTTCGACCAGAAGCTGTCGTGGCTGCGCAGCCTGCTCGAGTGGCAGAGCGAGGTCGGCGACGCGGAGTCGTTCCTGAACACCATCAAGGTCGACCTGTTCGAGGACGAGGTGTACGTCTTCACGCCACGTGGCGATGTGATCAACCTGCCGGCTGAGTCGACCCCAGTCGACTTCGCGTACCGGATCCACACGGAGGTCGGGCACCACTGCATCGGGGCCAAGGTCAACGGCCGGATGGTCGCGCTCGACTACGCGCTGCAGAACGGCGAGATCGTCGAGATCCTCACCTCCAAGGGTCCGCACGGACCGAGCCGCGACTGGCTGAGCTTCGTCAAGAGCGCGTCCGCCAAGGAGCGGATCCGCAAGTGGTTCAAGAGCCAGCGCCGCGAGGAGAACGTGGCCAAGGGACGAGACCTCCTCGACAAGGAGCTCCACCGCATGCACCGCGTCAACCTGGCCGACCTGCCGGAGGCGAAGGTCCTCGAGATCGCGAGCGCGCATAAGTTCGCGAGCGTCGACGACTTCATGGCCGCGATCGGCTACGGCGACCTGTCGCCGCACGCGGTGGTGATGCGGATGGCGCTGAACCTCGAAACGCCGGGCGCCGACCTGCGCACGATCCCCCTGATCCCGACGGTGCAGCCGACGCCGCGGGTGCTCGTCCGTGGCGAGAAGGGCATCCTCACCACCATCGCCACGTGCTGCCAGCCCGTGCCGGGCGACGCCATCGTCGGCTACACGACGCGAGGCAAGGGCGTCACCGTGCACCGCGCGGATTGCGTCAACGCGATGAACCCCCAGGACTCCGCGCGCGTCGTGCCCGTCGACTGGGAGTCGGACGCGTCACACCTGTATCCGGTGGCGATCAAGATCGAGGCGTGGGACAGGCAGGGCCTGATGCGTGACATCGCCACCGTGGTGGCGGAGAACCGCGTCAACATGTCGGCCCTCGAGGTCCACGTGTACGACGACAAGACCGCGGTCGTCTCGGCGACCGTGGAGATCGACTCGCTCGCGCAGCTTTCGCGCCTGATGGAGAAGCTCGAAGGCGTGAAGGACGTGCACACGGTCGCCCGCGAAGCCTCGTGAGCCGCGGCTCTCGCGAGGTTCATCTCGAGACGGCGCCAGAGGATGCATGGAATGCGCTCGTGTCACCCGAGCGCCACGAGTGGTACTTCCGCCTGAGGCCGGAAGGTAGGTTCGAGCCGAACCAGACCGTCCGGTGGCTCGATGCCCGCGGGGATGTCGTCGAGGAATCGGAGATCCTCGAGGTCGCCGCGCCCACGCGACTGACGATGCGCACGCGGTTCCTCTTCGCGGCGGCATTCGCCGACCAGCCCCCGCACACGACCTCGTGGGAGGTGGCTCGCGATGGCAGCGGCTGCCGCGTGCGCCTGTCGTGGGAGGCGGGGGACATCGCCGGCGGCCTGATCGCGTCGGAGGCCCAGAACATCCTCGACGGCCTCCGTCTGGAGCACGACGCCGCCGCGCAGGCCGAACTGGCGCGCGTGCCGAGAATAGGTCAGGTCGAGATCCGCGACGTGACGCCGGACCGCCTCAGTGATTACCAGGAATTCTTCGACCACCATGCGTTTCGCGACTATCCGGCGTGGCGCTCGTGCTACTGCATGGAGACGCACCGCACGCAGGGAGACGAGGAGTGGGCTGTGCGCACGGCCGCCGACAATCGCCGCGAAATGTGCGAGATGATCGCGCGGCGCGACGTGACGGCCCTGCTGGCCTTCGTCGACGGCTCGCCGGTGGGGTGGTGCAATTACGGCGAGACCACGAAGCTGGCCGGTGTGATGCATCGATTCGCCCTGCGGGCAGACGAGCAGGTCGGGATCGGGTCGGTCGCATGTTTCGTCATCTCGGCTCCATATCGCCGCCACGGTGTGGCCAGCCGGCTGCTCGAAGCCGCCCTCGATCGGCTCTGCGAGCGCGGGGTCAAGGTCGTCGAGGCATACCCGGTGAAGGAGACCGACTCACCGCAGTCGAACTACCGTGGGCCGTTGAGCATGTACCTGGCGGCGGGTTTCGTGCCGCATCGCGAGAGCGGACCGTTCCAGATCGTCCGCAAGACGTTGTGAGGCTCCACGTCGAGGTCACGACCGACCGCCGGTTCGGCACCAACTCTTACCTCCTCGAGGACGAGGACACGCACGACGCCGTGGTCATCGACTCCAACCTCGAACCGGAGCTCACCGTCGGCCTCGCCCGGCAGCGCGCCACCAATGTCAGGGCGATTCTGCTCACGCATACCGACCTGGACCACATCGCCGGCCTGCACGAGCTGCGCCAGGAGTTCGGCGACGTACCCATCGCGGTGCATGAGGCGGAGCGCGAGGTCGTCGAGAAAGGCAAGCCGCTCCGGCGTGAGTTCGGCCCGCTGGCGACGCAGCTCGACAACGTCGTGGCCCTCCGCGACGGGGAGACATTCCGCGCCGGCTCGCTCGGCTTCGAGGTGCTGCACACCCCGGGCCACAGCCCGGGAGGCGTGACGCTGAGGATCGACGGCTACGCGTTCACGGGCGACGCGCTTTTTGCCGGGTCCATCGGCCGCTCGGACTTCGCGAACTCAGACGGTCGTTCGCTCATCGACGGCATACGGAAGAAGCTGCTGTCCCTGCCCGACGACACGATCGTCTACAGCGGCCACGGCCCCGCGACAACCATTGGCCGCGAGCGGAGGATGAACCCCTTCCTGACCTAGCTGTAATCCTCGGATAGTCCGGACTATCCGGCGTTTTGCTCGACGAAAAGTTCCGATAGTCCGGACTATCTGGAGGTAGTGCCCCGTCAGTGGCCCAGGGTCAGCGCCACGATGATCGCTGGGCCGAGCAGGATCAGCCACAGCGTGGGGAAGACGCAGCCCACGGTCGGCAGCAGGATCTTCAGCGAGGCGCGGGCGGCCTCGGTGCGGATCTTCAGCCGGCGCTTGACCCGCATCTGCGCCGCCTGGGCCGCGATCGTGCGCGCGACTGGCACGCCCGTGCGTTCCGCGTAGAGGATCCCGCGCACCAGGGACGTGAAGTCGTCGATCCCCGTCTCCTCCGCCATCTCCTGCAGCGCCTCCGCGCGCGGACGGCCCAGCTGGATCTCGCGCAGGGCGCGCGCGACCAGCAGTGTCAGTGAGTCGTCCTGGTGTCGCACGAGCTGTTCGAGCGCGCGGTCTAGCCCCAGCCCGGCCTCCATGCTGATGGCGACCACGTCCAGCGCATTCGGCAGCGAGGCTTCCAGCTCGGCGCGCCGCGAGCGAACCTCCTGGTCGAGCCAGATCACGGGCAGATAGAAGCCGAGCCCCACGCCGATCAGCAGGCAGATCCCGATCGCGACCGGCGTGCCGAAGAAGATGCCTGCGGCGGTGCCGATCGCGCCCAGCCCGGCCGCGCCGGCGATGCGCAGCGTCTGCAGGCCGGCCGGGTCGAGGTTGAGCGGATTGCCGACGAAGTCCAGCTGGCGCTTGAAGTTGGCCGCCTGCGCCTGCGGCGTCATACGCAACGCCTGGCGCTCGAACCACCGCCGCGCCGGTCCCATCAAGCGCTGGAGGAAAGGCTTCTCGAGCTCCAGGGCCACCGCGCTCTGTCCCAGCCCGACCTCCTGTCGCGCGAGGCGCTCACGCGCCAACGTCGTTGCGTCCGCGGCACGCGACGCGATGATCCCGATCGTAAGCAGGTAAGCGCCCAGCGCCGCGCCAACACCTATCACGAGCGGCAGCGCGTTCATGCGATCGCCGTCAGCCGCCGGATGATGAAGTTGCCGACGAACAGCAGCAACGCGGCCAGGGCGAGCATGAACCAACCGAGAGGATTGACCAGCATCGGCCGGAAGTAGTCGCGCACGACGAAGTACAGCAGTACCGCGGCCACGATTGGCAGCAGCGTGATGATCAGAGCGGTGGCGCGGGACTGAGCGGTCGCCGCATTGATCTCGGCCCGCATCTCCTCGCGCTGCCGCATCGTGTCGGCCAGGGTGACCAGGATGGCGGGCAGGTCGCCACCGACGGAGCGCTGGATCGTGATCACCATGACCATCAGCCGCAGGTCGTTGCTGCCGATCCGCTTGACCATGTTGTTGAGGGCGCTGTCGATCGAGGCCCCCAGCTCGATCTCGCGCCTGGCGAGCGAGAACTCGTCGGAGATCGGCGGCTGCGCGTTGTCGGTCACAGCCGCCAGCGACTGCGCGACCGACTGCCCGGCCTTCATCGAGTTGGCGATGAGCTCCATGGCTCGCGGCAAGCCCGCATCGAACTGGCGCAGGCGGCGCCCTCGCCGCTGGCGCAGGTAGAGGGCGGGGAGCACGTAGCCGAGCACTCCGAGGATCACGAACTCGGCGCCGACGCCGAAGCGAAGCAGCCCCAGAACCGCCAGCAGGAGGCCCGTGGCGAGCTGGATGATGCGGAACTCGTAGGGCCGGAGCTCGAGGTCGGCGCTGACGAGGTCTCGCTGCAGCCGGCTCGTCTGCTGCTCGGAGGCGATCCATACAGGCGTCCCAGTCGCCTCGAACCGGCGTCGCAGCTGTTCCCTGACGTCAGCGAGAGTTCGGTACGACGCGCGGACGGGCTGGGCGGGGCCGGTCGACTGCGACCGCACCGTGCCGAACACGACGAGCCCGACACCGATGGCTGCCGCCACCGCGACCAGGATGATCCATGTCGTCATGGATCAGTGCGCGGTGAAGTTCCAGCGAGTGTCGATGTCTTTCGGCCCGACGCCTTTAGCCGACGTGACCCCCGGGCACTTGTCATACGGAGCCGTCGGCAGCGCCTGGTAATCGGTGTAGGACTCCAGCTCGTATTTCAGCTGCGCGTTGTTCAGCAGCCAGTAGAGGAACTCGGAATCGCAGTTCGTCATCAGCACAGTGAGGCTGCTGGTCACGACGCCAGTCGTCCCCTGAGGGTTGGCCTGGGTGCCCGCGGGACCGGCGCGCAGGACCGCCACGTCGTGAAAGACGGTGAGCACCACCGCCTTGCCGGGGCTCTGGCCGAAGACCGACGTGTTGATCGTCGCCAGCACGTTGATGTGGTCACCGTTCTGGACGTAGCCGCCGACGCCTTCCTGCTCGCTGGTGGGGATGGTCACCGCCACCCACCCCTTCGGGATGGGCAGGTAGGCGACGTCACTGCTGGCGAGCAGGTCGCTCGACTGGCCGACCAGGTTCGCGGTCACCGGCGAGCCGGAGGGGATGTCGACGCGCGCGCCCTTGCCGCTGACGTCCCTCACGGCGAAGAACGCCCCCGGCGGGGCCGGGCTGTAGTTGGACAGGGTCAGGTCGGACGCCTGGATCACCGTCCGCGCTCTGATGTCGTGGCTGGCCACGACCACCCGGACGCCGCTCGTGCTGCCCTGGATGAGGGGCAGGCTGGCGATGCCGGCGGCGGTGACGAACGCGAGAAGGGCGAGGACGGCGCCCACGACGATATACAGCCGGCCGCGGCGTGGTCTGGCCAGGGCGGAGGAGGCGATTGACACTTATGCGGGCGCAAGCTTCACAAAAGGGACGCCAGAACGCAACTCATTCGAGCAGAATGGCCTCCACGAGAGCCGTGCTGACTCCGTAGTCGCTGCCCACCGCGGTGCCGGCGCCGGCCGCCGCCGAGAGCGACAGCGTCGCGCACGACAGAGTGCCGTCGATGGTGCTGGTGCCGTTCACGGCGTCGGTGCAGGTACCCGCCCAGAACACGGAACCGAGCAGCCAGTGCCTGGAACCGGTGCCCTTCAGCGCCACCTGGCCAGTGTTCGACGCCGACCAGACCAGTAGGTTCCAGCAGGCGCGGTCGCCGGCCGGGCACCACGCCGAGCCCGGGCAGCTGGCGTCGCCGGCCGGCGCCTGGTTGCAGGGCGCGGCGAACCATGTGTAGCCGCCGCTCGCGGAATCGGCGACGGTGTTCGGGGGGCAGGGGGCGATCGAGCAAGGGGTGGAGCCGAACTGGCACCCGGCGACGGCGCACCCCACGCCGCCGCCGACCAGGCAGGACCCGGTGGAGAGGCCGGCCTGGTTGACGAACTCGAGGGTCACGTCCCGCGCCATCAGCTGGCCGCCGTTCAGGCAGATGCCACCACCACCGGCCAGGAAGCCCGACCCGTTGAAGTAGTAAAAGCCAGGGTCGAGCACCGCGCCACCGGAAGCGCTGGCCGCAGGCTTGAACGTGGCGATCGTGAGCGACCAGGTCGTGGCCGGCGCGCTGGCGAGCGTCTCGCTGGCCACGGCCGCGGGGAGGTCGGTGCGGTACTCGGTGCTGAATCCGTTCGGCGGGTCATTGGCCGTGTTGTTCCAACCGGCGCCGGGGGTGACCACCTGACCGACCTGGGTGGTGAAGCTGTCCGCCGTGATCACCAGCTCGTTGACCTGCGTGGTCGCGCCGCTCGTCGAGATGGTGGCGGTCAGCTGGTTGGTGGGCACAGTGTTCGTCCCCGTCTGATCGAGCGGGGAGACCGTGTCGACGTTCTGCCACTCGGACATCTGGGCGACGGCGTTGACGGTGGCAGGGTTGACGGTGAACGTCACGCTCGAGATCCCGCCCGGGTTGTTGGGGTAGTACCAGATCTCACTGCGCCCGGCCGTGGGGTCATTGACGAACGCCGCCGCGATCCAGCCCGCAGTCCCGTTGAACTTGTTGGGCGTCGATCCCGACCGGGCTGTGGCGACGAGGAGCGTGCCGGCGGTGCTCGCCGCCGGCAGGTTGGCGGTGATGAAGTGCTGCTGCACGGCGCTTTCCCCGCCCTGCTGTTTGCGCGTGATGCCGGTGCCCTGGAAGTTCGTGAAGTCGAGGTAGCCGTAGCAGCTGGGCTTGAAGTGGTAGAAGCCCGCGGCGTCTTTCACCGGCGCCGGCGTGCCGGCCTCCGCCGTGCCCACGGTGGCGCCTGCGACGACGAGGTTGGGATACGACGCGCCGGCCGTGCACGCCGCCCCGCCGGGGAGCGTCGCGATGGCCGCCGGGTCGGTGTTCGGCTCGGGCGGCAGAGTCCCCGAGACGGTGGTGGCGGGCTGCGGCGCCTTGCCCGCCGCGCACGGGTTGGGGTTGACTGCGACGTTGCCGGCCGACAGGTAGGCGCTGGTGCCGCTCGTGCCACAGCTCACCGTGGCGTGGCCCGTCAGCTCGGAGCCGTCGGCGCAGATGGCGTTGGACGAGCCTGCGTTGGCGCCCGGCACGCACGCCCCGCCGGCGTTGACCCAGGCCTGGCCCGGGTTGTACACGGCGACGTTCCCGAGGTCCGAGTACGTGCCCGACGCCGCGTCGAACCGCTGGTGCGCGTAGAGCGCGCAGCTGCCGGAGAGCGAAATCGTGTTGGACACCGTGACGCCACCCGAGACGTTGAGCTGGCCACCCGTGCAGGAGAGGGTCGCGGCCGAGACGGCGCTCGTGGCGCCCTTCAGCTGCTGCGCGACGGCGCGCCGCGTGACCGTGGTGTTGGTCGCGGCCATGTAGCTGCCGAAGGAGATCGGGAGGGACAGCGTGAGCACGACCTCGACCTGCTGCTGGTGCAGCCGGTACGGGTAGTTAACTGTTTCGGACAGCCCGGTCGCGAAGGTGTCGGTCCCGGTGTAGGGCGCGGCGCAGCTCGCGCCGGCGATGCTGAGGCTCCCGGTGCGCGTGCGCTGCGTGGCCAGGAAGTTGTCGGCCTCGGTGATCACCGTGCTCGCGGACGCGCCACTGCACCCGACGCCGATCTTCAGCGCCGCGTCGAGCGCGGCATGGTCCGCGAGCTGCTGCAGCTGCGAGCGCTGCCACTCGACCGAGCCCGCCAGCAGGACCAGGGCGGCCGAGCCGATCAACGCCACCATCCACACGGCGACGATGACGAGCACCTGGCCGCGCTGGCGCTGCCGCATCAGTACTCGATCCGCTCGACGGACTGCGAGTCGAAGGTGATCGCAGAGGGAATGCCGAGCAGCGACGTCAACACCGGCTTCCACTGCACCTTCAGGTCGACCACGATCAGCTGGTGGCCGGGCGCCCTGACCACGGTCGAGCAGCCGGGGCACGCCCACCTTGTCGAGCCCGCCGAGTCCAGCTCGTAGATGAACACGTAGACCGTGCTCGCGGACGGCGACACCAGCGTGATGGTTCCCGGCTGCGTTCCGTTCGCCGCGTACAGGCCGTAGGCCGGCGGCGCGCCGTTGGTGCCCGAGTCCTGATAGTTCACCGACATCCCCAGCGGGTCCAGGGAATGGGCTCCGTTCGTGAGCGGCAGCAGGCCGCACGGAGACGTCAGCGCCGTGCAGTCCGGGGCGAGGGTGTTCGAGCCGCTGTAGTAGGAGAGGGCGCCCTGGCGCGCCATCTCTCGCGACGCTCCCTGCAGCGTGGTGTAGATGAGCACGCCGCGCCCAAGGTCGACGGTGGCGCCGATCAGCAGGAACACGACCGGCGAGATGAGCGCGAACTCGAGCAGGGCCTGGCCGAGCTGCCGGGTTCTCACCAGGCTGTGGTGGCGCGACTCGACCCTGTGATCGTGATCCCGCCTCCCAGGATGTTGAGGTCGCTCCAGCGGTAAAAGACGTAGACGTCGACCTCGGACTGGTACAGCGTGGGGATGGAGCCTGCGCAGTTGAGGCTGGTGCCGCAGTAGACGGCGACGACGGCGTGCTCCGCCGCGGGCGCGGCGTAGTCGGTGCCCGCCACGAAAGGCGGCGCGTGGTTGACCTGGGTGGCGCAGCTGACGTTGCCGGAGGCGACGAGCGCCTGCAGGTCGGCGGTCACCATGCTGCACATCTGGGCCAGGCCGGGACCGTTGGTCGTCGCGCTCTTGCCGGCCAGCAGCCTCGCCGCGTCGCGCGCGGCATCGGACGTGGCCACGCCAAAGGTGTAGCCGCGCCCGAGCTCGAGCATCCCCGCCACGAGCAGCATGAGGACCGGGAGGGTGATGGCGAGCTCGACCAGCGCCTGCCCGTGGCTCTTGTTTCTGCCGTCACCCATTGAGCTTCAAGCTGGCCAGGATCACCCGCGCGATCTCGGTCGCTCCGCGCGACACCATCGCCGACGGGTCGTGCTGCAGGACGAGTCCGCCGGCGAGCGTCGAGTCTTCAGGACGGGAGTCGTCGAAGCCGACCTGGACGGCCATCTTGCGGCCGAGGATCGATTCGACGGCCGCGCGGTCGAGCGGCGGGTGTGGGGAGCGCTGGTTCAGGACCAGCTCCATGCGGTTGTCGGGCACGTTCATGATGTCGCGGAAGATGGCCAGCGCCCGGCGGGCGTCGGTCATGGCGGCGATCTCGGGCGGCACCACGATGACGATGCACTCGGCCCTCTCGATCACGGCCAGCGCCGACTCCGCGAGCGAGGTGCCCAGGTCGACGACGATCACTTTCTGCCACGAGACCACGACATCAAGAACGCGCCCGGTGAGCTCCCCGGTCAGCAGGTCCACTTCCTCAGGTCGCAGCGTGCCGGGGAGCACGCCCATGCCGCTGCGGTGGTTGACGATGTTGCCGCGGACGACGCCCTCGAAATCGACCGGAGCAGCCTTCGACGCGCTGGCCAGGGAGCCGGTCGCGATCAGGTCGGCGAACAGCACCGCGTGGCCGAAGGGCGCGCCGAGGTCGATCAGGAGGACCTGGCGTGGAAACGTGCGCGCGAGCGCGGCCGCCGTGTTCACCGCCAGCGTCGTGGTGCCGGCCCCGCCCTTGGCGGAGTAGAACGCCACGATCGGGGCCCCGGTCCGGGAGGAGGTCTGGACCTCGATGGCGGCGGCCGCCGCCAGCTCCTGCTCCCACAGCCGGTCCAGCGTCATCGCCACCTTCTCGACGTTGGGCCCGAGTCCTTCCAGCAGGCCGTCGCGGTCCAGCGTCAACAGGACCGCGTCGGTGACGCCGTAGATGTTGGTCACGTAACGGTCGCCGGTGCGGGGGGCGGGGAGGATCACCATGGCGCCGGGCGACGGCCGGCGGGTCAGGAGGACTTTGCCCGAGGAGTCGGTGACCGACTCCTCGACCTGGCCCGAGGCCACGAACACGACCACGTCGCCGCCCTGGCCCCCCAGCCGCAGGGTGTCCCGGGCGGCCAGGGCGACCGGCCGCAGCCGGCGGGCGACCGCCCGCAGGACGCCGTCGGTCAGCTCCGAGAAGACGGGCGTCATTTCCAGGATGCGCGTCCGTGCCTGCAGGGCCGACGGCGCCTGTTCTCCGGCGGGGTCGCTGCCGCTGGCGCCCACCTGGCTTGGCTCTTCCTCCCGTGCCCGCTGTAAGGTTTCAGGAACC
>Ga0070698_100008757_pt1 | contig 10896 bp, 7 predicted proteins | sample KBSK1502metaG_FD_65477 | JGI IMG/M metagenome (GOLD analysis project Ga0070698, IMG submission 65477) | Corn, switchgrass and miscanthus rhizosphere microbial communities from Kellogg Biological Station, Michigan, USA - KBS K1-50-2 metaG | ecosystem: Host-associated > Plants > Roots >...
CTTCGATCAGGTGCGAGTCTTTACCTGGAACGTTAAAAAGCACCGCTACGAGACCGCGTACCGCGAGCACAAGCTCAACGGAGTGCTCCCGGTTACAGTGACGACTGAGAATTTCGATAAAGAAGGGTCGCTGCCGGTTTTCGTGTTGCGCGTGAAAGACGACAGCGGAAACGTCAGCGAGCGCAAATACAAATTGAATACACCGATAGTGCGGCGAGTCCTGGCACCTGGAGAAGAGCCGGCGCGCAGCCTGCCAAAGCGGCGGCGGCGCTAGCCGGTAACCTTCCGCGTGGCATGCCTCACATTCTCGTAGGACGTGGCGTGATACGTCTTCCAGCGTGCTTCGGGGAAGGTTGCGGGCACGAGGCGGCCGATTTTGCACGGGACGTGGCTACTCGAGCCTAGCCGTAGAATTCCGCAACACTGGCAACCACCCAGCGCTGCTCGTCCTCCGTGAGTTCGGGAAACATCGGTAAGGCTAAGACTTCTTTGGCAGCGCGCTCGGCCTCGGGAAAATCTCCTTCGCGATATCCCAGATACGCGAAACAAGGCTGCAGGTGCAGCGGGATGGGATAGTAGACCTCGCTGCCGATGTGACGCGCGCTGAGGAATTCCCGGAGTTCGTCGCGGCGGTGAGCGCGAACGACATACTGATGGAAGATGTGATGGGCGTTCGAGGAGGTCTGCGGCAATTGAACTGGCGAACTCGCTGAGATGGTTGATGGTTGATGGTTGATTGTTGAATCAGAGACCGAGGCGGGCTCCGATCTTGGCCCTGCTGCATGCGATTGGGATCGCCGACCGGCGGTGAGGCCGGCCTCCGCAAATAATTTGTCATAACCGGCAGCGCGCTGACGTCGAGCCTGATTCCATCCTTCGAGATATTTCAACTTCACGCGCAGGATGGCAGCCTGCATAGCGTCGAGGCGGCTGTTCCATCCGAGTTCTTCATGCAGGTATCGGCGAGAGCTGCCGTGGTTGCGCAGGCGCCTCATGTGGGCTGCCAGCTCGGGGTCATTCGTAGTCACCAAGCCAGCCTCCCCATAGGCGCTGAGATTCTTGGTGGGATAAAAGCTGAAGGCCGCGGCCACGCCCATGGACCCGGCGCGGCAGTCGCGCCAGGAGGCGCCAATAGCCTGGGCGGCGTCTTCGATCAGTGCCAAATGAAACTCGTCGGTAAGTGGCTGAAGCCGATCCATGTCGGCGCACTGGCCATAAAGATGGACGGGAAGCAGCGCTCGCAATTTCCGGTAGCCGCTGCGCCGCAGGTGCGCTTCAACCTTTGTGGGATCGAGATTGAAGGTAGCGGCATTGATGTCGGCAAACACCGGACGTGCCCCGGCTCGCGCAATGGCGCTAGCGGAAGCGAAGAAACTGAAGGGAGTAGTAAGAACCTGGTCCCCGGGCTGCACGCCGGCGGTGACTAGGGCGAGCCAAAGCGCGTCTGTTCCCGACGCGCAGCCGACGGCTTCTTTTGCTCCACAGAAGCCGGCGAGGTCGCGCTCGAAGGACTGCACCTCAATTCCCAAAATGTATTGTTGCGAGGCACACACCCGCCCCACCGCCGCCAGCACCTCGCAGCGGATTTGCTCATACTGCCGCTGCAAGTCCAGCAGAGGCACGGTGGCCAGCGGCTTCGCGCCCACGGTATGCAGCTGGTTTGAAGGTGCGGTCACGGGAAAGTGGGATTGTAGCAGGCCATCACCTAAGCCTTTGCACCTCTCGATATGAGGCAGCGGCGGCGGAGGGCTGCCGTCCGCCAGCGCCCTTTTCCACGCGACCAGAGAGTGCAGAAAGACGGCGAGTCTCAGATCGCCATGTTCTTCGGGATAGCCTTGCAGATTTCGCGTGCCTCGCTTTAGCAAGGAACGTGCGCCGACGAGGTTCCCTCTCGAGTGGTGATGGAAGGCGACCGCGATCTGAATCAGTCCCTGCAAGAACTGCTTCTCATCCGGCGGTGCGGCGCGCCAAACGTCTTCCCAGACCTCGTGCGCGTCGAAGAAGCAGGCGCGGTTGAACAGGTCGAGAGCGTGAAGGTAGGGAGACTGTTCCATTATTCGCGTCTTCCATCCGTTAAAGAGGCAAGGATTGTACAGCTTTTTCTATCTGTCCCCGGCCGCCTGCGGTTTAGAGGATATGTCGGACGTCACGCAGATTTGCTAAAACTTCCGCAGGAATGAGCCTACGGAAAATGTGGGCCACGCCTATGGAAAATTGTATTTTCAGGATGCTGTGGACCAAGGCGTGGAGATAACTTCATGATTCCATTACGTACTTGGCAAGACAGAACACTGGAAACACAAGTGCATTACTTGATTCAGTTCTCGTTCAATGTTGCGTCGCTGTGATCTGCGCCCGGTTATTTGGCCCTCAGGTCAAAGGGTAATCAAACAAGTGGAACCCAGAAATCTTAGCTCACCGTGAGTGGAGGGAATTTATGCGTAGTCGAATTAGAGTGCAAGGGTTTATTTCCACCATACTGGTTGCCCTACTGGCGGTTGTGGCGCCTCACTTGGCAGCACAGTCGATATTGACGGGAGACGTTGTCGGAACAGTCACTGACCCGTCCGGTGCTGTGGTTTCAGGCGCCACGGTGACCCTTAGCAGCGTGGACACTGGCTCGACACAAACGGCCAAGACCGGCTCCACGGGCGGGTTTCGCTTTCCCCTGGTGAAGCCGGGCCAATATAAGCTTTCGGTCACAGCTACCGGGTTTCGTACCACGACCCAGACGGTATCCGCGGCTGTGAGTGCGGTGACGACGGCCAACCTGCAGCTGCAGCTCGGGCAGGGGACGGAGACAGTGGAAGTGTCTGGCGCTGCTCCGCTGATTGAAACGGAGAATGCGAATATCTCGACCACCTACGGCACAACCCAGGTGGAAAACCTTCCTAATGGTGGCAATGACATCACCGCGTTTGCCTACAGCGCGCCTGGTGTTCTGATGAACACGTCCAGCGGCGGCGGGTACGGCAACTTCACCGCGTTCGGATTGCCCGCCACTTCGAATCTTTTTACCGTCAACGGCAATGACGAAATGGATCCTTACCTTAACCTTAACAACTCCGGCGCGACCAACCTGCTCTTGGGCGCCAGCGAGGTTGAAGAGGTGGGCGTCACCAGCAACGGTTATACCGGCCAATATGGACGGATGGCCGGGGCGCAGGTCAATTACTCGACCAAGTCTGGCACAAACAACGTTCACGGTGCTCTCAAGTACTACTACAACGACGTCTCATTGAATGGTGTGGACTGGTTCCTGAAGAATACCAACACCAAGCCGGGTTTCGACGTCAATAATCAGTACGCCGCCCAAATCGGTGGACCAATTGTGAAAGACAAAGTGTTCTTCTTTATCGGGACTGAGGGTTTGCGCTACGTTCTTTCTACCAGCAATCCGATCCAGTTGCCGACGCAGCAGCTGGAAGGCGACATAATCGCCAATCTCAACAATCCTGCCAACGGCACACCGCAGTCGGCGGGATTTTATCAGCAAATGTTTAACCTGTTTGACAACGCCCCGGGGGTAGCTGCAGCTACGACGTTAGCGGGCCCAGCGGGATGTGGGGACCTCGATGGAGCGACCATAGGTGCTCACACCTACGGTACTGGCGGCTCGCCCTGTGTGAGAGCCTATCGTTCCACGGTTGGGGCGCTTTCCACGGAGTGGTTGATGTACACCAAGGTAGATTGGGTCCACACTAATAACGACAGATGGTCGATACGGATGAAAAACGACCACGGCCTGCAGCCCACCTATACTGACTATCTCACTCCAGCCTTTAACGCGACCAGTGTTCAGCCGGCATGGGAAGGCCAGTTAAGTAATACCCACACCTTCACCCCGAACCTCGTCAACCAGTTCATCGGTTCCGTTTTCTGGTACAGCGCCATCTTTCAACAGTCAAACGCGGCGCTTTCCGCGAGTACGTTGCCGTACGCAATTTACGACTTCACCGGGAACTGGGGCAATCTTGGCACTGGCACTCTGCTGGGCGGAGAACAAAACGTTTTCCCGCAAGGCCGAAATGTGACTCAGTACCAGTTTGTGGATGACGTTTCCATAGTAAAGGGCAATCACAACCTGAAGTTCGGTGTGAACTTCCGCAGAGACGATATTACGGACGCAACCTTTGGCGTGCGTACCATTCCTCGAGCCCGGATCTTTGCCTTGGGCGATTTCGCGGGTGGTTTTATCGACCAATTCAGTCAGCGCTTCCCACAGAAACTGGAAGAGCGCGTCAACATGTACAGCGTCGGCTTCTATGGCCAGGATGAGTGGCGCGTCAACCCCAAGTTGAAGTTGACCCTGGCGCTGCGTCTGGACCGCAACTCAAACGCGACTTGCCCTGGACATTGCTTCACGCGGCTCGCCACCCAGTTCAGCCAGTTGAACCACGACCCGACCATCCCCTTCAACCAGATGATGCATACCGGCCTCACCTCCGCGTTCTCCTCGGTGCAGGCCATCAACGCTCAGCCCCGCATCGGGTTCGCCTACAACATTTTCAGGAACACGGTAATCCGCGGCGGCGCTGGTTTGTTCTCCGATCTCTACCCCGCGACGCTGGTGGACGGCTTTGCCGCCCAGGCGCCCTTTGACCCGACGTTCACGATTGCTGGTTTGCTTGCGCCAGCTGAAGGTGCGTCGAGTGCCGCAGCAACCGCCGCCAACTGTAACTCGTCTTTTCAGAGCACTTTCGCCAGTGGGGGCAATCTCGCAGCTTATCAGCTGCTCGCAAATGGTGGTGCTACAACCCCGTGCCGTGCGCCGGACTTCCACGACGTGGTAAACCACCTGAAGAACCCGACCTATATTGAATGGAACCTCGAACTGCAACACTCGATTGGAACCAGGAGCGCCATTTCGATCAACTACGTCGGCAACCATGGCTACGATGAGTTCATCTTCAATGATCTGGCCAACTCAAGGGACACCAGCGGCATATCTGGTTTGCCGACTGCCTACCCGGATCTGCGAATCCGCAACTTGCAGAGTCTTTCGAATGGCTCAACTTCTAACTACCACGGCTTGACTGCCAGCTTCACTGAAAGAGCCATGCATGGATTGGAGTTCTCTGTGGCTTACACCTACAGCCACGCCCTCGACTCCGTATCAAATGGTGGCATCCTGCCCTATAGCTTCAATGATACGGTGGGCCCTGCCATTAATCCCTTCAATCTTAAAGCCCTAAACTACAGCAGCGGCGACAACGACATTCGCCATAACATCAATGCCAACTATGTCTGGCAGATTCCGAGCCACTATCACGGGATCATGAACCAAGCCCTCGGTGGCTGGGTGGTGTCCGGAACAGTGTTTGCTCGCTCTGGCTATCCCTTCACGATGACAGACAGCGATGGGATAGGGCTGTTTGGGAATTCTACCGGCTTTGCGGCCGGCTTCAGCCCGCTGCCGACGTTCGTTGGTGGCAAGATTCCCGACTGCACGGGACACAATCAGACCACAGGTTGCTTCGGAGCCAGTCCCGATCTCCTGTTCCAAAGCGGCTTCGGCGGTGCCGGCCCGGTGTGGGACGGAACGTTTGGCCATACCCGCAGAAACACCTTCCGCGGTCCTCACTATTTCAACAGCGACTTTAGCGTGCTGAAGAACTTCAAAGTGACGGAGCGGGTGGCTTTCGGGGTTGGGGCTAATATGTACAACGTCTTTAACCACCCCAGCTTTGGCAATCCGTTCCACGATATCGCGCAGGGGGCCCTGGCTGGCATGGCTTACACCACGGTCGAGCCTCCCACCAGCCCCTACGGTGCGTTCGTCGGTGCTGCGGCTTCTGGTCGCATCATCCAACTGCACGCCAATTTGAACTTCTAAGGCTTGAGGAGAAGTTCGGGCAATTGTTTAGGGCGACCCCAAAGGGTCGCCCTTTTTGCTTGTGCGGAGCAAATGTTTGCGTTGAATAACTACAGAGGATATGTCACCCGTGCGAGGGGTGGTATTTTCAATGGCGTACGCTCAGGCAGTCAGACCTTATGGTGAGCAGTTTTTCAGTGGTGCTTGCCAGTTTCCTCGATGGATGCAATCACACAAGTACTGCCCTGACGGTGGAGGTGAACCGTGACATCGTCTGTCTTCTTTACGCTTCTCTTCTTCCTTACGGCAACAGGACCCAGCCTTTGTGTTCCGAGTGGTTGCATCCCAAGGTCGCTGCCGTAATACTCGAACTTCTCATTCTTGAGGTATTGCTCGTGGCGAATGCCATGTACGACAGCATTATCGCCATTCACCTGCACGTCCTTGGCCTCAAGGGACACTCGCATATCTGAAACGTCCTCGCTCTTGAACAGATCTTCAGCCTTCCGATACTCCTTTTTCTGATTTGGCAAGTCGGGCCACGCAATCTGCAACTCGTACAAGCTCATGTGCTGGTCGGCGGACTCATACCTCTTCAGATCGGCATCAACCTGTGCCCGGTCCGCTACGTTAGCCCGCGCCTGCGGCGCGGACAGGTTCCCGCCGGGGATGTGGGGGAATCTTGTGCGTTCGCCAGAATCGCAAAAGTGAACAGAGTGATAGCAGGCAATGTCATCCGGGTCCTATGGTCCAATCTGGTAGCTATGAAGAACAGTAGTGCCCAAAAGTAAGGACACTCGTCCCATCAATGGTGCTTGCTACTTTCCTCGAGAGAGGCAATCACCCAAGCGTCGCCCTGACGGTGGAGGTGAATCGTGACCTCCTGTGTCTTCTTCACGGTTCTTTTATCTCTTTCTGTAGTGGGACCGGGAGTTTGCGTCCCCACTCTCGCCATGGTGTTGTCGGCCCCATAATAACTGGACTGCTGGTTCTTGAGGTACTGTTCGTTGCGAAGGCCATGCGCTACGGCGCCATCGCCATTTACTTGTACATCGTGAAGGTATAGGGAGACCTGCACATTGGATACATCACCTCTCTTGAGCAGATCCTCGGCCCTTCTGTATTCCCTTTTCTGATTAGGTAAATCAGGCCAGACATTTTGCAGCTCGTACAAACTCATATGTTGGTAGGCGGACTCGTACTTCTTCAGAGCGGCTTCAATCCCCTCTCGGTCGGCAGGGGCGGTGGAGGGTTGTTGAGCGCTCGCGATAATTGCCACCGCGAAAACAGTAGCTGCGTAAAGCCTTATTGACTTCATAATTACGCAAAGTGTGGCCTCAAGGTCGAGGGCTGTCAAGTGGAGAAGTGTCACTAATCATTGTGAACGAGAACCGGGGACCGCCCTCAGGACCCAATTCAGTTCGATTGCCGCCGGTGTTTCCTTACTTTCCGAACATGGAGTAGTGGCTGGCGGCGCCCATGAAGACGGTGCCCAATTATTCGCTCAATCATGCTCCAGATCAGACATGTTCACGGCCTCGACTTTTCCAATGCTCGGTCGACCTCGCCGCTCCAAGCCTTTGCATTCTGCTCGACTCTGAGCGATTTCCATAGGGTTTCGCGGGCCGCTAGGTCCTAACAGGACATGTTCGGTCGCTTGGAGGTGAAAGTTCCTCTACCCAACCTGCCCTGACAATCGGTCAGACGGTGACCTTCGGTTCGAGTACCACCTTATGACCAAGCTTTTGGAGGCGTTTGACGTAATAACGGGACAGACGCTCGGGTTCGAGGCGATCGAAGAAGTCACTGCCCAAATCAATGTAGCGGGTTCCGTCTTTCAAAAGGTGAAAGGTGAACGAGGCCAAGAGTGCGGTGGCTCGACCAGCGAGCGGAAGCTCTTGGGGTTCAGGTTCAGCAACATTGCCTACTTTGACGCTCTCAGTCTTCCTCGACTCTTCGATGACCTAGCATAACCCACTGAACCGCCGTGTACGGACCCGTACGCACGGTGGTGTTTCTATTTGTTTCTATGGGCCGTAACGGCCCGCCAATAGGAATGAAAATGCGCGCGAGCATCCGTATGATGGCAGCCAGGCCTGAAGCGGCAAGGTCGTTGTGACACTGGATGAATCGAGGCCGTGGTGGTGTTTGATCAGGAACGCATGGTTGAGCTGATAAGTGTGCGCCGCTGTATTCGCAGCGGTAGCACGTGAGGGTGCACTTGAAGGGTTGCGTGCGTTCTCCGCTTCGGTGCCCAGGAGGTGGAAGATGGACGCAGCGTATTACGTGGCTGGAATCGATGCGCACAAGAGAATGCTAGCAGTTGTGGTCGCAAATGCCAGAGATCGGGACTTGCAGTTCGAGTGCCGTCGGTTCGGCACAACGGTCTCCGAACTGCAGAATCTATCCACATGGTTGCGAGGACGCGCAGTACAGGAAGTGCTGACGGAATCAACGGCGCAATATTGGAAATGGAAGGCCAGTTCCAGCTCTGGCTGGCACAAGCACGGTCGAACCGGTCGAACCGAGGTCCTCGGGGGCGCAAGACCGACTTTCGAGACGCGAAGCGCAGCGTGAGCCGACTGCTGAGCGACGATTTGATTTTGAGTTACGTTCCAGATGCGGAGCAACGGGGTTGGCGTACATTGACCCGCGCGAAGTATCAACTGACGCGGGATAAGGTGCGGCTGCAGAGCCAACTGGAGAGTCTTCTCGAAGAGTGTCAGATCAAATTGTCCAGTGGAGTCAGCGATTTGCTGGGGCAAGTGGGCAACGCATTCTGCGCGCCATCGCAGCTGGCGAAACGGATCCCGCACGGCTGAGACAATTGGGCGATAAGCGGTTGCGCGCTACGGGTGAGGAACTTAGGGGTGCTCTCAACCGGCAGCTTCAGCCTCGGCACCGAAAGGTGTTGATGCTGTATCTGCAGCGCTTGGATCTGATCGAAGCACAAATCGCTGAGCTGGAGGGCATGATCGCGGAAGCCATGAAGGCACATGAAGACGCCGTCGTCCGGCTTTCAGAGCTACCCGGCTTAGGCGTTGACTCGGCGCAGCAAATCATCGCCGAGATCGGCCCCCGTGCGGAAAGCTTTCCATCGGCTGGGCAACTGGCGTCGTGGGTGGGAGTCTGCCCTGGACTCCAGGAGAGCGCTGGCGAGTCCAGCAGCAACCGGTCAGCTAAAGGGAACCGCGCGATGCGTCGCCTACGGAACCAACTAGCCCACGCCGCCGTCGGCAAGCGAGACTGCTACCTGCAAATCGTGTTCAAGCGCTTATCTCCTCGCCTAGGCTATGCGAAGGCAGTCTGGGCAATCGCTCACCGCCTGTGTCGATTGATTTGGAAGGTATTGCACGAAGGAGTCCACTACGTTGAGCTGGGCCCTGCGGTGACCGCTCTCACGCTTAAACGCCGAAAGCAAAGGCTCGTCAGCCAGCTGAAGAAGCTCGGATATTCGGTTCAGCTAATGCCCAGGGTGTGGCAGGTTGTGTCAAGAGACGCGAAGGCGTCGTGCTGTACGAAAGATGAGGGAGGGCCCCTCGGAGCCGTCTTGCAGGAGAAGGCTTCAAACAGCGGTGAGCTGCTTCGGTCAAATGCCGCGGTGGTGAACGTCACGGTTAAGAGGCGTGAACAAACACGTCTTGTGAGAATTAGAGAGACGAATGCAAATGAAGCTCTGATGACGCATCGAAACACCACCCTGACGACATCAAAACCGGAGATGCCTGCCACCTCCGGGAAAAGCACGGCGGTTACCTACTTACTGGCTGTGCGATGTTGGGTGTACAGGAGCCGTGAGTCTAATTCGGGCCTTCGTACGGAACTTGAGAACCTGGTCGGCGATGCCAAGGGGAAAAGGCACAAGTGGAAGTCCCATTTAGCCGAAAGTACCAATGCGCAGGCCAGGAGCGGACTGCTCCGTAGTCGTGGTGAACCCGGATTAACAACCGGGGAGCGAAGGGAGCAGGTCACCCGCGTTGGGATCGTAATGGGCATTGGTCCGGCGGCCAACACCTTGTTTCGCCACGCCGCGACGGACGTTGCCGCGGCGTGTGGTGATAACGCAAATTACCGGCCCAAAATCGTGTAGTGCGAGCTGGTGGCCATGAAGAACAGTAGTGGTACCGAGAGGTAGAGATTTGTTCGTGAGGCCAGGAAGGCTTGGCGGGCCAGAGTGGCGGCGTCTGGGGGTGGAGTACCGGCCAGGGTACCTTTGATTATTTTTTTATTGTTGGGCCAGATGATGCCCCAGACGTTGAACAGCATGATGAAGCCAAATCCGCCGCTGACTCCGATGGAGAGGACGTGGTTGTCGTCCTGGCCGACGGGAGTGTAGTTGACGAACAACCATGCGGCTGCAATGACTACGACGGCTGTAACGGCTCCGAGAACATATCCGCTGGGCAACTTTTTGATCACGGCGAATAGGATTCCCCAACTTACAATCCAGATCAGCAAGAACAATCCGATGGTGCTCCCCGCGCCCACGCCCATGCGCTGCGCGTCGGGACCGACAAACATCTGCGCCCAATACCAGAAGCCCACGAAGACCGTGATCAGCGCGCTCCAACGGAATAGATTCAGAGTAGGCAGTGTGAGGTATTGAAATACCTTAGGCTTCATGGTGGCGTCCACCTGTTTCATGAAGGGGACATTGACCAGGTTAAAGAAATACAGCAGTCCAATCCATGTGATGCCAGCCAGAAAGTGAAACCAGCGCAGAATTAAGGCCAGAGCTTCTGTGCCAGTGTGATTGGGCATCACAAATGCGAACGCAGCCAGATCGTGCATCTCAGTACCTCCGCTAATCGTGAAGTGACAGATTCCCCGGCTCCAGAGAAGGGTGCGCGTTGCGAAGATCTGAAAACCAACTGCGGCAGCGCAAACATCGGCCACGCTAGTTTTCGTCCGCTGGTGTTTTCCTGGGGCGGGGCAATACTTGCATTTTGACCACGTTATGTCAAGGTTCGTGATTTGACCTGATTTGACCTGCGCACCACCTGTTGATCGGGAACCTGATGAAAACGTGAGTTGAAAAGCGCAGCCAGACGCCGTATGGTACTCGCAGCTATCTGCCCGAG
>Ga0070698_100008761_pt1 | contig 10893 bp, 9 predicted proteins | sample KBSK1502metaG_FD_65477 | JGI IMG/M metagenome (GOLD analysis project Ga0070698, IMG submission 65477) | Corn, switchgrass and miscanthus rhizosphere microbial communities from Kellogg Biological Station, Michigan, USA - KBS K1-50-2 metaG | ecosystem: Host-associated > Plants > Roots >...
ACGATCGCCAGCACGTCTCCCGCCTGCACCTGGTCGCCGATGGCGACGCGCACCTCGGCCACCAGCCCGTCCGCTGGCGCCACGATCTGGTGCTCCATCTTCATCGCCTCCAGGACGACGATCGGCTGGCCCGCCCGGACCGGCTCGCCGCGGCCGGCCCCGATCCGTACCACGTTTCCAGGCATCGGAGCGACCAGCGACCCGGGTTCGGACACGGCGGCCGACGCGGGCAGCCGGGGGACCGGGCTGAGAACGACGTGGCCGAATGGCGAGTCCACCCAGACCACGTCGTCGGCCAAGGCCACATCGAAGCGGTAACGCACCCCGGACACCTCGAGCACCGCGTGATCGGGGGCCGCCCGGACCACGTCCGGGCCGTCCGGGTCGGCCGCGTCGACAGGGGCGGCATCCCGGGCGGCCATGGCCGGGCCAGCCGGCGTGGGGCCGGCCGGCGCCGCGGTGATCCGGTCGCGGTGCCACCGATAGGCGACCTCGATCCGCCCGCGCGGACCGTCGAAGCCCGCACGCTGTGACTGCGAGACTACGTTGCGCCAGCCGCTCGGCAGCCCGGCGGCGGCGCGGGCCGCGGAACGGTTCGCCGCGGCGCCGGCGAGCGCCGCGGCCACCGCTGACAGCCGGCAGGCCTGCTCGCCCGGTACCAGCCCGGCCAGGTCGTAGCCATCCAGCAGCGACGTGTCGGCCTGGCCGGCCAGGAACGCGGGATCGCGCAGCACGCTCACCAGCAGGCCGCGGTTCGTGGCCGGGCCGTGAATCCTGGCCCGGTCCAGGGCGGCGGCCAGCAGGCGGGCGGCTGTCTCCCGGGCCGGCGCCCACGCGATCAGCTTGGCCAGCATCGGGTCGTAGTGCGGGCTGACCTCGCTGCCTGCCTCGACACCGGAATCAAGCCGCAGCACCGGCCCGGCGCGGCTGGCCGGCGGTGCGAACCGCGCGTCCACGTCCGGGACGTCCAGCGTGCGCACGGTGCCGGTGGCCGGGCGGTAACCGTCGGCCGGGTCCTCCGCGTACAGCCTGGCCTCGATCGCGTGCCCGCTCGGCGGCGGCGGGCGAGGCGGCAGCGCGATGCCCTGCGCCACGTCGAGCTGCAGGGCGACCAGGTCGAGGCCGTGCACGCACTCGGTGACCGGGTGCTCGACCTGCAGCCTGGTGTTGAACTCCAGGAAGTAGAACTGCCCGTCGTCGGCGACCAGGAACTCTGCGGTGCCCGCGCCCCGGTACCCGACCGCGCCGGTGACCGCCGCCGCGGCCGCGAGCAGCTGCTCGCGCAGCCGCGGTCCGACCGCCGGTGACGGGGTCTCCTCGATCACCTTCTGATACCTGCGCTGGACCGAGCAGTCCCGCTCGGTCAGTGCCCAGACTGACCCGTGGGCGTCGGCGACGACCTGGACCTCGACGTGGCGGGCCCCGGATAGCAAGGGTTCGCAGAACACGGTCCCGTCGCCGAACGCGGATTGCGCCTCGCGGCGGGCCGACTCGAGGGCCGGCTGCAGTTCCTCCGCTCCGCGGACCACGCGCATGCCGCGGCCACCCCCGCCGGCCGACGCCTTGACCAGCACCGGATACCCGGTAATGGCGGCGGGATTGAGTTCAGGCAGCACCGGGACGCCCGCCCCGGCGGCCAGCTTCTTGGAGGTGATCTTGGAGCCCATGGCCTCGATCGCGTCGGCGGGCGGGCCGACCCAGGTCAGGCCGGCCGCCTGGACCGCGCGAGCGAAGTCGGCGTCCTCGGACAGGAACCCGTACCCGGGGTGCACCGCATCGGCGCCGGCCGCGAGGGCGGCCGCGATGACCATCGGCGCGTTCAGGTAGGTGTCGGCCGGGCTGGACCCGGGCAGCCGCACGGCGGCGTCCGCCTCGGTCACGTGCGGTGCGCCCGCGTCAGGGTCGGAGAACACCGCGACGCAGCCGATCCCCGTGCGCCGGCAGGTGCAGAAGATGCGCCGGGCGATCTCGCCGCGGTTAGCGGCCAGCACTCTGCTGATCACGGTGCTCATCGGCGCGCCTCCGGCACGGTGGTCATCGGCGCGCCTCCGGCACGGTGCTCATCGGCGCGCTTCCGGCACGACGGTTCCCGTCACGGGCGGAACACGCCGAAGCCGGGCGTCCCTCCTGCGGCAGGCGTCGCCGGGCCCGCCGCGCCCCAGCCCGCGGCGCCCCAGCGTCCGGGACCCCGCTCGGGGGCGGAGTTCTCGATGGCGGACAGGCACATGCCAAGCACCGTGCGAGTATCCCGCGGGTCGATCACCCCGTCGTCGTAGATCCGGCCAGAGAGGAAGAACGGCTGTGACTCGGACTCGATCTGCTCCTCGACCGCCGCCCGCATCGCCGCGTCGGCGGCCTCGTCGTAGGCCTCGCCGCGCGCCGCGGCGGACTGACGGCCGACGATTGACAGCACCCCGGCCAGCTGCGCGGGTCCCATCACCGCGGACTTCGCGCTCGGCCAGCTGAACAAGAACCTCGGATCGTAGGCCCGGCCGCACATCCCGTAGTTTCCCGCTCCGTAGGACGCGCCCAAAACCACCGTGAGATGGGGCACCCGGCTGTTGGACACCGCATTGATCATCATCGCCCCGTGCTTGATGATCCCGGCCTGCTCGTAGTGGCTGCCGACCATGTAGCCGGTGGTGTTCTGCAGGAACAGCAGCGGCACGCCGGTCTGGTTGGCCAGCTGGATGAACTGAGCGGCCTTCTGGGACTCCTCGCTGAACAGCACGCCGCGCGCGTTGGCCAGGATGCCAACCGGATACCCGTGCAGCGCGGCCCAGCCGGTCACCAGGCTGCCTCCGTACAAGGGCTTGAACTCGTCGAAGTCCGAGGCATCGACGATGCGCGCGATGACCTCGCGCGGGTCGAATGGCACCTTGAGATCCTCGGGCACGATCCCGAGCAGCTCATCCTCGCTGTGCAGCGGCCCGGCGACCGCGCTGGCCGGGTCCCGGAGTGGCTTGCCCCGGCCCAGCCTGGCCACGATCGACCGGCCGATCCGCACCGCGTCGTGCTCGTCGGCCGCGAGGAAGTCGGCCAGCCCGGACTGGCGCGCGTGCATCCCGGCCCCGCCGAGCGACTCGTCGTCGGACTCCTCGCCGGTGGCCATCTTCACCAGCGGCGGCCCGCCGAGGAACACCTTGGCGCGTTCGGCCACCATCACCACATAGTCGCTCATCCCCGGCAGGTAGGCGCCGCCGGCCGTGGAGCTGCCGAACACCAGGGCGATCGTGGGGATCCCGGCCGCCGACATCCGGGTCAGATCACGGAAGATCTGGCCGCCGGGGATGAAGATCTCCTTCTGCGTGGGCAGGTCTGCCCCGCCCGACTCGACCAGGTTGATCAGCGGCAGCCGGTTGCGCAGCGCGATGTCGGACGCTCGCAGGGACTTGCGCAGCGTCCACGGGTTAGTTGACCCGCCCCGGACCGTCGGGTCGCTCGCGATCAGCACGCACTCGGTATCGCAGACCACGCCGATCCCGGTGACGACGCTGCCGCCGACCGGGAAGCCGGTTCCGTAACCGGCCAGCGGCGAGAGCTCGAGGAACGGGGAATCCGGGTCGATGAGCAGCTCGACCCGCTCGCGCGCCAGGAGCTTTCCGCGGTCGCGGTGCCGCTGGACATATCTCGGCCCGCCGCCGGCCAGGGCCTTGGCGTGCTCCGCGTCGAGCTCGGCCAGCCGGGCCAGCATGGCGCTTCGGCGCGACGCGTACTCCGCTCCGCGGGTGTCGAGTGCGCTGCCCAGGACGCTCACAAGCCGAACGATATTCGCCCCGCGGCCCCGGCCACCAGGCGCTCGCTGGCCGAACCGGCGGCTAGACGCGGACCACCGCGATTCGCTCGGCCCTGCGCCGGCCCGGCTCCTCTGTCAGGCGGCGCATGTCGTCGGTGTCGCTGGCGAGCACCACGACCGGTCGCGGCTGGGCGAGCGCGACCACGGCGAGGAGCGCGTCGAGGGCACATCGGTGTCCGGACAACCCGGTCAGCCCGAGCAGCTCGCCTGCGGCGCGACCCTGCTGCTGCCCGATCGGGACGACGGTGATGTTGCTCAGGACGCGGTGTACCGGTGCGTCCCTTGCTCCGCCGCGCAAGACCTCGGCCAGCGTAGATGCTGAGGTGACGACGTCCGCCCCGGCGCGGTGCGTATCCCGCGCGAGCGATACGGCCAGCGCGTTGCCCGTCGCGAGCTTGGCGAGACCCCCGGCGTCCAGAACGAGCGTTCCGCCTACTCCTCGTCTTCTTCGTAGTTTGGCCACAGCCGCCTCGTCTGCTCCCGCACCTCGGGAGGCACGGAACCGTATTCCGCCTCGAGCTCATCGAGCAGCTCGCCCAGCCGGTCATGCCTGATCTCGCGCTCGACAGCGTCCGAGACGTAGCGGCTGAATCCTCCCGCGCCCGCTCGGGAGCGCACCGCCTCGGCCAGCTCCTCGGGCATGGACACGCTCACCTTCCGTACCTTGCTCTCGTGCAGCCGGGCCCTCTCGTCGATAAGAACCTCGACGGGAAGCGCGGCCACAACGGTCTTCACCACCTGGTCGCGCCGCACCGAGGCGAGGGCCCGCCGGAGGGTCTCTTCGAGGGCGCTTAGTATCTCGGCGCGGTCATGTCCGTGCCGCGCCGCATCTGGCCGGTCCTGCCCCCGCGTCGCGCTCACAAACTTATGCTACCGCTGGTAGCAAGGTTCGCGACGGATTTAGCCGCCTGCCGACGCGGCGCTACGCCAGGAGGTACTCCCAGCCGGGCTGCCAGGCGAAATCGGCCGCGACCAGGTCTTCAAGGGGGACACCGCCGATCAGGTGGTCCAGGCCCCAGCGGGTCGCCACGTGGCCGATGAGGAGCACTCGCCGGCCCTCCCAGCGCAGCGGGAGGTCAGAAAGAAACCGGCCCACCCGGGCCACGGCCTGACGCCAGCTCTCCCCGCCCGGATACGGGTCATCTAGATGGTCACCACGATTCGCGAGCAGCCCTGCGGCGGGGGTTGCGTTATGGATTCCGTAATCGCATTCGCGCAGCCGCCAGTCGAACAGCACGGGTATCGACGACCCGGCGAACGCGATCGATGCCGTCTCGGCGGCGCGGGCCAGATCGGAGCTGAACACGGCGGCCAGGCGGTCGCCGCCACGTCGGCGCCCGAGCTCGGCCGCAAGTTCCCTCCCGCGCGCGGACAGTCGGCCCGGCCGCCAGCCCGTGGCGATGCCGCGCTCGTTGTCCTCGGTCACCGAGTGCGTCTCGTAGACAATCTCGATCGCCACCGGTCCACCGCAAGGCCTGGTTAAATTCGTCGCCTTCCCCGTTGAAACAGAATAATCCACGCTCGCCGGGGATCTGGATCACTATGCTCCTGCTCGTGGAATCCAGGCCGGTGTTCGTCGACCCGACAGGCCGTCGGCGGCGGGTGCTGCGGCGGGCGGGCATGGGCGCGGTGGCGGTGCTGGTGATCTGCCTGGGCGCGGTGGTGGTGGCGCTGGCGGGCGGGCCGCAGGCTCCGTTCACGCACTGGGCTGACCCGCGCCCGGCCGCGCCCGCTCTGTCGGGTCATGTCCGGTCCGGGGTTCATCACCGGGGCCGCGGCGCCGTCGGCCCGTCCCAGCCCAATCCGCAGCCGGGCCCTGTGCCGTCTGCGTCGCCATCCGCGACGCGCTCGCCGCGGCCACGCCCTTCCGCTTCGCCGAGCAGCTCGCCGGTACCCACCAATCCGGCCGGCCACACGCCGCCGGGACAAAACAGGTCGCCCAACCCGCACAAGAGCACTCATGGCCCGTGAGCGGCAGGCCACCATTCCGCCGTCCCCGCTCGCCGGGCGTCCGCAGGCAACAGGCCGCGAAGACAGGAATCCCCGGCACTCGAGCCATCGCAGGAACCGGACTCCGCGCGCGCACTGGGTGCTGGTCAGCCTGGTCATGTTCGTGTTCGCGGTCGGGCTGCTGGTCGAGGGCTACACCCGCGGTGTGCTCGGCGAGAACAGCGCCGACAAGCCCCAGGCGGCATCGCATGCCGGCGGTGTACCTGCCGCGATAGCCGACGGCGGCCCGGTGATCCAGGTGACCGGGCCGCGGGTGCGCAGCTACCGGATGCCGGCCCGGACGGTGGCCCTGACCTTCGACGACGGGCCCGATCCGGTCTGGACGCCGAAGGTGCTGGCGGTCCTGCGCCGGTACCGGGTGCCGGCGACGTTCTTCCTGGTGGGCGCCCACCTGGCCAGCTACCCGGGCCTGGTGCGCGCGGAGCTGCGCGAGGGGAGCGAGCTGGGTTCGCACACCTACACGCACACCTATCTCGCTACCGCGGGATGGCGGGAGGGCTTCGAGCTGACCCTCACTCAGAACGCGCTGGCCGGAGCGGCCGAGATACATACCCGGCTGCTACGGATGCCGTACTCGTCGGAGCCGGACGCGCTGACTCCCGCGGAGTGGCGGGCGGCCAGGCAGGCCGGGCTGGACGGGTACCTGGTCGTGTTCACCAGCCTCGACACCGCCGACTGGGCCAGGCCGGGGGTCGCGAAGATCGTGGCCGCCGCGATGCCGCGCGGCGGACGCGGGGCGGTGATCATGTTCCATGACGGCGGCGGGAACCGGGCGCAGACCGTGGCCGCGCTCCCGGCCATCATCATGCGGCTGCGAGCCGAGGGCTACCGGTTCACCACGGTGACCGGCGGCCTCAGGATGCCCGCCGGGGACGTGCCCGCCACCACTACCCAGCGAGTCGCGGGGACCGCGCTGGTGCTCACCCAGCAGGTCGCGGACCACGCCGTCGCCGCGCTGGCGGTCCTGCTGGTCGCGGCGAGCGTGCTGACCGCCCTCAGGGTGTTCATGCTCGTCGTCTTCGCCAAGGCCCATACGCTCCGGGCCCGCCGCCGCGAGGCTCGCTCCCCGGTGCGCCTCGAGCCCGGCTACGTCCCGGACGTGTCGGTGGTGATCCCGGCCTACAACGAGGCGGCGGGGATCGCCGCCACCGTGCTCTCCATGGCCGACAGCAGCTACCAAGGCCGCCTCGAGATCGTGGTCGTCGACGACGGCTCCGCCGACGACACCGCCGCGATCGCCGCCGGCCTGGACCTGCCCTACGTCCGGGTGATCCGCCAGGCCAACGCCGGCAAGCCGGGCGCGCTGACCCGGGGCATCGCCGAGGCCCGCAGCGACATCCTGGTGCTCGTCGATGGCGACACCATCTTCCAGCCCGACACGCTCGACCACCTCATCGCGCCGATGGCGGCGCCTTACGTCGGCGCGGTCAGCGGCAACACAAAGGTCGGCAACCGCCGCGGCTTCCTGGGCGGCTTGCAGCACCTCGAATACGTGATGGGGTTCAACCTGGACCGGCGGCTGTTCGACCTGCTCCGCACCATACCCACGGTGCCCGGCGCGATCGGCGCGTTCCGCCGGGCGGCGCTGGCCACCGTGGGCGGCATCAGCACCGACACCCTCGCCGAGGACACCGACCTGACCATGGCCCTGTGCCGGTCGCCGTGGCGGGTGGTCTACGCGCCCGACGCCATCGCCTGGACCGAGGCGCCATCGACGCTGCGCCAGCTGTGGAAGCAGCGCTACCGGTGGTCCTACGGCACCATGCAGGCCATGTGGAAACACCGGCGCGCGGTCATCGAGCGGGGCCAGTCGGGCCGGTTCGGCCGGTACTGCCTGTCCTACCTGGCCCTGTTCCACGTCCTGCTGCCGCTGATGGCGCCGGTCGTCGACGTCTTCTCCATCTACGGGCTGGTGTTCCTCAACCCGGTCCAGGTCATCGGGTTCTGGCTCGCGTTCCTCGGCCTGCAGACCATCGCGGGAGGGTACGCGCTGCGGCTCGACGGGGAACGGCAGCGGTCGCTGTGGATCCTCCCGCTGCAGCAGGTCGTCTACCGGCAGCTGATGTACCTGGTCACGATCCAGTCCGTGATCACGGCCCTGCTCGGCACGCGCCAGCGCTGGCAGGTCATCCGCCGGGCCGGGGTGTTCGCCGGTCAGCCAGCGGACATGTGACACGCCGATGGCCGGGAACTCGGCGGGGCCTGACCGAGCGCGGGCACCCTGGGGGCTGCTGGCGTCGCGCCGTCCGAGCCCGGCGTCTCCCGCTTTCCTTGACCAGCGCGGGCCCCGTCAGAGCAGTGACGAAGTCCGCAGCGGGACGCACGACGCGATCATGTCGAAGTCCGCATCGAAGTGAACCACGGTTGCGTCGCGCCGCATGCCAACGGCCGCGATCAGGCAGTCCGCCATGCTCCTGATCGTTCTCCCTCCCGTCCGCGCGAGCCGGAAGATCGCCGCTGCCTCGTGATAGTCGCAGGCGGGATCGAGCCCCATGAGCGGCAGCCCGTCGGTCATGGCCTTCAGCCGGCGGAAGTTCCCGGCATCACGGGCACCTGCCAGCAACTCCATGATGATCGGCTCGGTCGTCGCGATCGGCGCGGTCGCCGCGATGAGCCGCGTAACCTCGGCATCCGCCTTGCTGCCCGTAGCGCGGAGGTACTCGATCCAGGCCGACGTGTCGATCAGATGCATGCGTTCAGAATTCCTCGATGTGCTCGGAGCGGCGCATCGAGTCAAGATCGCCGTCCCAGCCGGTTCCCCGCAAGCTGAGCAGGAACTCCTTGGTGACCGGCGGCCCGACGAGACGACGGAGGGCGAGATCAACCGCTTCCCTCTTTGTCTTCAGGCCGTAGCGCCGGATAGCCTCCGCGACAAGCTCGTCATCGATGTCGATGTTTGTGCGTGTCATACACAAAGCGTACACCTTGGTGCTCGCATTCCTGCGGCGTCGGCGCGGGCGCGCGCCGCGTCAGCGGGCGACCTCCTCGATGAGGTCGAGCGCCCAGTCCAGGTCCTGTTGCTCGATGACCAGCGGCGGGGCAAGCCTGATCGTCGTGCCGTGGGTGTCCTTGGCCAGGACCCCGCGCTCGGCGAGCCGCTCGCAGGCCTCCCGGCCAGACAGTGACGCGAACTCGACGCCGGCCCACAGCCCCCGCCCGCGCACGGCGCGCACGGCGGACTCGGGCAGCGCCGACAGCCGGTCGTGCATGTGCGCGCCGAGCTTGGCCGAGCGCTCCTGGACCTCGCCTGTGGCCAGCATCGCGATCACCTCGCGCCCGACGGCGCAGGCGAGAGGGTTGCCACCGAACGTGGAGCCGTGCTGGCCCGGCCGGAACACCCCGAGGATCTCGCTGGAGGACACCACGGCGGACACCGGGACGATGCCGCCGCCGAGCGCCTTCCCCAGCAGGTACATGTCGGGAACGACGTCGTCGTGCTCACAGGCGAACGTGGTCCCGGTCCGGGCCAGGCCGGACTGGATCTCGTCGGCGATCATGAGGGCGCCCCGCGCGGAGCAGATCTGGCGCACACCGGCCAGGAACCCGGGCGGCGGCACGATGACCCCGGCCTCGCCCTGGATCGGCTCGACCAGCACGCCCACCACGCGGTCGTCGACGGCGGCGGCCAGCGCGTCCAGGTCTCCGTAGGGCACGACCCTGAACCCCGGTGTATACGGCCCGAACGAGGCCCGGGAGTCCTCGTCGGTGGAGAAGCTGATGATCGTCGTGGTGCGCCCGTGGAAGTTCCCCTCGAAGGCCACGATCACGGCCTCGCCCGCGGGCACGCCCTTGACCTCGTACCCCCACTTGCGGGCGGTCTTGATCGCCGTCTCCACCGCCTCGGCGCCGGTATTCATCGGCAGCACCATCTCCATGCCGGCCAGCGCGGCCAGCTCGGCGCAGAACGGGCCAAACTGGTCATGCTCGAACGCCCGGCTGACCAGGGTTACCCGCTGCAGCTGCCGCTGCGCCGCCGCGACCAGCCGCGGATGACGGTGCCCGAAATTGATCGCCGAGTACGCGGCCAGCAGGTCCAGGTAGCGGTGGCCGTCCACGTCGGTCACCCAGGCGCCCTCGGCCTCCGCGATCACGACCGGCAACGGGTGATAGTTGTGCGCGCTGTGGGCCTCGGCCTGCGCCCGCAGCTGCTGGGCGGTTGGCGTGTGGTCGCCGCCTGCCATGGTCAGCCTCCCTGCGCGGTCAATTTATGCCAATTCGTGCAGTTCGAGCGTGCAGCACTTGGGTCCGCCCCCCGCGCCCAGAAACTCCGACATGTCCACCCCCACCGGCTCGAAACCCCGGTCCGCGATCTGGGTGGCCAGGCCGGTGGCCTGCTCGGGCAAGACAACATGCCGACCGTCGCTGATCGCGTTCAGGCCCAGCACCTCGGCGTCCTCGTCCTTCGCCTCGATCAGCTCCCGGAAGTGGCCCGCGAGCGCAGCCCGGCCGTCGTCGTCGAACGCCGCCGGGTAGTAGGCGGCGGTGTCGGCGTCCAGGACGCACAGCGCGGTGTCCAGGTGATAGAAGCGCGGGTCCACCAGCCTGACGCTGACCACGGGCAGGCCGAAGACCTGCTCCAGCTCGCCCCTGACCGCCGGGTCGGTGCGGAACCCGTGGCCGGCGATGATCGCCCGGCCGGTGAAGACGATGTCCCCCTCGCCCTCGTTCACGCAGCCCGGCGAGACGGAGGCGCCGTAACCGGCGCGGTCGAACCAGGCCAGGTACGCGGCGGCCTCGGCCGCTCGCTGGGGGTGCAGGAAGCGCGCGCCGAGCACCGTGCCCCCGATGACCGTGGCGCCGTTGGCCGCGAAGACCATGTCCGGCAGGCCGGGCCGGGGATCGATCGTGTGCACCGCGTGGCCGAGCCGGGTGAAGGTCTCCCGCAACTGCCACCACTGGTGCCTGGCCAGAGCGGCATTGACGGGAACCTCGGGGTGCATCCACGGATTGATCACGTACTCGACCGCGAAGTACGTGGGCGGGCACATCAGGTAGGTCCTGGGGCGCGCGGCGCGACGACAGGCCCTGCTATCCCGGGTAGGGCGATCCGAGTAGGTCATCCCGCTCCCCATCGGCTGATGATCTAG
>Ga0070698_100008762_pt1 | contig 10892 bp, 12 predicted proteins | sample KBSK1502metaG_FD_65477 | JGI IMG/M metagenome (GOLD analysis project Ga0070698, IMG submission 65477) | Corn, switchgrass and miscanthus rhizosphere microbial communities from Kellogg Biological Station, Michigan, USA - KBS K1-50-2 metaG | ecosystem: Host-associated > Plants > Roots >...
GTTGTCATGTGCATCAGGATCAGACCTGTGATTATCGCAGACGAGTCCTTGGCGACCCAGCGTATTCTAGCCGCACTGCTGAACGTTACCTGGGACCGGATCACATTCCAGGAACGGCCCAGCCTGTGCTTTGGCTGCGCTAAAAGCGCATATTGCAAGAAACGATAACAGCAGTTTTTTGTTTCATGATTATTGTGGGGTCCAGCAACGGATATACTGGCACCCAAGATCGCCGGTAGCACCGGTTGCTGGATATCCTGGGCCAAATACATTCTCGAGAAGAACCGCCATTGGTATCGCACCAAAACTAAGGCTGGGGTCCAGGTTAAAGGTATGGACGAGGGCGCCATCCAAATAAATACTCACAACATTTAATTGGACCCAGCATCCGAAGATATGCCAACCCCCTGGCATAACAGCCATTGGAGGATTGACAACATAACCTGCTGGCTGATTCCCTAGCCCCTGAGTAGCGGTACCGGAATGAAGATTTATCTGAAAACTGCCGTTAGTGCTTCCTGGTATCTGGTACCCAAATTCCATGATGTCCACTTCGGTGAACTTGTTAAGCGCAAGATCTGAACCGCGAATCCAAAAAGCCGGCCATTGCGCTGAACCCCCGGCCGGCATTCGGATCTTGCCTTCCCAATAAGCCACCGCAGCATGAAACCCTGGAGACTGATCATCGAATTCACCAGCAACACCAGTAATATTGGTATTCACAGCGCATGATTCGATGTCTCCTCCGTACGCGCTTCCGGTGGCAGGAGTACCGTTCGCGTGGATGTTGAGATACCCATTATCGGTCGTAAATGGATCTCCGTTTGTGCCATCGTATTTGCGAATGGCAGGCTGGGCAGAGGTATTATACGCTCTCCAGATACTCCCCGGAGGACCGCTAGTACTCACAATAGACGGCACATTGAATGGCTTATAAGCCGGAGCGGTAAAATCCTGGTTCCACTTCAGTGTGTAATTGCTCGGTAAGGCTATTGACGGTTGAATCCCCGGAGTAGGCGTAGGCGTGGCCGTCGGGGTAGGAGTCGGAGTTGATCCCGGAGCCAATACAATCAGATTGGCTTCTGTCGAAAGATCTACGCCGCTCACTGTTGCGACACCCGAAGAGACAGTCACGTTGATGTTCGTGGCCGTCCGGCTAACCATGTTCAGTACATAAGAACCAGAAACATTGGTGAGCGGAGTATGGAATTGGACCGTTACAACTGAATCCCTTTTCCCAAGGTATGAAGGCGCAGCTCCGCCGTACCAAATCCCGCAAAGCGTATAAGCCGAACTCTGGAAGACATAACCCTTAGCGTTTGCCGCGGTGAATGTCGGATCGGAGCTGGTAAATGTAGGCAATGCGGCGATCGGCTGGGCTCCAATAAAGAGTTCGTTCGGACCGAAAAGTTCCTGTATTGAGTAATAGGAAAGACGCGGATCGAGTCCGTTCCAATCAACCTGCTGCTGAGTGTTACAGGCGTTAAACACCCACCCGAATGGCATCCAATGCGCTACTCCGCCGTGTAGCGACATCAGCAGACGTCGCATCAGCCAATCCTTCTGTAGATAACCATCCGATCCGTTGTCAGAGTTGAATTCGGTTTCCCAAATTGGCAACGTGGTTGCCGCCTTTAAGTGGCCCAACCACGTTTCATGATCGGTATCGGGCGGCTCATAAGTCTGTTCCGCGAAATTGGACCCAGCATCGTAAGGGTGAACAACGACACCCTTAAGATTATGGCTGAGCGGCTTGCTTAAACAGTAGAGAATATCCGCGCCCTGGATGCCGAACCCTATCGTCGTGATATTCGGATTGACCGCAGTCACCGCATCGGCAGTGGTGTTCGTAAGTGTTACCAGAGCATCGCGCCAAGTTGCGCCCTTGGCCGCTTTCATATCGTTATTCGGTTCGTTCAGAACCTCGATCGCTCCAACCAATGTCGGATACTGTTGGACCAGCGCAGCACACGCTTTGCTGTACCCAGTGGGATCCCAAGGATCGGCGTACCAAGTGGGACTAAACGGAGCGCCGCTGAACATTGTATTCCCGGCCTCCACTACCACACAGACCTTAAGGCCGGCAGCATACGAAAGTTGTAGCCAGTTCAATTTTTCAGGATCAAGGTTGTAAACAACGCCTTGGCTAGTCTCGATCGTTGACCACGGAATATCGTGACGTATCCACCCAGCTCCAGTGGTTGTCGCTTGATTGTAAGCAGGCTGAGATCCCGAGTGAGATAAGTCGGCGTGTGGTTCTCCGATCGCAAACCCGAGCCGTTCATCGGCGCCAGAAGTCGGCAAAACGAATGACGCGCAGAACAAAGCAAAGAAAAAGAGTTTCTTCATCAAAACTACGCGCGGAGTTAGCGCTTCTTATGCTTGCGTTTCTTCTCGATGCTCGCGCTCGATCTCCTGATGCAAATCCTTACTCGATTGAGCCACCCATGCAAAAACCGGCGCAGCCGCGCCGACGTGCGTTCCCGAATGATGCTTGCCATCTTGGTTTGACCCAGTGAAAGGCCCGACTGGGCTATCCGAATGAGTACGCCTATCGTGCTGGCCGACGCTCCGAAAAAACCGGACTCCCAAAAGATTGTTTTGAGCTTCGCGAGATTAGCCGAGAAAGAGTATGACAGAGCGCCAGACGAGCGACCGATCAAAGAACACACCCCAACGACGCTACGCTGGCTGATCTGCTTCAAATTCTGAAGCCCTAGGGATTCGCTTCTTAGGCGTCTTTTTGGTGCGCTCACGCTCATGGCGAACAGTATCTGTCTGATTCTGGCGTGCTTTGTCTCGTCTGATCCGATGTCACAGGCGGCAGACCGATAAAGAACGACCCAAAAACCTTCATGTTGCCTGTTTCCGGCAGAAATACACATCTTCGTCCCGCATCAGACCAAAACGCCTGACAGTGCGATTATCTAACTCGCGCACGAAACCATCAACCGTAACCGAGAAGCCTGCCTCCATAAGCCGGTCCTTATAGTCGGGCCCGTATCGACGGACGTGATCGGATTGTCCGAACAACCGCTCCCTTTCTTTAGGGCTGATGACCGTCGGATCCTCGAAGGTTGTGTCGGCTGTGATCGGAACCTGTAGTGTCGCCCAGCAGCCGGGCTTGAGAACACGGTAAAATTCACTCATCGCTTTTCTGTCGTCCTGAACGTGTTCAAAAACATGGCTGCAGTAGATAACATCGAAGGTGTTATCTGGATATTGAATGTCTGTGATGTCCATTTTCACCATTGCATTGGGAGCGGACAGATCAGCAGAGAGATAGTTGATATAATCTGCTTTCTGGATCAATAGGGATAGCTCTGGTTCGGGAGCAACATGGAGATATTGTCAAAAGTTGTGCACGGGAAGCAGGCGCATCCTTTGGCTGCTCACATTAAACTTTTTCCTTAACCTTCGGCGGGTTCTCGAACGGTGACTTGTCCGTGAATAGCGTGTGCAAGCACCTGCATGACGCCGAGAGGGTGCTATTCAACTTAACAAAAGGAGACCCATAGAATTGCTAATCTCTGCTGCTCGACGAACCCTGGGACTATTAACTAATTCCATCCAACCTTCATAACAGCCAGGATCCACAGAAGAGTGCGGATTTTTCCATCTGATATCATCGACTAGCACCGTAGCACCTGGAGCAAGGATCGACAGCGCTAACTGAAAATCTCTCACGTAATCTTCTTTGGAATGGCCGGCGTCGTGAAATAGAAAGTCGAACCGGTTGGCAGATTCGGCCATTGTAGGCAGAATATCTTGGGTCAATCCGAATACACAGGTTACTCGATCGCCGTATCGAGTCTTTAGGATTTTAGAAGAAGTCGAAAATTGCGGCTCCCATCCTTCCACTGTGGTCAAATTGGCGTCCTTGCCTCGCGACTTCAGCGTTTCAAGGATGGCCAGAGCGGACATTCCATAGTTTGTTCCTAATTCCAGACATTGCCTGGCCTGACAAAAGCGCACAATCGTGTTCAGGATTCTAGCTCTGGTGCCGCTGGGAGCACCCCCCCCTCTTAGTTCGAAATGGGATCGCACATCGCCGTCTACCCATTCGTCGTATTCGACGGGGCTCGAATTTCCGCGTAAAGCGTCGGCAATCAGAGCCAGCTCCTTGGCAACAGGGAGCGCAAGAAGCGGCAGGGACCTGAGGGAATCGATTAAAAGAGAAAAACGCAGGGTCGAAAGATCTTTCTTTTGAGACGACTCAGTTTTAATCGCATCAACCTGAAGCCGTTCTTCCTTTAGACAATCTCTCAGTAGCCCAAGACATTCTAATGGAAAAAGGAGATCGCCAGGGGCGGCAAGCTGTTGTAGGGTCTGCGACAAGACCAGATCAATGTCGTGTTGTTGCTGACTTGCACGCGCGATTAACGCAGTCGCCTTTTTGGCAGTGTCAGTCGCCAAGTTTGTTAGTGCGCTTTTAGTATTCATTAGATGGAGCTACCGGACCGAAGTGCTTGGGGTGAGTACACAGTGTTAGGCAACACTGCATCAAACTGAGTACGCATACAGAGAAGTAGATCAACTATTTGTACGAAAAAAGTCAGCTCTGCTCAAATTCTTAGAGACTACTTTGGCGATTGGGGGAATTTCTGTTCCAATGGCAAGGCGTTTCGCAACCAGAGATGAGGCTTACCGGCATCATCGAAAACGGCAATACCCCGGTACCGTCCAGTTTGGTCTCAAAATCCAGTCCAGCGAATCCAACAGCTCCTTCACGGTGTTCGCCATCATCGGCGGGATGAACGCCGGGAACGTCTTCTTTGCCATACTGGTCGTCTACAGGCGAACGCGCATTGACCATCCGTTACGATGAAAAAATGGAGTCCCTGGTCCTTTAGTTCTTAGGAGATATTGTCAAAAGTTGTGGCTCGCTTAGTCCGAAACGTGATGAACTTCTCGACCGCATCCGTTGCGCCCATTGGCTGGACTCCTCGACCAGTCTTTCGCCAATGGTCGAGCACCTCGCGCAGGCTCTCTAGGCTCCCCAGCTCAGTCCTCGCAACCTGGATCCAATGCCGTTCTTCTGCGCTTACTGCCGCCTTACCGTGTTCCCTGCGCTCGGTCTTGAACCCTTTGACGAACTTCCCGCCTTGGTCTTGCTCCCAAAGTATTTCGTCTCACGCTTTCCTGACTCGGAAAGCTTTCGCGGCACGAACACCGCCCAACGTCCATCCGAGCGCTTGGTTGGCTTCGCCCTGACATCATATCGACATCATATTTTCCAGAAAGACCTATTTTCGGTCCTTTTTGTTCGGCTTACAAGTCATCGGATATCTTCTCTCGGAATGCCTTGATTTTAAGTCACTGACCGTTCCACAAGGCGCGTTCGTCTAGTCGGTTAGGACACGGCCCTCTCAAGGCTGTGATTTCTCCTCTAATGTCTCGCTCTCTACCGTTTAATTACCGTTAAAAATAACCAGAACAAACAGTTTTGGAGGATTTCAGCCGAAGACCCATGGAGCCATTACTCGACAGCTAAGCAGACTGGGGTCGACACCAAAATCTCTGCCGTGACAGGGTGGAGTTTTTACAAGGAAGATCTTTGCTGCTAATAGAGCTCACTTGCGTCTACGCGAGAGCCAGGCCCTTCACCAACCACGCACACGCCCATCCAACCAAGATCGACTACTCCACAGAATCGCTTATCAAGCTGCAACTCGCGCCATGCCCGAATCATGCCCTCAGACCACCTCGTATCGTCGAAGACCACCAGAGCTCCAGGGGGGCAAAAAGGGGCGATGAGGTTCCAATAGTTTAACGTCGCCTCATACTGGTGGTGGCCGTCGATGAAAGCAAATTCGGTTGAGCCTAGGAGCTTCAGTGAACCCGAGAGCGTGTCTGAGAAAAGTCCCATTCGACATTGCAGGTCTGGCAGCTTCAGGCCAGCGTGAAGTTTTTGAGCAATGCTCGCACGAACCGGTGATGCCTCCAGAGTCAAGAGATTTCCCCCTCCTCCGGCATCCCTGATGCCCGCTGAAAGGTACGCGGATGATATACCAATGTTGGTCCCGAGTTCCAGGCAGGTTCGTGGTCGAAGTGATGCAACCAAGTTGTAGAGGAAGTCGCCATCTTTGTTTGAGCGGCTGATAGATACGCAGTCCGCAACCGTCTGGCCTTCATCATAAAGGCCTAGCTCAGAGAGGTTTAATCCAAGCTCGGAATGGCCAATGTCAGACAACAGGCGTTTATCTTTAGACAGTTCTAATCGCAGCCTCTCGATATCTTGTCCAATTGGGCACTTTGCGGGCTGACAAATAGCTGTTCGTATTTCCGCCCCTTTCGTGAAGCCATCAAACTTGGGATGCCTTCTCCTGCGCTTGACCGATCTACTTATGGCATCTATGCGGCGAAATACGCGCTGGTTTATGCGGCGAAATACGTCCTGGTTTATTAGAGATAAGACATGCATGCTTGATGCCTCCCATTTTGCTCGAAACGCGTACTTTCTCAAGAACGCGTAGCCGAACTGGGGAAAGGGATTAGCGATGGCAACTTTAGGGTTTGGCCATCGATGCTCGACTAAGTCCATCTTTCGTTTGTCCTTCGTTGCCAAGATTCCTCTCGACTAATCTGGCGAAGCTCAAAGCAATCCTTGGGCAACCCTGTCTTTTCGGAAGCGTCGGCTAGAACGCCCGGTGCGCTCATGCCGACCGCGACAGTCTGTCCAGTCTGCTTATCGATGGCTGCGTAGTATAAGTCGAATTCCGGAGGACGATAGAACCAAATGAGCTCATGCGAATAGTGTTCATAAGAACATATACTTTGGGAAGTAGAAACACTCGCTGGCAGAAAGCCAGCGAGCCTCGATTCTCCTCAAGGGAGTTGAAATGCCCTGCGACTGGACGCTGCTCGATAAATCGCTTATTCAAGTAAATGGCGGATCCGATAGGACTAAGTGTCCAACATGTAGTTGACCCGCTTTCTCGCTCAGTCGCCTACCTAGTCCTTAGCTTTCGAAACGAGGAACAGGGAGTAAATATAAAGTTGGGGACAGCTACAGGTGTGATTCGCTATTACAAAGGAAGAAACTATCTCGTTACTGCGCTTCATGTTCTCACCGGTAAGGAGCCAGACGGGACGTGTAAAGACGCACCCCGTAACTATCAGCCGAATTATTTGAGAGCACGGGGCTTCTTCACCGACTTTGAAGCTGTGCTTTATAATGGCGAAAATCGCCCGTTTCACGATAATCCGAGATTTTGGCGTCACCCAGACGGACCGGAAATCGATGTTGGCGTTTTGCCTCTTGATGCTGGTCTTAGATCCAAGTGCACTTTGGATGAGAGCTTCTTTGATGAACGTAAGAACTCCGCGTCGGTAAATATTTACGCAATGCACGAATGTCACATTGTCGGTTTTCCCGAAGGTCTGGTCGACCTGTCTCATCCAAATGTCCCGCTGCCTGTCTATAAAACGGTCACATCGCGTCAGAACCTCACACCGATTTTAATGAGAAACCCATCGTATTGATCGATGGTCTCACCCGTCCGGGACAGTCTGGTGCTCCAGTGTTCGTACAACAATTGAGAGGTTTAGGAATACAGACACCAGGTTATTGCCCTCCAGATTTCCCAAGTCGCTTGATTGGCATTTACGTGGGCCGCTTCAAAGCCAAGTTGGAACGCGGGAAAGATTTCGAGCATTGGGATGTCGGCTATGCTTTCAAACCAAGAGTAATAGAGGAGATCTTTTCGTCGAACTCACCAAGGTGAGACTCCCGCCATTTCACTGCGCCAAGCGAAGAAGCGAAGACCCGCTATCAAAGCCGCAAAGAAACGCTAAGCGTAAGCAAGACAAGGCTTGAAGGAAAAAAGCGAATTCTGCTACATACGCAGCACTAAAAATAATTTATTCCGTTTACTCTCTTGAACTACGTTACGCATTCCGAAAAGGAGTAGCTGAAACTTTTTCTTCGGAAAAGTTGTTTTTTCTTTCACTATAGCCGGCTTCAAACTGGCGCGGCGTCTGATAACCAAAGAAAACGATCGGATTTGAGCACGAGCGACGACAGGAGCGCGCGCGCAAAATTTCGAGAGGCTTTCTTAAGCGAAGCAAGGAGAGAATAATATTCCGGCGGGACTCCGCCGAATATTTTCTCTCCTTGTACTCCGTAAGGAGTATTAGGTGGTACTGAGTACCTACTAGAGAAATGGGTTGTGGTACCAAGGGTACCTAGTACCTTTCCAGGACCATCTCGTTGTAGGCGTCCAGTACCACCTCTAAATGAATCTCGTATTCCGTAAAAACTGGGGTTTACGGGATTCGAGAAAGCTGTCAAGCCTGTCAAGGGGTTGACGCATTGACAGTTGACAGTCAGATAAAGATTGCAGCCAATTAGGCGGGAATCAGGAGAAATTGATCTCCGGACCGTGTAGGGCACTATAACAGACAGGATGTCTTGATCTACCCTCGGCGAAAGGTTGTTTATGCTCACAAGATTTTTTTGATGTTAGTTTTGTGGGAACTTTTGGTTTAGAAATTGAGCCTCTTTCGAATTGTCTGTCGGGAGAGGCTCAATTGTTTTTACCGCCTGGGTCAGATAAAGACGTTTATTTTATCCGGGCGTTGATGGTCGCGGATGTACGCTTCGAGATCTTCGCGAAGAATCATGTACACCCAACCTAGACGGACAGCCTTTAATCGCCCCTTGCGGATAGCGGTTCCGACCGCTGTTTGAGTAATTTTGAGTAGGTCAGCTACTTGCTTTGTTGATAGTGACATATTTCTATATCTTTCTTGTCAAAAAGGGGTTCGTTGTTTGCGCCCGACTGACATAACAGAAAAAAATAGGTGTCCAAAAGTTCATAAAAGTTCAAAACGCTCTAGATTCTTTGCTAGAGCCGTTTAGCGGTCCGAAAATTGCCCGAAAGAATATTTTCGGTGAACTTCTCTGAATTTTTCTAGATGAACTTTTTGAACCTCTAGAACGGCTATTTCGCTGCCGATCTGGAATTATCTTTATTCGGGCTTATTGATCTCTTCGAGCAGTCGATCGATCACGTTGAACCAAGCTTCGCTGTCTTCGGGCGTCAACGCTTTCAGATAATGTCTCCGGCAGCTTGCTTCGCTGTTCCCGGCATATTCAGCAACCTTGCCAATCGTAGCAGCGGGATCTCCGGCAAGACGATAGCTAATCGCGCTATGTCGTAGCCCATTCGGCACGAAATCAACGCCAGCATCAGCCAGAACGCGCCCAAAACGGCTCCGGAACTTTCGGACGGAAACGGGAACAACTCGCTCGTTCGGTTTACCGGGACCACCACAAAGCGAAATCCAGCGCTCTAGAGCCGGATGTATGGGCACGAACCTTTCTCCGCTTGATTTTCGCCGGGTACTCTTCGCGACATCTTCCGGAACACGTATCAAACCTCGCTCAAGCCAAACGTCACGCCAGCAAAGTACCGGTTCGTTGCCGTGCCGCCGCACCAACTCTTGAACCCGAAAGAATCCGTAGCTTGCAAATGCGATGTAGCGAGCAACGGAAAGATCCTTCTCTAGAACCGACTCGAAAGCCGCTTCAAGCATATCGTGTAGTTCGTTGGGAGTGTAGATCTCGCGAGAACCACCGGGCGTTTCCGGAGACTTTAGTCGGTCGAATGCTTGCTCAATCAACCAATGCTGGCGAGCAGCGTAATGGAATAACGGACGAATCCGCTTATTCATTGAATGCCGTGCCCATCCCTCGGAATAGCCTTGCAACCAGTCTTCAATCTCACCGGGTGTGATTTGATGCATGAAGCGATCTCCAAACCGCTCAGAGAAAGCGGAGAGACGCCAAGAGATATCACGAACGGTTTCTGGATTGAGCTTATCGGCGAACCGGAATGCCTTGAACCGCTCGACAGCATCACGAACGAGCATCGGTCGGACACCGGAACCGGTCTTTCTCCAATGGTCTAGAACCTCTCGAAGCTTCGCCAAGTCGCCTAGTTCGTGCTTTGCAACTTGAATCCAATGACGCTCTTCCGCACTAACCGCTTGCTTGCCATGTTCGGCACGTTCGTCCAGAGTGTCGGTGATGAATTCTTCGGCTTTTGCTTTGGTCGCGAAGTATCGGTCTTGTTGTTTGCCCGTATCTGACCAACGAGCCGGGACCACAACTCGCCAGCGTCCGCTGGTGTGCTTAGATGGCAACCATTTGTTACCTCGTTTGCGTTTTCTTCTAAGTTCGACCATTGATCTACCGTTTATTTACCGTAATTTGGTAGTAAATGGAATGTCAAATTCGACCCAAAGGGAAGCAATTTTCCCTCGTGTTGCGTTCGTCTAGTCGGTTAGGACACGGCCCTCTCAAGGCCGGTGCACGGGTTCGAGTCCCGTACGCGCTCCCACTACAATGTATCGTGGCAATGCGCAAACTCAAGGCTCGGAGATTTTCAACCGAAAATTAAAAGGCTATTTGATGGCAACTCGTTCCCCGCAGGCCGAACCGCGTCTCAACGCGGCTGACCAACTCAAGTGCACGAAATGGGTGCATCGACATTCGCCGACGTGCGTTCGGAACCCTTCTCGCCCGCAACGGGCAAGAGAACTTAACCCAGGGTTCAACATTCTTGTGCGACGTGCCCTGGAATGGCACCAGATTGTTGTCCTCGCAATCACTCGATCCACAGCCTTAAACACCTGCACGAACCGTTACCAAGCGATCAAGGATCGCAGAGACCTAGACGATGGGGAAGAATTGATCTCGCTTTTGCGTGACGCTGTGGCGGTCATTCGATAAGGTCAGCGCTGCGGAGGGGTTGTCCCAGTCGACATCGAGGCCGACCCGCTTTGCATATGCCTTTGCGACCGCGATGGTTGGCGTAAGCGTTTGGAGGAAACGGTCCACGCCTTTTTGGTTCCTGGCCAGAGCTGCCGAAGTAGTCTCGTGAGGC
>Ga0070698_100008763_pt1 | contig 10892 bp, 16 predicted proteins | sample KBSK1502metaG_FD_65477 | JGI IMG/M metagenome (GOLD analysis project Ga0070698, IMG submission 65477) | Corn, switchgrass and miscanthus rhizosphere microbial communities from Kellogg Biological Station, Michigan, USA - KBS K1-50-2 metaG | ecosystem: Host-associated > Plants > Roots >...
AATCGCCTGCGTCTCGCAAACCCTACGTCAAGCCCGCCTTCCAGCACGAAAAAGTATTCGAGACCATGGCCCTGGCTTGCGGCAAGCTCTCACCCACCCAGGCGCAATGTCGCTTTAATCGGAGGAATTCCTGATCCAGCAGCACATCGTCGCGGCAGCAGCGTCATCACCCGAAGACTTGCGTCTCGATCTCGCCGCCGAAGTCCTGAGCCGCTTTGGCGAAGTTCGTTTCGTCGCACAGGGCAGCAGCATGATCCCGGCCATTTATCCCGGCGACCTCGTCACCGTTCGCTCTCAGCCCATCACCCACATTCGCCCAGGCGACATCGTGCTCTGCGCACGCGAAGGCCGTTTCTGGCTCCATCGCGTCACGCGCAAATGGCCTCACGGAAGCCTTCTCGCTTTCGCCACGCAAGGTGACGCGCTGCCCCACGAAGATCCTCCCGTACTTGAACCCCAATTCCTCGGCCAAGTGATTTCGATCACCCGCTACGGGAAATCCGTCCGGCTCTCTCGGAGTAACATGTTCTGGTCCGGGTTCCTCCAGTGGTCCATCCGGAATTGCACTTTCCTCGCGACCTCGTTCATGCGCATCCATTCTCTCCGCACGCGACTTTTCCGCGCCTCGGTCGGCGTCTTCGCGCCTGATCTTTTCCGCTCCCCGGGGTCCATCGGATGACCACAATCGCATCCGTCCCTAAACTCTTCGCATCTGTGGCACGATCCCCGCAATCCGTTATCGTCGAGATCGGCGGCATCCCCATCCTCCTGCACCCCAGTAACCCGGAATTCTGCGCCCTCCTCGAGCAGCGCTACGCCGGCTTCATCAATCCGCAAGCCAAGCCCGTCTATCGCTTCGATATTCACCTCACCCCATCCGCCCAGCCCTCTGATCATGACGCTCACGTCTTCCGCCAGGGTCACTTCTGGCACATCCACCGCGGAGATTTCCGCGCCACTTGGGACCCCCGCGCGCGCCGCGGCTCCATTCACCAGTGCCCTAATCCGTATTCGATCGACACCGTGCTCCGCATCGTCCACTCGCTCGCTCTCGCCCAGCAAGGCGGCTTTCTCGTGCACGCCGCAAGCGCGATTCGCAGCGGCCGCGCCTTTCTCTTTGCGGGCATTTCCGGCGCCGGCAAAACGACTATGGCCCGTCTAGCGCCGCCCGGCGCCGTCGTTCTCACCGACGAAATTTCTTACGTCCGCCGAATCGGCCCGGAGCATCGCGCCTTTGGCACGCCCTTCGCCGGCGAGCTCGCTCGTGTCGGCGCCAACACCTCTGCGCCCCTCGACACGCTTTTTCTCCTCGAGCAAGGCCCGCAAAATTGCATCCGGCCGTTCGCGCAAAGCGATGCCGCCCGCGCCCTGATGCGCCACATTCTTTTCTTCGCACACGAAAAAGAGCTGGTCGCCCGCGTCTTTGACTCAGTTCTTGAATTCATCTCCAGCGTTCGCGTCGCCCGGCTCATCTTTACGCCCGATCGGCGTGCTTGGGACCTGGTCGCCCCTGAGTTCGCTCCTAAGTTCGTCGCCGACCTTGCTCCACCACGGACCGGCCCACAGCGCATCGCCCCAGAGTGCATGCCCCCGGAGTACGTGCATGACCGACAAATTCATCGCCCGCAGCAGCGCCGTTGCCGCTCGCAAGCTCGGCACCGAAACGATCATCATGTCCGCCGTCGACTCCACCCTTTTCAGCCTCAACGAAACCGCCAGCCTCATTTGGCACGCTGCCGACGGCAAAACTCCGCTCTCCGAAATTGTGCATCGCGATATTTTTGGAGAATTCGACGTCCCGTGCGACCAAGCCTATCGCGACGCCGCCGAGCTTGTCGAAGAGTTGGCTCATCGCGGAATCCTGCGCCTCTCCGATCAGCCCATCGTCGACGCGTCTCATGAGAGCCGAAGCCAGCTATGAGCCTGATGGCCGAGCTCAATCAGCGGGCACTTCACCGCGGCGTTCCCCTCAGCGTTCATCTCGACCTTACCTACCGCTGCAATGAGCGCTGCGAGCACTGCTATCTCGAGCATAACGGCGACGGCGAAATGACCACCGCCGAAATCCGCGATCTTCTCCGGCAGCTCGCCGATGCGGGAGTCTTTTTTCTCACCATCAGTGGCGGTGAGCCGCTGATTCGCCGCGACTGCTTCGAGATCATCGAGTACGCCCGCTCCCTCAGCTTCAACGTCAAGCTCAAGACCAATGCCGTCCTGATCCGCGAGAAACAGGCCCGACGCCTCCGCGAACTGAACGTCGAACAAATCCAAATCAGCGTGTACTCCCATCGCCAAGACGTTCATGACGGCATTTCCAAGCTCCCCGGCTCGCTCAATAAAACCATCGCCGCAATTCGCCTGCTGCGCTCTCACGGCCTCAAAGTCACCCTCGCCAACGTCCTGATGAAAAGCAATCTCCAGGACAGCGAAGGCGTACGCCGGCTCGCCGCCGAGCTCGGCGCCCACTACACTCTCGATCCCACCATCACTCCCAGGATGAGCGGAGAGACTTCCGTGCTTCGCCTGCGTATCTCGCCCGACAGCCTGCAAACCGTTTTTCACAATCCCGATCTGGTTGGCAATGTCGCGGAATTCTGCGCCCCGCCCGCGCCTGTGGACGAAGGCGCCCTCGAAGGCCTCCCCTGCAGTGCCGGTCACACGGCCTGCTATGTTTCGCCGCGCGGCGAAGTCTATCCCTGCGTCCAATTTCCGCTATCTTGCGGAAACGTGCGCCAGCAGCCGTTCCTCGACATCTGGAAGAATTCGCCACAATTTCTGGAAGTTCGCTCGATTCGTGGAAAAGATCTGTCGACCTGCTCATCTTGCCGTCACCTGGGGACCTGCACGCGCTGTCCAGGCTTGGCCTTCATGGAAGGAAATATGCGCGGCCCATCTTCCGCCGACTGCGAAAAATCTTACGTCCGCACTGGAATCGTCTCCGCCGGCATGCTCGCCCGCGGAACTGCCGCCGCGCCGCGCCTCGTGCAGATTGCGCCCGCCAGCGACCGCCACGCCTGCGCCTGAACGAAACCGACGCTCACCACTTAGCAATCAATGCTGCCAATGGTTCCTGCGGTGTAGGGGCACAGCATCGCTGTGCCCGCTCTTTTTCAAACGCCCGCCCTTCTCAAACATTGTCATTCCGACCGGAGAGCCGGCGTTTTCTGCCGGCTCGCAGTGGAAGAATCCTGGCTTGATTGCGCCATCACTCCGATCACTGGAATCGCCAACGAATTCGCCTCTAGGGTCATCTCGACGCAAACTCAGCCTCGACCGCCCACATACCCATTCCTCATCCCCGGCAACACCACAAATCCCATCCCTCGCAACTCTCCTCTCAACCGCTCCGCCGACTGAAACCGAATTGCCTGCAACCCCGTCGTTCTTGCCGCCTCCACATTCGCCTCGCGGTCATCGACAAGCAGCGCCTCTCCTGGTTTCACGTCCAGCCGCTGAATGGTGTGCTCGAAAATCGCCGGATCCGGCTTAATCAACCGCAATTCGCAGGACAAAATCTGGTGTTCGAAGTCACTCAACCAAGCGAAATTCCGGCGCGCGTGCGCGGCCATATCGTGCTGCATGTTCGAAAGCAGCGCCGTCCTCACACCGGCTGCGCGCAGCTCTCGCGCCCACTCAATCATCTCCGCATTGATCCTGCTCCACATTCTCGTGTCCCATGTCCGCAGTGTCTCGATTTGCGCCGCGTCCACCTCCACACCTGCGTCTCGCGCGAACTTCCGCCAATATTCCTCGGCCGTTAGCAATCCCTGATCGTAGGGCCCGCGCGTCGGCACGTACCGCTCCATAAAATGTTCCGGCTCGATTCGAAAAATCGCCGCCATACGTCCCATCGTTTCAGGTTCCGGCGCGAAACACAGCACCTCCCCGTAATCCAGAATCACTGCGCGAATCGGCAGCGACCTACTGCCACTCTGATGGTTATCGCCGCTCATCTCTCCTCCGCAGCCAATCGTCGCGCGTTTTATAGTCTTTCGTCCAATGAATCTGTAGCAATCCTGTGATAACTTGGTGTCATGTATCTGGAATCGGAAGAGCTCCGCTCCTTCCTCGTCCTGGCCGAGGAGCTGCACTTTCGCAAGGCTTCCGAGCGTTTATTTGTCTCTCAGCCCGCTCTTAGCAAGCAGATTCAGAGGTTGGAAGAAAAAATTGGCGGCCCGCTGTTCGCTCGCACCCGCCGCAAAGTGGCGTTGACCGAAGCGGCCCGCGTTCTGATCCCGCTGGCGCAAAAACTCCTCCACCAATCCGCCGCGGCCTTCCATTTGGCCCGCGAGGCGGCGCAAGGGCGCGCCGGCACACTGCGCATTGGTTTTGGCATCGCTACTGTCTCGGAGATTCTTCCGCGCACCATTCTTCGCTTCCGCCGTGCACATCAGCACGTCGAGCTGCAAATGCGCGACATGTCCACTCCCTCGCAAATCGCGGAGCTGCTCGAGGAAAAACTCGACATCGGCATCGTGCGCTTGCCCATCGCCCACACCGAGCTGGAAAGCCGTCCGCTCTTCCGCGAGCATCTGGTCGCCGCCACTCCGCCGTCGATCCCTTACAGCCGCAAAGAAGGCTTGGCTTCGCTCCGCGACCGCCCCTTCATTCTTCAGCCGCGCTCCGAGTCGGAAACCTTTCACGACCACGTCATGACTGTTTGCCAGCGTGCTGGTTTCACTCCTCGCATCGTCCAAGAAGCAAGCGAAACATTCACCATTCTGAATTTCGTTCGTGCCGGTCTCGGCGTCTCTCTCGTGCCCAGCTCCGCTCTCCGCATGCACGTCCCCGGAATCCGCTTTCACGAGCTGCGTATGCCGGAGGCCGAATGGCGGATCGGCATCGCCTGGAACAAGCTCTCCGAGAAAAAGGAGCTGATCTCGCGATTCTCGCAGACTATTACATCCGTCGTGCGCGAGTAGCACAGCCACTCTTGGCTGTGCGCTTCTGCTAACTGCACGGTTTCATCGCAGCCTCTCGCGACCCTGTCATCCCGACCGAAGTTCTCGCGTCTGCGCGAGGACTTTGCGGAGGGATCATGGCTACACCCATCATCAGCAACCCTCGACGAGACCAGCCGCGGTGCCGCACCTTGCCGTTTTCAGTGTGGGCGTGTTCCTGCTTCGCTGTCATGAACGACCCGTAGCTCAGGCCTTTCAGCCTGACTGCCCTTCCCCGCGTCCGGCAGTATAAACGTCCGCCTCGCCAAGCCCGACGCCAGCGTCTCCTCGCGATAATATTTCTTCAAAATGTCCCTCTCGCGATCGAACAGGTCCGCATTGTTGGATCGGAATTCCATCCACGTCTCTTCACCTTCCGCTCGAGCCATGCGTTCGCGGATCAGCAAAAGGTACGCCCACGTGATCGTTTCATGATATCGGTCCGCTTTGCCCTGCCGGGCCGCAAATCGTTTCAACGAATTCGCGAATTGCTCCAGCGCTTCTAGCGCAGAATATCGCTGCAAATACAGAAACGCCACGCGCACGTGCTCCTCATGATGAAAACATTCGCCCGGCAATGTGGCGGCTTCGAATCCCTGCAACAACTCATCGTCCGTCATGCGCCACTTCCTGTGTTTTCGCGCTCCGATGCGCCATGCTCACCAGCACTGCCATGCTGTACACCGCCAGCACACCCACATCGTACTGGCCGTGCAAGACATGAACCAGAGCCGCGAAGAAAAAGACAACCAGCAATAGATAGCTGCCAATAATGGTTGTAAAAGGAACAAGAAATAGAATCGCAGCCACAATTTCGCTGCCCGCCAATAGCGGCCGGATCCACCCCGGCAGTCCCGCCCTCGCGAACGCATGAATCTGCGAACTCGCGAATGCCAGTCGGATCGACTCCATCAATACGACGAGTCCCACCGTCCATCGCAGCGCCACGACAGCAACTTTTCTCAGGTCTTGCCTCATCTTTAGCTTTTCCCTTTCCGCTTACGCTCCGCGCTTCCCTCCATATCGGTCAGGGCCAGTTCCGTAAGCCTGTGACTCGCGCTGGAATCCAGATCAAGCTCGTAGAATTTCTTGAGCTCCCGGATGCGTTTCAGCGAAGCGCCCTGGAAAGGACACTTCCCATCGAACGCATGCAGAACGATGCCCTCCAACAGGTCTCCCAGCGTCAAATCGTGATACTCCGCCAGCGCCTTCAGCACCTTCAGCAGTCGCTTCTCCATGCGCACGCCCGTCTGCACCCGCTCCACCACAAATTCCCCGTCCATCACGCGCGCCTCCATCTTCTACCATATTACCATGGTACCAATATAACGCGCAAATCGCCGTCTACTCGCAGATCCTCGTTGGAGAAATGCGCGGAACGCCACGTTCAAGAATTATGGATAAGGGATGAAATCCAGGAAATTGGAAGCTTGCTAGTTGCCTTCCAGCGCCTTCAGCTTGTCTTTGGCATTCTGGTTGTTTGGATCGAGTTCCACCGACTTGCGATAGCTTTCGATGGCCAACTCCTTCTGGCCGTCCTTTTCATATGCTTCGGCAAGGCTGTCGTAGACATTCCCCGATTTCGGGTACTCCTCAGCATTGAGCTTGAATATGACTATAGCGTCCGCCGTGCGGTTCCGCTCCAACAGTATATAGCCCAGGCTGTTCAATCGCCGCTCGCCGAAATCGTACCCGTCCGGGTTGGTCCGCTTGAGCTCGCGGTACTGCGCCACACTTGCTTCGACGCCGCGATGAACAATGGTGTCGCCGAGAACATTGACGAGCATCCGTTTGGGCGGTTTCGGCTCCTGCCCATACAATACGGCGCGAATGCCCTTGCCCATCTCACCGAGGTCCGGTCCGGGTACGTTGTTAAACCGCACGATCAGGTCGTGGTCGTCCACAAACCGTTGCTCCAGAGTGTTGAAGCCATTGATGCCACCACCGTGCGCGATGATCGTCTGTCCCGCTCCCGGATCATTCGCCGGCACGATGTTAATGACCCACCCGTATCCATAGTGTTCCAGAACCGGTGTGAAGAGCTTCTGTTTCAGCTCGGCAGGCACCAGCTTATCCGTGTACAGCGCCTGGTCCCATTTGTAGAGATCTTTCACGGTCGAATACAGAGCCCCGGCGGCAAACGGCAGCGCCATGTCAAGTTATGTCGCGTTGTTGACCTCACCAAGGCCACGCTGGTAGCCGATGGCGCGTTTTGGCAGGATTTCCGCAAAATGATCGTACCCAGTGTCTTTCATGCCCAGCGGACCGAGGATGTCCTCCTTCAGCAGTACCTCATACTTCTTTCCGCTGACGTGCTCTAGAATTGCTCCCAAAATGAAATATCCTGAGTTGTCGTAGTGATACTTCGTCCCCGGTTCGAATTGTAGGTCCCCGCTGCAAAACTTTTTCACAAAATCATCCCGGCGTAGTAGTTGCGTGAGACGTCTGGAAAGAATTTCGAATCGTCGGTGTAGCTTGGAATCCCCGACGTATGACTTAGTAGCTCGTGAATCGTCACTCTTGATCCAGTGTCTTTGCGGTAGTACGGCAGGTAGTCAGAAATGTGGCCGTCGAGCTTGATCGCCCCTCTTGCGACCTGCCGCATGATCAGCATCGACGTGAATTGCTTCGTGATCGAACCGATCCGGAACTTCACTTCCGGAGTGTTGGGAATGCTCCATTCACGGTTCGCCCACCCATAACCTTTTTTGAAGATCACGTGATCGTGATCGGAAACCACCACTGTCCCGCTGAACAGACAGCAGTCCACATATTCCGATATCAGCTTGTCGATCTTAGCGGCTTTGTCGGTTGAGTCCTCTGCGTGATTGACAGGTGCGGTGCATATCAAGAACAGCAGGAACGCCAAGGCGGGAAATCGTTTCATCGCAACACACCCAGAGGGTAGCCACATTCCCTTCTTAATTTCGAAGGCGAACAGCATTGTACGCCCGTTGCCAATTCCCGGCTGCGGATGTGTAAGAAGAACGTTCTCTTTGGTAGATCAATGCGCCGAGGATTTCGATCCGGTGGGCCCGTCCACGCCGAAATCCCACACGTACAGGCTCATGCCGTCCTGCAAAATCTCCGCCAGCGCGTATTCGCCCGGCGGCAGCGGCTCGCTCAGCGTAAATCGAAAAACTGTACGCGCAACCTCCCACCGCTGAATCGAGACGCTATTGCGGTCCTGCGCGACTTGCTGGCCAAACAGACTTTTGATCGATTCCAGTTGTCGTTTGTTTCCTTTCACCGTCGCGCGGACCAGCTCCACCTCCGGACCATACTCTCCAGGCCGGCTGCTCCTTTGTATCGGCCCGTCGCGGTCCGGGTCGGGCGGTGCTTCGCGCAAATAAAATTCCGGCGCCGCACTGTTGACTCGAATCGTGGCCCGGGGCCCCGGTATTTCCACGTTGCGCTTGCTGGGAATGATGGGGATGGGGGAAAGGACCTGCTTGAATACTTGTTTCTTGTCGGTCTTTACCTGTGAGCCTACCTGCTCGAGCGGCGTCACGGATTTCCCCTGTATCACGAACATGCCTTCCCCGGGAGGCAGAAATACTCCCGGCGCCACTTGCAAGCTCGCGTCGACATCCAGCGTTGTCTCGATCTTCGTGGCTTCCTCTTGCGCGTGCACTTTGCTCAATAGCGCCGCATCGGCCTTCTCGGTCTCCGCCTCGGCCTTCTTCGTCGCCTCCCAATCCACCATCGACGCCGGGATCTCTTCCCAGCTTCCCCGTTCCAAGCTGAAATACCGCACTCTTTCTCCGTTTCGCTCGTAGCTCCGCACCAGCTGGAAATTCCCGTCCTTTAGCACCAGCTTCTTTCCCCGTGCGAACCGCGCTACGGGGTCCTGACCGGCGGGCTTTTGGGCGGATCCCCCGGTTCCCCCACTTGATTGCGCGTTTCTCTCCGCGTTCTTATTCGGACTTCTCATCGCCCGTGCCGGATTGGAAACCTGAGTCAGGCTCCATGCGCAGCCGGCTAAGCCAAGAAGAGTGACGCCAATCCAAGAGCGGTTCATTGCAGACCCATTCGTTGCAAGCGAACTCGGGAAACCTGGTAGCTACGGGCCGCGACGACGGTCGTGACGACGTCGCTACATTCACGGACGCATTCAGTTCTTCCCCGTGTTGCCTCTTCGCCGAGCATAACTCCCCCTGTCAACCTCCGCAACCCGCGAACTGCATTTGTGTAGGACAGACATTCCTGGCTGTCCCCTTTTGATTCCTTGGGTCCTCCTGCAAAACAAGAGGGCAAAAACGCCTGTCCTTATCTGAGGTCACCGGAGTGGGTCTCATTCTCTCAGCCACCCCAAAAAACAGAAAAGCTCCCCGGACCCGCCGGAGAGCTTCAACCTTCGTCGCTTTTTGAGTGCGCCGCTTAGTGCGTGCAGCGCGGAAACAGCGTTACCAACACCATCAGATCCGAGAGCGTAAACAGCCACTGGTCCGCTTTGGCGCCGGCTGCTTCGGCAGCCCGTGCGATAAAGCCCAGATGACGGCTCTTTGCGAAATTGTGTACATGATCCACGCAGATCCCGGTGAGTGTGGCGACCTCGGAATCCGTGAAGATTTTCTGGCTCGCTTTGACGGTAACCATGGCCTTGGCCCTCTCCATCTCTCCGCCGTTACGTTGCCCTCTACAACTTAGATGCTGAGGCGATCGTAGCGGCTGCAAGACGCAAGAGCAATAGTCGTTCCGTTCCTCTCGGCCAAAAACTAACAACCTAGTACTTTTGGACATTTTCCCCGAAAAACCCAAGAAAAGCGGGTATCTTCGGCCAAGTTCGGTTGAGTTCGGGCGTTAGTACCAGGTTTCCTGTAGATGCGGTAGGCAGGTAAAAATGTCCTATTTTTGCAAAGTTGCTACATCTTTCGGTAGACGCGTCACAATTTTCCGCATTTGTTTTTCGTGCCGAATCTCGTGCGAAGCAATCATGTGAAACCATCCGTACATACTTAGCGACCCCAAGAACGGATGCGGCCAGCGATAGGCACTCAAATCCCGGCTCTTGGTTTCGTCCAGAAAAGCAAGGGTTCGCTCTCGCACTTCTCGCAACCCGGCGAGCATGGCTTCCTTTTCCCGGACCAGCTCGGGATCGAGCGGTATGGGCGTCTTTCGTCTCACCAGGCGAGCCTCCACGAATGCCATGGGCAAATGCAGCCTTTTCAGCATCGCGACGCGCTTGGGCGTCTTGTGCGCAATGCGGTCGGCGTTGGCGATGATGGCCCGCTCTACCATGATGAGGTGGGCGACGATTTCTGCGGCCGACCAACTGCCATTGCCGGGGCTCGTTTTCCATTTGCCAGAGGGAACGGAATCTGCGGTCCGCAGCAGGCGGCCCTGGGCGAGAGCCAGTTTCTCAAGGATGGGTTCGAGTCTAGCCACGAAGCTTTGTCAAAATCCTGGGTTGACCACGGGAGGGGCGATCACACCGTTGCGCCACCAGCCTCCTCAAATGCGTGCGCTAACTGCAAGACGCGCGCTTCACCAAATGCCGGGCCGAAAATCTGCAAACCGACCGGGAGCTTACCGCAGATCTTACCGCACGGCACGGAGATCCCGGGAATTCCTGCGAGCGATCCAGTAACCGTATAAATATCAGCGAGATACATCTGCAAGGGGTCATCTGTGCGCTCGCCCAAACGGAACGCCGGCACCGGCGACGTGGGCGTCACAATCGCGTCCACTTTCGTGAACGCATCGCGAAAATCCTGCGCGATCAGCGCGCGGACCTTCTGTCCTTTCAAATAATACGCGTCGTAGTAGCCGGCGGAGAGGACATATGTACCGAGAACAATTCGCCGCTTAACCTCAGGGCCGAAACCGGCTCCGCGGGTCCGCCGGTACATGGAAAGCAAGGAATCGCCGTCGACGCGCAGACCATAGCGCACGCCGTCATAGCGGGCAAGGTTGGAGCTCGCTTCTGCGGTGGCAATGATGTAGTACGTC
>Ga0070698_100008764_pt1 | contig 10890 bp, 8 predicted proteins | sample KBSK1502metaG_FD_65477 | JGI IMG/M metagenome (GOLD analysis project Ga0070698, IMG submission 65477) | Corn, switchgrass and miscanthus rhizosphere microbial communities from Kellogg Biological Station, Michigan, USA - KBS K1-50-2 metaG | ecosystem: Host-associated > Plants > Roots >...
TCGGGGAAGCCCGGCGGACGTGCGGTCATCTTCTGCCCGAATCGCGGCTATCCATTTGAGACCCATGGAATTTACTGGAATGGAAATTATCATTTTGGCAACAAGCTTTTTGTGAATTATCTACCGCGCGCATGGCGTAATAAACTTGCTCCACATGTTCGCGTTTATTCAGGGAAGGATATGCAAATGTTATTCGAAGGATTACCCGTGAAATTTATCGAACGAACGATCATCTTCGGTGCGTACGATAATATTATCGCCAGGTTCGGGTCATTGGGAAGAGTCCTGCGTGAGATCCTACAGTTCCTGGAAAAGACACCTTTGAAGATATTGGGGTTATCTCACTTTTGGGTGGTGGAAAAACTTTAGGACAAACATGACAGAAATCAATACAAACACTGAATTATTTGCTGGGCTTAGAGACGCAAATCAACGCGTTACTCAGTGGTTCACAGAGATACCTGCTGAAGAATTCTTCACGCGGCACGGTGAGATCTGGTCCGCGTCAGATAATATGGATCACCTCATCAAGTCACACAGGCCCATTTCCAAGGCATTGAAGTTGCCGAAATTCACTTTGCAGGCTATGTTTGGAAAACCTGAAAGGCCGTCCAGAATGTATAAAGAAATTTGTAAAGTGTACAGAGAAGAAATTGCCAAAGGTGCGCAGGCGTCCGGGCGTTTTCTTCCAGATCAACAAAGCCCGTCTGAAGGCGTCGAAGAGAAAAAGACTGAATTGCTGGAGCAGTGGTCAAAGGCCAGCTCGGAACTCGTATTGGTTGCTGAGAAATGGAATGAAAGTGAATTGGATGGATATTTACTTCCGCATCCATTGATCGGGAAACTAACGATCCGGGAAATGCTTTTCTTTACGATTTATCATAATCTACGGCATGCCAGCCAGGAGGGAGATTAAAACAAAGTCCTTTACAAAGGTATAATGAACTCCGCAAATATGCGGAGTTCATCTTTTCTCTCGTTCTCCCGGCAATACCTTCTTTCCATTGTATTGATCGCATCGGTCACGGCATTATTTTTCGCGCTGCGTGAGGCGTTGGATTCCACTCTCATTGCTTTGCTATATTTGATCCCTCTTGGGATGATCACTGCCTTTTGGGGGCTCGGGCCTGGAATCATCAGCGCATTGATCACATTTCTCACATTCAATTATTTTTTCATCGAGCCTTATTACACATTCACAGTACATCATGCCGCAGACGTTGTCATCCTGGTGGTATTTCTCATCGTGGCAGTGGTCATCAGTCAATTGGTCGCGCGTGCACAGGCGGGCCTTGAAGCGGCAATGGCGCGTGAACGTGAAGCCACACAACTCTATGAACTGAGTACGGCGCTGACAGGCCTGCACGACGAGCATGCCATCGCGCAAATCCTTGCAAAACAAGTCCATGTTGTTGCACAAGGCGAGTACGTTGAACTAAACATCGTGGGTACAGATCCCTTTGCTTTTCACTTGCCTGACATCATTCCGCTAACTCGGTTGCCTGAATTGATCCTCCCCATCGAGGCAGCGCGCGGCGTTATCGGAGAGATTAGGCTTTGGAGGGCTACGCCAGCCATCTCATCCAATGAAAAGCGATTGTTACAGACGTTTGCCAGCCAGAGCGCATTGGCTTTGGAACGCGCCTGGCTTGCGGAAGCGGAATCGCGTGCAAGAGTCCTTGAAGAAAGCGACCGCTTGAAATCCGTTCTTTTGTCTTCCGTCTCGCACGAATTGCGAACGCCGCTTTCCACCATCAAAGCCGCATCTTCGAGCTTGCGCGAGAACGAAGTTAGTTGGGATTCACCTGCCCGGGTGGAATTGATCTCTGCGATTGATGATGAAGCCGATCATTTGAATATGCTCGTTGGCAACCTGCTCGATATGTCCCGTATCGAATCAGGTGTACTCAATCCAAAACGTGAATGGAATATTCTGCCTGAAATCCTTGGGACAGTACTCGTCCGAATGCGACATCGGGTGGGGGAACATCAAATAGAAGTGGATGTACCTGAAAGCCTGCCACTTGTTCCTGTAGACTATGTGCAGATGGAGCAGGTCTTTACGAATTTAGTGAGCAACAGTGTGAAGTATGCCCCGGAGAAAACAAGGATTTGCATTCGCGCATTCGTGGAAGACGAATCGATTCATGTGCAAGTGAGCAATCAGGGGCCGCAGGTTCCGCAAGAACATCTTGAACGCATCTTCGACAAGTTTTACCGCATTACAGCAGCAGACCGGGTCACAGGTACAGGGCTCGGCCTTTCGATTTGCAAGGGAATTATCGAAGCACACGGCGGACGGATCTGGGCCGCAAATGTGCCTGATGGACTTGCATTCAACTTCACTTTGCCACTTATTTGGGATGGAGTCACATCTCCTCAACTTCCAACGGATACAGAGATCGAATGAACAACGCACCACATATTCTCGTCATCGATGATGAACCGCAAATCCTGCGTGCCATGCGCACTATTCTCACCGAAAAGCAATTCAAGGTTACCACTGCCAGCCGCGGTGAAGAGGGTCTCACATTAGCAGCGACGAATGAACCCGATATTGTGATTCTCGATTTGGGTTTGCCAGATATGGATGGTGTGGAAGTCTGCGCACGCCTGCGTGAATGGACACAGTGCCCGATCATCATTCTCTCTGTGCGGGATGGTGAACGCGATAAAGTTGCTGCGCTGGATCAGGGCGCAGACGATTACCTGACCAAACCATTTGGCATCGAAGAACTGCTGGCGCGTGTGCGCGTGGCGCTCCGTCATTCTACTCGAGCGCAAGGCGCCCAAAACAAAGTAATCAAGGCTGGGGCCATCGTAATTGACCTTGCATGGCACATTGTGAAGCGCGGCGATGATGAGATCAAATTGACAGGCACCGAGCATAAGTTACTCGCTTATCTCGCTGCCAATCGCGGACGTGTGCTCACGCATCAAAGCATTCTCACGCACGTCTGGGGGCCAGCAGATGCCAATCATACTGAATACCTGCGCGTCTATATGCGCCAGTTGCGCAAGAAGCTCGAAGACGACCCGGAGCGCCCGCAATATATTCTCACCGAACCAGGCATTGGTTATCGCTTTATCGCGGATGAATAGGTTATGTCATTGCGAGGGGGTGTTTTCCACCCGAGGCAATCTCCCCTTTAATGGATAAATTTCGCCCAATGGCATTCACATTAATTAGGGATTGCTTCGCCAGAGAGTGACTCACAATGACATAATATTTGTCACTGATTTAATAGTGACTTTTTTCTTAAACGCCCTTTTGCAGGGCGTTTTTATTTGTTCTTTATGCAACTGGTCAAAATCTTTGTCACCATTTTATAAGGGGTTATCCATATGAATTTCATCGTCGTTGGTTAGCGGCGGAATGAAGCCCGGCGTACGGCGCATTACAACACATTAGATGAAATTGAGCAGTTTGGTGAGGCCTTGAAGAAGATCGCAAAGTAAATCAACTTACCTTCAACCGATACCCCACACCCGGCTCTGTGACAATATATTTTGGGCGGCCAGGGTCGCTTTCAATTTTTCCGCGCAGGTTGCTGATGTTAACTCTAAGCAGGTGCATCTCGCTTTCGTAGGCTGTTCCCCATACCTGCCTCAACAATTGACGATGTGTCAGCACTTTACCCGCATTTTGCAGAAGCAAACGCAGAATATCATATTCCGTTGGGGTCAGTGAAATCTCTTTGTCATCAACTGCCACCAAACGAAGGGATAGATCCATTTTCAAATTGTCAACTTGTAAAACAGGCTCATCAGATTTGCTTGCTAAACGACGCATTGCAACGCGCATACGTGCCATCAGCTCGCCTGAGCTAAAGGGTTTTGTCAGGTAATCATCCGCGCCTGCGTCTAAGGCGGCGATTTTATCGCTCTCCGCTTCACGCACAGAGAGGATAATGATGGGAGTTTGCGACCATTCGCGCAGACGACGCGTAATCTCAATGCCGTCGAAATCGGGCAGACCAAGGTCAAGAATGATGATGTCAGGGCGGTTTGCGATGACAGCGTCGATAGCTTCCTGTCCATTTGTGGCTTCATAGATGGTAAATCCTTGTGCGCTTAATGCGGCGCGCAGATAGCGCCTGATGGATGTTTCATCGTCCACAACCAAAACCCTCTGACTCTTTTCCATGATCTTTGTTTATACTTTGTTATTCAAGGGTAATTCAATCGTAATGATTGTGCCGCCGCACTCGCGAGCGCTTGCGTAAATATTACCATGATGCACTTCGATAATTCCCTTGCTAATGGATAAACCAAGTCCCGTGCCGCTGACATTCTCAGGGCGTTGGACTCGATAGAATTTGTTAAAGATCCGCGTCAGGTCTTCGGACGGGATGCCAGCACCTCGGTCTGCGATTTTGATGCGGATATTTTCATCCAATAATTCTGCAGAGGCTTCGATAGTTGAATCTATAGGTGAGTATTTAACAGCATTCTCAAAAATATTTACGAGGACTTGCGCGATTAGTGTGAAATCCATCGGCACGAGAGGGAAGCCCATAGGAACATTCACTTGTATTTTATGGTCTGCAACACGCGCACCAAGTTGTTCGAGCGCTGTGCCAATCACATCCTGAATGTCTTCAGACTCAAGCCGAAGTTTAATGGCGCCGCTTTCAATGCGAGTCATGTTAAGCAGATTGCCCACGAGACGGTTAAGGCGATCTGCTTCACCGCGCGCGTTCTCAATCAGGGCGCGCCGCGTGGACTCCTCGAGCGTACCATTATCCTCATCCAGTGAGCTCAGTGCGCCTGTGATGGAAACCAACGGCGTACGAAGATCGTGCGAAATGGAATTGAGTAAAGCGGTTTGCAAGGATTCTGTAGCGCGCAAAATTTCGGCTTGACGTGCCTGCTCGGAAAGATTGGCGCGTTCAATTGCCAACGCAGATTGATTGGCAAATGCCGCAAGTGTAAGTCTTTGTTCTGGTGAAAGAAAATTAGTTGAGTCTTTGGAATGAACCCCAAGCACGCCAACAATGCCGTTGGAAGTTTTCAAAGGATGACAACGCAATGCCGCGGCGGGAAGTGTATCTGTTCCACGGCCTGCTGGCTGATTGTGCTCATACGCCCAGGAGGCTACAGCCAGTTCATTTTCATCAGGATGATAATTGGGAGAACTTGCGAAGATTTGCAATTGCTGATCATCCGGGAGAAAGATGGCAACATCACGCCCGAACGCATGGCCGATCTGCGAAATAATGATGTTCGCAACCTGAAGAAGGTCGGCGGCAGAGGTCAGGTCTTTGCTGAGATCATAAAGCGCAGCAGTTTGTTTCTCGCGCTGGATGGCGGCTTCGGCTTGTTCACGCACACGAGCAGTCAATGAGGTGACCACTAAACTTACTATGAGCAAGGCAGCGAAAGTGATGATGTATTGTGTATCATTAACAGCGAACGTGAGATATGGCGGAATAAGGAAAAAATCAAATGCCAGTACGCCTGCTATCGCAGTGAAAAGCGAAGGTCCTCGCCCAAGAAAAATCGCAGAGATAACAGTGGAAGCCAGATACAACATGACAAGATTGGTGGGTTCAAGATTCCCACGAACGAGCAACCCAAGTGAAGTGGAAATTGCAACCAGCAATAAACCAAGGAGGTAACGCCTAAGAGGACGATGGGGCTGCCAATCTGTTGGCATAATCGGTTTGCTTAATTCCGCCCGCGCACTGATCACGTACACATCAATGTCGCCGCTGGCATAAATAAGTTGGTCAACAATGGAGCCACTCCACATTTCCTGCCAGCGTGGTTTGAGTGGTTTGCCCACTACAACTTTTGTAATATTGTTCTTGTGTGCAAAATCCAGAACAGCTTCATGAATTGATTGGCCTGCAATCGTAAGACTTTTTGCTCCTAGTTCTTCTGCCAATTGCAAAGTCCGTCCAATGTGTTCACGGTTTGCGGGTTTGATCTCAGGCTTTGAGGCCATTTCTACATATACTGCATACCATTCCGCATTGAGTTCATCAGCCAGCCTGCGGGTGGTACGAATGAGTTTTTCTGCCAGCGGGCTGGGGCTGATACAAACAAGTAGACGTTCACCCGCCGCCCATGGGCCAGAGATGGCGCGTGTTTGCATATACGAGCGCATTTGGTTATCCACGCGTTCTGCCGCGCGGCGCAGGGCCATTTCACGCAAAGCGGTGAGGTTGCCTTTGCGAAAAAATTTATCAATAGCACGTCTGGCTTGTTCGGGGATATAGACTTTACCTTCCTTCAGCCTTGTCATTAATTCATCAGGCGGCAAATCAATGACCTCGATTTCGGAGGCTTCGTCAAGCACGCGGTCGGGGACAGTCTCACGCACGATCACGCCTGTCACCTGTGCAACGACATCATTCAAACTTTCGAGATGTTGAATATTGAGCGTCGTGTACACATCAATACCCGCGTCAAGAATTTCCTCTACATCCAAATATCGTTTGGGATGACGCGAGCCTGGGGCATTCGTGTGTGCGAACTCGTCCACCAACACGATTGCAGGGTGACGTTTGATCACCTCGTCCACATCCATTTCAGGCAGGGACACGCCGCGATATTCAACCTGTTTGCGCGGCAACACGTCCAGGCCTTCCATCAGTTCTTCGGTCTCGGTACGTTTGTGTGTTTCCACATATCCTACAATTACATCAATGCCTTGTACTTTGCGTTGATGCGCGGCTTCAAGCATGGCGTAGGTTTTACCCACACCTGCGGCATAGCCGAGGAAAATTTTTAATTTTCCTCGGCTAGATTGTTCAGACTGGGCGTGTTTTAATAACTCATCAGGGTCGGGACGATGTTTCATCAAATTTATTGTATCGCATCCAATGCCAGATTCAACAACAGGACATTGACGCGCGGCTCGCCCAAGATTCCGAATTGACGACCTTGAGTATGTTTCTCAACGAGAGATTTAACATCCGCTTCACTCAACCCGCGAACGGAGGCCACACGAGGCACTTGATACAATGCTGCGGCGACGCTAATGTGCGGGTCGAGTCCACTGGCGGAGGCGGTTACGAGGTCGACAGGAATCGGGAGTTGGTTATCTGGATCTGCCGCTTTGAGGGCATCCATGCGCGCATGCACCATATCCATAAGAGCTGGATTCAGCGGCCCGTAGTTCGAGCCGGAGGAGGCAGTCAGATTTTCGGCGTTGAATGCATTGTACGCGAACGTGCCTGTTGCCGAGATGCGTCCCCAGAAATATTTGGGGTCATCGAATTGCTGACCGATGAGTTCAGAGCCAATGGCTTTTCCATCTTCGGTCATGATGAGGCTACCATTGGATTGGCTTGGAAACATGACTTGTGCAATACCTGTCATAGCCAGCGGATAGATTACACTTGTAATAATAGTGAGCAGAGCGAAAACAGTAAGAGCGGTGCGAAGTTGAGTGTTCATGGGCTGAAGAATCCTGAGCAAAAGGCTAAGAGCCAAAAGATGGATGTGAGGAAAACCCAGGGACGCAGATCCAATGGGATTCCAAAAGCATCTGGGGCGAGGGCGGCCGCGCCGATCAACAGGGTCGAGATGATACTGAACCATTTCGAGATTCGGCGTTTGGAAAACATTAAGTCTCCTCGTGTTTTCACTCTGGGCATCTCGCGAAGAACGATGGAGTTTCCTTTCCCATTTTTCGAGTGAGGTACGGGTGAAGCATTATTTGTAATCATTTGGACCTCCTATGCAAGCCTGAACCAGACCAGCAATATGTCAATCAACTTGATGCCAATGAACGGCGCGATGAGCCCACCGACGCCGTAAATCAACAGGTTGTCTCGAAGCAGTTGCACCGCGCCGACAGGGCGATACGGAACGCCGCGCAATGCAAGCGGAATGAGAGCAATGATAATGAGCGCATTGAAGATGACTGCAGAAAGGATTGCGCTCTCAGGAGTGGCGAGCCGCATAAAGTTCAGCGTGGTCAAAACGGGATAGGTGGAAGCGAATGCGGCGGGGATGATGGCGAAGTATTTTGCCACGTCGTTGGCGATGCTGAACGTGGTCAGCGCGCCGCGGGTCATCAACAATTGCTTGCCGATCTCCACGATCTCAAGGAGTTTGGTCGGGTTGCTATCGAGGTCCACCATATTGGCAGCTTCGCGTGCGGGTTGCGTGCCTGTGTTCATGGCAACGGCTACATCAGCTTGCGCAAGAGCGGGTGCGTCGTTCGTGCCGTCACCTGTCATGGCAACCAACCGTCCGCCCGTTTGATATTCACGAATCAATTTCAGCTTTGTTTCAGGCGTGGCTTGCGCGAGGAAATCGTCCACGCCAGCTTCGGCGGCGATGGCTGCGGCAGTGAGCGGGTTGTCACCTGTGATCATCACGGTCTTGATGCCCATCTTGCGCAGTTGTGCGAAGCGTTCCTTGATTCCACCTTTGACAATATCCTTCAGATGGATGACACCGAGCGCCTTGTTGTTTTTCGCCACTACTAGCGGCGTGCCGCCCATACGGGCGATATTATCGACAGCTGGTTTCAGATCGGATGGAACTCTGTTACCTCCTGATTGGATTAGCTCTGTTATCGTATCGGGCGCACCTTTACGGATGGATGTTCCGTCGAAATTGACTCCGCTCATGCGCGTCTGCGCGGTAAATGGAACGAAGTGCATACCTTCCGGCGCTTCATTGCTGGCCCCCATCGTCCGACCGCGCAAGCCAAACATTTCCTTGGCAAGAACAACGATCGAACGACCTTCGGGTGTTTCATCCGCGAGAGAAGCCAATTGTGCGGCTTCGGCCAGATCATGTGCATCAGTCCCATTAACTGGAATGAATTCAACAGCCTGGCGGTTTCCAAGTGTGATCGTGCCCGTCTTATCGAGCAGCAGCACATCTACATCGCCAGCGGCTTCCACCGCGCGGCCAGACATGGCAATCACATTGCGCTGGATCATACGGTCCATTCCCGCAATGCCAATCGCAGAGAGTAACCCGCCAATCGTGGTCGGGATCAAACACACCAGCAAAGCGATCAGCACCGTGATAGTGATAGGCGTGCCCTGGCCCGCGGCGCCCACACTGTAAAGTGAGTATGGCAGAAGAGTAGCGCACACGACCAAAAAGATAATCGTGAAGCCAGCCAGCAAAATATTGAGCGCAATCTCGTTTGGAGTCTTCTGTCTCTTCGCACCTTCGACCATGCTGATCATACGGTCAAGGAATCCCTGTCCAGGGTCAGCACTGACGCGCACAATCAGCCAATCTGAAAGGAGACGGGTGCCGCCTGTGACAGCGGAACGATCGCCGCCCGCCTCACGCACGACGGGAGCTGATTCTCCAGTAACGGCGCTTTCATCCACTGACGCGATTCCCGCCACGATCTCGCCGTCCGCAGGGAGAATATCTCCTGCCTCAACGAGAAACAGATCATCCTTTCGCAATGCAGTGGATGAGACAATCTCAGTTTTTGATAATGCGCTTTGCACATCTGTTGCAGAGCCGCGTAATTTCTTCGCGGGCGTATCCTGCCTTGCTTTGCGAAGCGATTCAGCCTGTGCCTTGCCACGTCCTTCAGCAACGGCCTCGGAGAAATTCGCGAACAGGACGGTGAACCACAACCAAAGCGCAATCGCTCCGATAAAGCTTGTTGGAGCTTCGCCTTGTCCAAGTAAGGCTTGAATCCACAACGCAGTAGTTAATACACTCCCAACTTCCACCACGAACATAACGGGGTTGCGCACCATCCAGCGCGGGTTAAGTTTGATAAAGGACTCCACAATTGCGCGTTGATAGATCTCGCGACGATATGGAGTTGGTTTTTTCGTTTGAATAGTCATTCTAAAATCCTTCTAGTGAGCAAAAAGCATCAAGTGTTCGACGATGGGTCCCAGCGCCAATGCGGGGATGAAGCTAAGCGCGCCGACAATCATGATGACACCGATCAGCCAGGCGATGAAAAGCGGCGTATGCGTGGGCAATGTTCCACTGCTGGCAGGGACTTTTTTCTTTTGCACAAGCGAGCCTGCAATTGCCAGCGCGGGAACGATCAGCCAGTATCGGGAAAAGAACATACAGATGCCAAGCGCAGTATTGTAGAATGGGTTATTCGCGCCCAATCCGGCAAATGCCGAACCGTTGTTATTGGCTGCTGACGAGAAGGCATACAACACTTCACTAAATCCATGTGGACCACCTGTGTTCCAAATAGTGGCGAGACCTGCAACCGACACGACGGCAATGGCCGTACCAACTTTCGCCAACAAGATTGGGATCAAGAGCATCAGGGAAGCCATCTTCATCTCATATGCTTCGATCTTCTTTCCGAGATATTCAGGGGTGCGCCCTACCATCAAGCCAGAAATAAATACTGCGACGATGACGAAAGCCAGCATTCCGTACAATCCTGAACCAACCCCACCGAAGATGATCTCACCCAACTGCATCAAAAACATTGGCACCAGTCCGCCGAGCGGCATGTATGAGTCGTGCATCGAGTTAACCGAGCCATTGGAAGCAGCAGTTGTGGCCGTAGCCCACAGCGCCGAGTTGGCGATGCCAAAGCGTGTCTCTTTGCCTTCCATATTTCCACCCGGGTTGATATTGGTCTGTATTTGATCGATACCCAGCTTGGTTAAGGCCGGGTTTCCAGCTTGCTCCACCCAAACCGCTAGCGCCATAAATGCCACAAAGATAACTGTCATCGTGATCAGGATGGCCCAGCCCTGGCGTGTATCGCCCACCATCTTGCCGAAGGTGTAACACAGCGCAACGGGGATAACGAGAATTGATAACATCTCCAGGAAGTTTGAGAATGGCGTTGAATTCTCAAATGGATGCGCCGAATTGACATTGAAGAATCCACCACCGTTCGTGCCCAACTGTTTGATAGCAATTTGCGAGGCCGCTGGCCCCACTGCTAATACTTGCTCTGTTACC
>Ga0070698_100008767_pt1 | contig 10890 bp, 12 predicted proteins | sample KBSK1502metaG_FD_65477 | JGI IMG/M metagenome (GOLD analysis project Ga0070698, IMG submission 65477) | Corn, switchgrass and miscanthus rhizosphere microbial communities from Kellogg Biological Station, Michigan, USA - KBS K1-50-2 metaG | ecosystem: Host-associated > Plants > Roots >...
GCAGTCGCGTCTCCCCCACTATGGACCAGAAGTCCAGCAAGCCCTCCTCCTGGCATGGAAAGCGGCCAATCAGATCTGTGCCAAACGGCTGATCCCGTTCCTGCCCACCCTTGTTGAAGCCCTTGAGCGGCATGGGCATCTGCATCTTACGGAGGAGTGCCGCAACCAACTGCTCTCCATGAGTGCAACGACGGCTAATCGCCTCCTGCGTGCCTCTCGACAACAGCATCCGCACGGTATGTCCACCACTCGAGCAGGAACCTTGCTCAAACACCAGATTCCCATCCGCACCTTTCAGGACTGGAATGAAACGCAACCTGGCTTTCTGGAGGCAGACCTGGTCGCCCACTGCGGTATACAAGCAGGGGGAGGCTATCTGTACACCTTGACCCTCACGGACATAGCGACAGGCTGGACCGAATGTCTTCCTCTCCTCTACCGCAGTGGGGAGACGGTGCTGATGGCCTTCCAACGCGCCCGTACGCTGTTTCCTTTTCCGATTCTGGGGATCGATACCGATAACGGTGGGGAGTTCCTCAATGAGAAAGTCGTTGCGTATTGTGAGCAAGAACAGATTACCTTCACGCGAGGACGGCCGTATCAGAAAAGAGACCAGTTTTTTGTCGAACAGAAAAATGGAGCGGTTGTCCGCCAGGTGGTTGGCTATGATCGCTTGGTTGGGGAACAGTCCTATCGGCAACTCACCGAACTGTATCGAGCGCTGCGTCTCTATGTCAATTGCTACCAGCCCTCGATGAAACTTCAGTCGAAGCTGCGAGAAGGGAAAAAGGTGCGTTGCGTCTACGATTCAGCCAAGACGCCACTCCAACGATTGCTCCTCTCAGGCGTCCTGCCCATCTAGAAGCACCAGGAACTCATCGAAGTGGCCCACGCGCTCGACCCTCTCTGTTTGTTTCAACAACTCGAGCAGTTGCAAAAAGCGGTCTTTCGCTGTGCTGTCAGTTGTGCTCCTTTTGTTCCAAACCCACCGCCCGGGCCTCTCCGCGTCTTTTCCGTGGACGATTGTACAGCGGGAGCGCTACAGACTTCGGGGAGCGTCCCCAACCCGGCAGCAGTGTTCCACACTCTGTACCAAGAACAGGAGAGGAGAAAACGTGTCCTGGGCTGGCGACGTACCCAGAAAGACCCATTTGAGGGAGAGTGGGAGCAAATCCTGTCTTGATTGGTTGCCAACCCTGAGCGCAGTAGCGGCGACATCTTCCGGGAGCTGAAGCACCGCTCCCCCGGACGCTATCAACCATTACAAATCCGCACACTCCAGCGCGGCATGCGGAAAATACGAGCCTATCTGCTGGAAACCGTTGAGGAGCAGTGGCAAGCAGAAGTGATCCGAGGACCATCGCCCACGCCCATCTTGCCAGCAGAGAGGGCAATCAAGAGTTCTTGATCGCCAGTTGAACGAACCGTCGGGTAAGATTTTTAGTGAAGCAATGCACTATGCCGCAGTCATCGATGGAGGTGCTCTAATGGGCATTTCATTACCGGGGGGCGCATTGACGCGCAAATCCATCGCTGATGTGACGCGCCGCCGTCTGCGCACGATACTGGTCGTGCTGGGTATTGCCATTGGCGTGCTCGGGTTGACTGCTATCAATATTACCAGTGGTTCACTGAGTGAGTCGATCTCGTTCAGCGCAAACCGGTCTTCGGCCCCTGACTTCTCGTTCAACGTGCAGGCGGTTGATGCGTCGCTTGCTCCGACACTTGCGACAGTGCCAAATGTCAAAACGGTGCAGTTCGACACGTATTACAACACGCGCTGGCACACTGCATCGACGCCGGTCAGCATAGGCATTGTGGCCTTCGCGGATTTCCACAACGTGAAGATCAATACTCTTGAACTCACCTCTGGCCGTCTGCCGGGGCCTGGCGAAATCGCCATGGAGTCGAGCGACCGCGCGCTTCAGAATTTCGCTATCGGGGATCATGTGACGATTGAAACCGCGAGCGGCCTGCAACAGTTGCGCGTTGTCGGCATGGTGCGCACGCTCGGTCAGCCTGGCGCGGGATTCCTCTCGTTCGCCACCGCCTATATGAGCGCGAATGCGCTCAGCCAGATTACAGGCATTCGCAGCGCGAACCATATTGATGTGCAGTTGTACAACACGCACCAGGTAAATGCAACGGCGCGCGCGCTGGCAAATGTGCTACGAGCGCACGACGTGGTGATACTCAGCGCCTTCACGCCGGGAAGTAACACTGTGCAGGTCGCCAGTGACACGGTATTCGCGATAACGCGGGTGCTTGCCATCATCGCCTTGATTTTGACAAGTTTTCTGATTATGAACACGGTGACGACGCTGATCGCCGAACAAATCAAGATCATTGGCACCATGAAGGCTATTGGCGGCACGCGACAGAAAGTGATGCGCAGCAACCATCCGCAGGAGGAGCAGCACTCCCCACAGCGTCGACGCCAACGCCGGTACGGACCGGAGGTCCAAGACGCCTTGTTCCTGGCCTGGTACGCGGCCAATCGCATCTGTAGCAAGCGGCTCATGCCGTTCTTGCCAACCCTGATCGAGGCCCTGGAACGGCATGGGCACCTGCACCTGACCGAGGCCTGCCGCACCCAACTGCTCTCGATGTGTGCCGCCACAGCAGACCGTCTCCTGCACGCATCCCGAACACAGGGCCTGCGTGGCATGTCGACGACGCGCGCCTGGACCTTGCTCAAGCAGCAAATCCCCATCCGCACCTATCAACAGTGGAATGAGACCCAGCCGGGTTTTCTGGAGGCGGATCTGGTGGCTCATTGTGGTCTAGAGAACGAGGGAAGTTTTCTCTACACCCTGACCCTCACCGATATAGCCACCGGATGGACCGAATGCCTGCCCCTACTTTCCAAGAGCTCAGAGGCCGTCCTGTGCGCGTTGCAGCGGGCACGAGCCTACTTTCCGTTTCCGATGCTGGGGCTGGATACCGATAACGGGTGCGAATTCATCAACGAGCCCCTGTTGACCTACTGTGAGCGGGAGCACATCACCTTTACGCGCGGGCGCGAGGGTCTCAAGAATGATCAATGCTTTGTCGAGCAGAAGAACGGAGCCATCGTGCGCCAGGTAGTTGGCTACGATCGCTTCGAGGGGGAACGCGCCTACCGGCAACTGGTCGAGGTGTACCGGGCGCTGCGGTTGTATGTCAATTGCTTTCAGCCCTCGATGAAGCTGCAAGCCACACAATACGAGGGGAGAAAAGTGCGTCGGGTCTATGATGCGGCCAAAACCCCGTTGCAACGTCTCATACTCTCAAAAGTTTTGCCTCCATCGAAGGAGCCCGAGTTGCTGCGGGTGGCCCAGGTACTGGACCCGCTTCGGCTCTTCCACCATCTGAAAGACCTGCAGCAGGCGCTCTTTAGCCCGACGACGAGCGCCTCACCAGATGCCGAAGGAACCTCTCCCGTGATGCTCTCATTTTGCGTCGAACGCTGTCTCGCCAGGCCCAGTGCTGCCGAGTCGGAGACCGTGAAGGAATCCTGGCAGCGGGTGGTGATCCATGCAGGTCTCCCCGAACCCATCTCGCCGGCGCAGCCTGAGCAAGGGACAGGCGTCAATGCCTCATCCTTTCGCACCATTGCCAAATCCCCTTCTGGTGCTCCTTCCCGGCAAACTGGAGAAGAAAGATCATCCCCTGCTCAACAGATCGCAGAGGAAGAGACCACGTGCCTACCAGCAGCGACGAGGTGTGTCGCTGCCCAGAGCGCCTTCACACCCAGCGTCGGACAGCCGCGAGCGTCTCACGCTCCTGTCGGCAGCACACGATCTCCACAGAAAGCTTTGGCTCTGACCATTGAGCAGGCCATCCAGGACTATCTAGAGGATCAGAGGAGCCATCACCGTCGTCCAAAAACTCTAGAGTGGCACGAGAATGCCTTGAGGTTGTTCCAGCACTATCTGCTCAACGAGCACCAGTGTCTCCTGCTTTGCCAGATCACGGAAGCGCAGGTGCACGGCTGGGTGGCGTTCCTGTCCCAGATGCCCAGCGCCAGAGGCCTTCTTCGCCAGACCAGCACAGTGGAGTCCTACGCACGCTCGGTGCGGGCCTTTTGTCAGTGGCTCGTGCGCCGTAAAGGCCTGCATGCCACACCGTTTGCGCACCTTGCCCTTCCCAAGCTGGAAACCCGCATGCTTCACCCGCTGACACCTGAGGAATGGGAATGTCTGCTGCTGGCCTGCCGCTCCGCAAGGAAAACCGACCTTCTGGCAGAGCGCGCGACGGTGCGCAACCGTGCCATCCTCTGGCTGCTCTTTGACACCGGCATGCGTGTCTCGGAGTTCTGTGAGCTGCGCCTCTCTGATGTAGACCGGGATTATGAGGAGAGGTGTCAATCCCTCTTTTTTGCGCGAAAGCTTTGCGCTGCGGTATCTTCAGACCGGGGGCGAGCCGTTCATCCTCCAGGAACTGCTGGGCTGCCCCGATCAGTCCACCAGCAAGCGCTACCGGCACCTCATCGCTCAGGCGCTCACACAGCAACCCGATGAGCCTAGAGAGCGAGTAACTTAGCCCCGGCAAGCTCCTCTGCTCAGAGGGAAAAGGCAACCCTGGCGCCCAAAACAAGGACTCGCCATATTCACGCCTGGCTTCGGACCAGTGGCACACTGGCTTGCTTTGGTATATAGTAAAAAACAATATACTTCTGAATCAAATCATCCGGGAGGCAAAGATGGAAGCCGGAGACATAGGACATTACCTCGCTGAGCTAGGGGCAGAACTAAAGAACCGAGGACTCAAGAAGCCGGTTCGCGTCCTTCTGATAGGCGGCGCATACATGCTCCTACTCGCTAATGCACCCCGTTCCACCAAAGACATCGACATCTTCTGGCTTGACGAAGATGGATTCCAACGAGCTTATGCTCCGCTACGTGAGAGTGTCCAGGTTATTAAACAAAAACACGACCTCGATGCTGATTGGTTGAACTATCTTGCTCAGATGCTTATGTACGATGAAGTGATCGTGCCTGATGGCAAACTGTGGAAACGGTTTGGCCCACTGCATGTCTATGCCCCAGAAGTCGAGTATATCCTGGCCCTCAAAATCACTGCGGGACGCCAAAAAGACCTTGATGATTGTGCTATACTACTTCCGAAAACAAAAATTCGGATACGTCAACAGGCTCAACAATTGTTAGATCGGTACATCTTACCAGGTGGGCAGCAGAAGAATGCCGAGAGTATCGAAAATGCTCTGAACCAACTTTTTGGGAGAGAAGGTTAACCATGAAATTTGAAACCCTGCGCCTGATGGCACAAGATTACGCTGACCGGCATAAAGAACCGCCAGCGCTGCCCGCGACGATCGATACTATAGCGTACGCTTATCAACGAATCTGCCAGGGGGAAGACCCCTGGACAGCTCTGGGGGATTTTTCCAACGCCTGGTATGGCTATGCAAAGCATATCCGACCTGATCTGGTAAAGGACCCTTTGACCAAGCCAGAACAGGAAACCGAATTGACCCGGCGTTGGGGAGCTTTTTGTGCGGCATCTGTCGAATACCTGTGTGACCTCCATCACCAGCCTTGCCCGAAGTGGGTCCACGACTCCTCCTATATCCTGGATACTCCCTGGTGGTACATCCAACGTGCGGATGATCCAGCCATCCGAGAACACACGCGGAGAACGACACCACCACCTTTTGCTCGTCGTAACATCTTTTGCAGTAATCGGCTCTATCAAAACAAATATGAGATGTACGAATGGATTCAGGAAGCCATCGTCAAGGGCATCACGGACATGCATGAAATCCAGCGCTATGCGCGGCAGAAGGAAATCAGCCTGTACGGAGCCTGAGTTCATCAAGTCCCAGCTACGGTGTGAAAACCTGCTCATCCGGGACACATTGCCTCATCTCACTTCTGCCTCTGACATCAGGTCAAACGCTCCCTGCTACATAACGTGGTGGTCACCTCTCGCACGTCCAGGCCTCCCTTTTCTCTCCGTTCTCAAAGAGGAGAAGGTGTTGCCTGTTCAATGAACAAGGGCAGATGTTAACTGAGGCAACGCGCATCGAGGCGGCATCGCAGCCATTCCCCTCAACACGCATGGCTATCCCGACTGCCAGGGGGCTGCTGATGGCGTACCGCTGTGTGCCAAAGGCTTGCGCATGCACCCCATCTACCAGTTCTCCCACACCTACGGCTACCGTGCGCAACGCTTCCGCTGTCCCCTCCTCTTTCCCCACGTCACAGGAGAAACGTGTGACCACGCACAGTTTGGCAAAGGCAAAGGTTGTGTCAAGGATCTCGGGCTCGGAACTGGGTGGGCAAATGCGCGTCACCTTGGACCGCGACGGGCCGCTCTATCACGCCAACTATGACCAACGCACCAGCACGGAACGTATCAACCGTCAATCCAAAGAGTTGGGCATCAAGCGGCCAAAAGTGCGCAACATCGACTCGGTCCGCGACCTCAACCGGCTTCCCTACCTGGTCATCAATGTGCGTGCCCTCCGACGCGCTCGCAACAGCAATGCCTCCTTGCTCACGATGCCTGTACGTCTGGTCGCCTAACGATCGGCTCGCCTGACGAGCAAGCATGACCATCTCGCACCCCTGTTACTGGGTGACATGGGCAGCTTGAGCTGCCTTCGAACGCGAGAAACTGCGCCTTTGGATACGTCGAAGAGGTCCCCAAGGAGTCAGGAGAACGGGTCGTGCATCAAGCCAAGGGGTAGCGATGGTTGGAGGGGCGCGGGAAAGAACGGCATCAGGGGCAAAGCGAGCAATTCTCTAAATACTGCAAGGACGAGGCCGATTCGATTGCTAGAATACTTCCGACTCTCTCCATTGGGCGTACGTTGTTCATCTGACTGGTTTCCGTGCTCATAGGTCCTCCCCTGTAGCTGTCTGCTTTGCTGTTGCTCGCTCGTTGCTTGCTTGGTGTGTACTTTGGCGAGTTGTGCGCGGGAGAACTCCGAGGCAGAGCTATCGCCCAGCAGGTCTCGCGCGAAGCAGTCGCCAGTGGGACGCTCCATGGGTGGCACCGGTCAAGAGGCGCCCAGTGGCGCGCACCCTTGCGTTGTTCTGCAACCAACCTTCATCCTCGTTGTCGCGGAGACCCCTGCATGAATGCAGGGGGAGCAAGCGCCTCCTGCACGCATGAGTGGGGAGGGGCAGACCAGTGGCGCGGAGGCGACAGCTGGGCTGGTGTGTCTCACACACACTCCCTTCTCCTTTCGTATAGCTCTCCCCGGAGGGGGCCCTTTTGAGGAGAAAGGGCGAAAACTCTTGCCGGCTTTCCGGCCACCGTGTCGTCGCACGGGTCCGATTCCCCTTCGTGACTGCATATCAGGCAGAGGCCCGAGGCCATCCGCCACGATCACACTACAGTTTCGGCGTGGCGGGGAGCGGTTGGGACCAGGGGGCATCCCAACGTCCTTTCGCGACTCCCTGGACTCGTCGCCCAGGTTTTGCTCATTCTTAGCCAGATACACTGCTGCCTGAGCGGCATGGGCCAGCCATGCGGACCAAGCTCACTAGTCAGGAATTTGCGTTGAGCTAGCCGTTTCTCAAGCCTCTGGCTTTAGCCATGGGGTTCCTGACGCCGTCTTTCCTTCCTCCGGCTTGAGTGCACGCGCTGAAGACCAGAGTGCACCAGGGTTGACCCGCTTCGGATAGAGCGAGAGCATCTGGTCGTACAGCTCTCGCGTCGTCGTCGTCGTCTGGGCGAGCCTATCGATAGCGCGGATGTACTGCCGGGTCTCTTCGATGATCCTGGGGGCATCGTCGGTTCCCGGTCGCTTATGGCCGGCGATCACCACGCGTGGGTGGAGCGCCTCGATGGTGTCGAGCGCAGCGATCCACTCACGGCGCGTGTGCGCGTTTGACTCGGCAAGTAAGAGATGGACGTCGTTGTAGGCGGCTAAGCTCTCCAGAGCGACGTGCGCGGGCTGAAGGGGGCTGGCCCTCGCTGCTCGATGCGCTGGCCCTGGTGCTTTCCTCTCCCCATCTCGACTGGTGACGCGCTGTTCAAACTCCGGTTCCACAGGGCAGACCACAGACAGAGCGGAAGAACAAGATCTGGTGGCAAAGCGACCCTTGACAATGTTTTCTTTCTCCTTTATACTTAATCTATAGGTTAAGTATTGCCCCTGGCGACGTGAAAGCAGAAAGGAAGAACGATGCCAGCTCGGGCGCGAGAAGACCCATCCCGTTGACGGGATTGGGAGGAGGTCAACACGATGAACAAAGATTGTAACACCACCCCTTTCTGTTAGTAAAATGCTCTGTATGAAGGAGGACAGGAGATGGCACGCAAACCGTTCCGTTTCGGACTCATAGGGAAAGCGAAATCGAGGGAGGAGTGGATCGAGCAGGCGAAAAAGGCCGAGGAACTTGGCTACGCATCTTTTTTGGCATCTGACCATTTGTACTGGGAGTTCAGCCCGATAGCGGCGCTTCAGGCCGCAGCTTCAGCCACGACGACGCTGCGCATTGGCAGCAATGTCTTTAGCAACGATTTCTGGCATCCTGTTCCCCTGGCACGCGAGGCTGCTACTCTGGACGTGCTGAGCGGCGGGCGTTTTGAGCTGGGCATTGGCGCGGGCTATTTCGCGGGGGAGTATGCGCAGGCGGGTATTCCTTTTGCCAGCGCGAAAGAACGGATTGCTCGCCTGGAAGAGGCTGTCCAGGTGATTACAGGACTCTTCCGTGAAGAGCCGCTGACTTTCAGCGGTCACTATTATACAATCCAGGGCTTGAGTCTGCCACAGCCGCTCCAGCGGCCGCGTCCGCCGCTCTACATGGGGGGCGGCGGAAAGCTCATGCTCTCGGCGGCCGCTCGTCACGCCGATATCGTTGGCATTGTGCCCCGGGCTTTGCCTAACGGATATTTCGATCTGATAGGGTCAGATCAGATCGGAACAGCTCGAAAGGTCGCCTGGGTGCGCGAAGCAGCAGGCTCGCGATTTGAAGAACTCGAGCTGAGTATCCCAATCCTGACAGTAGCTTTGACAGAAAAGGATCGCCTGGAAGCTGTGAAGCCGTTCGCCGCCCTTTCTGGGGTGAGCGCGGAGACACTGCTCGGAACCATACACAACCTGGTGGGCTCCGAAGATCAGATCTGCGAGGAACTTTTGGAGAGGCGGGAGCGCTACAGCATCTCCTATATTACGACGACCATCACCAATGCTGAGCAGATGGCACCAGTCGTCGCGCGCCTGGCGGGACACTGAAGAGTGAGGCCGTACTGTTGAGTGCAGTCGCTCGATCAGCAGAGCCGATGAACTTGGGCCGGCGGATCGAATTGCCTGGCCAATCAGGCAGTTCGATCCGCCGAAAAAAAGCAGGAAAGGCGTGCCCCTCTTTCTCGTGATCCCAGTTTATTCGGGGAGGTATCCAACTTCAAAAGTGGAAGGGGGAATGACTTGAAGAGGGTTTTTTCCCCCGATCTCTCCCGTTTGCGAAGCGGGTCAGCATAACCTCATCCTATATCAGCTCTTCCCTTTGCTCGCGGGTCGAAAAGGGGGCAACCCATGCAGCTCTGGCGAGATCGTCGCGAGCAGGGAGCCATAAAATGCAAGGAAAAATGCAAGCCAAAATGTCAGGTTTGCTCTTCTCATGACCGCCTTTTTCTGGCACAATGAAAAGAGGCCCCGCTCGGAGGAGCGAGTTCGTCGCCGAACTCTTGACACCCTTTTTGGGGAGAGTGAAAGCGTTTCCAGGGTCTCGACAGTAAGGAAGGGGGTCTTCTCACTATGCGTAACCACCAGACAGCGGTCGTGATCGGCGGGGGAATAGCCGGTCTCCTTGCAGCAAGAGTTTTATCTGAACAGTGTCAGGTTGTCACCCTTATCGAGCGCGACTCGTATCCTCAAAGCCCAACGTTCCGTCCTGAGGTAAGGCTAGGATCCTGACGAAAATAGCTCATAGCGTGGTAAAGTCCCTTCTCAAGCGGATTCATAAGACAGGAGAAAACAAGTGTCACGGGAACAAATGCCACATGAATTGCATCAAATAACGCTTAGAAAGGCTTTCACTTGTGCTCAACGGCTCCAAACCGGACAGATTTTTAGTAAAGAAGTTCTCTACAAGCTATTTTCGTCAGGATCCTAGCCTTACCTCCTCATGTTTCAGCTTTTCTCGTCTCACGAGAGGTCAGATGTGTATGGAGAACAGAAAACGTTGAGTTGTCTCAAAAAACGTGCCAAAATCATCGTCTCACATTTTTCTCCAGAGATGAGTAAGTGATACAAACGGTGGAGTTGAGAATAACCAGGAATTCAGCAGTGCGCCAATTTATGCTTGCATACAATCATGCAGCACGAGATGCGGCTTCCGAGAGAGGCGCGCCAGTTTATGAGCGAATCATTGATCATTTTATCGCTTCTGGCCAGCGATGAATAGATGAGGTAAAATGCCACGCCAGTTTATACGAGAGGTTAATTTGCTGAAAGCGCTTCCCAGGCTGATATGGACAAGTTATCAGGGAGAGATGCGCCATGAATTAGAATAAACGACACCAAATAGGCTTCATTCGCCCTTGGTGAATACGTTTTTTGCCGTTTATGCCACTCTTCGGTAGTTATGGTGTAATCCACCCAATACTGGAACGGCACAAACCTTGCTTGGCTGATGTGAGAGAGGAGCGGAAAGCGCCGGCGGATCCGGAATCCGCTGTTGAACACCCTGATGTGGTCGAGCCTGATTAAAATACGTGATGTAGGCACGCAGAACACAAGAGAGCTGCTTCTCATGGAAGATCAGGAAGTGATCCAGGCATTCTCGCCTCACACTTCCCAAGAAGCGTTCGCAGACGGCATTGGCTCGTGGCGTCCGGTACGGTGTGCGCAGCACTTTGATGCCACTGGTAGTTGCCACGCGTGCGAAATTCAACCCGAATTTTCGGTCGTTATCCCGGATCAGGTATTTG
>Ga0070698_100008769_pt1 | contig 10886 bp, 10 predicted proteins | sample KBSK1502metaG_FD_65477 | JGI IMG/M metagenome (GOLD analysis project Ga0070698, IMG submission 65477) | Corn, switchgrass and miscanthus rhizosphere microbial communities from Kellogg Biological Station, Michigan, USA - KBS K1-50-2 metaG | ecosystem: Host-associated > Plants > Roots >...
CTGCGGGACCTGGCCGACATCGAGTTCACGATCGATTCGGGCCGGCTCTACATCTTGCAGTCGCGGGCCGGGAAACGCTCGGCGGCTGCCGCCGTCCGCGTCGCCGTCGACCTGGCTCGCGAAGGTGTCATCGATCCCGCCACCGCGGTCGGCCGGGTCTCGCGCGAGCAGGCCGAGAGCCTGGCGGCAACGGCGGGCGTGGACGCGGACGCCGGTGCCGTCGCGACGGGGCTCGGCGCCAGTCCGGGCATCGCCACCGGCATAGCAGTATCCGACATGGACCAGGCCATGGAGCTCGCCTCGGCAGGAACGCCGGTGGTCCTGGTCCGGCCCACGACGGCTCCCGAGGACGTGCCGGCGATGTTCGACTCGGTCGCCGTCGTCACCGACCTCGGCGGGAGCACGTCACACGCGGCGCTCGTCTGCCGCGAGATCGGCCTGCCGTGCGTGGTGGGCTGCGGGACAGGGACATCGCAGAAGCTCGCCGGGCGCACCGTGACGGTCGACGGCCACACCGGCCAGGTCTACGAGGGTGACGCCACGACCGCCACAGGCGCCGGCGGTCTCGATCCGTACGTCACGGCGCTCCTGCAGTTCGCCGGCATCTCACCACGCGGCGACATGCCGGACGCGGACCACCCCCTGACGCCGTTTGTGGCACGACTGTCACTATGAGCAGAGCTGAGTGTCGTCCGGCGCCGTTGGAGCTATACCATTACCGAACCGGGAAACGCCGGTGAACAAGGAGAAAGCTAGGAGCCGCGTCATGGCATCCGCCCCGCAGGTAGCCGGGTCAGCAGATGAGAATGCGTCAGACGAGTCACTAACCGGCACGGCAAGCGAGCTGGCCGCGCTCCGCGCGTCGACAGCCGGCCGGACCACGGCCCGCCGTCCGAACCGGCGCGGCCAGGCCATGCGCGAGAAGCTCGTCCAGGCCGCCGCCGAGTGTTTCCGGGAATACGGCTATACCAAGACCCGCATCTCGGACATCGTCCATCGCGCTGGCACGGCGCAGGGCAACTTCTACCGGCACTTCAGCAGCCTCGATGAAATCTTCGTGGCGGCCCTCGAGCCGGCCCTGCGGGAACTCGCGTCGTCCTCTAATCGCCGCCTGCCGACGAGCAACGAGCGCGACGCCCTGATCGCGGTCAACGTGACGTTCTTCCAGGCGTACTCACGCAACCGCCATCTGCTCAGGGTGATGCGCGAGGCCGCCGCCGTGAGCGGGAACGACGGCTTCGGCAGGCTCTGGCTCCGCACGCGGGCCGACTTCGTCGACCGGACGGAGCGGTGGCTGAGGCATCTGTGCGACCAGGGCCGCATCGGCCCCGCCGACTTCCCGCTGCTCGCCGAAGCCCTCGGCTGCATGACCGAGCAGATGGCCTACGTCCACATCGGACTTCCAGCCGCAACTCCGCGACCGGAGCGCATCCGCCAGCTGGGGGAGATCGTTGGCGAGGTCTGGTACCGCTCGCTGCCACCGGTGAGCTGATGCAGCTGATTCGTCTTCCTGAGTGAGCCGCTCAAGCACAACCGTCCGCCAATCTTGCGATCAGTCAGGCACACCTGTACTTACGGCGACATGCCGCGAATCATTCACGAACCCTGGACCCGAGGGACGCGTCTCAGTCTCAGAGCAACTTCTGGAACTCCTCGGCGTCCATGCCGATGATCGCCAGGATGTTCCGCAGAGTGCCCTTGGCGATATCGCGGCTCGCGTGGACCGGAACGACGACCGTCCGGCCATCTGGATGGCGCATCACCTGGTGACTGCCGCTGATCCTCGCGACCGTAAATCCGGCCCGTTCAAGCGCTCTGACTACCTTCGCCCCCGGAATGGCCGGGAGAGAGCCGGCATCAGGCGACGTCAAGAGTCAGCGTCAGCTCATCCGGAGGGCCTACCTCGGCGAGCAGGGCCTCCAGCGCGTCCCGCAGGTCGGCAACCGTGGCTTCCGCCGTCGGACCGTCGCCAACTGCCCCGACGCCCGGGCGCAGCTGCGCGGAGGCACACCAGATACCATCCTCGTCCTGCTCGACGGCGTAAGGCACGTCCGCCGTCCGGCCGCGCTGATGCACGCCTACATCGTGCTGAGCCTGCTGTGCGGGCTCCGCACCGAGGAAGCCCGCGCCCTGCGCTGGGCCCATGTCGACCTGGACGGCGACCCGGCCGCCCGTCCGCCCGTCCCGCCGCACGTGGCCGTCTGGCGGTCCGCGCCCACGGCGAGACCAAGACCGACCGGTCCCGCCGCGCCCTCGCCCTCCCAGCGGCCGCAGTCCAGGCGCTACGCGCCTGGTCCGGCAGCCAGGCCGCCGAGCGGCTCGCGGTCGGTCAAGACTGGCAGGACACCGGACTGGTATTCACCACCCACCACGGCGCAGCGCTGGACGCGGGCAACGTCCGCAGGATGTTCAAGCGCATCTGCACCGAGGCCGGATCGGGATCGGGGACGGCTGGACACCCCGCGAGCTGCGTACCACCTTCGTCAGCCTGATGAGCCACCACGGGGTCAGCATCGAGGAGATCGCGCGCCTGGTCGGGCACGCCTCCACCCGCACCACCGAGATCGTCTACCGCCGCGAACTACGACCAGTCATCACCACCGGCGTCGAGATCATGGACCAGCTCTTCACAGGAACCTGACCCCGCACCGGCCCCGAGAGCCGCCGAGGACCTGCACAAGCCAGCCGCCGATCCCTGGTTACCTGACCTCCTGGCTTCACGGAGATGGCCATCCAGGCGACGCGGCAGACCGTCACGCAATGCGACCATACGTCGGTCACCACGAGTTCAGTTCTGCCGAATACGTGCGCACGAGACCTTCGTTAACTTCACGGATAGCTCTATCCAGATTGTCCAGTTCTGTATGTCTGGTCAGCAGGCTCTACGCGTTCTCGGGATCGCCTGCCGCTGCCTGGTGCCCCGGTCGGGGCGTGATGACCGGGCAGGCCGGACCCGTGCTGGGTCGCGCGAGGTTTTCGTCGATGACGCGCCCGCCGACGGTGGTGACCGCTGGCCGTGTCGTCGGGCTCTGCGGGTTCAGGCCTGCCTGAGTCTGCCCGCTAGCTGCGCCCGGGAGGTGATTTCGAGCTTGGGGAAGATGCGGTACAGGTGCGTGCCGACCGTGCGATGCGACAGGTAGAGCCGTTCCCCGATCGCCCGGTTGGACAGGCCCTCGGCGGCGAGCCTGGCGATCTGCAGTTCCTGCGCGGAGAGCACGTCTTGCGCGACAGGCTCCTGGGCCTGGATCCGCTCTCCGGCCGCGCGCAGCTCGGACCGGACTTGGTCGGCCCAGCTGCGGGCGCCGATCAGCTCGAAGGTGATCTGGGCCGAGCGCAGCGGCGGCCGCGCCTGCGTGACCCGCCGCTGGCGGCGCAGCCACCGGCCGTAGGCGAGCTCGAGCCTGGCCCGCAGCCAGGGCCAGCGGATCAGGTCGGCCCGCAGTGCCTCAGTGAACAGGTCCTCGGCCTCGTCGTCGTCGGCCAGGACCGCCCTGGTGTAGGAAAGCTGCCGGTGCAGGGTGGGGGCCGGGGTGGTGGCCGCCTCGGCCTCCAGGCCCGCGATGACCTCCCGTGCTTCCCTGACCCGCCCGGCGTGCGCCGCCGCCTCGGCCAGGAACATCACGCCGTGGTACCGGTCAGCCAGGTGGAAGGACGGATCGGCCGGGTCGAACACGCGGCACAGCGCCTCGTAGGCTTCCGTGTGCTGGCCCGCACTGATCAAGCCGAACCCGCGGATCAGCTGCACGCAACACAGCAGGCTGTTCAGGCGGCGGCCACCCGCTGCGCGCTCGACCTCGCTGGCGACCGGACCGCGTTTTTCTCCGTGCTCACCGACAGCAAGACCGACACCCCGCACCGGGGTGCTCATCGAGCACGGCCCGACCCGGCAGATCTTCGAACTCCCCCGTGACGGCCGCACCCAGGCCTACGTCACCGGCCGCATCGGCTAAACCGCGGCGGCACAGATCGGCAAGCCGGGCCGGGATTCTTTAGTCTTGGCGGGTGAGGTTCAGCAACGGCGCGGGCTCCGGCGGGCGCATGCGCCCAGTCTCATCCGGACTGCGCGTGGCGTGTGCCATGCTCCGCGGTGCCGTCGTCGGGACGATCGCCTCGCTGATCACCGTGCCCACAGCCTCGATCCTGGTCGGGTGGGACGTCGCCGTCGTGATCTACCTGGTCTGGGTCTGGGGCTCGGTATGGCGGCTGGACCCAAGCGTCACCGCCCGGCTGGCGAAGCGGGAAGATCCCAGCACGGCCGTCGCGGAACTCATGGTGTTAGCAGCGGGCACGGCCCTGCTGGGCGCGGTGGGCTTCGCTGGTCAAGGCCGGCCAGGCCACCGGCGGCATGAAGGCGTACCTGATCGCACTGGGTTTGCTCAGCGTCGTGCTGTCATGGACCGTGGTGCACACGATGTACATGCCGCGGTACGCCCGTGCTTACTACTCCGAGCCGTACGGCGGCATCGAGTTCAACGAAGAAGAACCGCCGACCTACACGGATTTCGCCTACTTCTCCTTCACCATCGGGATGTGCTTCCAGGTGTCCGACACCAGCATCACCTCGAAGGCGGTACGGCGGATTACCCTCCACCATGCGCTGCTTTCGTACCTCTTCGGCGCGGTCCTGCTCGGCCTCGTGATCAACGTGGTAGCCGCCCTGCTCAAGTGACAGTGGCCTGTTGCCGCGCCTGGGGGGCGATTCGTCCCGCTCCAGTGAGGACCCGCGCCACGACCCAGCCGAAGACGAACCCGCCGACGTGGGCGAAGAAAGCGACGCCGCCGCCATTGGCCGTGGTGCTGAACAGCCCGAAGTTCGCCTCGATCAGCTGGTACAAGAACCAGAGCCCGAGGAAGATCCAGGCCGGGATGCTGACCAGGAAGACGGGGATGATGTAGGTGCGGACCCGAGAGCCCGGATACAAGACGAAGTAGGCGCCCAGCACGGCGGCGATGGCGCCGCTGGCGCCCAGCGTTGGCACCCGTGCGTCGGCGGCCGTGCCGAAGAGCAGGGTCATCGCGGTCTGCGTCAGCATCGCGACGAAGCCGCCAGCGAAGTAGAAGGCAAGGTAGCGCAGCGACCCGAAGGCGTCCTCGACGTTCTTCCCGAAGATCGCCAGGAACAGCATGTTGCCCAGGATGTGGTCCCAGCCTCCGTGCAGGAACATGGCTGTAATCCAGCTCACCGCCCACGGCTCAGGTCCGTGGCAGGCGTTGTCCAGGGTGCACGGGTAGAACGAGGCGTGGTAGATCGCCGAACTGAGGCCGGGAAGCTCGTAGAAGAGCCATACCGCGAAGTTGGCGACGATCAGCAAGACGTTGACGATCGGGAACCGCCGTGCGGGCAGGCCGTCAGACAGTGGAAGCATCAGGCCCGCCCCCTGCCGGCGACAGCTACTCGGACACGTGGCTTGACGCGCTGCTCTTCTGACATGTCGTCCTCCATCCCGACCGGCTCCGCCACGTTAACCTGGAGGTTCAGCGGGGCTCCAAGGCCGGCCGTCAATGGTCCTATAACTTCCGCCAATACGGGTCCTCACGGGCCGGTCATCACACGAGCGCGAATACCCTCTCCAGGCCAAGCAGTGAGATCATCCGCAGCACCCGCGGCGAAGCCCGGATGACATGTACCGAACCCTCCTCCAGCAGGGCACGGCCACGTGCAGGTTCGCTGTCTCGGTGCGATCCGGGACTCGCGGTCGCGGCTGCGGCAAGGCATCGGTACGCGGCATGACCCTCAGTGAAGGGGAACCGAACGGGCCTGGCCGGCAGCTACCGGCAACGGGCAGGTAGCCTCGGCCTCTTGACCAGCCGGTACCGGAGGGATGCGCGCCGGCCGGACGCCTTGCCGGGCCGGTGCCCCGGCTCGCAGCCGCCGCCGGGACGCCTCGATCTCGGCCTCCGCGGCGACCCCGGTCCGCCCAGGCGGTATCGCGGACGCCCATGCCCGGGTCCAGTTCCTTGTAGACGGTGCAGAAATGATGGATCTCAAGCCGGTAGAACTCGGGCACGTCCTCAAACTCTTGCAGGTGCTCCTGACGCAGGTCGCCGTCCGGCGGCGGCAAGGGAACGCAGGGCGAGCGGCTGGCCGCCGAGTAGGCATCCAGCATGTCTCCTCCGGGGAGGTGCTGCGCTTCGACGGGTTGTTGATGTCCAGCAGGCACCAAGCTCGGCGACGAACTGTGGGCGGGTGACGAATGCCTGGCTCGTCCCATAGCGCTGGCCAATATCACGAGAGCTACCGCCGCCTTTACCATCGCCCGGGCGCGCGGTGGACTCGTGGCAAGCGGCAGATCCGCCGTTGCATCCGCTCAGGAAGGGCATATAGGAATGGGCACCACCAAGGACATCCGCGAAGCCGTCGACGCGGAGCTCGAGTTCGACCCGCTCGTCGACGACGCGGACATTCATGTCGTGAATGTCAACGGGGACGTCGCGCTCAACGGCACCGTGCCGAGCTACCCGCAGTACCTGGAGGCCACCGCGGCCGCGCAGCGGGTCGGCGGCGTGAAGAACGTGCACAACCACCTGGAGGTGGTGCTGCCCGACACCGACTTCCGCGACGACGCGATGCTGACCACCGCGGCCAACAACGCGCTGACGCTGAACGTCACCGTGCCGGACGGCGTGGAGGCGACCGCGCAGGACGGCAACCTGACGCTCACCGGCACGGTGGGCTACGGCACCGAGCGCGCCGCCGCCGAACTGGCGGTCTCCTGGCTGACCGGCGTCCGCAACGTCAGGAACGACATAGAGATCGGCTACGACGCCGGCAGCCCGGTCGACGTCGACTTGCACGTCCAGGAGGCGCTGGACCGCTCCGCGCTGATTCCCGACGACAGCGACGTGCAGGTAGTCACCAAGGAAAGCACCATCACGCTGACCGGCCACGTCCGCACCTGGGCCGAGCACGACGCGGTGATCGATGCCGCCTGGATGGCGCGCGGAGTCATCGACGTCCGCGACGACCTTCAGATCACCGGCTGACACCCGAATCGCGGGCAGTGGCGGCTGACATGCCTGCCCGGCAGAGCGCGGACACCCCGCCCGATGAGCGTGCGGGCCGGGCGTCGCCGCGGCAGAGGGGCCGGCGACGCCCGGCCGTGCGCTGGATCGTGCACGGCGTGCTGTTCGTGGCGCTGGCCGTGGGCATTTTCGGCGTGCTGCCGCGGCTGGGCGGGCTGACCCACGAGGCGGCCGGCCTGCGGCATGCCCGCCCGGCCTTCCTGGCCGTCGCGATCGTGGCGCAGGCAGCCTCGCTCGGCTGCTACGCGCTGCTTTACCGGCAGGTTCTGGCCGCTGTCGGGGCGCATGTGCGGTTCCGCCTGGTGGCGGACGTCGTCCTAGCCACCTTCTTCGTCAGCCACCTCACCCCGTTCGGATCAGCCACGGGCACCCTGGTGAACGTGGACACGCTGGAGGCCGAGGGCGTCGACGCGGCCACGACCGGCGAGGCCATCGGCCTGACCAGCCTGGTGTCCACGGTCGCCCTGATCGCCCTGTTCGGGATCGGGTTCGTGGCGACGGCCGGCCGGCACGTCTCCCGCACGTACCTCACGATCGCCGGCATCGCGCTCGGCCTGGTCGTGGCGGTGCTCGCCGCTGTGCTCGGCATCGGCTCCCACCCCGAGATCGCCGGCCGGGCGGGGCGCTGGGCAGCGAGCATAGCGCGGCACATCAAGCCCGGCATCGATCCGGAGAAGGTGGCCGAGACCAGCAGCCGGCTCGCGTCACTGGCCCGGTCCGCGCTGACCGGACGGGCCTTCCTGGCCAGCTCGGCGTTCGCCTCGGCCGACCTGCTCTTCGACCTGCTCTCGCTCGACCTGGTGTTCCTCGCCCTCAGGTACCAGCCTGGCTTCGGGCCGCTGGCGGTGGCCTACGCGGCGGCGAACATCGCCAGCGCAATCCCTGTAACGCCCGGCGGTCTTGGCGTCGTCGAGGTCACGATGGTAGCCATCACCGTCGGCTTCGGCGCGCCGCGGCCCACGGCGGTGCTGGCCGTACTCGGCTACCGGATCGTGAACTACTGGCTCCCGCTGATCCCCGGCGCCATCGCCTATCTCAGGCTCAGGCTACGCTCGAAAACGCCCCGCTAAGTCGCGGCCGCAGTCGGTTGACGCAAGCTGGTGGCCGCTGAACGCGGAGTTCTCCCCGGTCCGCGGGCGCCGGGCCGACGTCGGCCTGGGCTGGATGGACCCGGGCGCGGCGGACTTTCCGGCCCCCATGGCCGCATACTCCGACGACGATCAGCCGCAGCAGCGCCCAGCCCAGTTCCTATAGCGCGGGCCAATATCACAAGAGCCGCCACCGCCTTTGCCGTCACCAAATCCTCGGGTGAACTCAGTGGTAAGGGGCAAACCACCACCCCAAATGACTCACGAAAGGGCACAGCGCAAATGGGCGCCAGCAAAGATATCCGCGAAGCGGAAACCGGGTACGCCGGCCAGGCTCGCGATCATAACCGGGAACTCGAGCGGGCCATCCGGCACGCGCTCGTCCTGGCGGTCGGCAAGAGAGTCGCTGACCAGGCGCATCGCCGTGCTGTGAGTAAGGCTCACGGCAGCCGGCCAGGCCGGCTGATCCATCTCACCGGCCACCTGGCCGGCTACGGCATGCTGCTCGCCTACATCTGGCACCAGCACCGGACACCGAAAAACGCAACGGCCTGAGCGAAAGCCCGGCCGGGAGTAAGGAACCACGTCATGTTCAAATCAATGTCTACCTCGTTGATCCTGCTCGGCGTACTCGCCGTCATCGTCGGGATCATCGCCATCGCCTGGCCACAGGCCACGATTCTCGCGCTGGTCATCTTGTTCGCGGTCTATGCGTTCATGGACGCGGGACTGCAGGCTGCGCGGGCGTTCGCCAGCCGCAGCGCCGGACCGGTCTTCGGTCACCTGCTGCTCGCCCTGATCAGCCTGGCGGCCGGCGTGATCGCCGTGGTCTGGCCAGGGCCTACCGCGTACGTGCTGGTCATCGTCGTGGCGGCCTGGGCGCTTGTCGGCGGCTTGGTCGAGATCTTCGCCGGTTTCCAGAGCGGGGAGACCGCGGGTACGCGCGCGATGTTCATCGTCTCCGGGCTGGTGTCCGTCGCGTTCGGCGTCGTGCTATTCGCGCGCCCCAACGTCGGCGCGGTCACGCTCGCGCTGCTGTTCGGCCTGTACTTCATGATCTACGGGTTCTCGCAGATCGCGGCGGGCGTCCAGGTCCGCCAGCTGGGCAACGCCGTGCGGCCGCTGTCGCCGGTACAGAAGGCAGCCTGAGCGCCGATCCGAGGACACGGGCGCCCGGGCCTGCCTTCCCGCCGCCGGGACGGGCGCCGGCCGTCGCTCGCCACCGATAGGAGGCTGAGGCTGGGATGAGCGCCACGTCGGGCACACCTGCCCAGAGGTCCGGTGACGCCGCGACCGCGGCGCACGGCCGGCGCGCACGCCTGCGGTCCGCCGCGGCCGCACGCGGCGTCCCGCTGGCCGCGATCCTCGTGACCGTCGCCGTGGTGGTCCTCACGTACCTGGCGGGCAAACTCGCCTACCGGCTACGTGATGTCATCTTGATGATACTGGTCGCGGGGTTCCTCGCCGTGATCCTGAACCCCCTGGTGGTGGCGTTGCAACGGTGGCGGATCCGGCGCCGCGGCTGGGCCGTGACCGTCGTCATCGTCTGGGCGACCCTGGTTTTCTTCGGCCTCCTGGCAGCGTTCGGCTATCCGCTGACGGACGGTCTGACCCATTTCTCGCATCAGCTGCCCTCCTACGTGCAGTCCGCCGAGCACGGGAGCGGCTGGATCGGCCACCTGGTCCAGCGCTTCCACCTGCAGGCCTGGGTGAACCAGAATGCACCCAAGCTGCAGAGCCTCGGGACGGCCCTGGCCAAGCCGGCGCTGAACGTCGGCAAAGGCGCGGCTTCGATGCTGGCCACGCTGGGCACGGTCTTCGCCCTGGTGGTGCTGTTCCTGCTCGAGGGCCCCAAGATGCGCCGGGGACTGCTGCAGCTGATGTCGCCGGACCGGGCGGCGTACTACACACGGGTAGCGGGTCAGATCAGCCAGTCGGTGACCGGCTATGCGTTTGGCAACCTCCTGACGTCGCTGATCGCCGGCCTGGTCGTCTTCGTCACGCTCACCGTCCTCGGGGTCCCCTTCCCGCTGCTATGGGCGCTGTGGGTCGCCCTGGTCGATTTCCTGCCCATGATCGGCGGCGCGCTGGCCGGTATCCCCACGGTCCTGTTCGCCCTGAGCCACTCGCTCACCGCGGGCATCGTCACCGCGGCCACGTTCATCGCCTACCAGCAGATCGAAAACCACGTGCTGAACCCGGTGATCATGAGCCACACGGTCAACGTCAACCCGCTGCTCGTGCTGCTGTCGATCCTGGTCGGAACGTCGATCGGCGACTGGCTCGGCGGCTTCTTCGGCGCCTTCGTGGCGGCGCTGATTTCCATCCCGGTCGCGGGCGCCCTACAGGTCATCGCCCGGGAGCTATGGCTGGTCACCGCGTGGCACGAACCACCCGACGGTGAGCCGCCCGCCGACCCCCAACCTCCAGGCGAGGATGAGCGGAAGGCTCCGGCAGGCTCCACGGTGGCGCCGCAGACGGTCAGCGACTAAGGATGGCGTGATGAGCGACGACCGTGACCACACCATCGCCACCGCCACGGTGACAAGTGAGGAAACGCCGTACGGTGTGCGCATCAACACGGGGGGCCATGCGCTGCGCGGCGACGAACCGGTCGACCACGGCGGTCCCGACAGCGGTCCGGCTCCGTTCGGCCTGCTGTCCGGGCTCGGTGCCTGCACCGCGATCACGCTGCGAATGTACGCCGAACATCAGAGCTGGCCGCTAGCTGGCGTGAATGTCGAGCTGACCTACGTCGTCAAAGACCGGGACACC
>Ga0070698_100008770_pt1 | contig 10886 bp, 6 predicted proteins | sample KBSK1502metaG_FD_65477 | JGI IMG/M metagenome (GOLD analysis project Ga0070698, IMG submission 65477) | Corn, switchgrass and miscanthus rhizosphere microbial communities from Kellogg Biological Station, Michigan, USA - KBS K1-50-2 metaG | ecosystem: Host-associated > Plants > Roots >...
AAGCCTGGCCCTGGAAATGGATGCTTGGTCAGCAGCTCGTCGGGAAGCCGCAATTCCCTCCCGATGCGCCGCACCTCGTCCTTGAAGAGATCGCGCAAAGGCTCAATCAGGGCAAACGGCATCTTTTCCGGAAGCCCGCCCACATTGTGATGCGTCTTGATGGTCGCGGAAGGGCCTTTCACCGAGACGGATTCGATTACGTCGGGATATAACGTTCCCTGCACCAGATAGGCGATCTCGCCGTGGCCTTCTTGGCTTTCGAGCTCGAGCGCCTTTTCTCCGAAAACGGAAATGAATTCCCCGCCGATAATTTTGCGCTTGCGCTCCGGATCGGCGACACCTTTCAACTGCGTCAGAAAACGTTCCGAGGCATCGACACCGACAACGCGGAGGCCGAGCCGGTCTCGCAGCATCTCCAGAGTGTTCTCGAACTCATTCTTCCGGAGCAACCCGGTGTTCACAAAAATGTTGCTGAGCCGATCACCAATGGCGCGATGCACCAGCACCGCCGCAACCGTGGAGTCTACGCCACCGCTGAGCGCGCAAATCGCGTGACCCGCGCCAACTTTGCGCCGGATGGCTTCCGTGGTTTCTTCAATGAATGCTGCGCCGCTCCATTTCGGTTCGGCCTTGCACACGCGAAATAGAAAATTTCTCAGGATATCCGTGCCACGATGCGTGTGCTTTACTTCGGGATGGAATTCGACCGCATAGATTTTTCGCTTCGGGTCTTCCACGGCCGCTACAGCATTTTCGGTTCGCCCGGTGGTGTGGAAGCCGGCCGGGAGCGTTACGACGTGATCGCCGTGGCTGTTCCAGATCCGCAGAGATTCCGGCAATCCCGCGAAGAGTTCCGATTCGCCCGCTCCGTTCGCGAGATTTAGAGAGGCGCTTCCATATTCGCGCCGGTCGGCTCGCTGGACCTTGCCTCCCAGCGTGTGCGTGATCCACTGCATCCCGTAGCAGATACCCAGCACGGGCAAACCCATTGCAAGGACCGCGGGATCGCATTTTGGCGCTTCCGCGTCATAGACCGAACTTGGACCACCGGAACACACAATGCCTACAGGCTCTAGGTTGCGGATTTCTTCCACGCTGGAAGTACACGGCAGGACGGAGGAGAAGACCTGCTGCTCGCGGATGCGGCGCGCGATCAGTTGCGTATATTGCCCGCCGAAATCGAGCACTACAACGCCGCCGCGCTCGGAATTCGGCCTAGTTTGTTGTTCTTGTATTTTTACTCCGCTGGCCATTCGTGCTCCTGTCGTATCGAAACGGGCGGTAAGGGTGTGTTGCGTTGTCCCTATGCGACAACCAAGTTCACGAGCTTGTCTGGCACGACGATGCGTTTGACCACTCGTTTGGCGTTGATGTGCTGCGCGACGGCCGGCTCGGCAAGCGCCTTGGGCACGAGCTCTGCTTCGCCAAGGCCAGCAGGAACTTTGAGTCTGGCACGCACGCGGCCATTTACCTGCACGACCACTTCAACTTCCTCATCGCGAGCGAGCTCCGGGTCGAACGCCGGCCAACTTACGGCCCAGAGTCCAGCAGAATGGCCGAGCATCTCCCAAAGCTCCTCCGCCAAATGCGGAGTCATGGGAGCGAGCATTAGAGTCAGCAGTTCGAGGACTTCTTTTCGGACTTCCGGGCGCACGCTGTCCTCCAGCGGCTCCCGAGCTTGAATTTCGTTGTGAAGCTCCATGATCAGCGCAATTGCCGAGTTAAAGTGCCAGCGAGCTTCGAAATCGTGAGTGACCCGCCGCAGAGTTTGATGTGTCTTGCGAAGCAGGTCCTTTTCCTTTTGTGACAATGCGCGCTTGTCGGAATTGCTGGCGCTAACGCTCCGCAGCGTTTCTGCGTGCCGCGCCACGAGACGATAGACCTTATTCAGAAAACGCCATGAGCCTTCGATGCTCTCCTCGCTCCATTCCAGATCTTTTTCGGGAGGCGCGGCGAAAAGCGTATACAGGCGTCCGGTGTCCGCACCGTACTTCTCCGCCATATCGATCGCGCCGACGACGTTGCCCTTGGATTTGGACATGGCCGTGCCGCCCTTGAGCACCATGCCCTGCGTGAATAGTCTGGCGATCGGCTCGCTGTGGTCGACCAACCCGAGATCACGCATGACCTTGCACCAAAAGCGCGAATAGAGCAGATGCAGGATCGCGTGGACGATCCCACCGATGTACTGATCGATGGGGAACCAATAGGCGACTTTTGCCGGATCGAAAGGGGCTTTGTCGTTGTGGGGGTCGCAGTAGCGATAAAAATACCAAGACGAATCGACAAAGGTGTCCATCGTGTCTGTCTCACGGCGGGCGGGACCGCCACATCGCGGACACGTGGTGTTCACGAACTCCGGCGTCGATGCGAGTGGAGATCCACCTTCGCCGGTGAGTCTCGCGTTTTCTGGGAGCACGACGGGCAGTTCGCTGTCCGGCACGGGAACGATGCCGTCTTTTTCACAATAAACTACGGGAATGGGTGTGCCCCAGTAGCGCTGGCGCGAGATACCCCAGTCCTTTAGCCGGAAAATCGTTTCGCGCTGTCCGAAGCCTTTTGTTTGAGCGTGGGCGGCCATGGCGAGGATCGCGTCCTCGGGCGAGAGTCCGTTGTAGGGCCCCGAGTTCACAAGTTTTCCGTGTTGGTGCTCGTCGAAAGCCGCGGTCATCTTGTCGGCAACCAGGGGCTCGCCTTGGAGCGGCTGCACGACAACGCGCACAGGCAGTCCATACTTGCGACAAAACTCGAAGTCGCGCTGATCGTGCGCAGGTACGCACATGACCGCTCCGGTGCCATATTCCATCAGCACAAAGTTTCCGACCCAGATCGGAATCTTCTCGCCATTGAAGGGGTTGATAGTGTAGCGTCCGGTGAAAAATCCTTCTTTTTCGGCGGTGGCCAGGTCTTCGGTTTTCACGGACGCTTGCCGCAATTGCGCAAGCTTCGCTTCAGCCTCCGCGCGGAGCGCGGAACCATCCAGCAGGCGCGCAAGCAGCGGATGCGTGGGGGCGAGAATTAGGGCCGTGGCGCCATAGATCGTGTCGATGCGCGTGGTGAAAACCTCGATGGCTTCCATATCGGCCAGATCGGCAACGGCGAACTTCACGCGGGCGCCGATCGACTTGCCGATCCAGTTGCGCTGCATGGCGATGACGCGATCGGGCCAACGGCCTTCCAGTTCGTTTAGGTCGTCGAGCAACTGATCTGCATAGGCGGTGGTTTTCAGAAACCACTGCTCGATCTCGCGAGTTTCCACCAGGGTGTCTTCGTGGCGCCAACAGTAGCCGTTCACTACCTGCTCGTTTGCGAGAACGGTGCAGCACTTTGGACACCAGTTGACGCGACTCTTCTTCCGGTAAGCGAGCCCGCGCTCGAGCATCCTGAGAAAGAACCACTGATTCCAGCGGTAGTATTCCGGCTCACAACTGGAAACCTCGCGCCGCCAGTCGTAGCTGAAGCCAAAGCGCCGCAGCACACGTTGAAACTCCGCGATGTTCTTGTTGGTCCAGATTCGCGGATGGATCTTGGCTTGGATGGCGGCGTTTTCGGCGGGCAGGCCAAAGGCATCCCATCCCATCGGGTGAATAACATTGAAGCCGCGCATGCGCTTCACACGCGCAACCACGTCGCCAATGGTGTAGTTACGCATGTGGCCCATGTGCAGCGTGCCGGAAGGATACGGAAGCATCTCCAGCACGTAGTATTTGGGCTGAGCGGGATCCGCTTCGGTTTCAAAAACGCGAGCGTCGGCCCAACGCTTCTGCCATTTGGCTTCGATGGCTTGGTGGTCGTAAGCCGAGCCACGAGCCTGGACCTCGGGCTTGGTTTCAGCCATATTTTGGATATCTTCCGCCACGTCTTATAACCTTGTGATTCCTTGCGCTCGTTCCTCGGGCTCGTTTCCTAGATCTTCGCTCAATGTTGAGCTGATCTGCGTGCCGTCTGGTTTGGTCAGCGCACTTTGCCTTTTAGCGTGTCTTTCTTTCGCTTTGCAGCAGCCGCTTTGGTGATTTTCACCACTTTTTTCTTGGCCGCTGTGGTCAACATGGAAAAGCCCTTAACGGCTGGGGGTGCTTGGTCGCGTAATCCTGCGAGCTCCCAAAGTTTCGCGACGTTCCGCCGATCATCGCCGGGATCGTCGATGGGCGTTTCCGCCAGGAACGCACGCCCCGGCAAACCGTCCGGCGCAGCGGCTCCTAACCGTGGAATTGTCAATATTCTTCGGATTGCGTCTGCGCCAATTTTGCCCTTTCCGATGTGCGCGTGGCGGTCCACGCGGCTGCCCAGGGGCGTCTTCGAATCGTTTATGTGAAATACGGGCACGCGTTCCAAACCAATCGTGCGATCGATGAGCTCGATTGTGGAGGCCAGGCCGGTTTCACTTTTGATGTCGTATCCGGCGGCAAAAAGATGCGCCGTATCCAAGCACGCGCCAACGGCCAGCTCTTGCAACCCGTGCACGATTTCCCCAACTTCTTCGAGCCGCCAGCCGAGCGCTGTTCGCATGCCGGCAGTATTCTCGATCAAGATGCGCAGGTTCGCCGCGGGAATGCGCCGAGTGGCCTGACGCACCGACTCGATGACATTGGGAACGGAGCGATGGCCGGCGGAGTCGCCATTCGATCCGGGATGTACGACGATAAAATTCGCTCCCAAGGCGATTCCCCGCACCAACTCGTCCTGTAGCGCTTGAATCGACCGCGTGCGAAGCATGGGCTGCGCAGCGGCGAGATTGATAAGATAGTTGGCGTGGATCACCAAGGGGCCCAGGTCCAGTTGTTCGCGGCGAGCGCGAAACGCGGCCGCATCGAGCTCCGCGATCCGAGCCGGTCCGCCGGCCCACATGCGCGGGCTGGCGGAAAAAATCTGCAGGGCGTTGCAGCCAAGCCTGCGAGCGGACTCGAGTGCATTGAGATAGCTCCCAGCGATCGAGGTGTGGATCCCGATGCGCATACTGCCGTCCAACCAGCCTGGCGGAGCAGGTTCGACCTCGGGTTCCGGGCGATATTCGTCTTCTGGATCGAACTCGATGGCGTGGGTAAGGGGTTGTTCTGGTATTGCCACTGAAAATTTCACTCCATGTTAAACTCCTTATTCTAACACACGCGCCAACGGGACTTGCGTCCACGCCCTGGGGGCGGATAGCGGGTCAGTTTGAATTTGACGCGCTATTGCCGCGATCCGAAAAAATTCAAACCGACCCGGTATCCTCTTGGGCGCGAGGCATATACGTTGACGCCCGGAGTCTCGTCCTGCGGAATTACGCCTTCGGGAGAAATGGATGGAGCCGAGCTATTTTCGATCAGCGGACGAATTCCGCTCGTGGCTAGCGAAAAACCACGCCAAGAGCACTGAGCTCGTCGTTGGTTTCTACAAGAAGGACTCCGGGAAGCCGAGCATTACCTATCCGGAAGCGCTCGACCAGGCATTGTGTTTCGGATGGATAGATGGGGTGCGTAGGTCCGTTGATGGGTTGAGTTATTCGGTGCGCTTTACACCGCGGAAGAAAGATAGCTACTGGAGTAAGGTCAATACAAAACGCGCAATGGAGCTTACTAAATTAGGCCTTATGCAGCCGGCCGGATTGACGGCATTCGCTGCACGCGACCGAGCTGCCACGAGGCGCTATTCGTTCGAGCGGGAGAATGCCAAGCTCCCGCTGGCGTATGCGAAGCAATTTCAGGCGACCCCTGACGCCTGGGCCTTCTTTCAGTCGCAAGCGCCTTACTATCAGCGTATGGCGAGTTGGTGGATTATCAGTGCAAAGCAGGAAGAGACGAGGCTACGGCGATTGCAAACTCTTATAGACGACTGCCGGAAGCATCGGCGCATTGGGCAATTGACGTCTCCCAAGAAGGCATAGGGTCTGCGGCTCGCTGGATAAACGCTGTACTATTATTCCCTAATTTGTTCGGCTCCAACCGATGAAGTAAACTCAATCCACGCTTATACCTAAGGATACTGAGGGAACCGGCTCATGCTTGTCGTGATGCAATCGCATGCCACCGAGGAACAGGTTCGCGCGGTCTGCGAGCGCATCGAAAGCCTGGGACTTAAGGCTCATCCGATACCAGGAACAGCACGCACGGCGATTGGGATTACTGGGAATCAGGGCGCAGTTGATCTAGGCGTGCTCGAGTCCCTGCCCGGAGTCATCGAATGCATCCCGGTCAGCAAACCGTACAAGCTGGTCAGCCGCGATACCAAAGAAGAAGATACAGTGCTGCGGATTGCGACCCCGAAGGGAGAGGTGTTGATTGGAGGAGAGCACATCGGGCTGGTTGCCGGTCCCTGCGCGGTGGAAACCGAAGGGCAATGCATGGCCATAGCCGAGCGGGTCGCGAGGGCAGGCTGCCGATTATTCCGAGGCGGAGCTTACAAGCCGCGGACGTCGCCGTACAGCTTTCAAGGATTAGGTGAAGCAGGGTTGAAGATTCTCGCGAAAGTTAGGGAGAAGCATGGTTTGGGAATCATCACGGAGGCGATCGACAACGAGAGCCTCGACCTGGTGGCTGAGTATGCGGACGTCATCCAGATTGGCGCACGGAACATGCAAAATTTCTCTCTGCTGAAGCGCGCGGGGCGGTCGAGGAAACCTGTGCTGCTGAAGAGGGGAATGTCGGCGACGCTGGACGAGTTTCTGATGGCGGCGGAATACATCTTGTCGGAAGGCAACTACCAGGTGATGTTGTGCGAACGCGGTGTGCGGACGTTCTCGGATTTCTCACGTAATACTTTAGATCTGGCGGTCGTTCCAGCAGTGAAGAAGCGCAGCCATCTACCGATTCTGGTCGATCCCTCCCATGGAACCGGGAAGCGCCACAAAGTCTTACCCCTTTCTCGCGCGGCTATCGCGGTCGGTGCGGACGGACTACTGGTCGAGGTCCATCACGAGCCCGACAAAGCGCTGTCCGACGGGATGCAGTCTATTGTTCCCGAGGAGTTCGAACTGCTGACCGAAGAGGTTCGGCAAATCGCGACGGTGGTCCGGCGTCATCTCAACTAAAACATGAAGCGTGTCCTGCACTTTCGGGTGTACTTCCTATCGAGTGTTCTGCTGATTGGAGCGATCGTCTTGCTTGCGCGCGAACACCGTCCGTCCTTTCTGCGTCCGGGGTTGCACCTGAACGCTTACGTCAGCACCGCGGATGGCAGCGTGACCGTCGTGGACCTGGTCAAGCTGGCGGCAATTTCGCGCATTCCGGTAGGTGCAGGATTATCGGGAATGCGTGAACACCCCAGCCGACCGGAAATATGGGGAACAAGCTCGGTCGGCGGATACGTGTGGGTGCTGAATACTCGTGATAGCGGGGTAAGCGCGCGCATCGCAGTTGGTTTCCTTCCCTATGCGCTCGATTTTTCGGCCGACGGAAGTCGCGCGTATACGACAGCGTCAGGAAGCGACGCACTGGTTGTAATCGATTGCGAGTCCCGCGCGGTCGTGGGTCGCGCACGCACGGGACGCGAGCCGGTGCTTGCGAGAATCACGCCGGATGGAAAGACGGTTCTGGTCCTGAATCGACGCGATGGTTCGGTCGGTATTCACGACGCTGCGACACTTACCATGCGCGGCACGGTACGGGTGGTTTCGCAGCCCGAGGATATCGTTGTGATGGCGGACAACTCCGTGGCGGTTGTGCTCAGCCGGAACGAACCGCGGCTATCGGTCGTGGATCTTCGACGCGGCGTGTTGCTGAGCAATCTGCAACTCGCCGGGAAGCCGACTCAGATGCTGCTCAAGCCGGACGGCGGCGAACTGTATGTGATTTCTCCGGATTCGCACGGTCTGCAAGTGATCAACACATGGACGTACGAGGTGGGCGACTATGTTTTGCTGGGATCGGCGCCAACGCGCGGCGCGCTGCTGCCGGATGCCAGCCAACTGCTTATCTCCGACACGGCGGCCGGGAGGATTACGCCTGTCGATATTTATAATCGGCGCGTTAGCCGGCCGATCTCGGCAGGCCGATCTCCAATGACCTTGCGTTTTGAGTCCGTCGCTGCCGGTGAAAAGCCGAGCCTACTTCTGGTGGTCAACCAAGCTTCAGGTGACCTGTCGGTGATTCGCGTGCGAGGCGACAGCCAGAGCCTTCTGACGATGATTCCAGTCGGGGATCATCCACAAGACTTGGCGATCAAGTTGTTTTGATCGCGGAGAGATCGGCGAAGAGCCTGTGCTGATCGAGGATGTTTGGGTCTACGCGAGGGGTTAAAGAATTGCTTGAACGTGGGAGGTTACTTCGGGATGTCTTCTGCGGGCTCGATGGGCCAGGAATATTGTTCGTCACCGAGTGGGATCTCCAGGAAACCTTCGGCTGGGAGAACGTCGACGGGAAGACCACCGTGCCAGAGCGCGACGCCGAGTCGCATGGATTTGCGGCCCTTGATGTTGATCTGATCGCGTTTCAGCGAAACTTCAAGAATACGGTCGAAGGCTGCGCTGGCAATACTCTTGGGATTGAGCAGACACACACGATTCTTCTCGACCGCGAATTCTTTCAGGCGACCGCGCTCGAGCTCGACGACCACGGTTAGTTCTTCTGCACCGCCGATGGTAATGCGAAACTCCGAATCCTCCATTTCGCGAAGAGCCTCAAGGAATGGATCGACGCGAACGACGAAGCGGTCTTCTTCGAATCCGTAGCGGAGTTCGCGGAGGTGAAAGACGCGTCCATGCATGGCGCCGCCGCGTCTCTCAGGCGAGTAGAGTCCAGCACCCAGCCATTCAAAATAGGACGTGTCGCGTCCATCGATAGTAGTTCTGAGAAAACCAGTCGGAGCGACTTGCACGGCGTGCTCAGGCAATCGCTTAATCGGCTTTGCCAACTCTTCGGGAGCGGCTTGTCCTAGCGCGAGGTACACGCCGGTGAGGTGCTTACGGAACAAAGCGTCGAATTCAGCATCGTTGGCGGTGCTGTGTTCTGGGCCAAACCACCAGCACCAATCGCTGCCTTCGGCAGCGAGTAGCGACTCGAAAGCTTGCTGCAGGCCTGTTTCACTCGGCGCATCGGTAAGGCCTTTGGCCTTCGCTTCCGCGGCGCGGGAATATGCTTCGCGCGCATCCCAAAGGAGCTCCCAGGCAGCGACATCTTCGCTGTGGCCGATCCAGACGTCGAAGTTTGCGTTGATCCACGAGGCCGGGAAAATTCCGCTCGTGGTTGGCACATTCTTGGTGAGCGCGATCGCTTCGCTCGCGGTCAGTGCCCGAAAATCCTGGTCGTCCTGGATGCGGCGATAAAATGTGCGCAAGAATTCGCGTCCGTTGCCCGGGTAATATTCCCAGGCGTTCTCGCCATCCAAGAAAAGACAAATCGTGAGCGGCTGATCGCTTTGCACGCGCTCGCCAATATGTCGCAGGCGCATGTGCAAATCCTGCGCCGCGGATTTTTGATCCATCCGGCTGTAGACGAAACCAATGAGATCGGAGAGATGATGATCGCGGAAGAGTCCGGTGATGCCGCCGCCGGTGCCACCGATTTGAACGCGCCAAGGCCTATACAGACGTTCTGCGTTGGCGGGCAAGCCACCCGTGTCGCGGAAGAAGCCGACGTTCAGTGTCCTGCCGAGCACGCCTTCATCTGTGCCGAACCACTGGAAGCCTTCCTCCATGGCGATCTTCAGCGCTTGATCGGAAACGGATCCTTCGGAAGGCCACAAGCCGACGGGTTTCGCGCCGAAAAGTCGCTCGTGATAGGCACGGGCACGCTGCAACTGTTCGCGCGCATCTTCGGGATGACGATAGGCGCGGCGAGGCAGCGGCGTTCCAGGATTGGCAACGCGCGCGATATCGGAGTCGCACAACAGCGGAAGAATCGGATGATAAAACGGTGTGGTGCTGATCTCGATCTGTCCGCGGCCTGCAGCTTGGCGATAAATCGGAAGTACGAGGCCAAGCAATTCGAGTTGCTTCGCTTGCAATGCGGCCTTGTCGACCTCGGTATAATCCCGACCTTTATCTGCAAGTTTGCTGACGACGTCGTCTTTCTGGAGCCATGCCTCGTCCATCCAAGCAAGTTGAGATAAGACTTGAAGATCGCGCCAGTCGCGCAGGGTGAAGGCTACTTGGGCGCGCGCTCCTCCTGCGGGCCGGGACCATTCGTAAAGCTCCAGATACCTGGGCCACCGGGACATGAGCCGCTCGTGATTGACCTGATATGCCCTGGCCAAAATCTCGGTCTTGTCTTCCGCGGTGAGTTCGTCGGATCTCTTAAACGCCAGCGCGAACCAAGGCTCGTCAAATTTGGCGCTGGCATACTCTTCGAGTTGCATTGCAAGGGCTGGGACGAGGTTGAAAGTGGCATGAAAACCTGGCGTTTCCTCAAGCACCTGCACCATGCCCCAGTAGTCTTTCACAGCGTGCAGACGCGTCCAGGGCAGCACGTAACGGCCACGCTCGGGATCGCGGTATTGTGGCTGATGCATATGCCAGAGAAGCACCAAGTGCACGCGATTCATCAGCTGCGCCTCGACCGTGTGGAATCTGGCCTCGTGCTACACTCAACGTTCTTGTCATGCGCATCCTGGACCGCTACATCGTCCGCGAAATTTTCCGTCATGCGTTCCTGGGACTCGTAGTTTTCACGTTTGTCTTTTTCGTTCCGCAACTTGTGCGTTTGATGGCGCTGCTGGTGCGGCATACGGGTTCGGGCGGGCAGATGATTGCGTTGTTTCTTTGCATTTTCCCCGGTGTGTTTACGTTCACAATTCCGATGGCTATTCTTATCGGCGTGCTCCTGGGGCTCGGGCGAATGTCCGCTGATAGCGAAGTGATCGCATTGACAGCGCTGGGAATTGGCCGCCGGCGCATCCTGCTACCTGTAGCAGTGCTCGCGGTCACGGGTGCGTGCGTGACGCTGGCCATGACCCTTTGGCTGGGCCCGCTG
>Ga0070698_100008772_pt1 | contig 10883 bp, 6 predicted proteins | sample KBSK1502metaG_FD_65477 | JGI IMG/M metagenome (GOLD analysis project Ga0070698, IMG submission 65477) | Corn, switchgrass and miscanthus rhizosphere microbial communities from Kellogg Biological Station, Michigan, USA - KBS K1-50-2 metaG | ecosystem: Host-associated > Plants > Roots >...
GTCGCCGGGCTGGGTCTCCGAGCGCGGAATGTGCTGCGAGTGCGCCAGCATCGTGTCGGTGTTCCCTGACCCGTCGAACCCCGCGCCGCTCGGGTCGGCCGCGCCGCTCCACCTCGCCATCATCTCGGCGAAGCCCGAACAGTCGGTCGTGATGGGCAGCGTACGCGGCGGAGTGATCGGCCACGGCCTGATCTCCGCGTAGGTGAACTGGTTGTGATGCGCGACTGCCCACTGGCAGTTGCTCACCATGTTCTGCCGGACTTGGGCAATGGTCGCGTGCTGCGCCTCTGTTGTCATGATGCTGTTCCCCCGCTGTTTCCCCGTCGGGCACGTATGGCCCGTATGGGGGCAATTTACAGGTAATCTTAAGAAGTTATTAACTATCTACGCAGCCATAGTTGACTATCCGGCCGGCCTCCGGAGCCGGGTGCGCCCGCCGCTGGATGCGCGGCCTGGCGACCCGGCTCCGGGGATGTCATCGCTCATGAGCCGTACCGCAGCCAGTGGCTCTCACTTCGTGACTACTGATCAAAATGCATAGGTTAGTGGCGGATAAAGTCTCGGATATGAGCAGTTGGCCTAGGTTTCAATGCGCTTATTGATCACCTGCCGGGACTGGGCTTGAATACGGGTCAGGTCCGAGCGTGGCACGGGAGGCAGGCATGACGATCGACCAGGCGCTTACCGATCAGGAGCGCGCGGCGGAACTGGACGAGGCGCAGCTGCGGCAGCTGATCGGGCTGGTCGAGCACGACGTCTCTCGCGACCCGTTCCCGATCAGCGGCTGGGACGCGCTGGTATGGACGGTGGGCAACGCGACGCAGGCGGCGCTGTTCTTCCAGGCGGTGTACGGGATGGAGCTGGCCGCCTACGCCGGGCCTGAGACCGGGCTGCGGGACCACGTCTCCTACGTGCTGCGCAGCGGCGCGGTGCGATTCGTGCTCAACGGCGCGGTGCGGCCGGACAGCCCGCTGGTCGCCGTGCACGGCAGGCACGGGGACGGGATCTCCGACATCGCCCTGCAGGTGCCCGACGTCGACAAGTGCGTCACGCACGCGCGCGCCGCCGGCGCGACGGTGCTCGAAGAGCCGCACGACCTGTCCGACGAGCACGGCACCGTGCGGGTCGCCGCGATCGCCGCGTACGGCGACCTGCGGCATACCCTCGTCGACCGGTCCGGCTACGACGGACCCTACCTGCCGGGATACGTGGCCAGGAGCTCGACGCTCAGCAGGGCCGCCGACGCCCCCAAGCGTGTCTTCCAGGCGATCGACCACGTGGTCGGCAACGTCGAGCTCGGCCGGATGGACGAGTGGGTCGCGTTCTACAACCGGGTCATGGGCTTCACGAACATGGCCGAGTTCATCGGGGACGATATCGCCACCGACTACTCGGCGCTGATGAGCAAGGTGGTCGCCAACGGCAACCACCGGGTGAAGTTCCCGCTCAACGAGCCCGTCGTCGGCAAGAAGAAGTCGCAGATCGACGAGTACCTGGAGTTCTACGGCGGCCCAGGCCCGCAGCACGTGGCGCTGGCGACCAGCGACATCGTGCGCACCGTCGACGAGCTCTCCTCACGCGGCGTGGAGTTCCTGCCCACGCCCGCGTCCTACTACGAGGCGCCTGAGCTGCGGGCCCGCATCGGCAAGGTGCGCGTGCCCATCGAGGAGCTGCAGCGGCGCGGCATCCTGGTCGACAGGGACGAGGACGGCTACCTGCTGCAGATCTTCACCAGGCCGGTCGGCGACCGCCCGACGGTCTTCTTCGAGCTCATCGAGCGGCACGGCTCACTCGGGTTCGGCAAGGGCAACTTCAAGGCCCTCTTCGAGGCCATCGAGCGCGAGCAGGAGCGCCGCGGCAACTTCTGAACCACCGCTCATCCAGGGGGCCTGTCGAAGGACCGGGTCCGGCAACTGTCTATCGGTTCCGACCACTTTCGCGCCCGATTTGTCCGATTCATCCCCACGGAACTGATAGACAGTCACGTAACTGATAGGAAGATGGCCCGGCCCGACGGGTCTGGCATGGCGGACCATCCCTCGTGCGCGGCAACCCCTAAATCACGGGCATTGGCACTGGCGGTTTCTTATTTGTTTTATGCGCACTAAATTCCCTTGACGGAAAATTCACTTGTGCCGGCTGCGTCCGGCGACGGACTATAGGCGGACGGGTCGCTTTGCGAGGCACGTTGGTCCTGCTGCCCATCGCGGGCGCCGGGGGTCGTGACCGTCGGGAGAATATTCGCCGGCTTAATTCCGATGATCCGCGGAGCGCGGCGACGTCCTATTGATGGCAGGACGGAAACGGAACTGGGAGGACGTGCAGTGAGTTTTCTACGGGGGATGGCGACCGTGTCAGCGGGCCGGCGGGCCAAATGGCTAGTGCTGGTGGGCTGGCTGATCATCGTGGCGGTCGCCGGGCCGCTGTCGGGGAAGCTGATGGGCGCGGAGAAGAACGACGCCTCGGCCTGGCTGCCACCGAAGGCCGAGTCCACGCAGGTGCTGAACCTGCGGTCGCATGTCGTCTCGCCCAACGTGTACCCGGCCGTGGTGGTGTACGAACGCCCGTCCGGTGTCACCGCCGCGGACAAGGCGAAGGCGGCCGCCGACGCGGCGCGCTTCGGCGGGGTGGCCGGCGTCGTGCACGGCCAGGTAGCCGGGCCGTTCACCTCCACTGACGGCAAGGCGATCGAGACCATCGTGCCCGTCAACCTGGGCAAGTCCGGCTGGAACGCCGCGGCGCCCGCCGCTAACTCGCTCCGCGCCATCGCCGAGTCCGGCGCCGACGGCCTGAACGTCCATATCGCGGGACCGCTCGGCACCGCCGCCGACTCGAGCAACGCCTTCAAGGGCATCGACGGCACGCTGCTGTTCTCCGCGCTGGCGGTCGTCATCGTCATACTGCTGCTCACCTACCGAAGTCCGGTCCTGTGGCTGCTCCCTGTCATCTCCGCGGGAGTGGCACTGATCACCGCGGAGGCGGTCATCTACCTGCTGGCCGCGCACGCCGGGCTCACCGTCAACGCGCAGAGCGCGGGCATCCTCGACGTGCTCGTGTTCGGCGCGGGCACCGACTACGCGCTGCTGATCACCGCCAGGTACCGCGAGGAGCTGCGGCGGCACGAGGACCGGCACGCGGCCATGGCGGTCGCACTGCGCCGAGCCGGGCCCGCCGTGGTGGCCAGCGGGGGCACGGTGGTCCTCAGCCTGCTCACCCTGTCCCTCGCCGAGCTCAACTCGACCAAGAGCATGGGACCGGTCCTTGCGATCGGCGTCGCGGTCGCGCTGCTGGCGATGATGACCCTGCTGCCCGCGCTGCTCGTGATCACGGGGCGCTGGGTGTTCTGGCCGGTCAAGCCGGCATACGGCTCGGCGGAGCCCACGACCAGGGGCTTCTGGGCACGCATCGGGCGCCGCATCGCGGTGCGGCCCCGGGCCGTCTGGATCGCCACCGTCGTGGTGCTCGGCGCGATGGCCGCCGGGCTGGCCGGGTTGCATGCCCACGGGCTGACCAACGCCCAGTCGTTCCGCGGCCACCCGGACTCGGTGACCGGCCAGACCGTGCTCGACGCGCACTTCCCCGGCGGCGCGGGCCAGCCGGTCGAGGTGTTCGGCAACCCGGGTACCGGTCCGCAGCTGGCCACCGCGCTCCGCTCGGTGAGCGGCCTGACCGGCGTGACGCAGCCGGTGACGCTGGCCGGCCACGCCTACCTGGAGGCCACGCTCACGTCCGCGCCTGACAGCCAGGCCGCGTACGCGACGATCGATAGGGCGCGCGCAGCGGTGCACGCGGTGCCCGGCGCCGACGCGCTCGTCGGCGGCAACACCGCGGTCAACCTGGACGTCCAGCGCGCGGCCGCCCACGACCGCAACCTGATCATCCCGGTCATCCTCGCTGTCGTGTTCGTGATCCTCATGCTGCTGCTACGGGCGCTCGTCGCGCCGGTCATGCTCATCGCGACCGTCGTGCTCTCGTTCGCCTCGGCGCTCGGGGTCAGCGCGCTCTTCTTCGATCACGTGTTCAACTTCGGCGGCGCCGACACGTCGTTCCCGCTGTTCGTGTTCGTCTTCCTGGTCGCGCTCGGCATCGACTACAACATCTTCCTGATGACGCGGGTGCGCGAAGAAGCGCAGCGGCACGGGCCCCGCACCGGCGCGCTGACCGGCCTGGCCGCGACCGGCGGCGTGATCACCTCGGCGGGCTGCGTGCTGGCCGGCACGTTCGCAGTGCTCGGCACGCTGCCGGTCACGTTCCTGACCGAGCTCGGCTTCGCGGTGGCGTTCGGGGTGCTGCTCGACACGATCGTGGTCCGCTCGGTGCTCGTGACAGCGCTGAACCTGGACCTGGGCCGGTGGGTCTGGTGGCCCAGCCGCCTGGCCCGCCAGCCGGCGCCGGAGGAGGAGACCCTGACCGGAGAGCCGGCCGGCGTCCCGTAGCCGCGGGCCGCGGGCGCCGCGGCAGCGGCGCCCGCGGCGCCTGCGTCAGCCGATGACGTCGACGACGATCACGGTGGTGTTGTCGTGCCCGCCCGCTTCGTCGGCCGCGGCCACCAGCGCGGAGGCCGCCTCCTGCTGACTGCCGGCGCGCAGCAGCGGCAGGATCTCCTCGTCCGTCAGCTCGCCGGTCAGGCCGTCGGAGCACACCAGGTAGCGATCACCGGGGAGGGGCGGCAGCAGCCAGTGGTCAGGCCGCACCACGAAGTCGCTGCCCAGGGCGCGGGTAACGATGTTGCGCCGCGGGTGGGTGCGCGCCTGCTCCGGCGTGATCGCGCCCGCCAGGACCAGTTCCTGCACCTCTGAATGGTCCACGGTGAGCTGGCCGAACTGGTCGCCCGCCAGCCGGTAGACGCGCGAGTCGCCGACGTTGAACACCATCACCTGGGAGCCGGCCGGCGTGACGAGTGACGCCAGGCCCGTGACGGTCGTGCCCATGCGGTGCGCCTCGCCGCGCCCGATGACCGCGCGGTTGGCCTCGTCGAGCGCCGCGAGCACCGTGTCCACCGACAGCGGGCCGCCGCGCGCGTACCGCGCCAGCACGTCGATCGCGACCGCGCTCGCCACCTCGCCGGCGTCATGGCCGCCCATCCCGTCGGCCACCGCGAAGAGCGGCGGCAGGACGAGATAGCTATCTTCATTGACCCGGCGGACGCGGCCGGTGGAGGTAGCGGCGCCATGAAAGAACCGGGTCATTGCCGCAGTATGACAGAGGACTTGAACCTTTGCGCAATCAAAGTCCGTGGAGAATGGTGCACGGCCGGGAGACGGCTCCGTACGTTCCGAATAGAGGAAAGAAGGGCACATGCCAGAGCCGGGTGACGCACTGCAGAAACTCGGCTTCCTGACCATCGGCCTGTTCGACGGCAACAATCCTCGCCCGGGACACGAGGTCACGCTCGACCTGATCTCGCTCGGAGAGCGGCTCGGTTTTGACAGCGCGTGGGTGCGGCACCGGCACCTGCAATTCGGCATCTCCTCGCCGGTCGCCGTGCTCGCGGCCGCGGCGCAACGCACGTCGCGGATCGAGTTCGGCACCGCGGTGATCCCGCTCGGCTGGGAGAACCCGCTGCGGCTGGCGGAAGACCTGGCCACCGTGGACGTGCTGTCCGGTGGGCGGCTCAACCCCGGGGTGAGCACCGGGGCGCCGCGGCACTGGGACGACGTGCGGGAGGCGCTGTACCCCGGCTGCGGCGAGGCTGAGGACTTCTCCTACGAGCGCGTGGCGCGGCTGCTGCGGTTCGTCGGCGGGGAACCGGCCGTGACGTTCCGCGGGACCGAGGGGTTCGAGCAGTTCTCCGACCGGGTGGAGCCGCACTCACCGGGACTGCGGTCCCGGATGTGGTACGGCGGCGCTTCACTCGCGTCGGCACGGTGGGCCGGGGAGCACGCGATGAACTTCCTCACGTCGAGCGTGGTCCGGGCCGAGGAGTCCGCGGACTTCGCCGCGGTGCAGCTGTCGCATATCCGGGCGTTCCGCGAAGCGCATCCGGCGGAGCAGGCGGCGCGGGTGTCGCAGGGGCTCGTCGTCATCCCGACCGACAGCGCGACGGCGGCGCAGCGTGCCAAGTACGCGGCGTACGTCGCGGCGCGGACACCTCGCACGGCCGAGCCTCTCGGGCCGGAGCGGATGATGTTCGCGCGGGACCTGATCGGCTCGTCGGGCGAGATAGCGGATTCTCTGTACGCGCACGCCGCGTTCCGCGAGGTAACCGAGGTAGCGTTCGCGCTGCCGTTCAGCTTCGAGTGGGACGATTACGTGCAGATCCTCACCGACATCGCGGAAAAGCTGGGGCCTGCCCTCGGCTGGCAGCCGCGGTCCTGATTACCGGAGGTGCGCGGGTGCCGCGGCTGCTCGTTGTCCACCACACGTCCTCGCCCGCGCTGCGGGCGATGCTCGAATCCGTCGTGGCAGGCACCCGTGACCCGGAGCTCGCCGAGGCGGGGATCGACGTCGTGGTCTCCCCGGCCCTGGCCGCGACCGCTGTTGACGTGCTCGCCGCGGACGCGTTCGTGCTCGGCACGCCGGCGAACATCGGCTACATGTCCGGCGCGCTCAAGCACTTCTTCGACCAGGTCTACTACCCGTGCCTCGACGCCAAGGCCGGGGCGCCCTACGGGCTCTACGTACACGGGGCCAGCGACACCACGGGTGCGGTACGCGCGGTCACATCGATCGCGTCCGGGCTCGGCTGGGCGGAAGTGGTCAACCCGGTCGTGGCGATCGGGCCGGTGGGCAAGGACGTGGAACGGCAGTGCTACGAGCTGGGCGCGACGGTGGCCGCGAACCTCGCGCGCTTACCTTCGGGGGTAGCCCGGGGATCAGGCCGGCGGCGCGCTCAGCACCTCGGCTGGGTCGTGGCCCAGGTCGTGCAGCAGCACGATGGCGGCGTTCCGGCCCGGCGCGCCGGTGATCGAGCCGCCTGGGTGGGTGGTCGCGCCGGTCTGGTACAGGCCGGGGATCGGCATCCGGTGCGACGCCCAGCCCGGCGCCGGGCGCAGCGGCCCGGACTGGGCCACGCCGCGGTCGCCGCCGTGGAACGCACCGTGCACCATGTGCGGGTTCAGCTGCTCGTAGTCCGCGGGCGACTCGACGAGCCGCGCGTCGATGACGTCATCGGTGAACTCGGGGGCGAACTTCCGCAGGTGGTCGAGCTGGCGAGCCGCGTGCTCCTGCTTGACCGCGTCCCAGCCGGGCATGCCGGCAGGCAGCTCGTAGACCTGCTGACTGAGCAGCTTGACGGTGTGCTTCCCCTGGGGCGCCCGGCTCGGGTCCGCGAGGGTCGGCGTGGCCACCAGCAGCCAGGGCACATCCGTGACGAACCGGCCCGCCCGCAGGTCCTGGCCCAGCCGGATGATGTCCTCAGGCCACCCGGTGGTCCCGGCCGACACGGCGGTGTGCCTGCCGCCGTCGTTGCTCAGGAACACCGGCGGCGCGCTGGTCGCCAGGTAGACGCCGAACCCGGGAATGCCCACGTCGTAGGTATCCACCGAGTAGTGGAACTCCTCCGGCCACGACGCGGCCGGCGCCATGTCCCGCAGCTGGGTGACGTGAATGGTGGACAGCACCGCCCTGGCCGCCCGGTACTGCCGGCCGTCGGCCGTCTCCACCCCGGTGCAACGGCCGCCGTTCGCGCCGTCGAGCAGCAGCCGGGTGACGCGCTCTCCGCACCGCACCATGCCGCCGTGGTCTTCCAGGTACCTGGTCAGCGCGGAGACGAGCTGACCTGAGCCGCCAGGGATGATCGACCAGCTGCGCTGCTGACGGCCGAAGATCAGCGAATAGGCGAGCACGCCAGAGCCGGGCACGTCGACCGCCTGGTTGGTCTGGAAGGCCATCCAGAGCATGAACGCCTGGACCCGCCGGTCCCTGAACTCGTGCCTGATCACGTCCCACGCGGACAGCTGGCGGCGGCGCTGCCACAGCCTGCCCCGCGGATGTTCGGCGAGCCTTGCGTCGAGCGAAGGCCCGAAGCCCACCGGGGTGAACTGCGACCCGCTGAACGCCGACTTCACCTCGTCGTACTCGTCGAGCAGCCGCTGGTACGCGGCGGCGTCGGCCTTGTCGAAACGGGCGATCTCCGCCACGGTGCGGTCCCTGTCGAGCCACATGGTGAGCTGCTCCCCGTCGGGGAACGCCACGTGCGCGACAGGGTCGGGGTCGATGTAGCGCAGCCCGTAGTGCGAGATCAGCCCGAGCTCGTCGCCGGTCAGCAGCGGGTTGACCCGGATCAGCGTGTGGCCGGTCGCGCACGTGTCGATGCCGTAGCCGGGCAGCAGAAGCTCTTCCGTGGTGCAGCCGCCGCCGGGCACCGGCCGTGCGTCGAGCACCAGGCACCGGTACCCCGCCTTGGCCAGATAGCAGGCGGCGATCAGGCTGTTGTGCCCGGCGCCCGCAACCACGAAGTCCGCATCGGCGTCCATAGTCTGATTGTTTTCCGCGCCGACCGGGGCGCCGTAGCCGGGTGCCATTTCTTGACCGAATTGTCACCATAGGTCCGTAACACACCTGGTTACCGCCTTGCTACGCTCGCCGCGGCCACATCACACGGACGGGGAATCCGGATGCACGGCACCAGACTCGCGGTACTGACCATGACCGCCATCGCGGTCGGCGTGCTCGCCGGCTGCAGCAGTTCGAGCAGCTCGGCCAGCGGAGCCGCCACCCAGAGCGCCTCGCCATCGGGCAGCGCCAGCAGCACGCCGACGGCTTCGGCCACGGCGCCGGCGGTGGCGTTCGCGCCGATCGTGGAACCGTTCGACCCCGGCCACCCGGCTCGCGCCCTCACCACCCCGGCGAGCTGCGGCAGCCTGGGCAGCACCCTTGCCATCGAGAAGTGCTACGAGGACAAGGCCGAGACCTACGACGCGCAGATCGACCTGGTCCAGCAGAGCCGGTACCAGGGCGCCTCAATGGCCCAGCAGACCGCCATCGGCGACGACGACACCGCGTGGCTCCAAGCCAGGCAGACGGTCTGCGCCAAGGCGTACCAAACGGGCGGCACCATCGACGGGATCAACATCGCGGCCTGCCTGCTCGACGAGAGCACCGCCAGGCTGCTCGGCCTGCGGGGCACGATTCCGCCTGAGGCGGTACTCAAGTCCACCGACAGCACCAGCCTCAGCGACGTGGCCTGGTACACCACGCCCGAGGGCTCCCGGATCGGCCTGATCGACACGCAGGGCGACTCCACCGGCGGCGTCATCATGGCCTGGGTGATCATCGGCGGCTGGCAGGGCTTCGTGGTCAACCCGGCCCAGTTCTTCTTCAGCGACAGCGCCTTCACCGACAAGGGGATCCTCCAGCCGCCCGCCACCGCCACCGGTTACCGGGTGTCGCCCGGAGCCCAGTACCAGTTCACTGTCGACTACAGCCACCTCAGCTCCGACCCGAACTCGGCTAAGGGCAGCGGCGGCTTCGTCTACGCGCCTGGCAACCCGGTCGCCGTCTGGCGGTAGTGCGGTAGTGCGGTAGTGCGGTAGTGACGCGACGACAACGCGGCAATGACGCGGTAATGACGCGGTCATACGGGGGATTGCGGCACTGGCCGGCCTGTGGTCCGCTGGTAAGGCGACGACGCCCCGTCGCCTGACGGCGGGAGGAAACAGGGATGAAAGTCAGCCTGTTCGAGCAGGTGCCATACCGCTACATTCCGGACGACTACGGGGACCACAACAGCTCGGTCGTGACCGCGCCGTACCAGGTCGTCGACCCGGACCGAATGCACGAATCCATCTTCTCCGCGTACGCCGAACTGCTGCACGGGGTGCGGTCCGGCTTCGACGGCATCGTGGTGACCGAGCACAGCCAGTCCTCGTACGACGTCTCGCCGAACCCGACCCTGCTCGCCTCGGCCGTCGCCTGCGCGGCGCGCGCCGAGGGACTCGACCCGGCGATCGCGGTGCTCGGCCGCTCGCTCGGCAAGACCCGCGAGCCGCTGAAGATAGCCGAGGAGTACGCCCTGCTCGACTGCATCAGCGGCGGGCGGCTGATCGCCGGCTTCCCCGTCGGGCTCAGCTACGACGCGAACCTCAACGCCTCCCTCCCCGCGATCGAGACCCGCGACCGCGCCCGCGAGCATCGCGAGCTGATCCTCAAGGCGTGGACCTCGCCGAGCCCCTTCCCCTGGAACGGCCGCTTCGAGAAGTACGGCGCGGTGAACATCTGGCCGCGGCCCATCCAGCAGCCGCACCCGCCGGTCTGGATCCCCGGCACCGGCTCGCCGGGGACGCTGCGGGACATCCTCCGCAACGACTACGCGTTCGTGTACCTGAGCTGGGACGGGCCGAAGCTCGTCGGGCGCCAGATCTTCGACCGCTACTGGACCATGGCGGAGGAGACGGGCCGGGACCGCAACCCGTACCGGCTGGCCTTCCTCCAGGTGGTCGCCGTCGCCGAGACCGACGAGCGAGCGGAGAAGGAGTACGCCAGCCACCTGATGTCGCTGTACCACTCCGGCCTCGGCGCGATCCCTGGCACCGCCATGGCCGTGCCAGGCTACGCCGAGCCCGCCGCGATCGAGGCCATGCTGCGGGGCGGCGGACCCGACGGGATGCTCGCGCGGATGCGGACGGCGACCTACAAGGACATCGTCGACAGCCAGGTCGCGATCGTCGGCAGCCCGGCGACGGTCGCCGACCAGCTCGAGGCGTTCGTCCGCGAGTTCCGGATCGGCAACCTCCTCGTGATGATGCAGAACGGCTCGATGCCGCGCGCGCTCACCGAGAAGAACATCTCGCTGTTCACCGCTGAGGTCCTGCCGCGGCTGCGGCCGATCTGGGACGACGAGGGCTGGCAGCACCACTGGTGGCCGCGCGCGGCCGCGCCAGCGACGGCCGGGACCGCGACGGCCGGGACCGCGACGGCCGGGACCGCGACGGCCGGGACCG
>Ga0070698_100008773_pt1 | contig 10883 bp, 13 predicted proteins | sample KBSK1502metaG_FD_65477 | JGI IMG/M metagenome (GOLD analysis project Ga0070698, IMG submission 65477) | Corn, switchgrass and miscanthus rhizosphere microbial communities from Kellogg Biological Station, Michigan, USA - KBS K1-50-2 metaG | ecosystem: Host-associated > Plants > Roots >...
AAGATCTCCACGCCGGCCGGATTTATCTGCCACAGGAGGATTTGGAGCGCTTCAATTACTCCGGAAAGGAACTCCAAGATCGACAATACGACGACCGCTTTGTCCGGCTGATGCAGTTCGAAGCCGCGCGGGCGCATGAATTTTTCGCGCGCGCGGCCGAGGAGTTGCCGGCGGAAGATCGCAAGTCGATGGTGGCGGCGGAGATCATGGCTTCCATTTACCGGGGATTATTGCGGCGAATGGAGCTGGACAAATTTCGTGTCTTCGAAAAAGAATATTGCCTCAACAAATTGGAAAAAGCAGGCCGGATCGGGGCGCAACTGCTCAAGCTTTTTTGAATGAGAAGAAAGCGCCATCCGTCTGAGCCATCGAAATCGTAACTATATTGTATATGAAGACATATTCTGGATTAGTTGCAGCGTTAGTTTTGACTTGCTTCGCTTTGGGACCGCTCGCCAATTCGTGGGCCCAGGACACCCGGAATGCGAAAGAGCCGAAAATCATCAGCAAAGAAGAGGCCACAAAGAAATACCCGCCACCAAACGGCAAGTCCTACCCACCGGGGAGCGATCTAACTGTTTTGAACGGTGGTGCGACCGGTGGGGGTAGCTGGGGATACATCAAGAGCCCGTATTCGAGCAATGTTTACGACTGTCGCAAAGGCAAAGCTCACGTGGGAGACCTGATTTTAGACGAAAGTGTAAACAAAGTTTTCGTGCGGCCGCCGTGATCGAAACATAACCTCGATTGCGCGGTTTAATGGGCTAACATAGAAATCGTTATGAACAAAAAGTTTTTCACAGTTGGTTGCGGCATTCTGCTCGCCACTTTTGGTCTCGACTCGTGCGATACGCCAACCGGCCAGGGGGCCGCAGCGGGCGCGGGTGCCGGTGCTCTCATCGGCGGTCTCGCCAGCGGTGGTCCGCGCGGCGCTCTAATCGGCGCTGCCGCTGGTGCTGCAACCGGCGCCTTGATTGGCCACGCGATCCAGGAAGATCGGGCTCGCGAATATGGTCCGCCGCCAGCAGGAGGTTATCCGTTCGCGACACGTGCCGGTGGGCCGGGAATGTATCGCAGTCCCTACACCGGGCGCATTTATGATTTGCGCGGAGTTCCGCCGGGTGGATTGACACGCGACGTCGACACCGGCCAGTTGTTCCGCAGACCCTGATTTAGGATCGATTTACTTTAGAAAACGCGTTGATCCGGCAGCTGCCGGATCAACGCGTTTTCTTTTGCAGCGCGTCCACCAGCGCCTTCGCCTCGTCCGTCATTTTCAGCAGCTCCGGCCATTGCCGGTGATAATTTTCGCCCGGCAATTTGCGGGTCGCATCAAAACCCATATGTGAACCGATGTTTTGTTCGGTCGGCGCGTGATCGAGTGAATCGCTCGGATTTTTGATGACGGTTGTGTCGCGCGCGGGATCGGTGTTGGCGCACAGGCGGAACAAGACTTCGCTGGTGTTGTGCGCGTCGCAATCTTCATCTACCACCACGATATATTTACTGAACATCATTTGTCCCATGCCCCACAAGCCGTGCATCACTTTGAACGCCTGATAGGGATACTGTTTTCGAATGCTGACGAAGACGAGATTATGAAAAACGCCTTCCGCCGGCAGGGTCATGTCCACCAGTTCCGGAAAATTCATTTTGAAGACCGGCAGAAAAATCTTCACCACCGCGTCGCCGATATAAAAATCTTCCATCGGTGGAATCCCGACGATCGTCGTCGGATAAACCGCATCTGGTCGATGCGTGATCGCGGTCAGGTGAAACACCGGATAATCTTCGACCGCGGTGTAGTAACCAGTGTGATCGCCGAACGGTCCTTCCGGTCGCATCTCGCCCGGCTGAACATAGCCTTCTAAAACAAAATCGACATCGGCCGGAACTTCGAGGTCGATCGTTTTGCATTTCACCATTTCGATCGATTTGCGTCGCAAAAATCCGGCGAACAAAATTTCGTCCAATCCATCCGGCAACGGAGCAGTGGCGGAAAATGAGAGCGCAGGGTCGCCGCCGAGCGTAACTGCCACCGGCATCCGTTCGTTGCGTTCGTAATAACGTTTGCCGTGTCGCGCTCCGACCTTGTGGACCTGCCAATGCATCGCCGTCGTTCGTTCATCGAAAATCTGCATTCGATAGACGCCGACGTTGCGCGCGCCGGTTTCGGGATCGCGGGTATGCACGTTTGGGAGCGTGATGAAACGGCCGCCGTCTTTCGGCCAACATTTCAGGATGGGAAGGTCACTAAGCAAAAAATCTTCCGCCCGTTTGGCATCGGACTCGATGTGATGGACGATTTCCTGACAGGGAGCGTTGCGAACTTGTTTGGGTCGCGCATGCAGGAGATGAATTCCTTGTTTCAACAACGCGAAACCTTCGCGCAGATCCGTCGGCGGCTTTGCTTTGAGAATCAGCTGAATTTCCTGCGCAATCTCGTCGATGCTCTGGCGGCCGAGCGCCATCGCGATCCGTTTGCGCGAGCCCATCGTGTTAATCGCTACCGGAAATTTCGAAATCTTTCCGTCAACGACGGGTTGCTCGAACAGCAACGCCTTTCCGCCACCGGGCGATTTCATTTCCCGGTCCGCCCATTCCGTGATGAGCAAGTCGGTGTCGACCGGATCGGCGACGCGCGTCAGCTCGCCCGCTTGTTCGAGCCTTTCGAGAAAATGTCGAAATGAGCGATAAGCCATGTGTGCTTTATCGCTACACTGGCGCGCTCGGCGTTATTACGCGACCAGAATTTATCGGTAGGGCGAGACCAAATACTGGAACGACATTACCCGTCCGTTTGAAAAGGTCACAGTTTTGTATGGAACCGAAATTGTCGGCGGAATGTAGGAGTAATAGAATGGGTCGAAGAACGGATCGCCGAAGAAAACGAACCGCCCATGATGATGCGTCCGAATCACGCCAACTCCGCCGCCAAAGCCTCCGAAGAATCCCGGACCATAACCATAGTACGGGTAATAGGCCGAGCCATACGGTGCGTAGCGATTTTCGATGTAGATCCACGTCTCGGTTGGACGGCCACGCATTTCGCCGGACGTTTTCTGTTCGGGCGAGCCCCACGCCAGCCAGACTGCGTTCATCGACATGCCGGAGCGTATCTTGCCTTCACGGACAAGCGCCTGGTCGCCCGGCGAAAGGCTGTTGAACATATCCTGATGCTCGGAAATCCGGTTCTCCAGCGTTTCGCAACTTGTTAGGCACAGTCCGGCACCGGCCAAACCTAACAACAGCGCCTTGGAAATTGTTTTCATAAAAAATGATACAGCCGCGGCATGGTCAGTCAATTGTCCCAGCTTCTTGATTCAACACCAGGAAAACCGTAACGTTGTGTCGTAATGGAAGATCGATTCGGTCATCGCATTTCGTATCTGCGCGTCTCGATTACTGATCGTTGCAACGAACGCTGCAACTACTGCATGCCGCTTGAATTGCAGGAATGGCTGCCGCGCGAGGATATCCTCAGCTACGAAGAAACGTTGCGATTGATTCGGATCGCAGCCGGTTTAGGCGTAACCAAAGTGCGGGTCACTGGCGGCGAACCGCTTACTCGCCGCGACGTCGTCGATTTTGTTCGCGAAATTCCAGAGATTTCCGCAATCAGCAGCCTTGGTGTCTCGACCAACGGCACTCTGCTCGCGCGCGCTGTTGCGCCCGGACAAACGATGGCGGCGGCGTTACGTAGCGCCGGTGTGCAATCTCTCAACATCTCGCTCGACACCTTGGATCGACACCTTTATTCGGAAATTACCGGCCGCGATTTTCACCCGAAGGTGCTCGATGGAATCGACGCTGCGATCGCGGCGGGATTCGATCAGATCAAATTGAACACGGTGCTGATGCGGGGTCGCAATGAAGATCAGCTCGTTCCGTTGATCGAATTCGCAGGCTCGCGCAATCTGATTCTTCGTTTCATCGAGATGATGCCGGTCAGCACCACCGAAGTCTTGAGCGATGAAAATTTTCTGCCGGTTGCTGAAGCAAAACGCGCGATCGAAAAACATTACGGCAATTTGATTCCCGAGCAGTCATTTCGAACAAATGGTCCGGCGACGTACTATCAAATTCCGGAGCGCGAACAGCGCATCGGATTTATTGGCGCGATGACGAACCTTCATTTCTGCGAGAGTTGCAACAAACTTCGTCTCACTTGCGACGGAAAATTGCGTCCCTGTCTTGGCAGTTATCTTGAGTTTGACATCATGAAACCGTTGCGCGCTGGCGCGAGCGATCAAGAGCTGCGCCAGTTTTTCATCGACGTGGTCGATCGCAAACCCGAGCAACACGATTTTCGGAATAATTATCAGCCGGACCGGAAGATGATCGCCATCGGCGGCTGAACGATGGACCGGCTTTCTCACATTAGCTCGGACGGCCGCGTCCAAATGGTCGATGTCTCAGCCAAACCGCTGAGCACTCGCACCGCGACCGCGAAAGGCAAAATCAAACTGCAGCGCAAAACGCTCGATCTGATTTCAAAAGATCGGATCGCAAAAGGAAATGTGTTCGCGACTGCGCGCCTCGCTGGAATTCAGGCTGCGAAACAGACCGCGCACCTCATTCCGCTTTGTCATACCATCCCGTTGAGCGATGTGAAGATCGACATTGTCACGGCGCGTGATTGCGCCGAAGTCACATGCACCATGCGGACGGTTGCGCAGACCGGCGTCGAAATGGAAGCGCTCACCGGCGTCGCGGTCGCGCTGCTCACTATTTACGACATGTGCAAAGCGGTTGATAAAAAAATGCAGATCGCCGATGTGCGGTTGATCAAGAAAACAAAAAGACGTCCCTAGCGATGCGGAATGTTCCCTCCTTTGTCGCGATCCTTCTGTTTCCGTTTGTGACGCATGTTACGAGCGCAAAGCCGGCGCCGAGCGCGTCGCCATCGGGCGCTAAGAATTGGTCGCCCCCGGATATATCCGTAAGACTTCAGACCTCCGGAAAGCCGACACCGGCCAAGGAATGGTCGCCGCCGGATGTATCAGTAAAACTTCAAGCCTATGGAAAAGCATCCGCGTCGGCCAAAACTTTGCGGGAACACCTGTCGACAGCCGGACGATTATATCGCGACAAACAATATCCCGAAGCCGCCTCCGAGTATGAAAAGTGTGTCGAGATCGATCCGGCAGATTTTCAGGCAAATCTTTTCCTGGGTTTCAGTTATTACCATCTGCGCCGATTCGATGCGGCCGCGAAAGCGTTGCGGCGAGCGTGCGAACTTAATTCAGAAGATTTCGATGCGAACGTCTGGCTTGGCGTGAGTTTGGCGCGCGGCGGTTTATTTAAAGAAGCAATTGTGCATCTGGAAAAGGCGCACGCGCTCAAACCCGAGAGCGATCTTGCCCGGCGCGAACTCTTCACCGCTTGTGTGGCCGGAGCAGAATTCAGCAAGGCCAGCGCGGTCTATCCCAAAGTCATTTGGTTCATTGGTCAGGTGTTTCTGGTGATTTATTGCCTTTGGTTGGCCGCGCTCCTTCCGTTCAGTTTGCCAATCAGCGAAAAAACCGGTCCGGGATACTGGCTTTTTTTGGGTTGGTTTGGCCTTTCCTTCGAAGGGCAAATCGCTTTTCTGTTCGTGCTCGCTTCCTTGCCGTGGCTGCCATTGCACGAAACTGTCCTCAGTGGCGCAATTCTCGCCGCGTTGCCGATCATCGTAGTCGGGCTCACTGGTTTTGCCCGACAACCTTGGGGCGAACCGTTTCGCTGGCCGCCGCGATTCGGGAGTGCCAAAGTCGTCGTGCTTTCGCTGTTGCTTGTCTTAGCGGTCGGATTGGTAGGAATCGGGAACGCCTATCTTTACACTCAGCTCACCGGTAAACCTTTTCCGGTCCCGCGAGTCCTTCCGTTGATCAAGAACGCGCTCAAAGTTAATCCGGCGGTGGCCTGGCTCTCAGTCGCCGTCGTCATTCCATTTGTGGAAGAAATTCTCTTTCGCGGCCTGCTTTTCGGCGCATTTGAAAAGCATTGGGGCGTGAAAGCCGCGGTTTGGGCAAGCGCGCTCGTGTTCGTGTTGGTTCACCTTCAAATCATAGGATTTTTGCCGCTGCTTTTTCTCGGAGTGCTTCTCGCGTGGGCGCGAGTCAAAACCGGTTCCATCGCGCTTCCGATTTTGCTTCACGGACTGAACAACGCCATCGCCACGGCGATGCTGGCGTTTGCGCCGCCCGCGCCGACGAGTTAAGAGGCCGAAATGCAGATCGTTTGCGGGATTATCACAATTTCGGATCGCGCGAGCGCGGGCGATTACAAAGATCTCGGCGGGCCCGCGCTCAAAGAAGCGGCGCAGAAATGTGGCTGGCAGGTTTTGTGTGAAGCGGTGATTCCGGACGACGCGGCGAAAATTCAGGAAAGCATTCGCTCGTTTTCTAAACAAGGTTGCGGTTTGATTCTGACAACCGGCGGAACCGGAATCGGACCGCGCGATGTTACGCCGGAAGCCATTCGCGCCATCATGCGAGTGGAATTACCGGGCTTCGGTGAAGTCATGCGCGCCGAATCGATGAAGATTACCCCGAACGCAATTCTCTCCCGCAATCTCGGCGCGGTGGTTGATGATTCGCTCGTGATTGCGCTCCCTGGGAAACCGAGTGGCGCGGTTGAATGTCTCGGATTTGTCGCCGGCGCAATTCCGCATGGTGTTGCGGTCGCGCAGCGCCAGCCGACTTCGTGCTGAGGTTATTGATGAATGCGAGCGCGCGCAATTAGTTAACACCGTCTTGCGGACAAGCCGATCCACCAATTCGATCCTTCAATCAGGATAAATCAGTAAGCGCAGCATTTGTTGGCCGTAATCCGTCAGATGCGCGTGCGACGTTGGGCCGGTGGCGATGCCGTTGGTCAAATAAGACGCATTGAGCTGACTTGGTTTTACAGAAACGATCTCCGGTTGTTTCACCTTTCGATCGCTTGGCTCGATTCGAAGCGGCAAACCGCTCCGCGCGAAACTAACTATCCACGACCGCGGTTCGGTTGTTTCACCTCCGCGGACCATCCACGGATAAAGCGTCGGCAATTCAAAATGCCGCGATTTCGGGATCGCTACTCTGTAAAAAATCTCTTCCTGATTGAAAAATTGCGGAATCGTCAGCGCAGCCTTTTCGCGGAGCTCCAAATAAAGCCGCGCAATATCAAGCCCGACCAGGTTGATTCCATTGTAGATGCCGTGGTGGTTTGGATCGTCGTGGTGGAAGGCATCGTACCATTCCTGGAATTTGTGGGTCAGGATCAAATTCAATTCCAAATGCAAATGCGTGCGCGCGCGATTGATTCCGGTTCCGGTGTAACCCATTACTGCGATGTGCTGGCCGCGATGGACGGTATCGCCGCTTCGCACATCGATCTTACTGAGATGCCCATACAAACTAAAATAGGGCGAACCCTCCCAGCGATGCTCAATCACGATGTATTTCCCGTAGTTTGAATAACTGGGCACCGGATTCGCGTAGACAACTTTGCCGTCGGCGATCGCGCGGATTTCATCCAACGGCTCGCCATTTTCGTCCCGATGAAGACAGCGAATGTCGATCCCTTCATGAAAGCGTGTGTAAACAATGCCCGAACTCGTCTCTTCTGGATCGCGCACGAAACCATATTGCCCGCCTTGCCACGGCGTCGATTTTTCGCCGCGGTAATCGCGCTCGATGTATTGATAGAAATCCGGCCCGCCGCCGTGAAAAATCGCGTCGTTGTCGGTCGGCAAGGCAAGATCGATAACCTCGAGATGTTCGGGGCTCTCGAATTCCTTCGGAGTTGCCGCTTCGTCTTGGGCAAGACCGCTCAGCGGCACGGAACAAATAGCGAGCAGGGTTACGAACAAACAACGCATCAAGATTTATCGTCTTCGTTGTCCAATCAGTCGCCAATCCTTCTTCATCAAATCGATGTCGGCTTTGGTTAGACCGGAAGCGATGTAGATCCGCCCATCAGAAACGCGACGGTCGATCTGCAATTCGGTGATCGCCCGGCCATTGATCAATACGAAAAGCAAACTGCCGCGCCTCTCGATGCTCAGCGCGTCGAGGGCAAGCTGGCCGTGGTCATCCAATTGAAAAAGCGCGCCGTAACTTCCATCCGCGATTGGATAAGGATAAAAGGCCACGACATCGCGCTCGGACAGACGCGGCATGCGCTCGATCGCAACCTGTTTTCCGGAAAATAACGCGCGAATAGAGCTGGAGAAGATGGCAGTGTCGTTCGGATTCGCTTCCGCGTGGACGCGAAAAGTGCAATGCCGATCTTTACCGGTGGCGGAAGTAGCCAAAAATGCCAGAATCAGACTCGCGAAAATGGGTTTCATGATCGATTGATAACGTTACCTTCCCGTCTTTAATCCGTCGATGATTCGTCAGGCCATCATTTTCTCCATGGTTCTCGCCGCGGCTACCGGGCTGCTGGGGGAGGAAATTACGCCCGAGCCGTCGCCTTCGGCGCCGTCTGCCGCACCGGCGGCGACTGCGACGCCGATTACGACCACGACCTTGCAGAAACGAGGTTTGATCGGTCGCATCTTCCATCCTTTTTCTTCGTCCGAAGTCCTTCCCAAATATAACGACCGCAGATTGCGCGGACTGGTTCTCGATCTGCAGGTTTCACCTCAGCCGGTGCGACTTTCCGAGGTTCGACAAATGGAAGTTAAAGTCACGGTAACGAACATGGGCAATCACATGATTACCCTCGATTTTCCGACTGATCAGCGAATTGAGGTTCAATTGCTCAACTCTGCCGACTCTGTCTTGACGAAATGGTCCGAGAACCACGCGATCAAGGAAAAGCCCGGGACCGTTCTCATCAATCCGGGTGAGCACGTCGAATATAAGGAAAACATCGCTACCCGCGATCTCACGCCCGGGAAGGTCTTTACCGCCGACGTTTTTTTTCCGAAATATCCCGACCTTCACATCCGGCAAAAATTTCTGACCGAGCCGTAAGTGGATCGAGCAGTCCTGAATGCCAGTCCGGTTCGAACCTCGATGTTATTCTAGGCGGCGAAGCCGCATTTACTTATCATCGCCCGCGGAGCGGCCGATCCACCGTGAAACTATTCTCCGATTATCATTCCCATCCGCAAGGACATCGCGTTCAGCCATATTCGAGGGAACTGTTGCAGCCGTGGATCGACGGTGCGCGCGCGCGGGGTTTGAATGACATCGCATTTACCGATCACGATCGTTTTCATGCCGGAATTAATTTCGATGAGATCGACAAACTGCGCGTGGCGAATTCCGATGTGAAGATCCGCGCCGGCATCGAGCTCGATAACGATCCGCAGACTTCAGCCGCGGGCAGACAGTGGATCGAAAAAAATTGGGATAAACTCGATTTCGTTCTCGGCTCGGTCCATTACCTGGACAATCCGACGCAGATGTTCGACAGCGTTCCAACCGGCGCGTCGCAATTCGAAGGACGGAACATCGACAATCTCTATGCCGATTACTTTCGGCGCATTCGCGAGATCGCCGCTACCGGTCTGGTCGATTGTCTATCGCATCTTGATTTAATTAAGATTCACGGCCATCGGCCAAATGCCGAAATTGGCGAGATCGTCAATGAGACCCTCGATTTCATTCGGTCACGTGATCTTGCCATCGAACTTTCGACCGCCGGCTGGCGCAAACCCGTGAACGAACTTTATCCCGCCGCTCGCATCATTGAGCTGGCAATCGAAAAAGGAATTTCGTTTACGACCGCGTCGGACGCGCATTCGCACGCTCAGCTCGCGGAAAATTTTGACCGGCTCGCCGAGACGATGTCGATCTGGCGGATCCGCGAAGTTTGCATTTACGAAAAACACAAACGCGAAATGCGCCCTCTTCTCTAGCGGCGGTCTATGACCGTCGCATTCGGGTGCTCATAGAACGCCGCTATAATCCGGGCATTCCGAGTCCGCCCGTGATTTTTTTCATCTCCGATTGGGCGAGCGCTTTGCCCTGCTCAATTGCTTGTTGCACACCGCTCAAAACCGCTTCTTCTAAAAATTCGACGTCGTTTGGATCGACAATCTCATTGTTGATCTTGATGGAAAGAATTTCACCGGCGCCGTTCGCGGTTACTTTAATTTTTCCGCCTGCTGCCGTTACTTCGACCGTTTTCTCTTCCAGCTCGGTCTGTGCTTTCGCCATTTGCGCCTGCATCTGCTGCGCTTGCTTCATCAACTTGTTTAGGTTCATAAATTTATCGATCTGGATTTCTACTCTCCCCCGCTGCTTCGCGTCTTCCTCCCATCGGGATCGCGACCGGGCGGAGCGCCGAGAGGATTGAGGTGAGGGTCATCGCTTGATCTCGCCTTTGAAGATCTCCACCGCCTCGCGAATCAGTGGGTCGTCCGTGTAATTCTCGGATGGATTTTCGCCGGGCGATTGCGCTTTCGACGGCAGATTTTCCCGTACAATCAATTTCAGGGTCCAATCTTTGCCGCTGACTTCGCGCAAAAGCGTTTCGATCAGTTTGCGGTTTGTCGCCGTTCCCAAAATGTCGATTGGCGATTTTTGATCGGGCGAAAAACCGAGAACGAAATGGCGACCGTCGCTCGGCAGAACATGCGCCATCGTCGCCGAATTCCGAACAAACGCCTTTGTGTTTGGGATCCTGGCGTATGCCTGCTGCCAGATTTTCTCAGGGTCTTCGTTGTTCGGGGTAGCGCGGGCGTCTCGCCCGCGCTGCTCCGCGTCTCGCGGAGCAGATTCCCTCGCGCGTGGTGCAACTACAGTACAAGCGGCGGATGGGACGTCCGCCATCGCGCCCGAGACAGGCGCGCTACCTGTTTTTTTTTGAGCAACAGAACTTTTCCCGGCGCGCAGCTCGCCCAGTTTTTCGATGACTTCATCGAGCGTTGCCTGATTCAAACTTTGGATCGCTTTGATGAT
>Ga0070698_100008774_pt1 | contig 10882 bp, 11 predicted proteins | sample KBSK1502metaG_FD_65477 | JGI IMG/M metagenome (GOLD analysis project Ga0070698, IMG submission 65477) | Corn, switchgrass and miscanthus rhizosphere microbial communities from Kellogg Biological Station, Michigan, USA - KBS K1-50-2 metaG | ecosystem: Host-associated > Plants > Roots >...
ATCGGTCCTCGCCTCGGTATCGGACCGGGGCAAGGGCATTCCTGCCGGGGACCTCGGGCGCGTGTTCGAACCGTTCATCACCACGAAACCGCACGGCATGGGACTCGGCCTGTCGGTCTGCAAGACGATCGTCGAAGCGCACCGCGGACACATCTGGGCGAAGAACAATGCTGGACCGGGCGCCACCGTATGCGTCGAGCTGCCCGCGCATGCGGAGAGCGTCGCATGAGCGACGCGCAACCGACCGTCTATCTCGTCGACGACGACGCTTCGGTGCTGAAGGCGTTGCGCCGGCTGCTCTCGGGCGCAGGATGGAGCGTCGAAGCGTTCAGCTCGCCGCACGAGTTCCTCGATCGCCATCGAGACGATGTGCCGGGGTGCCTCGTGCTGGACGTCGCGATGCCCGGGCTGAACGGGCTGGAGCTGCAGGATGCGCTCGATGCGCGCGGCAGCCTGCTGCCGATCATCTTTCTAACCGGGCGCGGCGACATCCCGATGAGCGTCCGGGCGATCAAGCGGGGGGCGGTCGATTTTCTGACCAAGCCGGTAGACAGCGAGGACCTGTTCGCCGCGATCCGCGCTGCGCTCGGCAAGGGGCAGGCGCTGCGGGAGGCGCGCGCCGAAATGGACGTCATCGAACGCAGGTTGGCGGCGCTCACCCCGCGCGAGCGCGAAGTCCTGGCGCACATCGTTTCCGGCAGGCTGAACAAGCAGATCGCCGCGGACCTCGGGACGGTGGAGAAGACCATCAAGGTCCATCGCGCCCGGGTCATGGAAAAGATGCAGGTTCGTTCGCTCGCCGAGCTGGTACGCCTCGCCGAGCGCGCAGGAATTAAGTCACCTTAGCCCGGCGGGACCGGACCAAGGTGCGCTTTTGGGCGCGCCCCTGATCAGCTGTCCATGCATTGATTCGGCGCCGTTCGGCCCCATCTTTGCTTGGCGTCTTATATAGCGTCCCAAAAGCGCGTACTATCGCAGTGCAACGGCGACGCCGCGAAAAGGAGCAAGTCCTTGAACAATATGCTGAAAAACCTGGTCATCTGGCTCGTGATCGGCCTTGTGCTGATGACCGTGTTCAACCAGTTCAATACCCGCCAGGCGGCCCAGGCTCCGATGGAGTACTCACAATTCATCGAAGAGGTGAAGAGCGGGCGCATCGCCAAGGTGGTCATCGAGGGTCGGCAGCTCAAGGCGACGACGAACGACGGCAAGCGGGTGACGAGCTATTCGCCGGGCGACATCTGGCTGGTTTCCGACCTTCTCAAGTACGGCGTCAAGATCGAGGCGAAGCCCGAAGAGGAGCCTTCGCTGCTGATGAACATCTTCGTCTCGTGGTTCCCGATGCTGCTGCTGATCGGCGTCTGGATCTTCTTCATGCGCCAGATGCAGGGCGGCGGGCGCGGCGGCGCGTTCAGCTTCGGCAAGTCGCGCGCGCGCATGCTCGACGAATCGACCAACACGGTGACGTTCGCCGACGTCGCCGGTTGCGAGGAAGCGAAGGAGGAAGTCTCCGAGCTGGTGGATTTCCTGCGCGACCCGACCAAGTTCCAGAAGCTCGGCGGCCGCATTCCGCGCGGCGTGCTGATGGTCGGCAATCCCGGCACCGGCAAGACGCTGCTCGCACGGGCGATCGCCGGCGAGGCGAAAGTGCCGTTCTTCTCGATCTCCGGCTCGGACTTCGTCGAGATGTTCGTCGGCGTCGGCGCGGCGCGGGTGCGCGACATGTTCGAGCAGGCGAAGAAGCACGCGCCCTGCATCGTGTTCATCGACGAGATCGACGCGGTCGGCCGGCAGCGCGGCGCGGGGCTCGGCGGCGGCAACGACGAGCGCGAGCAGACGCTCAACCAGCTGCTGGTGGAGATGGACGGATTCGAATCGCAGGTCGGGGTGATCGTGATCGCCGCGACCAACCGGCCCGACGTGCTCGACCCGGCGCTGCTGCGTCCCGGGCGCTTCGATCGCCAGGTGGTCGTGCCGCTGCCGGATATCCGCGGCCGCGAGGAGATCCTCAAGGTGCACATGCGCAAGGTGCCGCTCGCGCCGGACGTACGGCCGGAGATCATCGCGCGCGGCACGCCCGGCTTCTCGGGCGCCGATCTCGCGAACCTGGTGAACGAGGCGGCGCTGTTCGCCGCGCGCGGCAACAAGCGCCTGGTGGACATGGACGACTTCGAGCGCGCCAAGGACAAGATCATGATGGGCGCCGAGCGGCGCTCGATGGTGATGCCCGAGGAAGAACGCAGGAACACCGCGTACCACGAGTCCGGCCATGCGGTGGTGGCGAAGCTGCTGCCGAAGACCGACCCGGTGCACAAGGTGACGATCATCCCGCGGGGGCGCGCGCTTGGCGTGACCATGCAGCTGCCGGAGCACGATCGCTACAGCCAGGATCGCGACCGGCTGCTCAACACGATCGCGGTGCTGTTCGGCGGCCGCATCGCCGAGGAAATCTTCATGGGCCAGATGACGACCGGCGCATCGAACGATTTCGAGCGCGCGACCGCGCTCGCCCGCCTCATGGTCACGCAATGGGGCATGTCGGAAGAGCTCGGCACAATGGTGTACGGCGAGAACGAGGGCGAGATCTTCCTCGGGCGCTCGATCACCACGCACAAGAACATGTCCGAGGCGACGTTGCAGAAGGTGGATCAGGAGATCCGCCGCATCATCGACACGCAGTACAAGCTGGCGCGCAAACTGATCGAGGACAACCGCCCGATCGTCGAGGCGATGGCGAAGGCGCTGCTCGAGCTCGAGACGCTCGATTCCGACCAGCTCAACGACATCCTGGCCGGCAAGCCGCCGCGCCCGCCCAAGGCGGTCTCGCAACAGACGCCGCCGCCTCCTCCCCCGAAAGACGACGCGCACGGCGCCACCGCCCCCGCAACGAACGCCTGAGCGCTTGAAGCTTCGCTGCGGCCGCTACGAGCTCGCGCTCGAACGGCCGCTTCTCATGGGCGTTCTGAACGTCACGCCCGATTCTTTCTCCGACGGCGGCCGCTATCTCGAGCACGGCGCGGCGCTTGCGCATGCGCGCAAGCTGATCGGGGAGGGCGCGGACCTGATCGATATCGGCGGCGAGTCCACGCGTCCGGGCGCCGCTCCGGTGTCGGAGGAGGAGGAGCTTGCGCGCGTGATTCCCCTGGTCGAGGCGTTGCGCGACGCGGGCGTTCCGCTGTCGGTCGATACGCGGCGCCCGCAGGTGATGCGCGCTGCGCTCGCCGCGGGCGCATCGATGATCAACGATGTCGAGGCGCTCGAATCGCCGGGCGCGCTCGAGGCGGTGGCGGCGGGCGATTGCGCGGTCTGCCTGATGCACAAGAAAGGCGATCCGCAGACGATGCAGCGCGATCCCCGCTACGCTGACGTCGTCGTCGAGGTCAAGGCATATCTCGCGGCCCGGATGATCGTCGCGACGCACGCAGGGATCGCGCGCGAGCGCATCGCGATCGACCCAGGGTTCGGCTTCGGCAAGACGCCGGCGCACAACCTCGAGCTGCTGCGGCGCCTGGACGAGTTCAGCTCGCTCGGCGTCGCCGTGGTCGCGGGTCTGTCGCGCAAGTCGACGCTCGGCGTCATCACCGGGAAGCCGGTCGGAGAGCGGCTCGCCGCGAGCCTTGGTGCCGCGTTGCTAGCGGCGCAACGCGGAGCGCATATACTGCGCGTCCACGACGTGTCGGAAACCAGGGACGCGCTTGCCGTCTGGCAGGCGATGCGCGCGCAATGACCAGGAGCTATTTCGGAACGGACGGGATTCGCGGCACCGTCGGGCAGAGCCCGATGACGCCCGACTTCCTGCTGCGCCTGGGCTACGCGGCCGGCAAGGTGCTCGCCGGACACATCGAGAACCCGGCCGTGCTGATCGGCAAGGACACGCGGATCTCGGGGTACATGATCGAGGCTGCGCTGGAGGCAGGGTTCTCTGCCGCAGGCGTCGACGTACTGCTTTGCGGGCCGCTGCCGACACCCGGCGTCGCGTACCTGACGCGCGCGCTGCGCCTGAGCGCGGGCGTGGTGATCAGCGCTTCGCACAATCCGTACGCCGACAACGGCATCAAGTTTTTCTCGGGCGACGGCTTCAAGCTCGCCGATTCGATCGAAGCCGAGATCGAGCGCGCGCTCGACTCGCCGATCGGCTGCAACGAGGCGGCGCAGCTTGGGCGCGCTCGCCGCATCGACGACGCGCAGGGGCGCTACGTCGAATTCTGCAAGTCGACGTTTCCGAACGAGCTCGACCTCAGGGGAATGCAGCTCGTCGTCGATTGCGCGCACGGCGCCGCCTACCAGGTTGCGCCGCACGTGTTCCACGAGCTGGGCGCCGACGTGTCGTCGATCGGCGTTCATCCGGACGGCTTGAACATCAACGAGCTGCACGGCGCGACCGCTCCGCAGAAGCTGGCGCGCGAAGTGAAGTCGCGAGGCGCGGACCTGGGGATTGCGCTCGACGGCGACGGCGATCGCCTCGTGGTGGTGGACGCGAACGGCATCTTCTACGACGGCGATCAGCTGCTCTATGCGATCGTCAAGCAGCGCGCGGGCAGGGAAAGAGTCGCCGGTGTTGCCGGCACGCTGATGACGAACCTCGCGCTCGAGAAAGCGCTCGCGCGCATGGGCGTTGCATTCGCCCGCGCGCGCGTGGGGGATCGCTATGTGCTCGAGATGCTGCAACAGAAGAAGTGGCTCTTCGGCGGCGAGAATTCGGGCCACATCATCTGCCTCGACAAGCACACCACCGGCGACGGCATCGTTTCCGCGCTGCAGGTCCTGTCGGCGCTGCGCTCCACCGGCCAGACGCTCGCTGAGCTGACGTCCGATCTGACGATGTTTCCGCAGGTGCTGGTCAACGTGAAGGTGCCGCGCGGGTTCGACTGGCAGAAGCACCGGGCGATCGCGGATGCGCAGACGACGGCGGAAAAGTCGCTCGACGGGCGCGGGCGCGTCCTCCTCAGGCCTTCCGGAACCGAGCCGGTGCTGCGCGTGATGGTCGAAGGAGAGCCGCGCGAAGCCATTGAATCGGCGGCGAATTCAATCGCCGCCGCGGTTCGCAAGGCAGCCTCGGGCTAGGCGTCGGCAAACAAGCAGCTTGACGCACGCCTAACGTTTCCATTATTCTGGAAACATGGAAACAACACAGGCGATTCAGGCGCTCAGCGCCCTCGCGCAAACCACCCGGCTGGCGATCTTCCGGCTGCTGGTCAACGCCGGGCCGCAGGGGCTTGCCGCCGGTGCGATCGGCGAAAAGCTCGACCTCGCGCCGGCGACGCTTTCGTTCCATCTCGCCGGCCTGACGCGCGCAGGACTGGCGCGCGGCCGCCAGGACGGGCGCTTCATCCTCTACAGCGCCGATTTCCAGAACATGACCGGGCTCGTCGCCTACCTCACGGAGAACTGCTGCGTGATGTCCGCGTGCGCGCCCTCTGCATGCCAACCCGCAAACGCCAAAGGAGATGTCGATGAAAAGGCTACACGTGCACGTAAGCGTGCATGACCTCGAGCAGAGCATTCGCTTCTATTCCTCGCTGTTCGCCTCCGAGCCGAGCGTGAAGAAGGACGACTACGCGAAATGGATGCTGGACGATCCGCGCGTCAACTTCGCGATCTCGAACCGCTCCTCGAAGAAGGGCGTCGATCACCTCGGGATCCAGGCCGAGAGCGGCGGCGAGCTCGAGGAGCTCGGCGCACGGCTCGCGCAAGCGGATGTCTCCGTGACGGCGCAGAAGGGCGCTTCCTGCTGCTACGCGAAGAGCGACAAGTACTGGACGCTCGACCCGCAGGGAATCGCGTGGGAGTCGTTCCACACGCTCGAGAGTGCGCCGGTCTACGGTGCGGACGCGCGCGCGAACTCGAAACCGGTGGAAGAAGCGAAGACGGCCTGTTGCTCCTGACCACTCTCCATGAGTAGCGCCGCGGCAACCCTTCGACAACCGGCGCCAGCCGGCCTGAGCTTTTTCGAGCGCTGGCTGACGCTATGGGTTGCGTTGTGCATCGGCGCTGGAATCGTTCTGGGGCAGGCGCTCCCCGGGCCGGTTCACTGGCTCGGCCGCATGGACCTTGCGCGGGTCAATATCCTGGTCGGGCTGCTCATCTGGGTAATGATCATCCCGATGCTGCTCCGGATCGACTTCGGCGCGCTGCATCAGGTGCGTGCGCACGTGCGTGGCATCGGCGTGACGCTCGCGGTCAATTGGCTGGTGAAACCGTTCTCGATGGCGTTTTTCGCGTGGCTGTTCGTGCGTCACCTGTTCTCGTCCTGGCTCCCGCCCGATCAGCTCGACAGCTATGTCGCCGGCCTCATCCTGCTCTCGGCCGCGCCCTGCACTGCGATGGTGTTCGTCTGGAGCCGCCTCACGAACGGCGATCCGTACTTCACGCTGACGCAGGTCGCGCTGAACGATACGATCATGGTGTTCGCCTTCGCGCCCCTCGTGGCGTTTTTGCTCGGTATTTCATCAATTACGGTGCCCTGGGACACGTTGCTCACCTCGGTCGTCCTCTACATCGTGATCCCGGTGATCCTGGCACAGCTCTGGCGCTCATGGCTGCTCGCGCGCGGGCAAGACGCGTTCGATGCCATGCTTGCGGCGGTCCAGCCATGGTCGGTCGCCGCGCTGCTGGCCACCCTGGTGCTGCTGTTCGCTTTCCAGGGTGACGCGATCCTCGCCCATCCACTGATCATCGCGCTGCTCGCGGTACCGATCCTGCTGCAGGTGTTTCTCAACTCGGCGCTCGCTTACTGGCTCAACCGGGCGGTTGGAGAAAAGCACAGCGTTGCGTGCCCCTCGGCGCTGATCGGCGCCTCGAACTTCTTCGAGCTGGCGGTCGCCGCGGCGATCAGCCTGTTCGGCTTTGAATCCGGCGCGGCGCTCGCGACTGTAGTCGGAGTGCTAGTCGAGGTGCCGGTCATGCTGCTGGTCGTACGCGTGGCCAACGCAAGTCGCGGTTGGTATGAGCGCCGCTAGTTTCCCAAAGGAGAAGTCATGGAAGAAACGGACATCAAGACCGTCGTCAAAGAGCGCTACGCACGGGCTGCATTGAGCGTCTCCGGTGCCGGCGCCGCGGCTTCGTGCTGCCTAGGCCCGCGCAGTCAGTCGCAATGCTGCGATCCGATCACGAGCAACCTGTACGACGCGGCGCAGACCGGCGATCTCCCGGAAACGGCGGTGCTGGCGTCGCTCGGCTGCGGCAACCCCACGGCGCTGGCGGAGCTGAAGCAGGGCGAGGTCGTGCTCGATCTCGGCTCCGGCGGCGGCATCGACGTTCTGCTTTCTGCAAAGCGCGTCGGCGCGACCGGGAAGGCCTTCGGGCTCGACATGACCGACGAGATGCTGGCGCTCGCGCGCGACAACCAGCGCAAGGCCGGCGCGCAGAACGTCGAGTTCCTGAAAGGCGACATCGAGAACATTCCGCTTCCCGACGGCTCGATCGACGTGATCATTTCGAACTGCGTGATCAACCTCGCGGCAGACAAGGATCGAGTGCTGCGCGAAGCGTTCCGCGTTCTCAGGCCGGGCGGGCGATTCGCCGTCTCCGATGTCGTGACAAAAGGGACAGTGCCTGCGGGGATCCGCGACAGCTTGCTGCTTTGGGTGGGATGCGTGGCCGGCGCGCTGGAGATGGACGAATACCGCGCGAAGCTCGCCGCCGCCGGGTTCGAACACATCGACATCGAGCCGACCCGGGTCTACTGTGCGGCGGACGCGAAGGAGTTCCTGCGGGAAAAGGGACTCGAGGCGGCCGTGATCGGCCCGCAGGTCGACGGCAAGTTCATGAGCGCGTTCATCCGCGCCACGAAACCCGTTCAGTCCAGCGTGCGCTTGTAGAAGCGCAGGCCGACCGCGATCACCACGAGCATGAAGACGCCGATCGGCCAGATCGCGGGCCACAGCTCGATCGCGGCGTTGCCCTTCAGCACGACGCCGCGCACCAGCACGAGGAAGTGCTTCAGCGGCAGCAGCGATCCGAGCCACTGCGCCCACTCGGGCATGCCGCGAAACGGGAACATGAACCCCGACAGCAGAATCGACGGCAGGAAAAAGAAGAACGTCATCTGCATCGCCTGCAGCTGATTGCTGGCAATCGACGAGAACGTGATGCCGAGCGTCAGGTTGGCGGCAATGAAGAGGAGCACGACCGCGTAGAGCAGCACGACGTTGCCTTGCATCGGCACGTCGAAGACCGTGAACGCGGCGGCGAGCACGAGCGTCACCTGGATCAGCCCGATCACGATGTACGGCACGATCTTGCCGGTCATCACCTCGATCGGCAGCGCCGGCGTGGCGAGCAGGTTCTCGAACGTGCCGCGCTCGCGCTCGCGGGTCATCGCGAGCCCGGTCATCAGCACCATGGTCATGGTCAGGATCACGCCGAGCAGGCCCGGAACGATGTTGTAGGCCGTCACCGCTTCCGGGTTGTAGCGGCGGTGCACGCGCATCTCCATCGCGGGCGCAACCGGCGCGAGATCGGCAAGTGCGCCCTTCAGGTCGCGTGCCAGCGACTGCTGGCTGATCCGCTCGAGCACCGCGAGCGCGCTGCCGACCGAGCCCGGGTCGGTTGCGTCCGCTTCGACGAGCAGCACCGGCCGCTCGCCGCGCACCAGCTTGCGGCCGAAATTCTCCGGGATCGTGATCGCGAACTGCACATCGCCGAGCGCGAGCGCGCGCTCGAGCTGCGCCTCGTTCTGCAGCGTCTGCTCGATGCGGAAGTAGCCGCTGTTCTGCATCGCCGCGAGCAGGCTTCTCGACCACGGGCTGGAATCGGCGGACAGCACCGCGGTCGGCAGGTGCTTGGGATCGGTGTTGATCGCAAAGCCGAACAACAGCAGCTGGATCACCGGGATGCCGATGATCATGCCGAACGTCAGCCGGTCGCGCTTGAGCTGGATGAACTCCTTCAGGATGATCCCGATCCAGCGCGACAGCGAGAACGATTCGCGCGTCATTGCGCTTCCTGCGCGTCGCGCATCAGGTCGATGAACACGTCTTCGAGCCCTGCCTCGGTGCGCCGCCAGGTGAGGCCCGGCTGGCTGCGCAGCGGCGCGAGCGCCGCTTCGAGCGCGTCGGCGTCGTCCCCGGTGACGTGCAGCGTGTTGCCGAACGCGGTCACCTGCGCAACGCCCGGGAGCCCGCGCAGCTGCGCCGACAGCGCGGCGAGGTCTGGCCCGGAAACCGTCCATGCCGCGAGCGGCCGCTGGTGCAGGATCTGATCCGGCGTGCCGGTTGCGAGCAGCTTGCCGTACGCGATATAGACGAGCCGGTGGCAGCGCTCTGCCTCGTCCATATAGTGCGTCGAGACGAGCACCGAGATGCCGCGCGCGGCGAGCGCATGGATCTCCTCCCAGAATTCGCGCCGCGCCTTCGGATCGACGCCGGCGGTCGGCTCGTCGAGCAGCAGCAGCTTGGGGTCGTGAAGCATGCAGGCGGCGAGCGCGAGGCGCTGCTTCCAACCGCCCGAGAGCGTTCCCGCGAGCTGATCGCGGCGCGTGCCGAGGCCGAGGCTGTCGATCGCCCCCGTGACCGCCTGCTTGCGGTCCTTCATCCCGTACATGCGCGCGACGAAATCCAGGTTCTCGCGGATCGTCAGGTCGCCCCACAGCGAGAAGCCCTGCGTCATGTAGCCGACTTCGCGCTTGATCGCCGCCGTCTCGCGGATCACGTCGTAGCCGAGACAGGTGCCGCTGCCCGAGTCGGGGCGCAGCAGCCCGCACAGCATGCGGATCGACGTCGTCTTGCCGCTGCCGTTCGGCCCGAGGAAGCCGAGGATCTGCCCGTACTCGACCTGCAGCGAGAGATCGCGCACGACGTGCTTGTCGCCGAAGCTCTTGTTGAGCCCGTGGACGTCGATTGCGAGCGCGGCGCTCATTTCGCCAGCTTTACATCGACCGGCTGGCCAGGGCGCAGCGTGGACGTTCCCTCGGGGCGCGCTTCGGCGAGGAAGACCAGCTTGGCGCGCGATTCCTTGCTGTAGAGGTTGGGCGGGGCGTATTCGGCCTGCGTCGAGACGTAGCTCAGCGTTGCGTGCAGCGGCGCTGCGCACCCGTCGCACGAGATCTGCACCGCCTGTCCGAGCTTGAGCGTGGCGAGCGCCGCCTCGGGCACGTAGAACCGCGCCTTGACGTTTCCGGGCGGCAGGATCGACGCAACCGGCCGGCCGGCGGGCACCCATTCGCCCTCGACGAAGAACGTGTCCTGCACCGTGCCTGCGGCCGGTGCGACGACGCTCTTCTGCGCGAGGCGCCACTCGGCCTGGGCGAGCGCTGCGCGCGCCGCGCCCACTTCGGTCTCTGCGCCTTCCAGCTCGGCAGTGCGTCCGAGCGGCATCCGCAGGTTTCGCACCTGCGCATCGGCTTCGACGACCCTCGCGGTGTCGCGCTGGTAGGTCGAACGCGCCTCGTCGAGGCGGGCCTGCGAGATGAATCCGCCCTTGAACAGCTTCTCCTGCTGTGCGAGCTGCGAGGCGGCGAGCTGGCGCGCCGCGCGCGCCTGGGCCGCCTGCGCCTGCGCCGCGTCGACCTCGGGAACGCGGTGCGCACCGCGCAGATTCTCCAGGCGCGCCAGCGCGGTCTTGACGCGCTGCTCGGCTTCGAGCCGCGCGGCGCGCTCGTTTTCCTGCTCGAGCACGAATACCGGCTTACCCGCTTCGATCTGCTCGCCGCGCTTCACCAGCAGCTTCTGCAGCTGCCCGGCGTTGGGCGAGGCGAGCAGCACGAACTCGCCTTCCATGTAGCCCTGGTAGGCATCGCTGGCCGGTTGGCTGCATGCGGCGAGCCCCGCGCATGCAAGAGCAGTGAGCACGGTACGCATCGTCAGGTCCCCTTGCTTGCGGCGAGCGTGGCGACGCCTTTGCGCAGCACGGCGCGCGCCTCGCGACGCGCGGCGCCCGTGTC
>Ga0070698_100008775_pt1 | contig 10882 bp, 7 predicted proteins | sample KBSK1502metaG_FD_65477 | JGI IMG/M metagenome (GOLD analysis project Ga0070698, IMG submission 65477) | Corn, switchgrass and miscanthus rhizosphere microbial communities from Kellogg Biological Station, Michigan, USA - KBS K1-50-2 metaG | ecosystem: Host-associated > Plants > Roots >...
CTGACGCTCTTCGACTACTTCGGAACCGCCGACCAGGACTTTCACGCGATCGCGGCGCACCGCCAGGCGCTGACCGGGGAGTCGGTCACGTACGAAACCGAGTGGAAAGGCCGAACGTTCGCCTCTCACGTCGAGCCGCTCCGGCATTCCGACGGCAGGATCTACGGCGTCATCGGGGTCGCGTTCGACGTCACCGATCGAAAGAGCATCCAGAAGGAGCTCGAGCAATCCGTCTCGCTCCTGCGCGCAACGCTCGATTCGACCGCTGACGGGATCCTCGTGATGGATGAAGACGGCGACATCCTCACTTACAACAAGAAGTTTCTCGAGATGTGGAAGCTCTCGGAGGAGACCGCCGCGTCCGCGCACCGCGATGAGCTCATGGAATCGGTCCTCGACCAGCTGAAGGATCCGGGCGGTTTCGTCCAGCTCGCGATGCGGTCGTATGCGCGTCCGGACTCGCCGACCCTGGACGTCGTCGAGTTCAAGGACGGCCGGATCTTCGAGCGGTACACGCGTCCGCAGATGCTGGGCGGGAAGAGCGTCGGAAGGGTTCTGTCGTTCCGCGACGTCACCGCCCGCCGGCGCGCAGATCGGGAGATCGAGGAAAACGTCTCGCTTCTCCGCGCGACGCTCGACGCGACGACCGACGGGATCCTGGTCGTCGACGACAACGGAAAGATGTTGAATTTCAACCGCAAGTTCATCGAGATGTGGCACATTCCCGAGCACGTTGCGGAATCGCGCGACGACAACCGCGCGCTCGCGTGGGTCCTCGACCAGTTGAAAGACCCGGAACGGTTTATCAAGAAGGTCAAGGAGCTGTACGCGCAGCCCGAGTCGAAGAGCTACGACTGGCTGGAGTTCAAGGACGGCCGGATTTTCGAGCGTTACTCGCAGCCGCAAAAAATCGGCGGTAAGTCCGTCGGGAGGGTCTGGAGCTTCCGGGACGTGACCGAGCGTCGGCTCATGGATATGACGCTCAAGCGGCAGGCCCGCTACTTCGATCACATCTTCGACGGAGTCGTCGTGACCGACCTCGACGGAAAGATCGTCGACTGGAACCCGGGCGCGGCGCGGATGTTCGGTTTCTCCAAGGAAGAAGCGGTGGGCAAGACTCCGGCGCTGCTCCACGCCCCCGACGACTTCGAGCTGACCGGGAAGATGCTCTCGACGATGAGAAGGGAAGGGCGGTGGTCCGGCGAAATGCCCTTCGTGCGCAAGGACGGCTCGGAGGGCTTCTCTGAAACGCTCGTCGTCTCGCTGGGAGACGAGTTCGGGCGCCCGCTTGCAGCGATCTTCGTCAACCGCGACATCACGGAGCTGAAACGCCTTCGGGACGAGAGGCCGAGAACCGCGACCCGCTGAGGCGGTTGAGAATTTCACGCGAATTGTTGAGCATGGAGCCGTCAGGTCTTCGTCGTCGGCGACGGCGGAATACCTCTGACCGGCCTGCAAGAACCCTGGCTGCGGCATTTAGACCGCTGTGGGTTAAAATGCCGCTATACTGAAAGGCGTCATCCGGACTGGCTTTTGCATAAAAAGGAGCTCAAGGAGGCTCCCCGGTGTCCTCGGTGCCTGACCTGTTTCGCGGCCTGGGGTACTCACTGAGCGTTCAAACTCTGAGCATTCAGCGGGCGCGCCTTGGCAACAAGGTCGAACCTTTCCGAGCTGCGGTCGCTTTTCGAAGTAAGCAGGAGCGCGCCGCAGACAATCGATGAATGCCGGGCGGGCCACTCTCCAGGGCGGAGCGATCGTTCGATGCGACGACGACCATGAGCGTCGTACGGGCGACGATTCCCGCCGCACCGCTCAAAAAGCGATCATAGGGACGTCACTGGCGGAGCGGACCCCCCCCGAGCGGGTGGAAGGGTGACGATGCTGGACAAAACGAGAACGAATCCGAACAAGACGAGGGCGGAGCTCGCCGCCGAGAACGAGTCGTTGTTGGCGCGTCTGACCGAGCTGGAACGCATCGCGGCCGGAAAGGTTCAAACCAACGCGCGAGAGCGGAGCAAGGACCTGTTGCAGGAGTCTGAAGTCCGGTACCGACGGCTCTTCGAGACGGCAAAGGACGGCATACTCATTCTGGACGCGGACACCGGCAAGATCACCGATGCCAATCCCTTCCTGGAAGTCCTGCTGGGCTATTCCCATGACGAGCTGGTCGGCAGGGCACTGTGGGAAATCGGACCGTTCAAGGACGTCGCCGCCAGCCGAAACGCCTTCCGGGAGCTGCAGAGGAACGAATACATCCGCTACGAGGATCTGCCCCTCGAAACGAAGGACCACGAGCGGCGGAACGTGGAGTTCGTCAGCAATGTCTACCTCGCCGATGGCGCGCGAGTCATCCAGTGCAACATCCGTGACATTACCTCTCGGAGGCAGGCGGAGGAGATCACTCGGCACGACAACGAAGAGCTGGCCGGTCGCGTGAGGGAATTGCGCCGCCGTGACAGCAACATGCAGGTCTTGAACCGCATGACAGACCTGCTTCAGACTTGCTCGACGCAGGAGGAAGTCTACAAAGTCGTTGCGCTGATGGCGGATGAGCTCTTCCCCGGAATGGACGGCTCCCTTGCGACTCTGAGTTCCGGAGACCGTCTCGAGACGGTCGCGCGCTGGGGCGCCGAGCCCCCTCAACAGACCGTGTTCGCATTGGAGGATTGCTGGGCGATGCGGCGCGGGCAGCCCCATGAAGTGTTGGATCCTCAGGGGAGTCTGCTCTGCGGTCATTTCGTACGTCGACCGGATACGGGCTATCTGTGCGTGCCCCTGACGGTACAGGGTGAAACCCTGGGAGTGTTGTGCCTCATCGGAATGTCAACGGAAAAGGGAGACAGCCCGAGCAGCCAAAGGTCGCTCGCCGTGACGGTGGGCGAGGACATCAAGCTGTCTCTGTTCAACCTGAGACTGCGGGAGAAGCTGCGCGAGCAAGCCACCCGGGACCCGCTCACGGGCCTCTACAACCGGCGTTACCTGGAAGAGAGTCTGGAGCGCGAGCTCTACCGCACGAATCGCGAAGGCGTGCCGCTGTGCGTTGCGATGCTCGACCTGGATTACTTGAAGACGTTCAACGACACGTTCGGGCACGAAGCCGGAGATCGCGTATTGCGCGAATTGGGCCGAGTGCTCCGCGAGAAGTTGCGCAAGAGCGACATCTCCTGCCGCTTCGGCGGCGAGGAGTTCGTGTTGGTGCTGCCCGGTTCGAGTCTCGCGGACGCCCGGCAGCGCGTGGAACAGATCCGGTTGTTGGTCAAAGGACTACAGGTTCGCCACGAGGATCAGATTCTCGGCAGACTGACCGTGTCGGGCGGCGTCGCGGCGTCACCGGAGCACGGCTCGACGGCTGCAGAGCTGGTACGCGCGGCGGACGACGCCCTTTACGCGGCGAAGCAGGCCGGTCGCGACCGGGTCGTCTCTTACCAGGCGAAGGAATCGTCAGAATGAGCGCCGGGCGAACCCGGCGATGAACCGCGAGCGGACCGGTGGTTGCCCGCGGTCGAACCCGCGGATCTGAGCTACTCGGCTTTCCCGCTGCCCGGCTCGTACTTCCAGGCCGTGCGGCCGACCGCGCCTTCCGCGAATCGGACGTCCACGTAGTCGTCGAACTCGACCTTCCGGTCGAGGACGCCGGTCTGGATCATGAGATCGCGCACCATGTCGAAGTCGGGCTTGCGCGGTGAAAGGCGCGTGTAGATGACGCGATCGAGCGGTTCGGTCAGCGCGTGCCGAAGAAGCTCCGGCGGCTGGTTGTAGTAGTAGCGCGCAACGAAATCGGCGGCGTGCTCGCGGTGCGAGCGCCCCTCGTCGAGCCACAGCCCCGAGCGCGCGATTCCGTCCACGAGCACCTGCAGCGCCTTGGGCCGCCGATCGATGACGTCCTGCCGCGCGACGACCACGCACGACATGTAGTCGGGCCAGTACTCCCGCGCGTGAAAGAGCACGCGCCCGAAGCCGCCCAGCTCCGCCTGCGACGGGTAGGGCTCTCCCATGGAAAACGCGTCGACCGCTCCGGCGGCGAGAGCGCCCGCGACGTCCGGCGGCGCCATCTCGACCATTTTCACGGACGACGCGGGCACGCCGTGCTTCGCCAACGCCTTGAACACGATCAGCCGCTCGTCCGAGAAACGGCTCGGGATCGCGATGGTGTGGCCCGCAAGCCCTTCCACCGAATGGATCGGGCCGTCCTTCCTCACAACGACGGCGCTCCCGTAGCGGTGGCCGAGATAGATGATCTTGATCGGCGCGCCCTGCGATTTGAGCGCGATCGCCATCGGCGCGACCATGAAGCCGACCTGCATCCGGTCGGAAAGGAGTGCCTCCTTGATCTCGGGAAAGCCCTGAAACATCCGCGGGATGAAGATGTTTCCGTCGAGCGAGTAGCGGGAGATGAAGTCCGTCACGGGGCACGTCAAGTGGCAGGTGACCGGGATGTAGGCGACGTTCAACTTGCGTTCCGCGAGCGGCAGGCGGCCGTTCACGACGCTCGACCAGTCGACGTTCAGAGCGAAGTGGGCCGCCGTGAGAGCCGCCATCCAGAGCGCGACGGCGAGAACGATCCGACGGCCGCTACGGGACATTGAATCCCCAGCGGACGGCGCGGAGTCGCTCGATCCGTCCCACGAGAAGGTTCAGAGCGAGGCCGATCAGGCCGATGAGCAGCATCGCGGCGATCACGAGGTCGTATCTCTTGCCCGCGTTTCGCGAGTCGATCACGAGATAGCCCAGGCCGGAGTTCACGGCGATCATTTCTGCCGCGACCACCACCAGCCAGGCGACGCCGAGCGCGACGCGCAGCCCGGTCAGGACGCGGGGGAGCGCGGCCGGAAAGATCACCCGCGAGAAGAGCGCGGGAGCGGAGAGACCGAAGTTGCGGCCGGCGTGAAGAAACATCGACGGAACGTTGCGGACGCCGTTCATGGCCGCCACGACGATTGGGAAGAACGACGCCAGGAAGATCAGGAAGATCGCGGCGGAGTTCGTCACGCCGAAGAGCACGATCGCGACCGGGATCCATGCGAGCGGACTGATCGGCCGCAGGAGCTGGATCACGGGGTTGATGGCCCGCGCCGCCCCGGAGTACCAGCCGAGCGCGATCCCGGTCGGGATGCCGAGGACCAGAGCGAGCAAATAGCCCGCGGCCACCCGAACGAGCGAGTCACGGACGTAGATCCCGAGGACGCCCTTGCGCGCGAGCTCGCCGAGCCCAAGCGCGACCGCGAGCGGCGAAGGAAAGACGTCGGTGTGCGAGAGCCGGACCGCGGCGTGCCAGAGCGCGACGAGGACCACCGCCGTGAGGACGGGGAGCAGAATCGCCTCGACCGCGTGAGTTTTCTTCTCGGGCGGCGGAGCGTCGGCGGGCCGGTATGGACCGGGTCCCTTTGCGTTCATATGCGGTGGGCGAGCCCGATCTCTTCCAGGATGCTGTCGCGCAGCGCGAGATAGCGCGGCGAAGACAGGTCGCGCGGGTGCGGCAGATCGACGTCGACGACCCGACGGATCGAGCCGGGGCGCGCCGAGAGCACGACGACGCGGTCGGCGAGCTGGCAGGACTCTTCGATATCGTGGGTCACGAAAAGGATCGTCTTCTTCTCCGCCTCCCAGATGCGGAGGAGCTCGCTCCTCATGATGAGCCGGGTAATGGAGTCGAGCGCGCCGAACGGCTCATCGAGGTAGAGAACGTCCGGATTCACCGCGAGCGCGCGCGCGACCTCGACGCGCTGCTTCATGCCGCCGGAGAGCTCCTGCGGGTAGGCGGTCTCGAAGCCTTCGAGACCGACAAGCCGTACGTAGTGCGCGATCCGCGCCGCTTTCTGCTTCGGCGGAAGGCCCGAGATTCCGAACCCGATGTTTCCCTCCACCGTCAGCCACGGAAACACGCCGCGCTCCTGAAAGACGAAGATCCGGCGGGGGTCGGGCTCGCTGACCGGCGAACCGTCGATCGTCACCTCGCCGCTCGACGCAGGGAGGAATCCGCCGACGATGTTCAGCAGCGTGGACTTGCCGCAGCCCGACGGCCCGAGGATGCAGACGAGTTCGCCGTCGCGCACGTCGAGGTCGATGTTCTCGAGCACCCGGATCTCGTGGCCGTTCGTATGAAAGGCCTTCGAAAGACCCTGGATGCGGACCTTGACCCCGGTGGTTGGCGTCATGGGAGAGCAGAGGCTCGGGCGGTGTCCCGTCGTTCCACGCGGGGCTGGTCGGCGTCGGCCGCGGGGGTGTATCCCCATGCCAGGGCCTTCGACCGCTCGAGGCTGCGCATCATCGCGTCGAGTGCGATCCCGATGACGCCGATCAGGACCATTCCCGCGACGACGAGATCGTATCGGTTGCCGGCGTTCCTCGCGTCGATGATGAGGAAGCCGAGCCCCGAGCTGACGGCGATCATCTCGGCCGCGACGACGACGAGCCACGCGATCCCGAGCGAGAGCCGGAGCCCGACGAGGAGCTGCGGCAGGATCGCCGGATAGATCACCCGGCGGAGGAGCTCCGGCGCGCGGAGCCCGAAGTTGAGCCCCGCGTTGACGTGCACGAGCTCGACGCCGCGGACCGCGTGCATCGCCGTGAGAGTCAACGGAAAGAGGGACGCGAGGAAGATGATGAAGACTGCCGAGACGTCTCCCACGCCGAACCAGAGGATCGCGAGTGGGATCCAGGCGAGCGGCGAGATCGGGCGCAGGATCTCCAGAAGAGGCGCCAGGGCCATGCCGCCGCGGCGATACCAACCGAGCACGATCCCGAGCGGGACTCCGACGAGGACAGCAGCCACGTAGCCCCACGTCACACGGAAGAGCGAGGCGACGACGTGTTTCACGAGAAAGCCGCGCTCTCCCAGCTCTCCGATCGCACGGATCACGGCGAGGGGCCGCGGGAGGAGCTTCGGTCCACCGCCGACGGAGAGCGCGAGGTCCCAGAGGACGACGAGAACTGCGATTCCCGAAAACGGGAGCAGTTTGCGGGCGAAGGTGCGCGCCGGGCGCGAGCGCCGGTTTTTGGGGGAGAAGGAATCAGTTGGAACCGGGCGCACCAAGGCCGCGGAAGTCTAGCAAAAAGGGGTCAGGTCTCCACTTGCCACATCTTGGGCCAGGTGCCACTTGCTGATCTGGCAAAGTCAATTGATTGTCGGAACTTCGGTTCAGTTGGCGGAGGAGGAGAGATTCGAACTCCCGGTACCTTTCAGTACAGCGGTTTTCAAGACCGCCGCCTTAAACCACTCGGCCACTCCTCCGGAAAAGTCAGTTTAGCAGCCACGCCCACGTTCGTGCGACCGCGCACCTCCGCCGACTCGATTGTTGCTCCCGGTCTCGGGACGCCTGAACCGGGATCCAACGTCGCTCGGTCGGTCTGCGGTTTCGCACGGAGAATTGGACAAAGAATTTCGCGTCGGTTACCCTGTGGACAGAAGCACGGAGTAATCCAGCGATCCGGCGTCTTAAAACAACAAGAGATTGGCGACGTCACGCCTCCCGAGCGGCATTGGCGCTTCTCGGAAGCTTGGCCTTCGCGTCTTCCTTGCGCGCGGACAACGACTTCCGTCAATGTGCGCAGAACGAGACGAATGGTCCGGTGACCGGCCTAGGCAATTGCCACTGGATCGGGTCGATCCTTCAATCGAGCAACTCCCAGTACTTGGAAGGGATGTCCGTACCCCAACAGGCGGTTTTTACCGCCATCGCTGGGACCGTAGGCAACACTCACACCCTGACCTTCGAAGTCGATTTCACGAAGGCCGGCGGACATGGCTATGACTGGCTGACGTCCTACGCTCAAGCGGTCGCAGCGGCGGCGACCGCCGGCATAACGCTGACGCTGAATCCCTGCGGTCCGGAGCTGCCGGCAAGCCTCGTTTCCACCTGCAACTCGCTGCGAAGTGGACCGAACACGTTCACCGTCACAGTTCCCGACGATCCGTTCGTCAGCAGCGACGGATCGACACAGTCTCGGATCAATGCCTACGAGTCAGTGTTGGGTAATCGGACGATCACGATCTACGGAAACGCGTCGATCTCGACGGCGTCGCTGACGCTGACTCACAGCGTTCCCGACCTGGGTGATACGGGCGATTCAACGGTCTTCTACACGCTCTCCTGGACTTCGACTTCGACGGCGGTTCTTGTCGAAATGGCGGGTCATCTCGCCAAGGGAGGCACAGACGCCGATGCCTGGGGTGTCGGCCAGGGAGTGAGCTCGATTCAGGGAGGTCCCTCTCACTTCAGTCTGCGCCAATTGGACGGCGCCTCGACGGGCGGTCAGGACAACTCGATCAATTCTGGGGGCATCGTTCCGGCGCAGACTGCCACTCCGACTGCCACCCCGACATTCACGGTTACGCCGACACCGAGTGTCACGGAGACGGCCGTTCCTGTGCCGACGGAGACTCCCACGCTGACCGCCACGGCAGGCACGCCGACGGAGTCACCGACGCAGACGCCGACGACTCTCACCGCAACGCCGACTCCGACAGAGACCGCGCTCACGGCAACAGCGACACCGGTCGCGCCAGGGCCTTCGGTAACGCCGACCGTACAGCCCGGAGTCGCGACCGCGACCGTAACGCCCACGCTCGTACCGGCGAGCATCCCCACTCTGTCCATCGGCATGCTCGCTCTTCTTGCACTCGCCCTCGCCGGCCTCGGTCTGTTTCTGACGCGCCGCGCCTAGTCGAGGCGGCGGCGTCGAAACCGGCGGCGCCGCCAGAGGAGACATCATCCGGTCCCTCGCGTCGTTCGGTTTTCCTGGATCTTCCGGGCGATCTTCGTCGCGAGCTTCCGGGGCGAGAAGCGCGCGCCCAACGCCAGGATCCGGTTCGCTACGCCCGGGATGACGACCCGCTTTCCCCGCTTCGCCCCCTCCCAGCCCGCGCGGGCCACGGTTGCTGCGTCGAGCACGAGAGGACCCCGGAACATCGGCACGTCGCCCATCTCGGTTTTCTCCTGGAACTCGGTCAGAGTCGGGCCGGGGCAGAGCGCGGTTGCGGTGACGCCCGTGCCGTCGAGCTCCTCCGCGAGCGCCTCGGTGAAAGAGAGCACGTAGGCCTTCGTGGCGTAGTAGACGGCCATGAGCGGCCCCGGCTGGAACGCCGCGGTGGAAGCCAGGTTCAGAACGATGCCGTGGCGTCGTTCGATCATCCCCGGCACGAGGAGCTTCGTCAGATGCGTCAACGCGAGGACGTTCACGCGAATCGTCTCGAGCTCCTGCTCGAGGGGCGTTTCCCGGAAGAACCCGTGGACGCCGAGGCCCGCGTTGTTGACGAGCACCTCGATCGGTCCCCGCCGCTCCTGCGCCTCGGCGACGACGCGTGCGGGGGAGTCGGGCTGGGAGAGATCGGCGGCGACGATCTCCGCGACGACGCCGTAGAGGTTCGTCAGCTCGTCCGCGAGCGCTTCCAGCCGCTCGCGCCGCCGGGCGACGAGGACCACGTCGCGGCGGTCTCTGGCGGCGAGTCGAGCGAGCTCCCGGCCGATCCCGCTCGAGGCTCCCGTTACGAGTGTCGTTCCCGGCACGGCGACTGATCTTAGACGTACTGTCTTTCGGCCGCGGGCGGTCGCTCCGCGACCGGCGGCCGAGAAAGTTCAAACGAGGGCCTACGAAGAAACTGCGGCCGAGGATTCGCGAGACGGAGCCTGGGCAGGTACGACCGGCGCCGGCTTCGCGAGCGGGCGGGGCTTCTTCACGTAGGTCCACGCATTGGCCACCTCCGCCTTCCACCAACGGACGAGGCCGTGCGCGAGCATGACGAGGCTCGCGCTCCGAACGGAAAAGCCGACGAGCGCGGGCCGTTTGCCAGCGTTGTGGTTGCCGTAGATGCCGAGGGACATCTTGCGCTTCGCGATCGCCACGAGCCTCCGGTTGTAGAAACGGATCGGGTAGTAACCGATCTGCGCTCCGTCCTGGTAGAACGGCGGGACTCCCAGGCGATCCGCGTTCCACCGATAGATCGGGATCACGGCGGCGAGGTAGTAGAGCGCTGTGTCGAGCAGGAACGCACTCGTCATCGTGTCGTAGTCGCCCATGACGTAGTACTTGTCGCGGTAGATCGATTCGTAGAAGTAGTGGAAGTACCGGTCGTACTTTCGGTTGTGTTCTTCGTAGGCCTTCGCCATCTCTTCGGACGATTCTCCGTTGAGCGCGCGTTTCATGAGCTCGACGCGCGAGTGGACCGAGAAGGACATCTGGTCGAGGCCCGGCGAATAGAACGGGTCGAGGAAGCCGCCCGCGTCGCCCACGCAGGTCCACCCCGGACCGATGTAGCGGTCGACGAAATAGGGGAGGTGTCCGTACGAGCGGATGTCCTCCGCGATCGGCTCCGCGTTCTCGAGAAGCTCGCGCGTCAACGGGTTCGAGTCGAGGAACCGCTTCAGCTTCTCGAGCGGCGTGCTCCCTTCGGGTGTCACGAGACGCTTGTCCCACACGAGGCCGACGCTCGTCTCGCCGCCGTGCAGCGGGATGAGCCAGATCCAGTAGCCCCAGCCAGTGAAGTGGTTCGTCGCGAGCCGGCGCGACGCCAGGACCGAACGCGCGTACGGGTCGGCGGGATCGGTCCCGGCGACTTCGACGCCGTCCAGGTCTTTCACGCCGCGGTAGCGCACCCAGATGGCGGAGGTCGGGTGGGACTCGATCGGCGTGACGCCGCCGCGCCGCCGCGCGAGCATGGCGTGCCGGCCGGTCGCGTCCACGAGCCACTTGCAGCGCACGGTGGTTCGTGAGCCGTCGGCCTTCTCGACGGTCACGGTGTTGCCCGCCTCGCCTTCGAGCTCGAAACAGGTCAGGCGAGCGGGTCGCCACACCTCCGCGCCTTCCGCCGCCGCGACGGCGATCAAACGCTCGTCCATCTTGGCGCGGTCGAGCTGGAAGGAAGGCACCCGGGTGAGTTGCGTCG
>Ga0070698_100008776_pt1 | contig 10880 bp, 7 predicted proteins | sample KBSK1502metaG_FD_65477 | JGI IMG/M metagenome (GOLD analysis project Ga0070698, IMG submission 65477) | Corn, switchgrass and miscanthus rhizosphere microbial communities from Kellogg Biological Station, Michigan, USA - KBS K1-50-2 metaG | ecosystem: Host-associated > Plants > Roots >...
GGGAGAGGTGGCGTTTTCAGACGCGTATGAGGAAGGGCAGAAGATGACACTTGATGAAGCCGTAGCGTATGCGTTAAGTGAAAATTAACAGGACCAACGTGACCGAGCATTTATGCTCGGTCACGTTGGGTGCGGAGAATTAGGCTCACCATTATGGACGACTATATCCGTATTTGCAGGCGTAGAGCATCTCGATAGTGCTGGAACAATTGAGTGGAATCTGTTCCTGTGCATTGTCTGTAGCTACGATTGGTAGTTCTGCTTTATCCAGCCAGGGTTGGGCATATTGCAATTCCAGAGCATTGCCGTACGTAACAACCGATTTCTTTTGAGCCTCTAGCCAAGGTTGAGCATATTGCATTTCCAGGGCATTGCCATAAGTCACCACCGGTTTGTTCTGAGCCTCTAACCAAGGTCGAGCATATTGCATTTCCAGAGCGTTGCTGTAAGATACAGCCAAGTTATTTTCTGCCGCAACAGCTGACTGGTTAGCGATGTAGACGGCAACCAGCGTCAATATGACTGTGAGGGTGGCCATGTTGGCGAACAGGGGATGGCGGGCAGTTCGATGAGCCTTTTTCTCAGAGTGCAAAGCATTCGCGTGCGTGTTCATGATTTTTTTCTCCTTTTTGAATTAGTTTGAACATAGCCATAGTTTACGGAGGCCGCGTTTGCCAAACGTTTCGAGGAGCGTTGCGAAACGCGTAACTTGAGTTTTTGTTCAGATTTCGGGGATATAATCCCTTGATTAACAGACAAAAGGATGGGTATATGCCTTCCCGTCTCGTTCTACAATTACTAGGTTTGCCGCAAGTCCATCTGGATGACGAGCCGATTGCCACAGATCGCCGCAAAGCGATCGCCCTGCTGGCTTATCTGACAGTCAACGATATTAGTCGTGGACGCCAGAGATACTCTCGAGAATCTTTGAGTGCTTTGTTTTGGCCGGATTACGAGCAAGCCAAAGCCTTTTCCAACCTGCGCCGCACGATTTGGGAAGTTCACCAAGCAGTCGGAGAAAACTGGCTCATTGCAGAGCGTGACTCAGTCCATCTGAATCCTGAGGCAGAGATTGATCTCGATATCGCCCGTTTTCGAGCCTTAATCTCCAAGAGTCACAAACAACCTGACCTTTCGCTTCGTATTCCTCTTTTGGTTGATGCCGTTAAGCTGTATCGGAACCACTTTCTAACAGGATTTAGTCTCAAGGATGCTTATCCTTTCAACGAATGGGTATTTTCTGAATCTGAGGATTTACGTCGTCAACTCGCCACTGCGCTGACTACTCTCGCAGAAGATTATTGTTCACTCGGTCAGGCAGAGGAAGCCATTCCTTTCGCTCGGCGGTTGATTACACTCGACCCAATTAATGAAGCCGCACATCGCCAATTGATGGAAGTTTATATACAAGCCGGTCAACACAGCGCGGCGTTGAAGCAATACCAAACCTGCGAGCAGATCCTGCGCAAAGAACTGGGGCTTGATCCTCAACCCGAAACGCGGGCACTCTACAAAAAGATCCGCAAAGGGGAAATGAAACCTGTTCAAGTTGAAAAGCAAACAGAAACCATCGCACCCAAGCACAATCTGCCTTTACAACTTTCAACCTTCATTGGGCGCGAAAAAGAACAAGAAGAAATCACAAGACTTCTTAAAAAGAATCGTCTTGTGACTCTTGCAGGCGTGGGTGGTATTGGCAAGACGCGACTTTCTCTTCAAGTAGGTCAAAAACTGCTGAGGGATTATCCAGATGGTATCTGGTTCATTTCACTTGATTCGCTTTCGGACCCTGCACTTGTCCCACAAACGATAGCTTCTGTATTCGATATTCGAGAGAGCCGTGAACGCCCAATCATAGAAATCCTGACAAATGTGTTACGCGAGAAAACTACTTTACTCATTCTCGATAACTGTGAACACTTGTTAGAGGCTTGTACAAAGCTCATAACGATATTGCTTCAGAACTGCCCAAACCTAAAAATCCTCACTACCAGCCGTGAGGTATTAGGCATTTCAGGTGAAGCAACTTACTCTATACCGTCTCTTTCTATTCCTGAGCGAGAAAAGACTTCGATTGAGAAGTTGACTGAATATGAGGCTATTCAATTATTCGCAGAACGCGCGGCATTGGCTCTCTCATCATTTATCATCACACCGGAGAATGTTGAAATGGTAGTCGACATTTGCCATCGATTAGATGGAATCCCATTAGCGATTGAACTGGCTACGGCGCGCGTGAACATGTTGCAGGTTAAAGAAATACGAAAGCAACTGGAACATTCTTTTTCCATGCTGACCCGTGATAGCTATTCCATAATACAGCGCCACCAAACCTTACGCGCATCTATGGACTGGAGTTGGGAACTGCTCAGTCAAGCAGAGCAAATATTTCTACGGCAACTTTCGGTATTTGCGGGCGGTTGGACTCTTGAGACCGCCCAGGCAGTGTGTGAGAGTGATGCATTAGATTTGATTGGTACGCTGATAAAGAAATCGCTGATTGTGGCGAATCCTGATTCGGGGCCCGAGACACGTTATCATTTCCATGAAATCGTTCGCCAATACGCGCATGAAAAGCTCATTGAGTCAGGTGAAGAAGAAAAGATCCGTACAAGGCATTTGAAATACTTTTTGGAGCTTTCCGAACAGATTGAGCTTGGGTTGCATGGCCCACAACAGGTGGAGTGGTTTGCTCGCATGACCACTGAGCGTGACAACCTGCGGGCCGCGCTAGAACAAGCCGCCAAAACTGATATAGAGGCAGGATTGTATTTATCAGGCAGGCTGCGAGAGTTGTGGGAAAATTTCGATCTGCGCGAGGGTGCGGGTTGGCTGACGGAGTTTATCCAGAAACCAGAGTCGAAAGATTACCCTCACGCCAGAGCCAAAGCATTGCTCGCGCAGGGTTGGGTCCTGATTTGGTTCCAACAATTTGCGCTAGCATCCGCAGCCGGGCGGGAGGCCCTTGAGTTATTTCGTGCCTGCGCGGATAAGCAAGGCGAAGTGGATGCGCTTCTTTTGCTTGGCAATGCTTGGGATTCTCAAGAGGGCCTTGTAAAAACAGAGGCATTGGAATTTAAACAACAAGCCCTTACCTTGGCTCAGTCTCTGGGAGATAAGTGGAGACAGGCCAAGGCGCTCCTACATCAGAAGCCAGATTACCGCGATCGCCAGCGCATCTTGGCCGATTGGGAAGAGGCACGTCTCTTGTTCCGAGACGTCGGCGATTGGCGCGAACTAACGCATCTGCTCGGCTTGGTAGGCTGGCTTCGCGTATGGAATGGAGAGATCGATTTAGCGCAAAAGTATCTGGATGAGGCAACAAGATCGCAGCCTTTGAGCAGTAAAGCGATTATATGGGTGTATGCCGAGATGGCAAAAAGTTGGATCGCGCTCATGCGCGGTGATTATGAACAAGCACGCACTCTTCTACAAGAAATGGTAACACGTGCTGAAGTATTAGGAAATCGGATGGAGTATCTTTGGTATCGCGTTCGCTTGAGCTATGTTGCGTTACGTGAAGGCAATTTGACAGAGGCGCAGCGTTTGTTTGCTGAATCTGCCAGAGATTTTCAGAAGAATAAACAAGATCGTGGCATTGTCTTCGCACTGGAAGGGATGGCAAGCCTGTATGTCGCAATCAAGAAACCCGATTTTGCCGCACGCTTGATTGGCTGGGCGGATGCAACACGAGAGAAAATTGACGATACACGTCCAACAGTTGAGCAGGCAGATGTGGATAAACTCATTGCGGCATGTCTGGCAAAAATGGGTGAAGTCGCATTCTCAGATGCTTATGATGAAGGTCAGACAATGACACTTGATGAAGCAGTCGCGTACGCGCTGAAAGAGGATTGATTACTCTTTCTTCCTCGAATACATCGCAAACCCAATCGTCCCAAAAGATAGCCCGGCAACCGACGCGCCCCATGAAAAGAAATTCAAAAACAAAGTTTCTATAAATAAAAACGTGACTGAGCATACACTCTTGGTCACGTTTTTGAGTAGTAAGAGTATTGCTATTGACAACTCAAGGTTTGATCCGCCAGACGGTATTATCACCTTCGTTGGCGACCCAGAGCGCGTCATCACTAAATGCAATTCCCACAGGCCCTGATCCCACTTCGAAAGTAGCGACAACTTGATTGGTCTGAGGATCAATCTTAGAGAGCATGTTATTACTGTTTGTGGTGACCCAGACCGCATCTTCAGTTGCCACCACTCCCCAGGAGTTGCTTGCAACGTTGATCTGAGCAATCACTTGGTTGGTAGCGGGATCTATCCGCGTCACGCGCGGATCGCTATTGCCCGCAACCCAGACCACATCTTTTGTAACGGCCAGGGCGATCGTCGGATAACCAATGTCAATGGTCGCAACAACTTGATTACTTTTGGCATCAATCCGCGATACCAGATTTCCAATGCGGCTTGTAACCCAGATCGCGCCTTCCCCAACGACAATTTGCGCAGGGCTCTTGACACCTTGAATCGTTGCCAGTACCTGATCAGTCGTCGGATCAATACGTGCCACCGCATCTTCACGACCTACTGTCACCCACACGCTTCCCAGTCCGACTACGACTCCGCGCGGGGCTTCTCCCACTTTGATCGTAGCCGTGACTTGATTGGTTTTCGGATCAATCCGCGAAACTGAGCTTGCGAAATTATTGGCGACCCAAACTGCGCCCTCACCTACTGAGATGCTCACAGGCGCTTGGCCTACTACAACGGTGTCAACCACTTCATTCGTTTCTGGATCAATCCGCGATACAGTATTTGCGCCACTATTGGCGACCCATACTGTTCCTTCCCCGACTGCCAATCGATGCGGACTAGAACCCACGGCAATCTTTGCCACAAGCTGGTCAGGAGTGAGTCTTACCGCGGCTTGATTTGGTAGAGCTGTCGTTTGCACAAATGTGCATCCTAGGGTCATTACTACAAGCACATTAACTACTGCTCGGTATAATAATCGCCCACTCATGATGACCTTCTTTCTGAGCTGATGAGAAAAGGGCTCACCCTTCCGGCAACCGCATTTTTTGTAGCTGTGCCGCTTCAATTTCCACTATATACACATAGCCTTCCTGATCCATAACGATGCCAACAGGGTAATCGAAAGGCCCATATGCCGCCAGGAATTTCCCATTTGAGTCAAACTTCTGGATACGATTATTACCATTATCAGTCACATAGATATTTCCCTGCGTATCCAATGCAATGCTAAGCGGCTTGTCAAATTGACCGTCGCCTCTCCCTGTCCCGCCCCATTGCTGGAGCAAGTTCCCCCGAGAATCGAATTTCTGAATACAGTCACCACCATCGTTTGTGATATAGAGCTGCCGCTGCCCATCCACGACCAGGTTTTGAGGGAAAGGTGTTGCGCCTAGTTGGCAACCGGGAACTTCCCATTTCTGTAAAAATTTTCCTTCTGCATTGAAGATCTGGATTTGGTATTTAGTCCAATCAGCTGTATAGATATTCCCTTGGTCATCCACCGCAACACCATATAAAGTATAAAACTTTCCATCGGCATAGCCGGTGTCACCGAACTTCATCAGGAACTTTCCGTTGCCATCGAACTTCTGAACCCGGTTGAAGTGATCTGTGACGTAGACATAACCATCCTTATCTACAGTAAGACTTCCATAGTGGGCAGGTGGCACTTGGAACAAAAATTGCCCATCTTTATTACCCTGACTGCCCCACATGAGAAGAAAGTTTCCATCCTTATCAAATTTTTGGACACGGTGATTGCCCCCGTCAATAATGTAGACATTGCCTTGAGGATCAAGGGCGACTTCAGTAGGCCGATAAAAAGTGTTCGGACTTCCATCGGTTGCCCAGATCTTTTCCATCGATGATTTGGCGAATGGTGTTTGAGATAGTGTCACTACAACCGTAGGGCCGGAAGTTTGCGGCGCGAGTGTTTGTGTTTGTGTTGCGGGCGCACTGCACCCCATTAGTAAGGCGAACACGAAACTCACACCAAGTATTCGTTTGAGCAAAATTTCATATTTCATAATTACCTTCTTTTAGAATAGATACTCGTTGATCAATTGAACAGGCATTAAACTTGCTGACAGCGTTCTTTACCGCGTTTGTCGTGCGGCATCCATAGTGACTGCAATATTAGTGTGGACGGAACTTCTGAATGCTATCGTTGTCGCCATCGTCAGTGACATAGATGTTGCCCTGACTATCAATGGCGATGCGAAACACATATTCAAACTGGCCATCGTCACTGCCCCAATTGCCCCACTTGCCAAGAAACTTTCCGTCGCTATCGAACTTTTCGACACGATTATTTCCGTTATCAGTCACATAGATATTGCCTTGAGCATCCACGGCAATTCCTTCGGGCTCTCCAAATCGACCGTCGCCGATACCCTGACTACCCCACATCGTCAGCAGATGACCATTGCTGTCATATTTTTCAATGCGGAACTGACTGGGATTGACTACATAGACATCGTCTTGGCTATCAACGGCGAGACAATATGTGACCAGTTCTGTATTGTTCGTAGTGCGGTCCCATTTCATTAGAAAATGCCCTTGTGCATCAAACTTTTGAACGCGACTTGCGCGCTGATCCTCATCCGCAACGTAAACATTGCCCTGCCGATCTAACCCCATGCAACGCGGTGATACGAACTGTCCATCGCCCGTGCCATTGCCTCCGCCCCATTTGCGCAGAAACTTTCCTTGACTATCGAATATCTGTACGAAACCGTTGTAGTCGGCCACATACACTAAGCCTTGAGCATCCACGGCAATCGCTCCAGGATGATCGGGGTAATTCCGAAAGATGAATTGTCCGTCTGCGCTGCCGTAACTTCCCCATGTCAATAAGAATTTGCCATCGCGATCAAACTTCTGAATACGATGGTTACTCCCGTCAATGACATACAGATTATCTTGTGCGTCGAGCGCCATGGCCGCGGGACGATCCAGCCGATACGGCTCGCCCTTGATTCGCCATACAAACTTAACCGGGCTGCCCATTTGACTGATTGGCACGATTGTAGGCGGCACGAGGGTTGGTGCTGGTGTTGCAGGTACCCCACATCCTGTCAGCAAGGTGAATATGAGACCCACGCCAAGTATTCGCTTGAACAAAGTTTGATATTTCATCATTACCTTCTTTCAGAATAGATTTCCATTTCTGATAATAGAGAATATGCGCTCCAGCCTTTGAGACTACTTAGTTTGACTCAGCGCGTTTCGTACCCGGCCATAAGCGGTTGCGCGTTCCATCCACGCCAAACGCGGTAGATACCCAGGCACGCACATGAAGAACACGATCAACTCTGTCAGCAGGTTACTTCCAGGAACAGGCTGTCCTCGAAGCCGCCTCAACAAAGCCTGGATCGTGGCACCGGTTACGCTGCTAAATTGGACAAAGCGAAGGTATGCCAGGATGTCATCACTTACTTGCGGGCCGTAATAGTCACGGAAGCGACGCTCTGCTGCTGCATCCGGCTGCCCACCGCTCTCGGCGTAATGCTGTGCAAAAGCAAAGGCGATCGCTCTCTCCTCTGGGAAATGACCAAGGTCGAGTGCTAGCAGTTCTGTGAGTTCTCTGTCACTCAGTCCATCTCGCAATGCGTTCGCCGAATGAACGTATGTGCATGTGCGGCAACCATTGACCCGGCTGACCACGAGTTTGACTTGCTCCAGAAAAGCTTTGTCCACCCGTGTGGAGCGCAGCCTCGCTCTCTGTTCGGGAGATGGGTGAACCATCTCAGTGAAGCCGCGCCAGAATGTATCCAACGTATGTACACGCTTTGGGATTTTGTTCATAGTAAATCTCCTCGATTGGCAAGAGTTGATTTGAATGCCAATCACTGTCCGCATTACACCAAAATCGCTCATCGGAAGTAATGCCAAAATGGATATAAAATGTGATACAACTAGTTGCAATTAGCACATTTTCCCTGGGCAACTCACCATATATAGTGTTGCCAATGAATCAAAAATTACCAGAAGAAATCTCGTTTGGAGAGTGGCTGCGTCAGCATCGACGTATGCTGGATTTGACTCAGCAGGAACTGGCTGATCGGGCCGGTTGCGCGCGGATTACTCTGCGCCGCATTGAGGCCGACGCACTGAAGCCCTCCAAAGAATTGGCCCTCATCTTATTAGAGAAACTTGGTATTCCTGAAATGGAACGCCCACAATGGGTTCAATTTGCGCGCGGACTTTCGGGATTTCCAGAAAAATCCATATATCCTTCCACAAGTCATCCAAACACCAATCTACCTACTCCCCTAACCAGCTTCATTGGGCGTGAAAAAGAACAAGCTGAAATCAAGAATCTCATCGCCAGGAATCGACTTGTGACACTTGCGGGTGCTGGAGGCATTGGCAAGACGCGCCTCTCGATTCAAATAGCTTCTACGCTGCTGAACGATTTCCCCGACGGCACATGGCTGGTGGAACTTGCCCCACTTTCTGATCCTACACTCGTGCCGCAGGTGATTGTCACAACATTAGACTTGAGCGAGCAGACGGGCCGCCCAGCCTTAAGGATCCTCACTGATTTCTTCCGCACGAAGCGAGCATTACTGATTCTAGATAACTGCGAGCATCTTATTGCGGCTTGCGCACAAGTTTCCAATGATCTCTTGACTCAATGCCCCAACTTATGGATTTTAGCCACAAGTCGCGAACCATTAAACGTCGGCGGAGAATTTGTATGGCAACTTCCTACTTTATCTCTCCCTGAAAAAGACAAGTTGTCACTGACTAACCTCTTGCTAGCCTTTGAAAGCATTCGCCTATTTGTGGAACGGGCCATGACGGTCAGGTCGGATTTTGGATTGACTGAGCAGAATGCAATAACAATTGCCCAGATTTGTCAGCATTTGGATGGAATCCCACTTGCTATTGAACTTGCTGCCGCGCGGATGAGGAGCATGACAGCAGAGGAGATTGCCCTCCACCTAGATGATCGTTTTAATCTTTTGAATCAAGGTAGTCGCGCTGCAAAACCTCACCATCAAACTTTGCGCGCAGCCATCGATTGGAGTTATGGCTTACTTGCTGAGGATGAACGCGTCCTGTTTCGTCGCCTCTCGTTGTTTGCGGGTGGCTGGACGTTGGAGGCAGCAGAGCTAATCTGCACTGATGAGAATTTGGAACAAGATGATATTTTCGCTGTGCTCTCACATTTGGTGGATAAATCACTGATCAATGTAGAAACAAAGAACGGTACTTCCCGTTTCCAAATGCTGGAAACGATTCGTGAGTACGCGCGTGAGAAATTATCTGATTCAGGCGAAAATAAAATCGTGCATCGTTCTCATCTCGATTTCTTCACACATTGGATGGAACAAGTTGAACCTAAATTGCATGGTCCCGAACAGATTTCCTGGTTAGATCAAACTGAAACCGAATATGATAATTTACGTGTCGCCCTGCAGTGGGCTACAAACCATGATGTAGAGACCGGGTTGCGACTCGCTGGGTCATTGGGCTGGTTTTGGTTTGTACGTGGTTATCCATCGGAGGGGATCGAATGGTTGAATACCCTCATTACGTATCACACTCCTCGAACAGAAGCACAGGTCGCAGCGCTTGGTCGCAAAGCAATGTTGTCATCACTCACGGGAGATTTCGAAAGCGTTATCAAGCTAACCGAGACGGTGATCCAACACCACGATATTGGCAACCAGGGCGATATCGCCTGGGCCCTAAGAGGCAAAGCAATCTTTGCAGGGTGGTCCGGCAAAGACGCTCAATCGGCAATCATGTGGGCAGAGCAGGCTATAGCCCTTTCTAAAACTGCAGGCAATGAATGGCATCAGGGTATGTCCCTGTTCACCCTCGGGGATGTCTATTTACATGGGGCGAAAGATTACGCGATGGCAGAGCGGGTTCATGAAAAAAGCCTAAAAGTGCTTCGCGGGATTGGCGACAAATTTGGAATCGCCCATGTGCTATTGAGTTTGGGGTTTAATTATCTACGCCAAGGCAATTATGCACGCGCGGCTGAGTTAGAGGCTGAGGCGCTAGGGTTATTGCGTGAATTAGGAGACAAGGCAGGGATTGGCTGGACGCTTGCTAATCTCTATAATTTAGCTCGATTTCAGGCGGATTATGAATCCGCGCGATTCTTTGCAGAAGAACGGCTAACTCTCTGGCGTCATGTAGGCTTTGGCTTGCAAGTTGCGTGGGCAATCTATGACTTAGGACGAATCGACCTCCTGCAGAACAATCTTGACATGGCGGCATCTCATTTCAAGGAAAGCTTTCTCTTGTTTCAGGAAAAAGGAAATCTTAGAGATAGGATCTTGTGTCTTGTGGGACCCGCGCATTTATTCCTGGCTCAGGACAAATTGGAACATGCGGCGCGACTGTTCGCAGCCTTCCAGAATTTAAGCGAATCGAATCATATTGATTCGGAACCCTATGATCGTATGGATGTTGAACGTATTCTTATGACGCTACAAGCAAATTTAGAAGAAACACGTTTTGCTAGGGCTTGGTCTGAGGGTAAGAAGATGACACTTGATGAAGCTATTGCGTATGCGTTGAACGAAATCTAATTGTCTTTCCTCCCCCTCGAATACATTGCAAAACCTATCGTTCCAAAAGACAGCCCCGCGACCGACGCGCCCCAGGAGAAGAAATTCAAAAAGAAGGTGGACTCCAAAACATGAATGACCATCAAAAAGGGCAGAATAATGCCCAGGAACATCAGAATTATGCCGAGACTGAGGAGGAGACGCGGAGAGTTCATGATTTACCTTCGCACTGAGCGGAATGAGCGAATGCGAGTGAAGTCGAAGCGGATGTTTGGGATGTTTGAATCGAGCATTGATTTTCATTGTTATGCGCGTTTCGACTTTGGTCTCACCTGCACTTGCATGCAGGTG
>Ga0070698_100008777_pt1 | contig 10878 bp, 10 predicted proteins | sample KBSK1502metaG_FD_65477 | JGI IMG/M metagenome (GOLD analysis project Ga0070698, IMG submission 65477) | Corn, switchgrass and miscanthus rhizosphere microbial communities from Kellogg Biological Station, Michigan, USA - KBS K1-50-2 metaG | ecosystem: Host-associated > Plants > Roots >...
GCACGTCGTACGACACGGTCTTCGGGACGATGCAGTTGCTCTCTGCCGTCCGCGTCTAGCGAGACCTGCCGGGCGCTGACGTTCGACCGCGAGTGCCCTTGAATCGCCCTTGCGGGCCGGGCGAAGGGCGATTCAAGGGCACTCGGCGGGCGGCCATGAGCGAGGTCAGCGGCCAGACGTCCGCTTCAGGTACGTCCGGGCCGCCCAGGCGACGAGTCGGTTGCGGTCCGCGCGATCCAGTGCCCTTGCCTTCAACGCGAAGGTCGCCGCGCGACCGCGGCTGGTGATGCCGAGACCTTGGCTCGGGCCGGGCTGCTGACGCCTGCGGCTGCGGCGCCACAGTCTGCCGTGATCGTCGGTCAGGGCGACCAGGGCCGCGATCGCGGCGTCGGCGACCTCGGACTCCGATGCCTCGGGCAGAGCCGGGAGCGTGCGCGGCGTGAGGTCATCGAGCGAACCGACCACCTGATAGCCGCGGGAGGTCAACAGGGAGATGCGGGCCTGCGTCTGCTCGTGGATCCAGGGCAGGTCGGGTACGCCGATCGACCGGGAGCCGCGACCGACCAAGCCCGAGCGCAGCGCTCGCATCACCTGAAGTCGGTGGTTCTCCTTGAGCTGGCCCGCCACGGCGAGGTTGAGCCGCCGGATGAGTTCGGCTTCGGGCACGCCGACCGACGCGTTGGTCTGCTCGGGGGCGCGGAGCACGCCGGGCGGCACGTCCAGCACGGACGCGAACCTGTCCTCCAACGACTCAGAACGGTCGGCGGGCACCGTCACGATGCGGACGTTGTTGCGCGGCACCTGGGTCTCCCAGGCGGCGAGCACCCGCCCGAGGTCCTGGCGCACCCAGAAGCCGACGCCCGCGCTCGCGGACCCGCTGCCGGGGTCTCGCACACTCTCGAGGAAATCGGGCAGGGTCTGGCTGCGACCCATCATGATCTGCTGCTGCCAGTACGAGCCCAGCACCGAGGCCAGGTCGCGCACCGTCACCACGACGATGACCTCGCGCCCGCCGACGGCACCCACCAGGCGCTTGATCTGCCCCGGCCGGGCGCCGGCGAGCATCTCTTCCGACAACACCACCACGGGCGCCGTCGACGTTGCGATCGAGGCCATGAAGGGCTTGAACGACCCGTCCACGCCGGTGTTCTCGCCGCCACCGATGCGGCGACCGACCAGGTCGTAGACCGCCCGTCTCATTGCCCGGTGTCCGCCCCCGGCCACCTCGACGCCGTACGTCGCCAGCGCCTCCTGCGAGGCATCGAGCGCGTCCTGCAAGGTCGTGGTGCCGGTCTTGCCCAGCCCGATGTGGACGACGAGCCGACCAGCCATCACTCCTGCCAGGGATAGAAGGCAGGCATCACCGAAGCCTTGCCGGCGTACGACGGGTCGCGCTTCTCGAGGAACGACGCGACACCCTCCTTGCCGTCGCCGAGGCTGGTCCAGAACATCGCCAGCGACTCGATGCGGTGTGCCTCGCGCGGATGCGGCTGCGCGGAGTTGCGGTACATCATCTGCCGGGCGAACGCGGCGGCGACGGGGGAGCGGTGCTCGGTGAACTTCCTCGCGAGCTCGCGCGCGGCCGGCAACAGGTCGTCGGGCTCGTGCACCGAGCGCACCAGCCCGGCCGCGAGCGCGTCCTCGCCACGCAGGATGTCGGCCGAGAGCACCAGCTCGAGGGCGCGGCTCATCCCGACGATCCGCGGCAGGAACCACGACGAGCACGCCTCCGGCACGATGCCGATCTTGCCGAACACGAAGCCGATCCGAGCCGAGGTCGAGGCCAGCCGGATGTCCATCGGGAGGGTCATGGTGGCGCCGATGCCGACCGCCGGGCCGTTGATCGCGGCGATCACGGGCTTGCGGCAGTCATAGATCGCCAGTGACACCCGGCCGCCGGTGTCGCGCACGCCCTCGACGATCGCCGGGTCGTCGTAGCGGTCGTGCAGGTCGGACAGCGTCGGGGCCTGGGTCTCGTCGAGGCCGAAGACGTTGCCGCCGACCGAGAGGTCCATGCCGGCGCAGAACGCGCGACCCGAGCCGGTGACGATCACCGCGGCCACGTCGTCATCGAGCGAGGCGCGCCCGAACGCCGCCACCAGCTCGTTGGCCATCGTGACCGTGAACGCGTTCAGCTGGTCGGGCCGGTTCAGGGTGAGGGTGAGGATGCGGTCCTCGATGGACCAGTCGAGGGTTTCGTAGTCGGTCACTGGAGCAGCCCCTTCGGCGTACAGAGTGTCTTGCGGTGGTCCTCGATGCCCTGCGTGTCGTCATCGATGATGTAGCCGAACATCTTCTTGGCCCGGTCGGTGTCCCACTCGACGCTGAGGTTCGCCAGGGGTACGACGCAGGTCAGCCCGTCGTCCCCGCTCACGTGGGTCATCGCCGAGGCGAACATGCCCATCCGGATCACGCCGGTGCCGTCGCTGATCCGCACCGACTCGGCGCCGGCGAAGTTGAGGTCCCAGTAGCGGAACGGATTGAGGATCGTCCACGGCGACAGCGCCTTCTTGCCGACCGCCGAGACGACCTCACGCTGGTGCTGGGCGCGCGAGATGTCGCCGTACTGCGGGTCGAAGTGCCGCGAGCGCGCATAGCCGAGAGCGGTCTTGCCGTCGGCGTGCTGGCAGCCCTTCTTGATGTCGAGGTGCGCCAGCGGGTCGTCCATGTCGACCTTGGGGCAGATCGTGATGCCGCCGACCGCGTCGACGACCTTCTTGAAGCCCTCGAAGCCGATCTCGACGTAGTGGTCGACCCGGATGCCGGTGTCCTGCTCGATGGTGCGGATCAGCAGCTCGGGGCCGCCGTACGCGAACGCCGCATTGATCTTGGTGCGGCCGTGTCCAGGGATGTCGACCATGGAGTCGCGCGGGATCGACATCAGCAGGTTGGGGCCGCTGCCGGTGTGCAGCAGCATGATCGTGTCGGTGCGCTGGCCGGCCAGGCCCTCGCGGGCGTCGCTGCCGACCAGGAGGTACGTCGTGCCGCCCTGCTCGGCGGGCCGCGTGACGTCCGGGAACGCCTCGACCTTCGACACCTTGGTCCACGCCCAGAACGGCACCGCGACCAGATAGACCAGCCACAGGATCAGGGCGTACTTGACCCAGCGCAGCCGCACGCGCGGGAACCGGCGCCGGGCCGGAGGAGCCGGGGGCGTCGAGGGAGGAGACGGTGGCCGGCTCGACCGGCGCGCAGGCGGCAGTGGAGCGGAGGCGTCCTTCGGAGCGGTCGGCATCACCTGCGTTGCGTCCGGCCGGTCGGCCTTCGGGCGGACCCGGGTGGGTTCGTCCGCGTCGGCTCCGGGGCCCTGGGACCCGTACAGCCACTGGTATTCCGGCGTGCCCGGCTCGGGCCCACCCTTCCGGTCAGACATGGGCGGAACGCTACCGTGCGACCCATGACGACCGAGCGTGACGCAGATCGCCTTGCGGGCGTGGTTCCGGCCACAACGACGGTGTCGCTGGCGGTGCTGATGCACGGCGAGTCGGCCAACCTGCTGGGCAACATCCATGGCGGCGACATCATGAAGCTAGCCGACTCGACGGCCGGGGCGGTGGCCCAGCGCTACAGCGGCGGTCCGGCGGTCACGGCCGCCATGGACGAGATGGCGTTCCTGCATCCCGTCCACGTCGGCGACATCGTGCGGACCACGGGCCAGGTCAACTGGGCCGGCCGCTCCTCGATGGAGATCGGGGTGCGCGTCGAGGCCCAGCCGTGGAACGACGCGTCCAACGAGCCGTTGCACGTGGGATCGGCGTACTTCGTGTTCGTGGCGATCGACGAGCACGGCCACGCGCGGGAGGTCCCGCCGCTGGCACCCGAGAGCCCCGATGAGCTGCGGCGGCAACGGGAGGCCGAGATCCGCCGCGCACACCGCCTCGCCAAGCGCGCCGAGATCGAGCACGGGCGGTCGGGTTCGGTCCTGGAGTAGTCCCCGGCGCGTCGAAGACGCCTGTGACTGATGTGACTGGTGATACTGGGGCTCACGAATCCCTTGCAGAGAGGCACCCTCGATGCCGCCCGTCCCTTCCCCCGGGTTGCTCGATCGCTCAGCCACTGGGCAGGCTCGACCGAGCCGTCCCGCCCCTGACCGGGCGGCGCGGATCAGGTTCCGCCGGGCGATCACGCTGCTGCTGATGACCCTGGTCATCCCTGGTTCGGCCCAGCTCGTCGCGGGCAACCGCAAGGTCGGCCGGATCGCCATGCGCCTGTGGATGGGCGTGGTCGCGGTCACCGTCCTCACGCTGCTGATCGCGCTGATCTGGCACGGCTTCGTGTTCTGGCTCGCGTTCAACGCGTTCTGGCTCGGCGTGATCCGGCTGGTCCTGATGGCCCTGGCCATCGGCTGGGCGGCGCTGTGCATGGATGCGTGGCGGATCGGCCAGCCCCTCAGCCTGATGCAGGGCCACCGGCTCGCCGTCGTCACCCTCAACGGCGCCCTCTGCTTCTCGATCGCCGGCGCCCTGCTCTTCGGCGCCCACCTGGTCGGCGTACAACGCAACTTCGTGATCGCGATGTTCGGCGACGGCGTCGTCAGCGGCAGCCACGACGGCCGCTACAACGTGCTGCTGCTCGGCGGTGACTCCGGCAAGGGCCGCTGGGGCCTGCGCCCCGACTCGATCACGATCGCGAGCATCGACGCCCGCACCGGACAGACCGTGCTGTTCGGGCTGCCCCGCAACATGACCAACTTCCCGTTCCCCGACGGTTCGGTGATGGGCCAGCAGTTCCCTGACGGCTACGACGACGAGCTCAACTCCCTCGCCACCTGGGCGGGCGACAACACCGGCCTGTTCAAGGGGTACGCCGACCCGGGCGTCGAGGCCACCATCGAAGGCGTCCAGGGCATCACCGGCCTGCAGATCAACTACTGGGCGATGGTCAACCTCGACGGCTTCAAGGACCTCGTCGACGCCGTCGGCGGGCTCACCCTCAACGTCCGCGATGCGGTCCCGATCGGCAAGATCGGCGACATCACCGGGTACGTCGAGCCCGGCATCCGCAAGCTCAACGGCTTCGAGGCGCTGTGGTTCGCCCGCTCACGGGCGGCGGCTGACGACTACTCCCGGATGGCGCGCCAGAAGTGCGTGATGAGCGCCATGCTGCAGCAGCTCAGCCCGAGCACCGTGATCACCAAGTACGGCGCGATCACGAAGGCCACCAGTGGGCTGATCTCGACCGACCTCCCGGCCTCGGAGTTCGGGAAGTTCGCGCAGCTCGCCCTCAAGGCCCGCAACCTGCCCATCCGCAGCGTCGGCTTCGTGCCGCCGGCCATCAACACCGGTGACCCCGACATCGACAAGATCCACCAGATGATCGCCGACGCCTTCGACGCCTCGGCTGATGCCAAGAAGGGCCACGGACAGGGCTTCAGCAAGCGCGATGCGGCCACCACCGGTGCCTCGAAGGGCGACATCCACTCCGGGTACGCCGCCAACCAGGCCTCCGACCTCGGCAAGGCCTGCTAGGGGCGTGGCTCCAGCCGATCCGTCGGTCGGCGGGTCCCGCCGTTAGGGTTTCCACCGTGCCCGAGCTTCCCCCCTCCCGCATCGTCGCGGTGGTCGTGACCTTCAACCGGCGAGCGCTGCTCGAGCGGTTGCTGGCCGAGCTCGTGACCACCGAGGGGCTGGCCGAGATCGTGGTCGTCGACAACGCCTCGACCGACGGGACCGCCGCCTGGGTGCTCTCGCTGGTTGAGGAGCGAGGAACGAGCGTCTCGAAACCAGCCCTCCACCTGGTCGCGCTCGACACGAACACCGGGGGAGCGGGCGGCTTCCACACCGGGATCGAGACCGCCATCGAGCGCGGAGCCGATCTGGTCTGGCTGATGGACGACGACGGCGTCCCCGCCCCGGACTGCCTGGCGCGCCTGCTGGAGCACGCGTTCGACTTCTGGGGGCCGGCGGTGCTGGCCGAGCAGGACCCGACCCGGCTCTGCTTCCCGATCCGCCTGCCCGGCCGCGCCCGCGTCGTGCACCAGCTGAGCGAGGTTGAGGCCGCCGCGGTCGACGGGGTGATTGCGGACATCGTGATCCCGTTCAACGGCGTCCTGATCACGCGCGCGCTGGTCGAGAAGATCGGGCTGCCCCGCGAGGAGTTCTTCATCTGGGGTGACGACGTCGAGTACCGCCTGCGCGCCGAGCAGGCCGGGCTGGGCATCGCGACCGTGGTCGACGCGCACTTCCTGCATCCGGCGACCGACGATCTCGGCACGCCCATGATGTTCGGGCTGACGACGTACAACCACAGCCCCAGCGACCTGAAGCACTACTGCATGGCGCGCAACAACGTGGTCAACCTGCGTGCCTACCGCGGCTGGCTCGCCGTGATCGCGTTCCTGGTCAAGACCGTGTGGTTCTACCTGTTCACCAGGCCCCAGCCACGGCGGGTGGCGATGAGCGCGGGCGCCGCCGTCGCCGGGCTGCGCGGCGACTTCACCGGGCACCGGCGGTATCTCGGTGGTTGAGGAGCGAGGAACGAGCGTCTCGAAACCACGCGGCGAAACGGTCGCGGTGGTGATCGTCACCTACAACCGGGCTGACCTGCTCGACCGGATGCTCGAGGGACTGGCCGCCCAGACCCGGCAGCCCGATGCGGTGTTCGTCATCGACAACGCCAGCGGCGACCACACCGCCGAGGTGCTCACCAACCGCCTCGACCTGCCGCTGCACGTCACGAACTCCCAGACCAACCTCGGTGGCGCCGGCGGCTTCCACCTCGGGATGCGACAGGCGTTCGAGGCCGGCTACGACCGGATCTGGCTGATGGACGACGACGTGGTCCCCGCCGACGACTGCCTCGAGGTGCTGCTCGCGCACGACGGCCCGTGCCTGGCCGCCGTGCGGGAGGACCTCCATGGCCGGCTCGTCGAGAAGGCCGCGATCACCTTCGACCTGCACAACCCGCTGGCGATCCGGCCCAAGACGGCGGTCGTCGACACCAGCTTCGCGAGCCGCGCCGAGATGCCCGAGGAGGTGGAGATCCAGAACGTCGCGTTCGAGGGCTTCATGGTCAAGCGCGAGGTGATCGAGGCGATCGGCCTGCCGGACCCGTCGTACTTCATCTTCTACGACGACGTCGACTTCGCGATCCGCGCCCGCCGCGCCGGCTTCCCGATCCTGGCGCTGCGCGATGCCGTGCTGGTGCGCCAGCTCGACTTCGACCAGCAGCACGCCCTCGACACGTGGAAGGGGTTCTACATGTTCCGGAACCTCTTCGTCGTGCATTTCCGGTACGGCGAGAACGTCCTGGTGCGGCTCAAGCCGTACCTCATCGTGCTCGCCGTACTCCTGCTCAGCCCGCTGCGCGGCGGCAAGGCGGAGGCCTCGAACGTCGTGAAGGCCATCCGCAGCGCGCGGGGGATGCGGACCCCGCCCCCTAGACTGACTGACCGCACCCACCCCCTTGAGGAGACATCTTCGTGACCGATCTGCCCGACCTGGTCATCGTCGGCTCCGGCTTCTTCGGCCTGACCATCGCCGAGCGCTGCGCCAACGAGCTCGGCCTGAAGGTGCTCATCCTCGAGCGGCGCCATCACCTGGGCGGCAACGCCTACAGCGAGAAGGAGCCCGAGACGGGGATCGAGGTGCACGTCTACGGCGCGCACCTCTTCCACACCTCCAACGAGAAGGTCTGGCAGTACGTCAACCGGTTCACCACCTTCACCTCGTACCAGCACCGCGTCTTCGCGAAGGTCGCCGACCAGGTCTATTCGTTCCCGATGAACCTGGGCCTGATCAACCAGTTCTTCGGCAAGGCGCACACCCCTGACGAGGCCCGGGCGCTGATCGCCGAGCAGGCCTCGGAGTTCGACACGGCCGAGGTGACCAACCTCGAGGAGAAGGCGATCAGCCTGATCGGGCGACCGCTCTACGAGGCGTTCGTCAAGGGCTACACCGCCAAGCAGTGGCAGACCGACCCGCACCTGCTCAGCGCCGACATCATCACCCGGCTGCCGGTGCGCTACACCTTCGACAACCGCTACTTCAACGACACCTACGAGGGTCTGCCGACCGACGGCTACACCGCCTGGCTGACCCGGATGGCCGACCACCCCAACATCGAGGTCCGGCTCGAGACCGACTTCTTCGACGTCCAGGACGAGTTCAAGGGCAAGGTCCCGATCGTCTACACCGGCCCCGTCGACGAATACTTCGGCAACTCCGAGGGGCGCCTCTCCTGGCGCACCGTCGACCTCCAGGTCGAGGTCAAGGACGTCGACGACTTCCAGGGCTGCGCGGTGATGAACTACAACGACCAGGACGTGCCGTTCACCCGGATCCACGAGTTCAAGCACTTCCACCCCGAGCGCACCCACCTGCCCGGCAAGACCGTGATCGTGCACGAGTACAGCCGGTTCGCTCAAGAACATGACGAGCCGTACTACCCGATCAACACCGCCGAGGACCGCGAGAAGCTGTTGAAGTACCGCGACCTGGCCGCCAAGGAGCCGATGGTGCTCTTCGGTGGTCGCCTCGGCACCTACAAGTACCTCGACATGCACATGGCGATCGGTTCAGCGCTGTCGATGTACGAGAACAAGCTCAAGCCGCACTTCGCCGATGGCACCGAGCTCAACAGTGGGGGAGTCGACGAATGACGACCAGGTTGCTGCAACGGCAGATCTTCCCGATCGACCGCGACGCCGACGTGATGGCCCTGTACGTCGACCCCGACGCCGCCGTCCTCGACGCCGACAAGTACGACGTGGGTGGCACGCACGCCGCCAAGGAGCTCAACCGGGCCGCGCTGCGCCAGTCGATCTCGAGCGGCACCACGATCCACCCCGACCAGATCGAGTCGCGCACCGCGATCCGGATCCCGGCGGGTGAGCGGCTCTCGTTCGGCACCTACTTCAACGCCTTCCCCGCGAGCTACTGGCGGCGCTGGACGATCGTGACCGACGTGACCCTCACCGTCACGCTGCGTGGACACGGCTCCGCCGTCACCGTCTACCGCTCGATGGCCAACGGCCGCTCGCAGCGCGTCGACTCCGGGACCACCGGCTCCGATGCCGCCGAGTCCTTCGTCTTCGAGCTGCCGCTGAAGCCCTTCGTCGACGGTGGCTGGTACTGGTACGACGTGGTCGCCGGTGACCACGACGGAGTGGTCGAGTCGGCCGAGTGGACTGCCGACGTCCCCGAGGACCGCGCCACCCACGGCACCACCGACATCTGCATCACCACGATGAACCGGCCCGACTTCTGCGCCAAGCTGATCGGCCAGATCGGAGCCGACGAGGCGCTGCGCCCCTACCTCGACGAGGTGATCGTCATGGAGCAGGGCACCCAGAAGGTCACCGACTCTCCTGACTTCGCCAAGGCCCAGGGCTCGCTGGGCGACCAGCTGCGCATCATCGAGCAGGGCAACCTCGGCGGCTCGGGCGGGTATGCGCGGGGCCAGCTGGAGAGCGTCCGCAAGGGCACAGCGACCTACGCCCTGATGATGGACGACGACGTCATCTGCGAGCCGGAGGGCGTGATCCGCGCCGTCACCTTCGGTGACCTGGCGCGCCGCCCCACGATCGTGGGCGGCCACATGTTCAGCATCTACTCGCGGTCCCGGCTGCACTCCTACGGCGAGATCATCCAGCCCTACCGCTTCTGGTGGATGTCGCCGTCATACGCCTTCAACGACTGGGACTTCGCGGCCCGCAACCTGCGGTCCGCGCGGTGGCTGCACCAGCGCGTCGACGTCGACTTCAACGGCTGGTTCATGTGCCTGATCCCGCGGCAGGTGCTCGACGAGATCGGCCTGTCGCTGCCGCTGTTCATCAAGTGGGACGACTCCGAGTTCGGGCTGCGCGCCAAGGCGGCCGGCTACCCGACGGTGACCTTCCCCGGTGCCGCGGTCTGGCACGTCCCGTGGAGCGACAAGAACGACGCGCTCGACTGGCAGGCCTACTTCCACCAGCGCAACCGCTTCATCGCGGCATTGCTGCACTCGACGTACCCGCGCGGTGGCCGGATGATCGTGGAGAGCCTGAACCACCAGATCTCCCACCTGGTCTCCATGCAGTACTCCACCGTCGAGCTGCGGCACATGGCCCTCGAAGACGTCCTGGCCGGCCCCGGTCACCTGCACGCCGACCTGCCGACCAAGCTGGCCGAGGTCCGCGAGTTCGTGAAGGCGTTCAGCGACGCCCGGCTCCAGCCCGACCGCGAGGCCTTCCCCGCCGTACGCCGCACCAAGCCGCCCAAGCGCGGCAAGGACGAATACGAGGTGCCCGGGCGCAAGTCCCAGCTGCTCACCGCGGTGACCGCCCCGCTCCGGCACCTGCGGCCCACCCGACCGCTGGCCGAGGAGTTCCCCGAGGCGGAGATCCCGGCCATGGACGCCAAGTGGTACCGCCTGGCCCGCTTCGACTCCGCCATCGTCTCGATGCCCGACGGCACCTCCGCCGCGCTCTACCAGCGCGACCCGGCCCTGTTCCGTGACCTGATGAAGCGCACGGTGAAGATCCACGACCAGTTCCGCCGTGAGTGGCCGCGTCTGGCTGCTGAGTACCGCGCCGCACTCCATGACGTCACCTCGCCCGAGACCTGGGACGAGACCTTCGCGCCGTACAAGTAGTCGGCGGGTTCGTCGTCTGGGACCTTGAGGGCGCATACTGGCAGCAATGGCAACCTCACCCCCCCGGCGTAGGCATCTCGCCAGCAGCCCCTTCAAGCCCGACCCCGAGCCGGTCATCGAGCAGTACGAAAACGGTGACCTGGTCTCGCACGACACCTATGGCATGGGCCGCGTGGTCGGCATCGACGCCTCCGCGGTGACGGTCACCTTCGGCACGCAGACGCTGCGCATCGCGAGCCCCTTCTCCAAGATGGTCAAGCTCTAAGGGCACTGGCACCTCAGCTCGGAAGTCCTGACTCACCAGGT
>Ga0070698_100008778_pt1 | contig 10878 bp, 5 predicted proteins | sample KBSK1502metaG_FD_65477 | JGI IMG/M metagenome (GOLD analysis project Ga0070698, IMG submission 65477) | Corn, switchgrass and miscanthus rhizosphere microbial communities from Kellogg Biological Station, Michigan, USA - KBS K1-50-2 metaG | ecosystem: Host-associated > Plants > Roots >...
GACATCGCAACTCAATTTCCAAGTACAGCCTCGCGTGTTCGATGAACGCTTCCTGCCTCTGGTCCTTTACGTGAACGATATTTCTGCGAGCAGCACACAGTGGCACGGCGTATTTCTTGCGGAGTCTGGAAAAGAAAACGGCTCGCGCCTGACCCTCGCAGAGCACGCAATTGTAATTGCTGAGCCGAAGCAGGGCAAGCTGGAGCTGCATCTGCAAGGCGGCAGCACGCACGAATTCGATCGAGCAGATCCCGACCACTACTCGGTCACAGCGTTTGGCCAGAGCGATTGGCCGATCGAGGTGACGGGATTGATGCCCTCCCAACCGCGAAAGGTAAGGAATGATGAACTCTCGCTGCGCGAACTCGCTCGCGAGCGGGGTCCCGCTTGGCGCGAGGCTCGCGTGGAGTTACACCGACGGTTTGCGTTTCCCGTGGCCTGCTTTGCATTCGCGCTCGTTGCCGTGCCGATTGGGGCGCAACCCCGCCGCGGAGGGCGAGCAGCCGGCTCGCTAATCGCGGTGTTATTGATTGCGACGTATTATTTGCTGCTGATTATAGGAAGCGGACTCGCACGGGAAGGAACGGTTAGCCCAGCCGTCGGCTTATGGATGGCGAATATTTTGCTGGTGATCGCTGGATTGGCGCTCCTGCCGCGCATGGAACAATTTCGCGGTGAAAGCCGCTGGATGCAGCCTTTCCTAGGACAATTGAAGACGTGGGTGCGTTTGTTTCGCCGCCGTAGAGCTCGAGCGCGGGCAGCGGCAGCGCGGGCGACAAACGGTACTCGAGCCGTGCCCAATGGCGTGGTCACAACGAGCGGCAGTTTCCCGCAGTTGATGGACTTATATATCTTGCGACGATTCTTCTTCTATTTTGTGCTATTGATGGCCGCCTTTGTATTCCTGTTTGAGGCTTTCACATTTTTCGAGCTGCTCGATGATATTGCGCGGAGTCGAGTGGCTTTCTTCGTGGTGGTGGACTATTTCACCTATCTGATTCCCTACCTTCTGTTCCAACTAGCGCCGCTGGCCGCGCTTGTGGCGACGTTGGTAACCATCGGCGTGATGAGCAAGAACAACGAGATCGTGGCCTGTAAGGCCAGCGGCATAAGCCTGTATCGATTAGCGGTTCCGCTACTCGTTGCAGGGGTGGTTCTGGCAGCAGCGATGCTTATCCTAGACGATACGTATCTGCCCTACGCAAATCAGCGCCAAGATGCCCTTCGGAATCAGATCAAGGGACGCCCACCGCAGACTTACACGCGACCGCAGCGCTGGATCTTTGGAGAGAATTACAAGATCTATAACTACGATTTCTTCGGATCCACGGAAAATTTATTTGGCGGGCTTAGCGTTTTGGAAATTGATCCGGCCACATTTCAGGTTCGCCGGCGAGTATTTGCGTCGCGTGCGCACTGGTCGGACGCACAGAATTTGTGGATCTTGGAATCCGGCTGGATCCGCGACTTTTCGGATGGAACGGTGGCTCATTATGAGCGCTTCAACGTTAAAGATTTACCGGAACTGACAGAGCCACCGACATACTTTCATCGCGAGGTGCGCCAGGCGTTCCAAATGAATTGGGGGGAGCTACGTTCCTACATCGAGGGTCTGCAACGAGCCGGCTTCGATGTCTCCGCGCTGACAGTTCAGTGGCATAGGAAACTGGCTTTTCCGCTTATTGGTCCGATCAGCATGCTCTTGGCGTTCCCTTTCGCATTTTTGGTGGGAACGCGGGGAGCGATCGGCGGGGTCGCTATCGGCCTCGCCATCGGCATTCTCTACTGGCTTGGAGCGGAACTGCTGACGGCAATGGGAGGGGTGGGACAACTCCCTCCACTATTGGCTGGATGGTCGCCGGATATCGTATTTTTGTTCTTGGGACTTTATTTTTTCTTCAGACTGCCGACATAGTTTTGCAGGTTGAAACAGACTCCTGTGAGCAGAGACCAGTACGTTGGTTTGCGAGCGCCAGATCGAGGCACTAGGAAAAAGTCGACGCGCGGAATCGTCGACAGGCCGACAACTCATGTTGTGATTTAATTCCACGCCGCTGTTAGCGAGACGCTACTTGCGCTTTTTGTGCCCGTTCTTCTTTTCTTCAACTACTGCTTGAGCTGCGGCCAGCCGCGAAATGGGAACTCGAAATGGAGATGCGCTGACGTAGTCCATTGCCACGGCGTGGCAAAACTTTACGCTCTCTGCGTCGCCGCCGTGTTCGCCGCAGATGCCGACTTTGAGTTTCGGCTGAGTTTTGCGGCCCTGCTCGATACCCCAACGTATTAGAGTGCCGACTCCCTTGGTGTCGAGCGACTGAAAGGGGTCGGCGGCAAAGATGCCGGCTTTCTTTTCGTCAACATAGTCTGGCAGAAAGCGACCAGCGTCATCGCGTGAAAGGCCCATGGTCGTCTGTGTGAGGTCGTTCGTTCCAAATGAGAAGAATTGCGCGACTTCGGCAATCTCATTGGCGAGCAGTGCGGCACGAGGGAGTTCGATCATGGTCCCGACCAGATATTCAAGTTTTACGTGAGATTGAGTAATGATCTCATCGGCTACCTTTCGCGTGTCCTGGTCCAGAATCGAGAGTTCCTTTTTGTCCAAAGTGAGCGGGTGCATGATTTCAGGTAAAACTTTAATTCCGTTCTTCTTGGATTCGATGGCTGCCTCAATGATCGCGCGGACTTGCATCTCAAGAATTTCTGGATAAGTGATGGAGAGGCGACAGCCGCGATGTCCGAGCATCGGATTAACTTCATGCAACTGCTCGACTCTTTGGGCGACTTTCTCGACACTGATGCCCAACTCCTTGGCCAACTCCTCCTGTTTCTTTCGTTCGTGCGGGACGAATTCATGGAGCGGCGGATCAATGAGGCGAATGGTGACTGGATAGCCATCCATGGCCTTGAAGATTCCGATAAAATCGCGGCGCTGAAACGGCAGCAGCTTGTCGAGCGCCTTGACGCGGGCCTCCTTGGTATCCGCAAGGATCATTTCCTGGATGGCACGTTGCCGTTCATGCCCTTTCTCAGGCTGCTCAAAATCTGTGAAGAACATGTGCTCGGTGCGGCACAGGCCGATGCCTTCGGCACCAAATTCGCGGGCCTTACGCGCATCTTGAGGTGTGTCTGCGTTGGTGCGAACCCCCAACCGCCGCAGGCCATCGGCCCACTTCATCAATGTGTCGTAAGCGGGCGGCAGCTTGGGCGTGACGAGCTCCATTTGGCCGCTGTAGACGATGCCTTCTCCGCCATCGAGTGTGAGCCATTCACCCTCTTTAATGGTCTTGGCGCCAGCCGTCATCGTTTTAGACTTGTAGTCAATGTTGATTTTCTCGGCGCCAACGATGCAGCATTTGCCCCAGCCGCGCGCCACAACTGCGGCGTGGCTGGTCTTACCGCCAGTGGCGGTGAGAATGCCCTGAGCGACGGCCATGCCGCCGACGTCCTCCGGGCTGGTCTCGCGGCGAACTAAAATGACTTTGTCCCCTTTCTTGGCCCAGTCCTCGGCATCCTGCGCAGAGAAAACTACCTTCCCGACCGCCGCACCAGGCACGGCGTTAATACCGTGTGCAACTACTTTCGATTCCAGAGCTTTCTTATCCATCTTTGCATCGATAACCGGATAGAAGAGACGCTCGATGTCCTCTGGCCTGATGCGGAGCACCGCTTCTTCTTTGGAGATAAGTCCTTCGTCGGCCATATCGACGGCGATGCGGAAAGCGGCAGCAGGAGTGCGCTTGCCTGTACGGGTTTGCAGCATGTAAAGGGTCCCGTCTTCGACGGTGAACTCCATGTCTTGCATGTCCCGATAGTGCTTCTCAAGCTTTTCTCGAACTTTTTCGAGTTGGGCATAGACCTTGGGCATCGCCTTCTTCATTTCACTGAGGTGCATCGGCGTACGAATGCCCGCGACGACATCCTCGCCTTGGGCGTTCGGCAGATAGTCGCCGTAGAATATCTTTTCGCCAGAGCTGGGGTCGCGCGTAAAGCAAACGCCCGTGCCGGAATTGTCGCCGGTGTTGCCGAAGACCATCTGGACGACATTGACGGCGGTGCCGAGCAATCCGGTGATCTTCTCGACGCGACGGTAGGTGACCGCCTTTTCAGCCATCCACGAACCGAAGACGGCACCGATGGCGCCCCACAATTGATCGATAGGGTCCCCGGGGAAATCCTTACCAGTTTTCTCACGAAAATTGGCTTTGTATTCTGCGACAAGCTCTTTCCAGCCACTCGCGGGAACTGCTGTGTCTTGTTTGACGCCCATCCTTTGCTTCATGGCGCGAAGGCGGTGTTCGAGATCTTCCTTCGGCAGCTCCATGACCACCGTGGAATACATCTGCACGAAGCGACGGTAGGCGTCGTAAGCAAAGCGCTCGTTCTTGGTGGCTGTGGCCAGGCCCTGTACGGATCGATCATTCAGCCCCAAATTCAAGATAGTTTCCATCATGCCGGGCATGGAGCGCGCTGAACCAGAGCGAACGCTGACGAGCAACGGGTTCTTGGGATCACCGAGTTTTTTCTTGGTGACTTTCTCAAGCTTGGCGACGTTCTCTGCTACTTGCTTTTTGAGTTCGGTCGGATATTTCTTGGCGTTTTTGTAGTAGTAATCGCACGCCTCGGTAGATATGGTGAAGCCGGCAGGAACGGGCAGGCCGATCTTCGTCATCTCGGCGAGCCCGGCGCCCTTACCGCCCAAGAGGTCGCGCCATTCGCCGTCGCCTTCAGCCTTGCCTGCACCAAAAAAGTACACCCATTTAGTCACTGGTTCCCTCTCCCTCTGACTCTTGATTTTCCGACGAACTCTGTTGCTGAGGCCACAGATGTCGGCACGCCGACAAAGTCGGCGATCGAGACATCTCAACAAAAACTTTAGATCATGACGAGCGCTCGTCCCCGCCAATCTCTGAAAAATCCGCCACCGTAGTAAATTCGCGAAGAAGCTCTGCAAGCAACGCGAGACGATTCTTTCTCACAGCCTGATTCTCCGCCATTACGAGCACCTCGTCAAAGAAGCGATCCACCGCCTTTCGCAGTCCTGCGATGTGCTCCAAGGCTTGTTCATAGCGTCCGGCGCGTTTCTCTGCTTGGACCGCAGTGGCTGCCTGTCGTCCAGCATGGAACAGTTCCCGCTCGGCGTCGCTCTCAAATAAGGCCACTTGAACAATAGCGGAGTCGCGATCCTTACCGTTCGATTTCTCAAGGATCTTGCGGATGCGTTTAAACGATACGGTTAGCGGCTCGAAGTTCTTGGATTTGCGAATGGCGCGGAGGGCTGCCAAGCGCTTCTGCGCATCTACCAGATCTTCTGCCCCGGCGGAGAATACTGCGTTGACCTCGTCGTATGCAAATCCGTCGCGTTCCTTAAAGACGAACCTAGCCCGATCGAGGATGAAGTCGAGGATCTGGCGTTCTTGTGCAGGTGTGACATCTCGCTTTGGGGCGTTTGCTGCGAGAGCCTTTGCCGCAGCTCCAATGCCAAGAGGCAGCGAGACGGGGAGCTTTCTTTCGAGAATGATCTTAACGACGCCCAGGGCTCCACGACGCAAAGCGTAAGTATCACTTGAACCTGTCGGGACAACGCCCACGGCAAAGCAGCCAACGATGGAGTCTAGCTTGTCTGCCAAAGCCACAGCACAGCCGATGAGATTTCGGGGGATGGGATCGTCGAGGCCCACGGGACGGTAGTGGTCGTATACCGCGTCAGCGACGTCGTCCGGCTCACCTTGAGCACGGGCGTAGAGGCCCCCAACCGCGCCCTGTAACTCGGGAAATTCGCGAACCATTTCAGTGGCCAGATCGCACTTGGCGAGTTCGGCGGCGCGATCCGCGTCTGCTACGTGAGCTTGCACAAGGCCGAGATTGAACCACTGCTCGGCGAGCCAGCGAGCAATGGCCCGGACGCGTTCGACTTTGTCGCGATAGCTGCCGAGGCGCGACTCGAAAGTGATCTTTGCGAGCTTAGGTAAGTAGTCGGCGAGCCGACACTTCTGGTCAGCGGCCCAGAAGAATTGGGCGTCGGCCAATCGGGCCCGGAGAACCCGCTCGTGGCCGGCCCGCACGAGTCCCTTCGGATCTTTGGCCAGGTTGATGACGGCGAGGAAGCGTGGCGCCAAATCGCCGTTTCGCTTCTCCACCGCGAAGTACTTCTGGTGATCGCGCATCACGGTAATGAGGATCTCGTCCGGAAGGCCAAGGAAAGCAGCATCGAAGGCCCCCTCGATGACAGTGGGAAACTCGTTTAGGTAGGTAACCTGCTTCAATAAGCTGGCATCCTGGTGAAGACGATAGCCTTCCTTCTTTGTGTATGCGGCAAGCTCCCGCTCAATCTTTTCTCTTCGCAGTTCGGCACGGACGATCACGCCATTTGAGCTGAGCTTCTGCTCGTACTCGGCGAAGCCCTTCACGCGTATCTGGGAACCGCCCAGGAAGCGATGCCCCCGCGAAACGTCCCCCGCAGCGATGCCGCCAAACGAGAACCGGAGCGGCTTTCCGGCGTAGACCGCAACAATCCAACGGATGGGGCGGATGAACCGAACACCCCGCAATCCGGTCCAGGTCATTGATCTGGGCCAAGAAAGATCGTGGATGACTCGCGGCAGAACCTCGGACAAGACTTGCTCAGACGAGCGACCGCGCTTGATATGCTTAGCCGCTAAGTACTCCCCTTTTGGCGTTGTAACGAGATAAACTTCATTTAGGTGCACGCCTTGCTTCTCGGCGAAGCTTAGGGCGGCGCGTGTCGGCTCGCCGACTGCATCGTAGGCGATTGCCTTCGGCGGCCCCGTGACTTCTTGGATGACGTCCGCCTGTTTCGATCGCAGGTTGCGCACCACAGCCGTCAGCCGCCTCGGGCCGCTGAAAGCCTGCACTTCCACGCCATCACCAAGGCTTTCGGTAATCAGCAATTTCTCCAGTCCTGCTTTAAGTTCCTCCTCCGCTCTGGGCAACATGCCCGCAGGAATTTCTTCACATCCAACTTCAAATAGCAGCTCGCCGCGCTGCTCTTCTGCTGGCACCGAGATTCTTGGCTTCGCGGCCCTCATGTCCTCAGCTCCCGGCGCGCCGGTTTGCCGCCAACTTGTTCAAGATATGCCTCAGCTGTGCGGCACGCAGCAGATCTCACGCGACCCATGAGCGCAGCTCGCTCAGTACTTGAGATTACGCCACGGGCATCCATGAGGTTGAACAGATGGGAACACTTCAAGCAGTGGTCGTAAGCGACCAGCAAAGGAAATCGCGTTCGAGTGTTCCCTTCACTCTGGCCGAATGCATCAAGTAATTGTTTAGCTTGCTTCTCGTGCAACTCGAACTCTGAAGAGATGGCGTCGGCATCGCTCAAGTCGAAACTATATTCCGAAAGTTGTTGTTCTTCTTTGAGGCGAATATCTCCATAGGACTTGTCTTCGGACCAACACAGGTCGTACACGCTGTTCACACCCTGAAGGAAGGAGCAGATGCGTTCAAGGCCGTACGTGAGCTCCACCGAGATGGGATCGAGATCAATTCCGCCACTTTGCTGGAAGTACGTGAACTGGGTGATCTCAAGACCATCAAGTAGTACTTGCCATCCGATTCCCCAAGCTCCTAAGGTCGGAGATTCCCAATTATCTTCTTCAAATCGTATGTCGTGCTCCTTGAGAGCGATTCCGACAGCAGTCAGACTCTTCAAGTAGATGCCTTGAACATCTGCCGGCGAAGGCTTAAGTATTACTTGAAGTTGAAAATGCTTGTACAGGCGGTTCGGGTTCTCGCCGTAACGCCCGTCGGCGGGCCGACGACTCGGCTGGACGTATGCCACACGATACGGTGCCGAACCAAGGACGCGAAGAAACGTTTCGGGGTGCATCGTTCCCGCACCTACCTCCACGTCATAAGGTTGCTGCAGAACGCAACCCTGGCCCGCCCAGAACTGAGACAATTTCAGAATCAGATCCTGGAAGCTTAACCCAGACGGTTTGGTGTGCGGCTTTGCCTTAACTCTCAAGCGGTCTCCAGAAGTGTCCGCGTCCCCAACTTGCGCTCGGTGTTGTGCTCGATCCAATTGAGAGAAGCATCTAACAGTTCCAGGGCCGATGCTTTCAAAGGTTCCCTCATCTCGATTCTGTCAAGGCGCTCTTTCGCGAAGACGTCGCCTAACTGCCTCGCTTGAAAATGCAGGGACTGCATTCCCGATCTGCGGCACTTCGCACAGAATAGTCCTGGCTCCCAGGGTGCATGATAGGCCACGTCCGACCCGAGAGATGCGCCACATGCAGAGCACTGATCAAACCGCGGCAGCCACCCCGCTAAGCGCACCGTCCAAAACGCGAAATAACTAAGCGGGAGCCGCCAATTCCCGGTTCGCTCAACCTCGCGGGCTGTCAACAAGATCAAGCGAAACATCGGCTCAGCAGCCTCATGCTCCGGCAAGACTAGCTCGGAGACCTCGCTAACCATCGCCAAACCGGTGCTCAAGCTGTAGTCGCTCTGCGCTTTGTGAAACGACTCGAGCAGATCGCATTGTTGGATGCGCACCAGATCCCGCGTTTCTCTTTCCACGTACCAAATTTGGACATGAGAGAGAACCTCAAGCGCCGAACCGTAGCGATTTTTAAGCCGACGGGCGCCGCCAGCTACCCCTCGGATTCGCCCTGAAGTGCGTCCGAGAAAACTTACTAGGCGATCAGCTTCGCCCAGCGGAAAAGTCTTTAAGATAATAGCTTCCGTTTCCTGGGCGGGCATTCGTTGTCGGCGCGCCGACGCTCCGTCGAAGACTCAAAACAACTCGTTCGGTCCGCACGCACACGCAGAACTATTTCTCTTACCACACGACGTTCGGCTGCGCAAATGATTCCGTCTGAAATGCTCGGCAGCGGAGAAGAGTGAGCCTAGGGAGTGTCGCGTCAGATCGAGTAGGAAATGGAACGGAAGCAAGGAGCCGACCGGGTTTCCTCCCTGGTCATTGGCAAGCCTTCGTCGCGGGCCCGGACGGGAATGACTTCGCTAGTGCTCCGAAGCACTCCGCTTTAGGGGGTCGAAGGGCGGAATTTGCTTGCGTTGATCACGTCGCTCAAACACCTCACGCTCGCAGCGCCTCCATTTCCGAAAGAATTCCAATAGAAACAGCAAAGGTCGGCATGCGCCTGATTCTGTTAACAAGGCTGGTATGTCCCCAGGATTATCGGACGCACGCCGATGGCATCCTCACTTTTCAAATCTTCTTGATTCCGCTACTCTGACACGCCTCACTCATGTTCATTCCTCTCAAAGATCTCAATCCGCGTCGCACCTATCCGTTCGTAAACTATGGTCTAATTGCCCTCAACTTCCTCGTTTTCTTTTATCAACTAACCCTCCCGGCGTACACGTACAGATTATTCATGAATGCGAACGCGACCATACCAGCCCGCTTCCCTGGCTGGCTAGAAGGCCGAGTCCCTTTCGAGATTGCGTTTTTGCCATTGCTGACCAGCATGTTTATCCACTCGGGCATTGCTCATATTTTGGGGAATATGCTGTTCCTATGGATCTTCGGTGACAACGTCGAGGATTTCTATGGGCACGCGTTGTACTTGCTATTTTACTTGGCATGCGGGATCGGTTCCGGATTGCTGCATGTACTGTTTAATTTGAACTCTTCCCTTCCGGCGGTTGGCGCAAGCGGCGCGATTTCCGGGGTGATGGGCGCATACCTGGTACTGTTTCCCCGCGCCCAGATCTTAACTCTCGTCTTTATATTTCTAGTGCCGATACCAGCGGTCTTCATTCTCGGCTATTGGTTCTTGCTACAGTTCGTGTCCGGGATAACGTCTCTCGGTGCGACGGCATCCGGAGGTGTCGCGTGGTGGGCGCACGTTGGAGGATTTCTTCTCGGAATGCTGCTAACGTCGCTAGTTCGACGGGCGTAGCTCTAAAAGGGATTGCACCGCAGACCGTACATGAAGTATTACTTGATGCCTTCTAGGTACTCTATGGCGAAGTCGGCGACGCAACCCCCGACCTCTGCTGTCTTCTTGTTGCCACCGAGATCGGACGTCAAGTAGTTCTTTAACAAGGCTGTTTTCACTGCGGCGCGCAGAGCACTTGCCTCGTCCGGCCAAGAGAGGAATTCCAGCATCATCGCTGCGGCCAGAATTGAGCCCAGCGGATTAGCAATGCCCTTACCGGCGATAGTGGGCGCCGAGCCATGCACAGGCTCGAACAGAGATGTCCTGCCGGGATGGATGTTGCCGGACGGTGCCAAACCAAGTCCGCCGGCGAGCTGTGCGCCGAGATCGCTGATGATGTCTCCAAACAGGTTGCAAGTAACAATGACGTCGAATTGGCTCGGGTCGCGGACAAGCTCCATCGCCAGAGTGTCGATGTAAAGGTGCCGGGACTCTATCTCTGAATATTCGGCACGCAGTTCCTTAAAGACCCGCTGCCAAAGGTCATGAGCAAAAGTCATGGCGTTTGACTTATCGCTCATGCATACCCGCTTGAGCCCCTTCGCGCGGGCATAATCGTACGCGTACCGAATGACTCGCTCGACACCCTTCCGCGAGTTCACGTCTTCCTGCACGGCGACCTCGTCAGGTGTTCCCTTCTTGAAGAAGCCCCCGACGCCAACATAGAGACCCTCGGTATTCTCGCGAATGACTATGAACTGGATGTCGCGCTCGGAGCGGTTACGCAGAGGTGTAAGCCGATCGTGCAGCAATTCCACAGGGCGCGCATTGACATAAAGATCGAGCTTGAAGCGTAAGCCCAGCAGGATGTCGGCGGCGTGCAGATTGCTAGGAACGCGGGGATCGCCTAGAGCACCAAAGAGAATTGCATCAAACTCATCGCGAAGCATTTCGATGGCGCCCGGAGGTAGACTTATGCCCTCGCGCAGATATTTGTCGGCGCCCCAAT
>Ga0070698_100008779_pt1 | contig 10877 bp, 10 predicted proteins | sample KBSK1502metaG_FD_65477 | JGI IMG/M metagenome (GOLD analysis project Ga0070698, IMG submission 65477) | Corn, switchgrass and miscanthus rhizosphere microbial communities from Kellogg Biological Station, Michigan, USA - KBS K1-50-2 metaG | ecosystem: Host-associated > Plants > Roots >...
AGCGCGAACAGCAGCAACAGCGCGATGATGACCAGGAGGGCGAGACCCACTTTGGGGAGACCGTTGAACATGGCCTGCGTCGCGTCGATGCTGTCGGCTGTCTCCCCGCCCACCCGGTAAGGCACTCCGCCGAGCGCCGCGTGCAACGAGCCGCTCCGCAGCCGCAGCACGAATTCGCGGGCCGCCGGGGAGTACGGGCCGGCCTTCGCGGTCACGATGAGGTCCGCAGACCCGTCCGGCAGGATACCGGGGGTCACGGCGGCGACCTGGGAATCGGTGGATATGGTCCGAACGGTCCTGGGCACCTCGCCCTGGTGACCAGGCGGGAGCAGCACCACGACGGGGCTCATCGCCGCCGGGCCGTAGCGCTCGGCGGCCAGTTCGTACGCCTGCCGCACCGACGAACTCGCAGGCAGCGACGATGTGCTTGAGATGCTCACCGACGAGTGCAGCCTGGTGCTCGGCAGCGCCAGTCCCACCATCACGACCGCGCTCGCGATCAGCCAGACCGGGCCGTGGCGCGTGACGTGCCGTGCCCACCGTTGCCAGCCGCGCGCCGCCCGGGTCTGCGCCGCATGCCGCCGGGCCGGGGCCACCCGGCTGCCCAGCACACAGATCAGCACCGGCCCGACGAGCAAGGCCGTGCCCACGGCGAACACCGTCACCATGACCATGCCGAACGCCGCCGACCGGATCGCCCGGCTGTCCACCAGCAGCAGCGTCGACTCGGCCAGCAGCACCGTGATCCCCGACCACAACACGGCCGTCCCGGTCGTCCGCATCGCCTGGGGCAGCGCATCGCTGACCGAGTGGCCGGAGTGGGTCAGCTCCCGCACCCGCTGGACCAGGAACATCGCATAGTCGACGCCGAGCGCCAGGCCGATCATGGACGCGGCGTTGGTCACGTAGTCCGACATCGGCAGGAAGTAGGACGCCACGCCGACGCCGCCGAGTCCGATGATCAACGCCGTCAGCGCGATCGCCAGCGGTAGCGCGGCGGCCCACATCGACCCGAAGGTGAAGAGCAGCACCACGAGCACGATCGGGATGCCGACGCGCTCCGCCCGCTCGAGATCGCGCTGCGAGTCGACCGTTATCTCGTCACGGTAGGCGCCGAACCCGCCGACATGCACCTGCGCGGCATCGTTCGGTACGACATGGGTCAGCGACTGTGACAGGGCGTGTGCCGTCTTGACCGCGTCGGCGATGCCACCACCGCCCACGGAGACGTTCAGCACGGTCACCCACGCGCCGTCCGGTCGCACCGGTCGCGTGTCGGGCATCGGCGAGACGCCGGTGACGCCCTTGACACGGAGGGCGGCCGCGGCTACCGACGACGTCAGCTGTGCCTGCTGGCGAGGGCTGGTGCCGGGGGCGACGCGGATCGCCACGAACAGCGACGGCAGCGAGCTGCGTGCCAGTGCGCGCGCCACCACCTCCGACTGGCTCGACGCCGGGGCTTCACCACCCGGGACGATGCGGCCGGGAAGGCCGGCGGCGAACACGCCGCCGAGCACGATCAGCAGTGCCCACGCGGCCAGCACGAGCCGTCGGCGAGCGAGCAGGACGGTCGTGAGGCGTTCCATCGGGGTCAGCCCAGGCCCATGGCGGACAGGCGGCTGTCCTGCATCTGGAGAGACCAGGTGGCGGCCATCATCAGCCGCTCCTCCGGCGTGCTGTCGATCAGCCGCTTGCCGGGCGCGAGCTCATAGTCGCCGATGACGTGCCCCATCTGCTCCATGCCTTCCTGGAACAGCTTCTCCCGTCGAAGGATCATGTCGAGCACCGGCAGGCCGCCCCACAGTGCGCGGCCACGCTCGATCAGGTCCTTCAACCTGGGCAGCTCGCCCGGGTTCGCCTGCACGTATTGCTTGATGACCGCGCCGCCCACCGTGAGGTGACGAATCTCGTCGATGCCCGCGGCTCGCTCGATCTCCGCCGCGGCCGGATCGAGCCGCCGCCACTTGAGCTCGCTCAGCTCCGCCGCCGGGGCGAGGACACCTTCGACGAGCACCGTGAGGACGCAGACGCCGCCGATGAAGTCGCCCGCGTCGCCGAGCGGAAGCCCGAAGTTCTCGAGCGGAACGAGGATCTTCTCCCGATCCTCGCCCGCCACATGCTCGATGGTGCCGTGCAGCTCGTCCGGCGCCACGCCGAGCTCGAGCAGGTGGCCGCGAAATACGGAGGAGTGCCGCGCCTCGTCGATAAGCTGCGTCGCGAAGAACTCCATGGTGTCGATGTCCGGTGCGTGCAGCACGAGGTAGGACAGCGCGCGGGTGGCCTTCTCCTCCGCGATCGAGCGGAACGCGAACTCCTCGATCAGTGACTCGCGAAGCGGGCCCGGCTCGCGCATCCACGTCGGCGTCGCCGCCTCGGCGCGGTGGCCGCCGTGCACCAGCCCGCGCAGCGTGCCCTGGGCGACGGCACCGAGCCAGTATTCGAGGTTGCACGTCTGCGGGGTCAGGTCGAGGGACATCGCTCCGTCGAGCAACCCCGGTGCCCGGTCGATGTCAGCCTCAGCGGGGATGACGGATTCTGTTCGTTCAGCCATGGTGGTCACCGATCCTCCTGAGCGGCTTGTCCTGCGGATATGGGCCGCATGTGCTTATCCCGCACGGAGGCGCCGTGGCCCGGTCTGATACGAACCGATTCGCTGTATCACGCCGCGTCTGCCGCCCTCCTCGTAGGGCATGGCGATGCTGCAGGAACTGCGAGCCGTGGGGATGATGGCCCTGCAGGTTCCACGCGCGCTGCGGCGACGCTGGTGCGGGGGCATCCAGTACGTCGCGGAGCGCAACGCCCGCTACCCCGTGCTACTCGTCCACGGCTACGCCTCGACCGAGTCCGTGTGGACGCCGCTGCGCTGCGCTCTCGCCGAGGCCGGCTTCGGGCACATCGTCAGCTTGACCTACAACTCCTTCGCGACGGATCCCGTGGCCGTGTCCGCCGAGCTGACGGATCAGGCCCTACGGGCGGCCGCGGTCGCTGGTGCTCCACGCGTTCACCTGATCGGCCACAGCCTCGGCGGGCTCATCGTCCGCTACGCGCTGGCGGCGAGCGCTGCGCTCAGCTCGCAGACCGGAAGCGCGGTCACGATCGCGAGCCCGCACCGCGGCGTCTCCCTGGCCCGCATCGCTCCCGGGCGGTGTGCACGGATCATGCATCGGGGCCGCCGCCCGGTCCTGCCGGAGGTCACTGCGCCGCGCACGGTCCGTTGGCTGGCCTACTATTCCGACGGCGACCGTGTCGTCCCCCCGGCGTCCGCGCGGCTCGATGACCCGCGCTATGGCGCCGCCAACCTGCTGATCCCCGGCTGCGGGCACCTGACGATCTGCCGCGACGTGCGGCTGATCCGGTCACTCGTGCCGGAATTGATCCGCACCGAGGGCTTCGCCGACCTCACGGTGCCGGCCGATGCTGGCCGGGAACTGGTGGCCGCCTTATGGGATCCGTCGTAAGCCCGATCCGGGCCACCGCCTTCCGCAACGCTATGAGCTCGTTCCCGACCGGGGTAACCGTCGTCACCGTTGCCTCCGGCGACGGCGACATGCACGGCATGACCGTCAACTCCTTCTCGTCGGTGTCGCTCGACCCGCTGCTCGTGCTGGTCTGCCTCAACGAGGCCAGCCGCGGCTGCGGCCTGATCGAGCACGCCGGGGCGTTCGTCGTCAACGTGCTCGCCGCGGGACAGCAGGCTGTCTCACGCTGGTTCGCTGACCGGACCCGCCCGGCCGGCTCGACGATGTTCGACGGCATACCCTTCGAACGAGGCGTAACCGGATGCCCGGTCCTGGCGGGCACGGCGGCGTCGTTCGACTGCCGGCTGCGGCAATCTCATCGGGCCGGCGATCACCTGATCGTGCTGGGTGAGGTCGTCGCGCTGGTACACCGTCCCCAGCTGGAGCCGTTGGTCTTCCACGCCGGGACGTACAAGGCGCTGGAGAACGAGCCCATGGCGCGGGCCAGTTGACGCATCTCGTGAGCCCCCGGGACATGGGACGATGTGAGCGTGGGCTACTGGCTGACGAAGTACACGCTCGGGATCACGCTGAAGCTTCTCTTCCGGTCTCGCGCCTGGGGGGTCAAGAACGTGCCCCGGCGCGGCCCGGTCATCCTCGCGAGCAACCACCTGTCGTTCTCCGATCACTTCTTCGGGCCGCTGCCAGTGCGGCGTAAGGTGACCTTCCTGGCCAAGTCGGAGTACTTCACCGGACGGGGCCTGAAGGGGCTGATCAGCCGGGCGTTCTTCACCGGGGTCGGCCAGATCCCGGTCGATCGCGCCGGGGGGCCGGCCAGCGAGCAGGCGATCAGGACCGGCCTGCAGGTCCTGGCGGCCGGGAAGGTGCTCGGCATCTACCCGGAAGGCACGCGCAGCCCGGACGGCCGCCTGTACCGGGGCAAGACCGGGGTGGCCAGGCTGGCCGTCGAATCCGGCGCTCCGGTGGTCCCGTGCGCCATGATCGACACGTTCCAGTTCCAGCCGCCGGGCACGCTGTGGCCGAACCCGCGGTTCCGGCCAGGGGTGCGGTTCGGCGAGCCGCTGGACTTCTCCCGCTACCACGGGCAGCAGGCCGACGGCCAGCTGCTGCGGACCATCACCGACGAGATCATGCAGGCGATCGCGAAGCTCTCCGGCCAGGAGTACGTCGACATCGACGCGCGCCGCGCCAAGGCCGAACTTGCCCCGGACAAGGACAAAACCACGCCCTGACCGCTCCTGCCGCCTCAGTTTTAGCCCAGGCTCGCGCCGCAGCCATCCACGCAGTCCTCAGGCCCACTATGGTTGTTGCCATGCGAGTGGGAGTGCTCACCGGTGGCGGCGATTGTCCCGGTCTGAATGCAGTGATCCGCGCCGTGGTCCGCAAGGGCGTGCAGGAGTACGGCCTGGAATTCGTCGGGTTCCGCGACGGGTGGCGCGGGCCGCTCGAAGGTGACACCGTACCCCTGGACGTGCAGGCGGTGCGCGGCATCCTGCCGCGCGGCGGCACGATCCTCGGGTCGTCCCGCACCAACCCGCTGAAGAACTCCGGTGGCGGCGGCCGCAACGGCATCGAGCGGATCAAGGACAACCTGGCCGGTCTCGGCGTCGACGCCCTGATCGTGATCGGCGGCGAGGACACGCTCGGCGTGGCCGCCCGCCTGGGCGAGCAGGGGCTCCCCGTGGTCGGGGTGCCCAAGACGATCGACAACGACCTCGGCGCCACCGACTACACCTTCGGCTTCGACACGGCCGTGAACATCGCCATGGAGGCCATCGACCGGCTGCATACGACCGCGGAGAGCCACCACCGGGTGCTGATCGTCGAGGTGATGGGCCGGCACGCCGGCTGGATCGCGCTGCACGCCGGGCTGGCCGGCGGCGCGAACGTGATCCTGATCCCGGAGCGGCCGTTCGACATCGAGCGGGTCGTCGCCTACGTGCAGCACCGGTTCCAGACCCGGTACGCGCCGATCGTGGTCGTGGCCGAGGGCGCCCACCCGGTGAGCGAGGAACTCGCGGTCAGCAGCGAGCAACTCGACTCGTTCGGCCATGTCCGGCTGGGCGGCGTGGGCCAGATGCTGGCCGACGAGATCGAGAAGCGCACAGGCAAGGAGGCCCGCTGCACGGTGCTCGGCCACATCCAGCGCGGCGGCACCCCGACCGCGTTCGACCGTGTGCTGGCCACCCGGTTCGGCGTGCACGCCGTCCAGGCCGTGCACGACGAGGCGTTCGGCGTGATGGTGGCGCTTCGCGGCACCGACATCATCCGCGTCTCCCTCGCCGAAGCCACCAGCCAGCTCAAGCTGGTCCCGCCCCAGCGCTACGCCGAAGCCGAAGTCTTCTTCGGCTAGCCCCTCGCCCTTTCGGCCCCTCGCCCCTCCCTTCTCTCCCGCCCCACGCGTGCCCGGCTTTCGCCTGCTGCCGCTTTTCTTGCCGTCGGCGGCTTGTGGACGGCGCACCCGTGTGCGTATACTCGTTTACGAGTACTTGAGAGCGAGTCCTCGGGAAACGAAGACTCGGATACGAGGAGATGCCAGATGGCCCAGCAACGGAAGACGGGGCAGCGGAGGATCACTAATCTGCTCGCGCTTTCGCTGCTCACGCTGCTGACGGAGCGGCCGATGTACCCGTACGAGATGGCCGCCATGCTGCGCCAGCGAGGCAAGGACCAGTCGATCAAGATCAACTGGGGCTCGCTCTACACCGTGGTGCAGAACCTCGAGAAGCACGGCTTCATCGAGGCGATGGAGGTCGCCCGGGAGGGCAGGCAGCCGGAGCGGACCACGTATCAGATCACCGACACGGGACGTGCCGAGCTGAAGGACTGGCTGCGCGAGCTGCTCAGCGAGCCCGAGCGGGAGTACACCAGGTTCGAGGCGGCCCTCGCCGAGTGCGCCGTCCTGCCGCCCAGCGAGCTAGCCGACCTGCTGCGGCAGCGGCTGGACGCGCTGGAGGCGGGCATCGCCCAGCACGAGGCGGGGCTGACCGAATTGGTCACCCAGGTGCCCCGGCTCTTCCTCATCGAATCGGAGTACCACCTGGCGCTGCGGCGCGCCGAGGCGGACTGGGTGCGGGGACTGCTGAAGGAGATCACCGACGGCAGCTTCCCCGGCATCAAGGAGTGGCAGCTCTTCCACGACACCGGGCAGATCCCGGAAGAAGTTCTCGCGCTCGCCGAAGCCGAACGAGAGGGGGCCGCCGAGAGCTGACACAAACGACCCCGGCCTGGTGCGGTAACACCGGCGGCCGGGGCCGTCAACCTCAATCGATCCCGCGAGCACGCGAAACCCGAGGTCCCACCCACTACAGTAGCCGGGTTTCTCCTCGCGGGGCTGGATCGCAAGGAGACACCAGTGAGTACTGCCGACTGCGCCATCGAGGCGCGTCACCTCGTCAAGACCTACGCCGTGCACGGCAAAGGCAAGAAACACGGCATCCGGGCGCTGGACGGGCTGGACATCAGCGTCCCGCGCGGCATGATCTACGGTCTTCTCGGCCCGAACGGAGCAGGCAAGAGCACCACCGTCAAGATTCTCACCTCGCTGGCCAGGCCAGACTCCGGCACGGCGCGCGTCGAGGGCATCGACGTGCTCGCCCGGCCCGGCCAGCTCAGGCGGGTGATCGGGGTCGTCGCGCAGCGGTCCGGCGCCGACCCCACCGCCACCGGCCGGGAGAACCTGATCCTGCAGGGACGTCTCTACGGGCTGCGCGGCGGTGCCGTCAAGGCTCGCGCGGACGAACTGCTCGGGCACTTCGGCCTGACCGAGGCGGCCGGGCGGCTGGTCAAGACCTACTCCGGCGGCATGCAGCGCCGGCTGGACGTGGCGCTGGGGCTGATGCACCGGCCCGCGGTGCTGTTCCTCGACGAGCCCACCACGGGCCTGGACCCGGAGTCCAGGGCCGCCATGTGGCAGGAGATCACCAGGCTCGCGGGCGGGGAGGGGATGACCGTGCTGCTGACCACGCACTACCTGGAGGAAGCGGACCGGCTGGCGAGCCGGCTCGCGATCGTGGACCGGGGCCGGGTCGTCACCTCTGGAACGCCCGATGAGCTCAAGGGCGAACTGCGCGGCGACGCCGTGCAGGTCGAGCTGCCGGCTCCTTGGGACGACGCCGACGCGAGCCTGGTCCGGCGCGTGCTGGAGGGCCTGCCCGCGGTGCGAGACGTGGTCATCGCCGGGCGCGACGTGTCCGCCCGCAGCGACGACGGCGCGGCCGCCGTCCCGGTCGTGCTGGCCGAACTCCAGCGGGCCGGCGTCAACGCCGCGTCGGTGGCCGTGGCCCGGCCGTCGCTCGACGACGTGTACCTGCGGCACACCGGGCGCCGCTACAGCGAGTCGGAAACCCCCGACCACGCGAACGAGCTCGAGACCGTAGGGGTGAGCAAGTGATGACGACCATGCAGATCGACACCGACCCGTCCAGGCCGGCCGCGGCGGCGCGATTCCACGCGGCGCAGCCCAACACCGTGCCGTTCCGCACCACCCTGGCGCACACCTGGTACCTGACGGGCCGGAAGATGCACGCCCTGGTGAGGCAGCCGTGGGTGCTGGCCTTCAGCGTCGTCCAGCCGGTGATATGGCTGTTCTTGTTCGGCCAGCTGTTCCGCCGGATCATCGACATCCCCGGTTTCGCCTATCACGGCACCTACCTGGACTACCTGGTGCCCGGGCTGATCGCGATGAACGCCATGTCCAACAACATGTGGGCCGGCATGACGATGATCGAGGAGATCGAGCGCGGCACGCTGAACCGCTTCCTCGCCTCCCCGGCGAGCCGGATCGGGATCATGAACGCCTCGGTGGTGGAACAGGCGGTCAGCACGACGGTGCAGTCGCTGATCATCGTCGGCCTCGGCCTGGCCGGCGGGGCTCGCTACCACGGCGGAGTCGCCGGGGTGGCCGTCATGGTGGCGGCGTCGATCCTGGTCGGGGTGGTGTTCGGGGCACTGTCCAACGCGGTCGGCATGACGCTGCGCTCCCGTGAGGCGATCATCGGCGTGTACACGTTCTTCATGCTCCCGCTGATGTTCCTGTCCTCGGCGTTCATGCAGACTCACCTGATGCCGGGCTGGATGCAGGCCATCGCCTCGCGCAACCCGCTCAACTGGGTCGTGCAGATCGGCCGCAGCGCGGTCTCCGCCCAGCCCGACTGGGCCGCGATCGGGGTGCGCTGCGGCGGGCTCCTGGTGCTCGCGGTCGCGTGCGTGGCCGTGTCGGTGGCGACCTTCCGCTCGTACCAGAAGAACGTCTGAGCCGACGGCCGGAAACGGCGGGTGCCACGGGGGCCCGCCGTTTCCGGCTTTCCGCCTGCGGCTCAGCGCGGCACGGCTTCCAGCCGGGCGGGCGGCTCCTGGTGCACCGGCGGCACCGGAGCTTCACCGCTCCGGATGGTGCGGATGTCGCGCGGGATGACAGCCAGCGCGGACGCCACGATGATCACCGCGGCCGCCGCGTACTGCGCGCGGGAGATCCCGATCACGGTGCCCAGCGGGCCGGCGATCAGCGCCCCCGCGGGCATCGCCATGACCGAGCCGAGGACGTCGTAGGACGACACCCGGGCCAGCTTGTCCGGCGGGATGTTCCGCGCCATCGTCACCGTCCACTGGACCATCATCATCTCGACGAGCACGCCCAGGCCGAACGACGCGACGCAGATGGCCGCCAGCGGTAGGACCAGCGCCAGCGAGAGCGGCGATATGGCGATCGCGCCCCCGCAGAGCACCACGAACAGCATGGGCCGGCGCGGGGTGAACCGTAGCGACGCCAGGCCGCCCGCGATCAGGCCGAACGCATCCGCCGCGGTGATCGCGCCCCAGGCGGCCGGACCGCCCAGCTGCTCCCGCGCCACCACCGGGCCGAGCACGGAGAACGCCCCGTACCAGGCCATCAGCACGACGCAGAACTGGGCGACGATCACCCAGAGCCAGGTGTGCGAGCGGAACTCCGACCAGCCCTCGCGCAGCTCGGCGAGCATACCCGCCGGCGGAGCCTGCGCCGGAACCGCGCCGTGAGCCGGAACCAGAGCCTGTGCCTGCGCCTTGACCGGCACCGGGACCGGCGCGGGAACCGGCGAGCCCTGGATGGACAGCAGCATCGGAACCGTGGCCACCATGCCGATGCCGCACAGCACGAGCGCCCAGCCCGCGCCGGCCGCCGCTACCAGCAGGCCGGCCACCGCCGCGCCCGACATCTGGCCGGTATTCATCGCCAGCCGGCTGATCGCGCTCGCCTCCTGCAGCAGGCTTTCCGGTACGAGGCGGGGGAGAAGCGCCTGGGAGGCGGGATAGAAGATGGCGGCTCCGGTCCCGGTGACCGCCTCAAGCCCGATCATCGCCCACAACGGCGGCCGGCCGGCCAGCGCGAGCACGCCGAACGTTCCCTCGCCGACCGCCATGAGCAGGTTGGCCGCGACGATGACCCGCTGCGGCCGGAACCTGTCGGCCGCGACCCCGCCGACGAGCGCGAATACCAGCGCGGGGGCGATCTGGGCGGCGAGCACGTAGGACAGGTCGGCGGCGGAGCCGGTGGCCTTGAGCACCGCGAACGAGACGCCCACCAGGGAGAACCCCACCGAGGCGGGCGCGATCAGCCGTTCCGCGAGCAGTAGCCTGAAGTCCCCGATCCCGAGCACGGGGAACCGGCGGCGGAGCCCACCCCGTGACATCGCCTGTGTCCCTTCCGATCGGCCGCGCCCTTGTCAGCCCGGCGCCTGGCCGGCCTGGTCAGCCCCGCCGGCTATTCGACGCTAACCAGCCGCGCGGCGAGCTGGCAAACTCTTTTACCTGGCTGAGCCCGGTCAGCAGAGCTGGTCGATCCTGGTCCAGACGCCGGGCGGGTTGTCGTCGCGCGGCAGCCACAGCAGCGGCTGCCTGCCCTCGTACTTGAACTGGAACCCCGCGTCCCCCGGATAGCGGTCCCGCCGGTCGGGCCAGATCACCTGCAGGTAGGCCGGCCTGACGTACCCGTGGTACCGGTCCGAGACGGCGAACATGCTGGTCATCCGCCAGCTTTCGTGCACAGGCCTGACGACGAGCGAGCACGGGCAGATGCCGTCGATCTGGTCTCCGGCCTCGATCACCGAGCCGTTGGCGATGCGGTCGCCGATCGAGTTCAGGATGACCGTCATGTGCTCGACCGGAAGGCCGAACATGGTGAGCTCCGGGCCCTGGTGACTGAGCCACAGACCGATCGTGTACGCCCAGGGCGGCGCGATCTCATCGCCGAGGACGGCCGAGACCGACCAGCCGACGGTGCGGATGTCGTCGGCGACGGCCCGCATGCAGGCTTCCGGGTCGAGGTCCATGCCCCCGGCCTGCGCCTCACACTCCGCGCACCTGCACCGCTGGTCTGCAGGGTTGGCGCGGCGTCTGCGTGATGGGTTCATATCGGACACA
>Ga0070698_100008780_pt1 | contig 10875 bp, 7 predicted proteins | sample KBSK1502metaG_FD_65477 | JGI IMG/M metagenome (GOLD analysis project Ga0070698, IMG submission 65477) | Corn, switchgrass and miscanthus rhizosphere microbial communities from Kellogg Biological Station, Michigan, USA - KBS K1-50-2 metaG | ecosystem: Host-associated > Plants > Roots >...
AAGACCCCGTAGAGCCGGGGCCCATACAGTCGCATTACGCATCACCAACAGCTCCGGAGAGCCTGATTACGAACCTGCAGCTCTCCTATCGCCAGCGCGAGATCAACGAATATGTCAAACTTCTCGCTCCGGAATTCATCTTCAAGTTTCGGCCTGCCGATGCGAACGTCGTCGGCGCCGAGTTTTGGACGCGCGACCAGGATTCCACAGGCACTCGGGCATTGCTCACGACCACCCTCGTTTCCGAAATTCGCCTTGATCTCATCGGAGGACCAAGGGACGTTAGTATCGACGCTTCCGCCCCCGTGGACAGTGTCAGGATCCGCATCGTTACGACGGATCTCCAGGTTGATCAGACCGATGGCATAACCTGGGTCGCAGACGCCCAACAAGATATGTACTTTCGCCAAGGCAAAGCGGAAAACGGTGAAGATCCCGTGCGTTGGCTCTTGTATCGCTGGGACGACTCGCCACCGCTGCCGGCAATCAGTGAGTTCCAAGCCGGGGGCCATACTTCCTGGGGTAATCTCAAGTTCCTGTACGGCAACTAGGGGGCATCGATGAAAGCCTGGCTCGGCCGCGTCATTCTCCTTCTCTCAATTACGGCCGTTTTCACGAGTTGCGACGAAGATGTCGAGACTCCCGAACCGGTTCACTCGCCCTATGCATCTCCTACCGCGCCCGAAAGCCTGATCACGAACCTGCAGCTCTCCTATCGCCGGCGAGAGATCAAGGAATACGCCAAGCTCCTCGCTCCGGAATTCGTGTTCAAGTTCCAACCGATCGATGCCAATGACATCGGCACTGACCATTGGACCCGTGATCAGGATTCGACGGGAACCCGGGCTCTTCTGACCGCGACCTTGGTCTCCGAGATCAGGATCAGTCTCCTTTACGGGCCCCGTGACACCACGATCAATTTCCACGGCACACCTTTGGACAGTTTGAAGATCCGCGTCATCAACACCGACCTGCAAGTCGATCAAACCGACGGCATTACTTGGTTGATCACCGATCGGCAGGATTTCTTCTTCCGCCTAGGCAAAGCCGAAAACGGCGAGGACCCCACAGACTGGTTCATCTACGAATGGGACGACGTTCCGCTCACCGCCCGACCCGGTTTCTCTGTAATTCGCCCGACCTGGGGTAGACTGAAATCGTTGTACGGGGGGGGATCATGAAGTTTTTGGGCCGCCTTGCGTTTCTCTTTTTGTTCGCCTGTCTGCTAGCGAGTTGCGATGCCGATGTGGAGGTCCCGCCCGCGCCTCACGCGCCATATGCCTCTCCCACCGCTCCCGAAAGCTTGATCACGAACCTGCAACTCTCGTATCGCCAGCGGGAGATCAAGGAGTACGCCAAACTCCTCGCTCCGGAATTCGTCTTCAAGTTTCGAGGACCCGACACACTGGTTCATCTACGAATGGGACGATTTACCGACTGCGGCCGCTCCGGGACTGAGGGCAGGCGGTGGAACGACGTGGGGGAATTTGAAAAATCTGTATGACCGTGCTTCCAAGTAGGAAACAGGAAGGCGCTATGAGGCGGGATAATCTATTCTCCGTCCTTGGTCTTTTTGCGTTTCTAGGATGCGTATTCGGCTGCGATGCCGACGCACCCACGCCGCCCCAACTTTCTAACGAACCGGTTTATCACCAACCAACCGCTCCGGAAAGTCTGCTTGCCAATCTAGAACTGTCCTACCACCGCCGGGAAATCCAGGAGTACATGCATCTCTTGGCCCCCGAGTTCACGTTCAAATTTCAGCCCCTCGATGCCATCACTTTCGGCTCGGATTACCTAACCCACGACCAGGATTCGACGGACACGCGCGCTCTCCTCACGACCCCGGCTGTTTCCGATATTCGCTTGGTGCTCATTTCGGGCGGTCGGGATCCAAGTATCGATATAGAGGCTCCCGTGGACAGTATCAAGATGCGTATCTTGACCACGGATCTTCAGATCGATCAGAGAGACGGCTTGACGTGGGTCGTGAACGATCATCAGGACTTCTTTTTCCGGCAAGGTAAGGTTGCTCTAGGAGAAGACCCAACGCACTGGTTCATCTACGAATGGATCGATGTTCCGACCCTGCATGCCCCTGGACTCCCGGTTATGCCCACGACTTGGGGGGCGTTAAAAGTTTTGTATACGAGCTAGGCGGAGCTGGCGCACCCTCGCCGCTCGACCCTGCCCCCTGATTCCCCTATGCTCCCCGGCTTGACCGGCCCTCCGAGGACATCCGTTTCATTCAGGGAGGCAAAGCCATCATACGTCGACGTCGCCGTCGGGGGATGCTGCGGCCTCGATTCGTTCTCGCTCTCATCGTTTTCGTCGTCCTGGCTGTTCTCGGAATCCTCTGGCTGTCCTCTCCACGAGGCAGCTATGCGATGGCAACCTCGGGCCTCGGCCACAACACAAAACGCGTAAAGCGCGTGCTCGAAGCGGAGCTGGCCCGCGGGTCCAAAGAGCTGGGACTTCGCCCGCCTTACCCTGCGCTCCTCTGCGAGCCCGATTCGGGGGGAACGCAACTTTGCACGGGCATCGTGGGGCTCACCCCGGGGGTGAGCTCCATTCAAGGCAACGTCATCTTCACGCGCCGCCTCACCGCGCTCGGAGCGGGATTCATTTCCGGAACGGAAGATCGTGACGGCACGGTGCGCCTCAAATATCGCACCGGCTCCAAGATGAGCCTCGCCTTGGAACTCGTGCCGGCCCGCGCGTCCGGGCTCGACACCACCGTCACTCCAGGGAAGGGCCTCGGTCGGGTGGAGGTGAAGTGTCGCCTCGCCCTCATCATCGAGGATTACGGCAGCGACCGGACGGCGTCGCGACGCTTCGCCGATCTGCCGGCGACGTTCACCGCCGCTGTTCGTCCCAACATTCCCGGTGCACAAGCGGCTGCCAAGGAAGCCGTGCAAGCGGGGATGGAAGTGCTGCTCGATCTCCCGATGGAGCCCAAGGAGTACCCCACCCGCAACCCCGGTGATAACGCGATTCTGGTCGATCTGTCCGGGCGCGAGATTCGTAATCGCGTCGCCCGCGCGCTCGATACGGTCGGCCCCGTGCATGGCGTGAAAACCTACATGGGCGGTCTCGCGGTAGAAGATCGTGACGTCATGCGGGCGGTGCTCGAAGAGCTGCGAGATCGGAGACTCTATTTCATCGATGCCACGCAGTCGCCCTATACTGCGGTGTCCGATCTGGGCCAAGAGCTCGGGGTAGAGACGCTGCTCGTGAGCTCGATCGCCGAAGTCGACGAAGGCCGTACGAGCGCGAGTACCATTGCCATTCGCTTTCAGGATCTACTGCGCCGTTGTCAGGCTAAGGGGTATGCGGTGGGCATCATTCACGCAAAACCGGAAACCCACCAGGTTCTCGTGCGGCTGCTTCCGAAGATGGCCCAGGATGGAATCGCCGTCATGAGCTTGACCGAAGTCATGCGGGCCCACGCCTTGGAATAAAAGAGTGGAAAAACCCCTAGTCTATTGCCCCACAATCACAAAGCGCCCTCGGAATCATTGACAGAGTTCCAATGCTGGCGTAGGATACGGCGCCCTGAATCACGCCCGCCTTTGGAAGCGGAGTAACCCCGAATGACCAATTTGCGTATCAAGTGGGCTCTGTTCGTTTTTACCGTCCTTTTGTTCGGATGGTATCTCCTGCCCACGATTCGGTTTTACAGCCTTCCCGCCAATCCGCCGGTGGCCCAGGCGGCACCGGCCCCCAACAGCACTCCGCTCAAGCCTGATTCCAGCGCGTTCACGGTGCCCAGCCCCACGTCTACCCCAGAGGACACGGCCTCGGATAACTTCCATTACCGCGGCTCTTCCAACCCGAGCATTGCCAAACTCCGCGAAAACGCAATGAAGCTCGGTCTGGATCTCCAGGGTGGCGTGTACCTGGTCTATGAAGTCGATCTCTCCAAGATCCCTCCCAAAGACCGCAAGGGGGACGAGGTGGATCGGGCGATCGAGATCATTCGTAACCGCATCGACCAGTTCGGCGTAGCCGAACCTCTCATCCAGAAGCAGGGTCAAAATCGTATCGTCGTCCAGCTTCCCGGTATCACGGACCCCGCCCGGGCCAAGGATTTGATCGGCAAGACGGCCCGGCTGGAGTTTCGGCTCGTCAAGAGTCGTCAGGAGCTGTTTCAGGCGCTGGCCAAGGTGGATCAGGTCGTCGTGCACGGCGGAGCCGCGCGGGATACGGCCTTCGCCGACACGTCCGCGGTCGACAGCCTGATCGCCGGCAAGAATCCCTTTTCCGGTCTCTTCCAGGCATCCCAGAACGATGCGGGCTATGTCTACTGTCCGGCCGAGAACTTGGACAAGGCCAAGGCCTACCTGAAGAAGATCCAGGACCCATCGCGACCGGCACTGCTTCCCGGCGGCACCATTCTCCTCTGGGGGGAGCGAGCGTTCGGCGCTCGTAGCGGAAACCCCGGCCAGTACCTTTATGCGCTCACCGCCAGCAGCGACTTGACCGGCGAGCACGTCGCCGATGCGCAGGTGGCCTTCGGATTGGAGCCCGCGCGGCCGAATGCGGCCGGCATCAGCCTGACGTTCGACAAGCGTGGTTCGGCGATCTTCACCCGGTTGACCGGCAACAACGTAGGCCGCCAGCTCGCCATCGTCCTCGACAACACCGTCAAATCGGCCCCGGTGATTCGGGACAAGATCCGAGGCGGCCGCGCATCCATCACCGGCATCGACACCGACGTGGAAGCAAAGGATCTCGGGATCGTGCTTCGCGCCGGCGCTCTCCCCACCGACTTGATCCTTCAGGAAGAGCGCACCGTGGGCGCTTCACTGGGTGCGGACAGCATCCATAAGGGCGTACTCGCGTCGGTGGTGGGGTTCATCGCCATTGCCGGGTTCATGGTCGTTTATTACCAGCTCTCCGGCAGCCTGTCCGTGCTCGCCCTCATCCTCAACATCTTCTATCTCATCGCCACCTTGGGCATGCTCCGCGGCACCCTGACGCTTCCCGGCATTGCCGGCATTGCCCTCACCATCGGTATGGCTGTCGATACCAACGTGCTGATTCTCGAGCGCATCCGCGAGGAGTTACGAGGCGGCAAGACGGTTCGCGGGGCGGTCGAGGCGGGTTACAGCCGCGCCTTTACCACGATCTTGGACACGCACTCCACCACTCTCATCTCGGCGGTGGTGCTCTTCCAGTTCGGAACCGGGCCCATCAAGGGATTCGCCACCACGCTCATGATTGGGTTGGTCGCGAACCTCTTCTGTGCCGTGTTCTTCACCCGATTGATCTACGACTCCATGATGGCGCGCCGCCCTCTGGAGAAGCTGAGTATCTAGAGGCAAGGCATGCACGAGATTTTCGTCGGCACCCGTTACAAGTTCATGTCGAAGCGTAAGTACTTTTACGCGCTTTCGATCGCGCTCTCGTTGATGACGGTCATCTCTCTGGTCGCTCATCACGGTCCTCGGAAGTCGGTGGACTTCACCGGCGGCAACGTGATGATGGTGGACTTCCATCCCGCGGCCACCGTGGACGACGTTCGGGATGCGGTGAAGAAAGAGCACTTGGAGAGCGCCGAGGTGCAGATGGCCGAGGAGAACACCCAAGCCATCATCCGTTTCAGCACCCCCGGGGAAGACACGGCCAACGTGTTCAATCGTTTCGAGGCCCAGATAAAGTCCAAGGGGATAACCACCACCCTCCGCAGCATGGAGAGAGTGGGGCCCAAGATCGGTAAGGAGCTGGAACAGAAGGCCATGCTGGCCATCCTGTGGAGCCAGGTCCTCATCTTGATTTACATCGCGTGGCGATTCCGCCGCGTCTCGTTCGGTCTGGGGGCCGTGATCGCGCTCTTCCACGACGTGCTGATCGCGCTCGGCGTGCTTTCGGTTTTCAATCGAGAGATAAGCCTGACCGTGATTGCCGCTTTCCTCACCATCAGCGGTTACTCGGTGAACGACACGATCGTGGTGTTCGATCGGATCCGGGAAAACATCGGCCTCTTGCGCCGCATGAGCTTCGCCGATGTGATCGACAAGAGCGTGAACCAGACCCTGAGCCGGACCATCCTCACCTCCGGCCTCACCCTCTTGAGCGTCATCTCACTCTTCTTCCTGGGCGGCCCCGTGCTGCATGACTTCGCGTTGGCGCTTCTGGTCGGGTTCGTGGTGGGGACCTACTCATCGATCTTCATCGCCAGCGCGATCGGGATGGACCTCTCGAACTGGTGGACCCGCCGCAAGGCACGCGCCGAGGCTCGCACTACCAAGACCACCGTCGCCGCCAGTAGCTAAATCGCGTCCCGGAAGCTCGCCGCACGGCCACCCACCCCACCAACTCCTGTCCCCAAACGTTTTTCCGGCATCGGCCGCTCGTGGGCGGGGTATACTTTTTCCAATCGCCCTGAGTTTGCCCCTCCGCCCGCCTGCCTGAGTGCTTCTTGGGCTTTGGAAACTGCAGCGCTTTCGAGGTGGTCCCGTGGGAGCAAGTCTATGGCCTGCATCGTTTTGCCAGCTTTCATCCCTGGAGTCGCGCCCCAGATTCGGCCTGGCCCGAACACGGAAGGGCAGTGGCGGATTTCTAAGCGGCGACGATAATTACGAGCAGGATGATTGGGTCCCCAGGGATCTTCCGAGCGGACCGGCAGGTAGACCATGAAGCTCGCCGGTCTACGGTTCGACAACTCAATATGCCGCTGAGGGTCACATGAACGAACGCTACCGGGACATCGTGACCGCGCTCGAAGAGGGTCGGCGGTCTCTCTTCCGGGCACGGCTTTTGGCCGGTCTTTTGCGCGTGCTCGGCATTGGTCTCGCCACCCTGGCCGTGCTGGTGCTCTGGGTTTCGCTGCAGCGCGTTCTCCATCTCTTCAGTGTGCCGGTCGCGGCGATCACCTCTCTCCTCGGTGCCGGAATCCTGGTTTTTGCCCTGGTGCGATGGGTCGTGTTGCCATGGGTCCGCATGCCGGGACGAGAAGAGTTCGTGCGGGTGGTCGAGCGCCGTTTCCCCAACGAGAAGAACCTCGTCGTCAACGCGTACGAGCTGGGCGATACCACCCGCGAAAGCCAAGCCGGGCAGGCTCCCGATCTCGTGGATGCGATCGTGGCTCGGGCCGCGGAACGCATCCGCGGCCTCGATCTTCATAACTGGCGCGATCCCGCTCCCGATCGCCCCTACCTGTGGGCGGCCGGCGCGGGCCTCGGCGCCATGATCGTTCTCGCTGTTCTTGCCCCCAGCCTCTTTGTCGGAGCCCTGGGTCAGATCGTCCAGCCTTCCCAAGGCGGCGCGCCTCCGATCACCTTCGCGGTGACTCCGGGGAATGCCGAAGTCGATCGCGGCAGCGATGTGACGGTGAACGTTCAGGTGGCCGGCACGTCGCGCACGCCGACGTTGTATTTCCGCGAGCGGGGTGGCGCGTGGCGGCAGGAGAGTTTCTCGTCGTCCAAGGAAAAAGCGCCGTCGCGCGACAGCGGGAACTGGATGGCCATGCTCTCGAGCGTCGATCGGCCTCTCGAATACCGGGTGGGTGCGATGCGAACGCAAAGTCCCGTCTATCAGGTGCAGGTGCGTGAAGTGCCACGGATCGCCGGCTTCCGGGCCTACCTCAAGTACCCCGGTTATACCGGCCATGCCCCGGAAACCGCCTCGGGCGGGACGGGCGATGTCGCCACCCTTCTCGGCACCCAGGTCGACTTGCGCGTGCTCGTGAATCGGCCGGTGGCCTCGGCGCGGCTCGACTGGCAGCCGGAAGCAGGCGGCGTCCCGACCGCGATTCCCTTGGAGAGCGTAGACCCCACGACCTGGAAGACTGTTTTCCCGGTCAAGGGCTCGGCGACCTACGAGGTCGTACTCCTGGATGAGCATGGTGCGGAACGCGTTCGCTCACCGCGCTATCGAGTGGAAGCGCTGCCGGATCGGCCGCCCTTCTTGACCTTGCACTATCCGCAGGACGACCACGACCTCGCTTCCGACATGATGGAACGCGTGGTCGCCGACGCGGCCGACGATTTCGGGTTCTCGAGCGCCTGCATTGCCTACCAGGTCGATGACGGTCCCGAGAAGCGCTCGCCCTATCGGCCTTTCACCGCCGGACAAACCGAGTTCCGTCTCGACACGCTTTGGGATTTGAAGGGACTGGATCTCCTTCCCGGGTCCACGCTGTCCTACTACGTGGAAGTGCGCGACAACGACGCGGTGAGCGGCCCCAAGGCCGCGCGCTCGGCGGTGCGGCGCGTGCGATTCCCGAGCGTGGGGGAGATCTACTCCGACGTAGCCAAGGAACATGACAAGGAAATCGAGGGGCTGGCCGGGGTCAAGGACACGCAAAGCGATCTCCGCAAGCAACTCGAGAAGATCGACCAGGAATTGAAGGCGGGACACGATATCGACTGGGACGTGAAGCAGGACGTACAGAAGACACTCGACCAGCAGGCGTCGTTGGAGAAACAAGTCGCCGATCTCGCGCAGCGCCTCTCCGACACCAAGGACAAGGCCTCCAATCGGGGGCAAATGGATCAGGACCTGATCCAGAAGATGTCCGAGATCAACGACATGCTCGCCAATTTGTCCGACGAGGACACGAAGAGGGCCTTCCGTGAGCTGTCTCGCGCTCTCGATCAAATGGATCGAAACGCGCTCCGGCAGGCGCTCGAGAAGGTGAAACTCTCCCAGGAAGACATGCTTCGGGGGATGGACCGCACGCTCGAGCTCTTGAAGGACATCCGCCGCGAAGAACAGGTAGCCAACGTCGTCGATCGCACCGACGAGATCGCTCAGCTCCAGGAAGCCATCGCCAAGGAACTGGAGAAGCTGGCCGACAAAGCCAAGACGCAAGCGGAACGGGACGCGGAAAAGAACTCCAAGAACGGCGACGCCAAGCAAAACGACGATCAGGCGGCCAAGCAGGACGATCCCAAGTCCGGCGATCCTTCCAAGCAGGATGAAGCCGCGAACCAAGAGGACGCGTCCAAGCAGGATCAAGCCAAGCAGGATCAAGCCAAGCAGGATCAAGCCAAGCAGGATCAAGCCAAGCAGGATCAAGCGAACCAGGACGATGCGTCGAAGCAGGATGCCAACCAGGAGAAGAGTTCCCAGGAGAATTCAGACTCCAAGCAAAACGAGGCGTCCAAAAAAGATTCGGACAAAAACGGGAATCAGGACTCGCAAAGCGATCAGCAAAACGCCAGCTCCAAGGAGAATCAGGATCAACAGAGCGGACAGCAGTCGCTCCAGAAGCTGGCCAAGCAACAAGAGTCCGCCCAGGAGCGGCTCGAGGAACTCAAGCGCATGCTGCGCGAGCTGCAGAGGCTGAACCAAGGTCAGGACATGGAGAAGCAGCTCGCCGATCTGGAGAAGCATCAGAACACGCAGAGTCTGTCCAAGAACATGCAGCAATCCCAGCAGAGCATGTCGGGTGGGAAGCCCAAGGAAGCCTCTCCTTATGCCTTCAAGGCCAACGAAGAGGCCAAGCAGCTCGCCGATATGGCCCGCTCGATGCAGCAGAACATGCAATCCGGCAAAGAGGATCAGGCGGCGAAGGCGTTACAGCGCGTCATCGAGGGTTTGATCGATGTGTCCGGCGCGCAAGAAGAGATTTCGAAGAACCCCGACGATCCACGCGCGCTCGCCGAGCGGCAACTCAACCTGACCGATGCGGCGGGAACGCTGGCGGACAGCCTCGAAGCGGTGATGAAGCAGAGCTTCACCCTCGAAACCCCCCAGCTCAAGAACCTCCATTCCGCGATCAACCGCATGGGCGGCGCCGTGCGGGCGTTCGAGGAAGAGCGGGACAAGGCGGCGCGGCACGAGGCCAGCGAATCGGTGTCCGATCTCAACGAAACGATCGTCCAGCTCATGCGTTCCCACGAGGAAATGTGCGGCGGCATGAGCGGCGGACAAAGTCTGTCCGAAAAGATGCAAGGACTGGGCAAGGAACAGCAGGGGGTGAATCGCTCCACCAAGGAAATGCTCGAGCGTCTGGCCAGAGGCGAGCGGCTTTCCTATTCCGACGAAGAGCGTCTGGCCCAGATCGCCGCACAGCAAGCGCGCGTGCGCGAGGGTCTCGAGCAGGCCCAGCGCGACTTCAAGGATTCCAAGAACCTGATGGGCGACATGCAATCGCTCGGCAAGGACATGGAAGAAACGCAAAAAAAACTGGCCGAGCACAACGTGGATCGCCAGCTCGTGGATCGCCAAGAGCAGATCCTGGGGCGCCTCCTCGATGCGACGCGATCCATCCGTCAGCGTGAAATGAGTCCGGAGCGCGAGAGCAAGACGGGCACGCTCGCCATCCGGCCCTCGCCGCCGCCCTTGCCCGAGAGTCTCCTCCGCCGTAACCGCAGCTTGGCCGAGGACGTACTCCGGGGTTCCAACGATCGCTATCCGAGCCAGTATCGCCGGCTGGTCGAGGACTACTTCCGCGCCCTGTCGAAAGAGAACCGCAACCCGTGAACTGCATCAAGATGTTTCGTTTGGCTTCGCTCGCCCTTGTGTCGAGCCTCGTTCTGTCGACACCGGCGCTGGCGGTGGACGTCAAGTACCAAGGCGACATGCGCCTCGTGAACCGCTACATGGCTCAAGAGCAGTACGAAGCCGCGCAGCAGCTTCTCGAACAAGTTCTGGCCCAACATCCCCACGATATTCCGGCCTCGGTCGCCTATGTCGAAGCGCTCCTCGCCCTGCATCAGGAGGCGGCTGCGGATGGATTCCTGACCCAGGCCCTCACCGGGCCCGGCGACAAGACGGATCTCTATCGCATGCGCGAGAAGGTGCGTCGGTCCCAGGGGCGGCTCGACGATGCCTTTCGGGACGTGCTGCTCGTCCTCGCGGCGGGGCCCGATCGCGCTCCCTGGGCGAATCGTGAGACGACCGATCTTCTGAAGTCCGGCCTCG